>Ga0209510_1003712_pt1 | contig 14080 bp, 12 predicted proteins | sample BiotimSIPDNA_FD_185749 | JGI IMG/M metagenome (GOLD analysis project Ga0209510, IMG submission 185749) | Anaerobic biogas reactor microbial communites from Washington, USA - Biogas_R1 time_0 SIP DNA (SPAdes) (version 2) | ecosystem: Engineered > Bioreactor > Anaerobic > Unclassified | place... | reverse complement strand
AAGGGGTTGTCATCGATGACGGTCTCGATGAGGTTGTTAAACGACGTTACGTCGGCGATCGGGACGGCGAGGTCCCGGACCGCCGTCTTGTTGACGGTCTTCTGCACGAAGTCTGCCATGGTTGGTTCTCCTTTGCCTGTATGCTCCCGGGAATATGACAGACAACTATAGGGTCGGCGGGGGAGGGGATTAGCCTGACTTTATCGGGGAGCCCTGATTGGGCTTTGATTCACCTATATAACCCTTACGGTCAGGCTTTTTGGGTTCTCTGTCCAACTCTCCTCCGGGAGGGTTACCAGGATGACCAATGAGAAGACCACGCGGGAGCTGGTTTACGAGACGAACCGGGATGTGAAGTGGATCTGTAAGACGCTCCAGAGAATGGAGGCGCAGGACGCGATGGTTCGCTAGAACCGGAGCGGGAGCACCGTTAGGGACGACTGCTGAAACGGCAGGAGTTTGAGAGCCGGATCCGGGCGCTGGAGCGGCTCCCGGGCGGAGAAAGCAGGGGAAGAGAGGAGGGTTTCCACCATCAGTGCCGGGGCCGGCGGGGTCGTCGGCGGGGTGGTGGCGGTGATCGTGCGGGTGCTGGGCGGGGGGTGAGGCCAGAGAAACTGGATGAGGCACTGTTCCATACGATGTTTCCTGTGCATTGTTACACCCCGCCGGAGGAGTACGTGGTAGAAGGACATGGCGTCTTCGCCCTGCCGTTCGGTCCCGGTCTGCCTGGGTACAGTTGGGGGCATGCCGGCTGCAATCGGCGGGAGACGTGAGCCAATTACAAAACGGCCATAGTGGTAGGTTCAGGGGATTGGATGCACCTGCTCTGGTTTCGAGGATTCAACTGCAACCATGGATGAGCCCATTATGGGCCAATTGATGATCCCTTTTGACCTACGTTGATCCTCTACGATCCCTCTTCCGTTGCATACCTCAGCGAGTAGCGCATGCCCGCTCCTGCCGTCCCCTCTTTACGGAAAATGCCTCGTTAAACAAGATCTGTAAGATCCCGCGTTGCAGTCGACTTCTTACCATTGTAGAGGTGCTGATACTCCTGATTTGAGATGGAGCCCCCGCTCTTCAGGTAGTGCAGGGAAGCAATCTGCCGCTCATTTAGCCCGAGCGAGTCGAGGCACTCTCCATATGCGGAGGACGGTTCTCACACCCGTGGTTATGGAAATAGTTATCTTTCTCCCCGGCGACCGTAGAATCATTGAAATGAAATAGTACTCAGGTGGAGGCTACCTGAATGAATTTGCGGCTCACTGATGATGAGATCGATGCGTTACTCAGAGAGGCCAAGCCGCTGCCGGGAGATTTCTCCAGGAGATTTCGCCCTAAAGAGAAGGGCGGCCATAAGGAGTACGAGATCGGTATAGAGGGTGCGAATCAATCCCGGTTCAGGTTAATATTTCGGCAAAGTCTATTCAACTCGCTGGACTTCTCCGTGATCCTCGGCTATATCATTCCAAACACAAACCAGGTGTTCCGGCTACGCCGATATAACGGGAAAAGTCACGAACACACGAACAGGCTTGAGCAGGAGAAGTTTTATGATTTCCACATCCATACTGCAACAGAGCGCTACCAGACCGCGGGCTGGAACGAGGATGGGTATGCGGTTCCGACAGACCGGTACCCGGATCACCACGGCGCGCTGAAGAGCATGTTCAACGACTGCGGGTTTGAGGGTTCAGCGGTAACCACGAAGGATCTTACCGACTGGGGGATATAACCGATGGCAATCGAGGCAATCGAAGAGGAGTTTCGGAGGAAGGTCTGCAGCCAGATCCATCTCCGCCCGGAGGGTATCAACCGGTATCGGGTCTTCACACCGTTTGTCTTTGACGATGGGGATAACCTCGCGATCGTCCTGAAGGATGAGGACGGCGCCTGGACGCTGACGGATGAGGGGCATACCCTCATGCACCTGACCTACTCGATCGATGCAAGGGAGTTAGAGCGGGGAACCCGCCAGAAGGTGATCGCGAGTGTGCTGTCCCGGTTCGGGCTGGAGAACAACCGGGGCGAACTCGCTATTCGCATCACGGGCGACCGGTTTGGGGATGCCCTCTGGAGTTTCATCCAGGCGCTGATCCGGATATCGGATCTTACGTATCTGTCGAGATCGCGCGTCTACTCCACGTTCCAGGAGGATCTCCGTGCGCTCATCGAGGAGGCTGTCCCTGAGGGGCGCAGGGAGTTTGACTGGCACGATCCCGAGCATGATCCGGAAGGGAAATACACCGTTGACTGCAGGATCAACGGCATGCAGAGGCCGATCTACATCTTTGCGCTCGCGAACGACGACCGGGTCCGTGACGCGACGATAAACATCCTGCAGTTCGAGAAGTGGGGGCGGCCCTTCGTCTCGGTCGGCATATTCGAGGATCAGGAGGAGGTCAACCGCAAGGCCCTCGCGAAGTTCAGCGATGTCTGCGATAAGCAGTTCTCAAACCTGCCGGGGAACAAAGACCGGATTATGCAGCACCTCCGGGATATGGCCGGGACGGCTTCCGGCTGAGGTTGCAGCGGCGTCCCGCTCTGCCCGGGGGAGGAATCCCCCTTTCATCACGTGGTAAAACCCCCTGACCCCGAACGCCAGGCTGCTCCCTCCACGATTGCGATCTTCTCCTCGGTGAGCCCGTAGGGTGGGTACGTCAGTCGGTCGGGAGCGGCGGGGTGGTGGGCGGTGATTGTGAGGGGGTTGGGCGGGGGGTGAGAGAGTGGAGAACCAAGCATTGCACCTCTGGAGCTACCCCAGTTACCGAACTACTGACGAATGTCCCATACTGCAGTAGGCATCCTCGTCATTAGTATGCAGTTGCAGGATAATAGGATGAAGGTTCCTGCCTTTGCCATTGCTAAGAGATATGATATGAGAGGGGTTTTCGGATTGATCAGGAAAAATTAAAGAGTCCTTTTATCAATAGAGGCAGTCATGCACAAGACGTTCTTTAGGCCAACCCGCAATGTTACCAAGAAGCAACCGAAACCGCATTTCGGAAAAGTCGATGCTCCACATTTTACGGCGAGCGAGCTTGAACCCATTCTGATCGATGTTTTACAGGGTTTCAGTGGTTCTGCCTCAAAAAGAACCATTGAAGCTGAGATTGAACGGAGGTTACTGAATGAGTTTAACCCAGCTGATCTCGAAAAGGTGGGTGAGGGGATCTCCAGATGGAAGAAGAATGTTCAATGGATCCGCTTTGATCTGGTTGAGAGAGGTATCATGAAGAAGGACTCTCAACGTGGTGTCTGGGAATTGAGTGAATTATCTTCATTAAAAACTGCTTGAAGAACAATCATCAGGTGGAACTGCCGAGAAGAGTTAATACCACTAAGGAGATCAGATAAAGGATTGGCCTTGAGTTATCGCGGGCCATCTTTGAGTTCTTGCCCAAGGCGCTGCAATATTCTGTTTGGATCAACAACTCGGTATATCTTTCGTCGGCTATCCTCTGGATCAACCTTCTTCTCCAACCACCCAGCTCTTACAAGATTCGGAAGAATCTGACCAACATACTTCTCTGTTTCACCAAGAATCTCTTCTGCTTCCTGAAATCGAAACTCTGAGGTGCCTCTCTCAGCATAGAGACGCGCAAATTTTTCGAGAAGATTTCTGGGAAGACTGCTGACCATTTCTTACCTTCATTGATTCGAAAAATACTTATATCTATGAGTAGTCTATTGCATAGTTAGACTATCAATACAGTGGAGTATTTGTTATGGCTCGGATATTTGTCATCGATACACCAACACGGCCGATTGAAACTCCAGTTCTCTTTCCGGTTAATAACACCGGACACCGGGGAGAGGGGAACGGTCCTGAGTACTGGACGGAAATACCAGACATGAAGACAATGTTACTGAATGCACATCTCCTGTACAAGAGTTCCATTCTCCAGACCCTTATGGCTGAGGGCCTCCACCGCCATTATACGCAGGACGGCGTCTTCTTCATTGATAGCGGAGGTTTTCAGAACCGAACATCTGATCTCACTATCGATCCGATTGAGATTCTCCGGATCCAGGAGAGCATCGGCGCAGACATTGCAGCAACATTGGACATTCCTGTTCTACCCCAGGAAAATACACTAACACAGAAACATGCCGAGACCCTCAGAACGTGCGTAAAAAACGCCCTAATTACCCTAAAACATCGAGAACGAGAGGATATGCTAATTTACGCATGCATTCAGGGAGGAGATATCCGGGCGATGCTCAATATGGTCGATTACCTGCAGAAGAGAGGTCAATTTGATGGATTTGCAATAGGTGGGCTCGTTCCAAAGCGTTCTAATTTCCAGCAGATAGTAGATACCATCTGGGCTGTCCGCAAACGGATCAGGGATGCACCACTCCATGTATTTGGGTTGGGAGGTCCATCCTACATCCCGCTTTTGGTTTACCTCGGTGTTGATACCTTCGATTCTTCATCATACTTAAGGGCCGGTTCGAAGAGAGTATACTTTGTTCCAGGGCAGGGGTCGGTAGATTTTCAGGACATTGGTAAATGCACATGGCTCCCCTGTGTTTGCCCGGTTTGTAGTGCACACCCATATAATGAAGTTCGTGAAGACCGGCGGTTGATTGCGTTGCATAATCTGTGGATGATCACTTATGAGATACGTAAGTTGAAGATCGCGATTAGTGAAAACTCGCTGGAACCGTATCTTGAACAGAGGTTGAAGCCAAATCCCCTTATTTACGGGGCATATCACTACGCGAAAGGAAAGATCCGAGGTTTTACATGAGAGCAAGCATGAGACCGATAACCTTAGGGAGGGTTGTCGAAACAGTGTATTTGAGTGAATCACAGGGCGACCTTGATGGTTCGCTGCTCCAGGAAAAATATGGAGTATCGCAACGCCGGGCAAAAGAGATCCTGAATGAAGTTGTCCGTATGGGGCTACTTCAAGGGGTGGCCGACCAATTTCAACCAACGTCGCTTGGGAAAGACCTGACCATAGCCGTACGCAAAGGAGCGTGGGAACAGGTGCATCAGGTTTTGCTGGAATATACCTTCTACTCTGACTTCTACAAAACACTCGTTCAGTATGGGCCGATCGAACCTAAACAGTTGCTGCCTCACCTCAAGGAGACCCCCTCCTCATTTAATCAGACGTCACTATCCGTTTTATGCGACTGGGTTGAGCGGGTCGGTTCGGCCCAGAGGAACGTGTTCACCAACGTCTACTATCCTGTATACGCGATGACCGCACCCATGCTTCCCGAGTTCCTCTGTGTTTACGGGGAGTTGAACACGAGGGCAGGGGCCTCTCTGCACCAGCGATACGTCGAAATTCCGAAGATCCGTGAGTTAGTGTGCGAAAGGCTGAAGATTCGGAGACGTGACTTCAATGAAGAATTTCTCCGACTTTACAGGAATAATATCGGAACTATTGAGCTGAGCGGAGCACCAATTACGACGCATGCCAAGGCTACATCAAAGCACATAAAATCTCTCATTTTCACAGAAATGCCCGACGAGATAACTATGAAGTTGACTTCCGAGCGTTTTTTAAAGGGAGTAGTGTGCGACTCAAAACAGTATTACTTTGTTGCGATACACGGGGGCGACATCATTGAATAACCCTCTGTTCCAGTCCCAAACGAAAAACTACAGCCGATTCGGACTTCGCGCAAATCCGTTTCCATATGCAGGAGTTCCTGACGATGAACCGAAGATCTACGTAGGGCAGGATGAAGTGCTCTTGACTATCAACTCTGTTCTCTCAACCACTATTCTGACAGGCCGTGCAAATCACCTCATCCTAACCGGTTCGTACGGGAATGGGAAGAGCCACACACTCAAATACATACATTCACAAATCTCTGCTCAATCTACCACATACGAGACACGGCCCTGTATCGGATACGTTGCGCAACCGGGCGAGACCTTCTTGGACATATACCGGGACTTTGTCTATGATCTGGGCTCGGACTTTATCCAAAGACGAGCGCAGGAGTATATCGGAAAAGTCGCGGTAGATCTTGTCGAGCAGGGCGTCATTGAAGGACCTATCGATCCCACCAACGGTTGGAAGAGTATCGAAAACGGCAGCATTCTTCTCTCCGAAGTGGTTCCGCATGCCTTTACCCGCCTCTCAAAGCATGTTCGGTTTCCGGATTTCGCCCGTGCGTTCATCAATATGGCTTATGAAGAGAATTCGCTGACATCCTGGGAATGGTTAAGTGGAGAGCCGATTGAGTATACGCGAAGAAGGGAGATGAGCCTGACATCGAATATTGATAAGCGGCATGCACCGCGGGCATTTAGTGCGTTGAAAAAATCTCTTGAACTCCTCGGGTATGCTCCTGTAATAATGCTTGTCGATGAGTTTGAGCATATCGAGAACCTTCAGGCGCGAACAAAGCAAGACGTCCTAAACTCGTTTAGGCACTTGATTGACATGAATCCAACAAACTTCTCTCTGATTATTGCATGTGCACCTGAGGTCTGGGAGAAGATGGTTTCGGAATATCATGCCTTTTCAGAACGAATTGGGAAAGAAGTCAATCTCAAGCCGCTTACTGCAGAAACTGTCAAGATACTCATCGTAGCATATCTCAATCGTGAGCGGACTACTCCCGCGAGGACAATCGAGCCATTTACTGATGAGTCGATCGAGCAGATCTTCAGATCTGGAAACGGAAATACACGCCGTATAATCACATTATGCGGCCAGGCGATGGATCTCTTCGCCAGTTTGGAGTGCGAAACAATTGATTCTACAGTGCTCCAGAGAGTTGTACGCTGACTTGTTCATTAGAACCGATCGTTTCTTTTTACAAGTGCCAGCAGGAAATACGTCTTCTTTTAAGTCATAGATAACAGTTCAAGGCTTTTTATCACTTCGTCCCGAACCGCTTTAGAACGGTCATCGCACAACTGTTGCAGCACAGGGATTGCCTGAGTGTACCCTATTTTTACTAATGTCCGTATTACCTCGACTCGAACTACTGACGTAGAATTGTGTAAGAGAGCGATCAGCGCAGGCCCGGCTGCGGTGTCGCCTATATCTCCAAGTGCTATGGTCGCATATCTCTGGATCTCACCTCTCGGATCGAATAAATGTTGAATCAGCGAGGGTGTTGCCCGTGAGTCTCGTATCTGTCCCAGAGCCTTTATTGCTGCAATACGATTTTCAAGCCGCTTTTGGTTAAGGACTTCAAGTAAGAAGGGCACTGCCTCATGCGATCCGATAGAACCAAGGGCACGGATAACATCCACCGACAGGATGACACCAACCTGCCCATACATGGTGATAAGCGACTCAACGGCTCGGTCATCCCTCAGGAGTGCAAGGGTTTTAATAGCTTCTTTCTGGACATTCGTGTTCTTTGAGGAAGTGAGGCAGTAGACGGCAAGATCGAAGACACCCGAACTATCAAGATAGTTCCTCAAACTCCTGAGTACATTCTGTATCTCCGTTGTTTTTGCAGTCTGTGACATAATGACGGTGTAGAATTCTGCAATTGCCTCATCCACCGGGCACTGCGAGACTTCCCGACTCGTGGTGGCTGTCCCTTCTGTATCTTGGATGCCCGATTGACCCGCTTCTGTAGGCACAATCGGTACTTCGTCGATCGATACGGATGTATCTGGAACAGGCATTGGCTCCGTCTCACGCACCAGAATAAACAGTGAATAAAAGAAATCCTCAGAAATTTTGAGCAATTCTGCATATTCCGACATGCGGTCACTATATTTGCAGAACCGAGTAAGATCCGAGAGAGCAATCACAGTATTATGCACATCAGTGAAGTCGAAAAACCCCTCACTGAATTTCCGCCGAATCACTTCGATGTCTTCATCGATCTTCTTCCGGGTAAAGCGATGAATAAGCAGGGTTTCTCCTTCGAATAATTTATTTCGAATCTTTTCATATACTCTTCTGTCCTTCGGAATAAATAGGGGGCCAAGCGCAGAAAGTATACAATCAGCATCTTGTTTGCTAATGAATTGATCAACCTTTTCTTTGCTAATGTCCCAGCAGTCAGCAACGGTCTCTCGAAAGGCATCCAACCCCTCAGTATATGGAAGAAATTGCAGTTGATCTGCATGCTGCGTGAGAAGAGAATCAAAATGCAAGAGGCTTAATCCAAGTGTGAGATCAAAGATTCGTGCCTCGATGGGGATGGGTAACAGTGCATATTGGACATTCCGGCCCTTACCATTTCGCTTGACACGTCCCACCCTGCGGGGTACAAATCCTTCGGCAATAAAAACAGGGTCTCGCATAGCGATCATGAGCGGTTCACGGATATCTTCTTTCGCGATGCCATATCTCCTTGAGAGTTCGTCAATAGTCCATGATGATGTCTTTAAATCGTCGATAAGCAGCTCGTATATCGGCTTCTCTAATACACGATAACTCTCGATCTCACTTACCTGCTCGGGTAAGACGATCCGATTGTTGGACACTAATTGTCGATTATATGCCAGTTTTCGCAGATCTCGCGTGCCTTCGATCATCTGTTTGAAATACTCCCAGATTGTACAGTCTCCTGTGGCGATATGATATCCCGAAGTATTCTGCTCTGAGAAAGAGTGTTCAGTTCACCGATCAGGATAAGGTGCTCCCGTGCTGCTGTGAGTAGCGTATAGAGAACTTTTGGATCCGTCAGCGGCCACCGAAGAACCCTTTCGGGATTTGCATTGACGAAACTGACAATGGCAGTCGTATATGACTGCCCGTTTAGCTGATGAGGCAGCCACACAGGAACATCTGTTATCCCATGCTCAACAAGTAATGACCGAATTAATGAAGCCTGACTGATGTAGGGTGTGAGTACTACACAGGATTCCCGATCTTGGAGGGCAGAGACCACATCTGCAACTCGTTCTGCCTCTGCCTGATTCACAAACATAAGATCCTGAAGTGCCTCAAGGAAGTTTGCCGGGATTGTGATCGCTACCGTTACGTTCTCATTCTTCCCGGCTGCAGGGCCAATCGGTTCCGACCGTTTGACGGTCAGTGTTCCTGATTTGACCGGAACTACAGACCCAACTGGATAATCACGGATCTGTTTTCCAGAAAGCCGGTTGATGGCAGTTTCAAGATGTTTGAGATCGATCTCTGTTTTGGGCTCCATTGAAAGTCGATATTCTGTCGTTACAGGTTCCATGGCAATCGTATACTGCGCATAGATCTTTGAACCGCTATCTTCCTGCCCGTGGACAGTCGTGAAACAGACATCCCCACCGTCTGCATCAGCATCGACGCGAGTTCTGGTCTGCCTCAACGCTTCTGTAATTTGACCTGGAAGATAGGGGAAGTGCTCTGAAAAAACGGCATACTCTCTCGACTCGAAGAAAGCATCGAATCGGATCAGTTTTTCAAACGTGCTGACACCGAGTCCTGCATTGCGTGCTTCCTGGCTCTTTAACGGAGATGCGACACGGTTCGCATCACCGATGAGGATACTCTGCTCTGCAAATGACTGAATATAGTGGCTAAGCGGTTCAAAGAGTTGTTCGGCACCGTCTGCAAGGACAAAGTCAAAGTAACGCTTCCTATCCGGGTCTCTCAGTAACTCGAAAACCCGTGATTGGAGCAGGAGATTGCGATCTGTAAGAATAATCGGCGAGAGGCGAATCCGCTCTTCAATCTCTTCAATGCTTTGCTGGTTGCCGATCTCCCATGAGCCGGGTTCTTCGGTAAACCCTGCTTCTTTGTTAATGACCAGGATCAGGTGCCGTTTCTTGAAATTCTGAACAAATTCCTCAATCTCCTGTAAGTTCCTCAGAATGACAAGAGTACGCTTCCCTGCATCCAGAGATGCGACCAGATCGACGGCGCATGCAACCTCTGAGTGGTGAGCAGGCATCTGAATAGCAATGACCTGTGCTCTTTCTAGAGCGGCAATTACGGCCTCTTTATTGTAGCGGGGGATGCGGTGTTCGGGAAGAAGCCTTCCTTTCTGGTAGGAGAGGGTTACCACTCTTTGAGAGCGTTGGATGAAATCAATGACACCAAGAAGTTTCCGGAAGATGGCGATCTCTACGTAATCTTTGACCAGTGTATAACGGTGCTCTGAGTTCAGGAATTCATCGGGGAGAGAGGCCAGAGTGGCAAGCTCGATCGTTGTTAGACCTATGGCATGCACCACTACGCGATACGAATACGCCCCACCTGCAGTCCGCAGCAAGGCATAATCACCAGGAGCAACATCAAGATGTGGAAGTGCTGAAACTGAATTCAGGTGCAGTATACCCTTTTCGTATCGACCTAACCTGAGATCCCCCGCTTGTTGACCTGCCAAGACACGCTGTTCTTCAGGAAGGGACCTCAGGAGCGAACCAAGAGAAGAAAGGAGTGAATGCTCAGCCTTTATTGCACCTCGGATCTTGTTGAAGTAGTCGATCTCATTGATATCAAAGTATGTCAACTTGGTCGGACACGTATTAATGAGCAGACACCTAGTAGATACAGTACCGCTCTCGTCTGACTCATAACACTCCCAGAACCGCTCGGTTTGGCAGTAATACTGACACGGTGGAAGGTTTTTTGAGAGTGCGTGGCCGGGATGGCGCTGGTGGGGGCATTCGCTACACCACTTGCTATGTGTGGTCGGTAATTGCATCCCTTCGCGCTGCAGGAGGACTTTGTTCCGTGCATTTATGATCTGGTCAATATCCAAGTCGCTCAGCGTAATCTCATGTAAATGACAGGGGTCCCCATCCTGCTCATCAAACCGAGCGGGTTGCGTGTACAGGAGGTATCCAGTGCGATTTCCCGAATTGAGATACGATGCAAAGAGGTATACCTGGAGCTGCATCGTATGCTCAGGCCGAACGTTCCACGACGTCTTCACCTCAACTGGGCGATTGTCGACAACAAGATCGATAATCCCGCCAAGACCGTATACATTGTTAATCTGTACTTCACTCCGGACCTCTTTCCCGGAGATGAGGGAGGATAACTCTTCTCGATATAAGGGCGTAGCGAGGTGATGGAAGACATCTTTTTTAATAGATTCAAGGGAGACCCCCGCAATAAGATGCAGTGCTGCATCCAACCGGAACTCTGTCCGGATCGCCTCATCAATTCTTTCCCGTAATATATGTTCCCGCTCTGCTGGGGGTTGATTACCGAGTAAACAATATGTCCCGTCACAAAGCATGGCAGCGAGGATGTGATGGACGAGATTGCCACGAGTTATATACTTGTCTGGGTATTTCAGGATGCTGTGCTTGACACTCTTAACGTAATCGAGATAGTATTTCCTCGGACACGTCCGGACGCTGATGATCTCCCTTGGCCCGACAGGAACAGACGGTGCAGGAAGGAGTATTCGCTCAACATTGATCCAGGTTGTCTGTCCCTGCTGGATGACGTAGCCTTCGAAGAAAACCTCTCCACCCGGGGCAAATAGGCGTTTAAAAGCTCCCTCATCTGGATTCTGACTATCAAAGAGATCCCAGAGCATCGGTGAAGTTGAGGGGTAGGGGATCCATTCGGGAACCATCCGCCAGACGGTAATTTTTACGTCAGTTCCTGGTGGAGATTCGAGATCAAGGACATACTTCGGGCCACCCCGGGTAGGCGAATAATAAGGGCCAGATGCAAGTGTAGCAGTGCTCTGAATGAAGTTTCTGTTGTATCTTGCCGGATCTGCATACAGATCAGCAGAGTCAACGTACGTGCTCATAATCACTGAACCTCCAGAAGCCGCGCTAAGAGGCGTTTATTGAGTAAGGTGGATTCAAACAGGTCTTGTCCATAGGAGGATGAGATCTCAATACACTCTGGACAACCGTTGATGCATGAAGGCATCATCTCCTCAATCCGGACGACTAGTTCACTGAGATCTCCTTTCTTTCGAGTACGATATTTCTCAAAGGCTGCAGTCGCTCGAGGATCGTAGAACATATCACCGGAGCAGTAGAGTAGAAGATCGATAGTTGTCGGTGTTCGATGGAGTTTTTTAAGAATATCGGTGTACCCTCGAATCAGCTCAGAGTAGAATGCCGCAATGTCCTCTGATGATACCAACCTATTTATATCGATTTTACAGAATGCAAGAAGATCCTCTCTCTTCTTTGCATGCAAGTTAAACCCATATTGCCTCTCGAATTTTTCTAGCGCCAGACGGAGGATAGTATCCTGATCAGAATCCAACCCGTTAAACCCCGCAGCAAGGAACTCGGGATCATATACCCGGAAGAGATCGTGTATGATTGATTCCGTGATATTGACATCACACAGCAGACTCTGTTCCAATGCTTTTCGGACGTCAAAAAGTTCTGGAGAAATACCCTGAAACTTCCGGAAGAGTTCTTTTGCAATGCCTGACCCTCCCTGGTAGCGATCATATGCATAGAAGGTCATGGTTTCCCCGTCAGACTCTTGCCAGTACGTCAACCCGTCTCCTGCAGATCCAAAGAACTGTTGGAGCCAGACTTGGATAGTTTTCTCCAGCGTTGCACAGAGGGTTCGTCTGCAGAACGCCTCCAGTTCATTGATGTCAAATGCACGGTTAAAAATATCCTCAAATAAAGCGTGGTTCTCGGTTAAGAGAGAGATCAGATCCTCCCTTCGAGCCGGATCGTATCCTGCTAGCCGTAATCGGGTCTCGTTACTGTTGGGGATCAGTTCCTGAAGGAGCAGTTCGATGTCAGGTGTCTCTTGGTCGAAAAGTTCTTTGAGGTTCTCTGCACGCCCTGTTTGGCGTACCCAGTAATCAAGGGCGACCAAGAGTTGATAAAGTCCATCAATGTCGTAAGTGCTGTCAAGAGGGGTCTGCTGGTATAGGACTGATTCATACAGTTGTAAGAGGACATACTGCATTCTAAGATCGTTCTGCAGGATTTCGTCTTCCTGCAGGATATCTGGTATCCTCTCAAAGAGATGTTTGAGAGAGAACTCGAAGACAGTGGCCTGTGAGAGGTGCTCGGTTCCAAGAAGCGCGTAGGTATTATCATTGTCGTGATAAAACCGTACCAACCGAGTAAGGGTATTTGTGGCTTTCCCAAAAAGATGGATGCAGTTTGCATAGTAACAACGTGCAAGGACAAACTTCTCCATATAGCCGATGGTCTTTATCAGGCTCTCTCCGGGGAACTCGATCACGCGTTCCGCAGGCCCTCCATAAGTCATGATATTTGTATAGAGGGGTGTTGAGAGGGGGTCTCGCGCAACCTCGATAGCGTTCCCGGTATCAGCGTGAGTGAGCAGGTGCTGCTCTTCATCCCAATAATACTTGGCATTTGCCAGGACTTTTTCAACTTTGACCTGATCGGGGAAGTAAATCTTTGCTTGTTGGACTGGGATATTGAGTGGGGAGAATGTCTCTGATTCTGCATAGATCTGACTGAGTGGCACTGACTTTTCGAATCGAAATGTCGGGTGAATATTTGCACATTCCAAGTGCTTTTCGCTCGGCGCCCAGATTGCTCTGTAGTGATGAAATCCCCAGCGTTTCTTATAGCCACCTGGCAGGAAGTTTGCAAGAATGAACTCCTTTGTTTCAGAACCTTCACTCTTCACCCGGCCACCGGACACATCGTGGATCTCAATGTTCCCTCCGACGTAGATTGGGATGAATGTTCCTGGGACATAATATGGTTTAACAACACACGGATCAACTGCGAAGAGATTTGGAGGGTGGAAGTAAGGATATGCATAGGATCTTGCCTGTAATGCTTTCCAGTATGTCAGAGCACCCAGTGCCCGTTCGTGATTATGCCTGCGCTCCATATCAGTTCTCCTCGAGTTAGTATGCGATCCGGTTCAATCGGTCGATAATGTCATCGACCGTCGTTTTGTTCTTGAGGTACCTGACTGTACAGTAGTACTTGCTTGTGGGATCTTCCACTCTCAACGGTTCAGAGCAGGAGGCAAAGTACTGCTTGATCATGTGGAGTTCCTGTTTCGCCACATCATACCGAAGGTTGAAGGTCTGACAGATGTCTATCAGTAAGTTCTCCTCCGTCTGCTCAATGAGACTGAGGGTCTCTTCCGTATCTACCTGATAGTAGACCTGGTCGAGGACTTCGATCGCATAACGGGTGCTGATATAGTCGTAGATGAACGACGTGATATGCATCGCTTTGATGTACCTATTTTCC
>Ga0209510_1003704_pt1 | contig 14102 bp, 15 predicted proteins | sample BiotimSIPDNA_FD_185749 | JGI IMG/M metagenome (GOLD analysis project Ga0209510, IMG submission 185749) | Anaerobic biogas reactor microbial communites from Washington, USA - Biogas_R1 time_0 SIP DNA (SPAdes) (version 2) | ecosystem: Engineered > Bioreactor > Anaerobic > Unclassified | place... | reverse complement strand
TTCAATACGTCGCCAGGTACCGCTCAAGCTCCCACGGATGGACCGCCGTCCGGTATGCCTCCCACTCGGCCTCTGCGACGTTCGTGAGCGCCTCGACGACGTGAGGCCCGAGCGCCCGGCAGATGAGGTCGTCGGCAAGCAGGGCCTGGTGGGCCGAGTAAAGATCCCCGGGGAGCGTCTCGATGCCGGCGCACCTCCGGTCTTCGGCCGCCATGTGGTAGATGTTCTTATCGACGCCGGCCGGCGGTTCGATCCTCTCCCGGACACCCTCCATCCCGGCGGTGAGCATCGCGGCAAAGGTGAGGTAGGGATTGCAGGTCGGATCGGGACTGCGGAACTCGACCCGGGTGCTGTTGCCGCGCGGCGTCGGGACCCGGACGAGGGCCGAGCGGTTGCCGGCGCTCCAGCTGATGTAACAGGGTGCCTCGTAGCCGGGGACGAGCCTCTTGTAGGAGTTGATCGTCGGGTTCGCGACCCGGGTGATGGCCTTTGCGTGCCGGAGGAGGCCGCCGATGAAGTGCATGCAGGCCGTTGAGAGCTCCCGTGGGGCATCGGGGTCATAGAATGCATTCACCCCGCCCTTGGCAAGCGAACAGTTGGTGTGCATGCCGCTCCCGCATATGCCGTAGATAGGTTTCGCCATGAACGATGCGTGCAGGCCGCGCATCAGCGCCATCGTCTTTGCCACGAACTTGAACGTGATGACGTTGTCCGCGGTGTGGAGGGCGTCGCTGTACTTGAAGTCGATCTCGTGCTGACTCTCCGCGACCTCGTGGTGGGAGGCCTCGATCTCAAACCCCATCTCGGTGAGGGCGATGATGATCTCGCGCCGGACGTCCTCCGCGAGATCGGTCGGCGCAAGGTCGAAGTAGCCGCCGGCATCCTGGAAGAACGTCGTCGGTTTGCCGTCGATCGTGCGGAAGAGGAAGAACTCGAGCTCCGGGCCCGTGTTGAATATATACCCGTCTCGTGCCGCGTCCTCCATGGCCGTGCGGAGGACGTAGCGCGGGTCGCCCTCGAAGGGTTTGCCGTTCGCCTTGTAGACGTCGCACATGAAGCGCGCCACCGTGTACTCCCCCGATCGCCAGGGAAGGAGGGTGTAGGTGGAGAGGTCGGGTTTCAGGATCATATCGGACTCCTCTATCCGGACGAACCCCTGGATCGACGACCCGTCAAACCCGATGCCCCCGGTCAGCGCCTTCTCCGCCTGCTTCACCGGGATGGCGACGTTCTTTGGCATACCGAGGAGGTCGGTGAACTGCAGGTGAAGAAATCGAACATTATCCTCTCCGATGCGCTCAAGCATCGCGGAAGTGGCATCACGGGACATGTGGAAGTCTACTTCTATCCGATGGAATAAATACCTATTGACACAAATATACCCAGGCAGAACTATAGGAAACGGCAATACAACGTTGTTCACCGAGGTTACCATGTGCGGCATTTTTGGTGTAATGGACAGGAGACGCCAGATGATGGACGGTTCCGGCATCCGGCAGGCTCTCTCCATAATGAACGAGCGCGGCAGCGGCGAGGGGGCGGGGTACGTGGCGTACGGCATATACCCCGACTACCGGGACTGTTATGCGCTCCACGTCTTCCTCGACCACGCCTGCGAGAGCAAGGCGGCCGTCGACGCAACGCTGGAGCAGTGGGGAGCGATCGAGCACGACGAGGCGATCCCGACCTGCGACCAGCCGAACTTCCGGGCAGCCTGCACCCCCTGGCGCTACTTCTTCAAGCCTGACCCCTCCCTCGCCCCGGGGAGCGCGACGCCCGAGAAGGATATCATCACCAACCTTGTGATGCAGATCAACGCAAGTCCAGACGGGACCGAAGTCATCTCGTCCGGAAAGAACGTCGGTGTCTTCAAGGCCGGAGGAGCCGGGAGCTGGCCGGAGACCGTCGCGGATTACTACCGGATCGAGGACTACGAGGGCTACATCTGGCTCGCACACAACCGCTACGCGACGAGCTGCCCGGAGAGGTGGGAGCGGCCCGACCCGTTCAACCTGCACGACTGGAGCATCGTGGAGAACGGGAAGACCACCACCTACGGGGCCAACCGGCGCTACATCGAGAGCTTCGGCTACAACTGCTCGACCGGCACCGACAGCGAGGTGATCGCCTACACAATCGACTTCCTGGTGCGCAGGCACGGCCTTGAGATCGACCTCGCCATCCGGGCGCTCGCCCCGCCCTACTGGGACGAGATCGACCGGATGCCTGAAGCCGAGCAGAAGCTGAACCGCGCCCTCCGGTTCGCCTACGGCCCCGCGACGATGAACGGGCCGTTCACCGTCGTGGCGGCGAACCCCGATATGATGGTCGGGTTCACCGACCGGGGCAAACTCCGGCCTATGGTCGTCGGCGAGTGCGGCGACCGGCTCTACATCGCAAGCGAAGAGACGGCGATCCGCACCATGGAGCCCGGCGTCGAGTCGATCACGAGACCGGGTGCAGGAGAGCCGGTCATCGGGAGGGTTGCACCATGAGCAGCAACATCGGCAGCATGCCGCTCCGGTACCGGGTCACCATCGACCGGGAGCGGTGCATGGAATGCGGGCGATGCATCGAGAACTGCTCCTACGGCGTATTCCGATGGGACGGCGACCGCATCCTCATCAACTCCCGGAACTGCACCGCCTGTCACCGGTGCCTCGCCTACTGCCCGCGAGACGCCATCATGCTCGAGGAGCACCCCTGCGATTACCGGAGCCATCCGGTCTGGTCGCGGCAGGTCAGGGAGTCGATCTACAACCAGGCCCGGACGGGTAAGATCATCCTCGCCGGGATGGGGAGCGTCGCCGACCTCCCGATCATATTCGACCACCTGATGCTGGACGCCTGCCAGGTCACCACGCCCCCGACCGACCCGCTCCGCGAACCCGTCGAACTCCGGACCTACCTCGGGAAGAAACCGTCGAGGCTGGATTTTGCGCGAAAACCGAACGGCGATATCGAGGTCTCCACGGAACTCGCTCCAAACCTCATGCTCGAGACGCCGATCATGCTCGGCCACATGAGCTACGGCGCAATCAGCCTCAACGCCCACCTCGCGATGGCCCGGGCGGCAAAGGAGACGGGCACCTACATGGGCACCGGCGAGGGCGGCCTGCACCCCGGCCTCTACCCCTACCAGGACCGGATGATCGTCCAGGTCGCCTCGGGGAGGTTCGGCGTGAACGTCGACTACCTGGAGCGGGGCGCCGCGATCGAGCTCAAACTCGGCCAGGGAGCAAAACCGGGCATCGGCGGGCACCTCCCCGGCGAGAAGGTGAGCGCGGACGTCTCCCGGACAAGGATGATACCGGAGGGAAGCGACGCGATCAGCCCTGCGCCGCATCACGACGTCTACGGCATCGAGGACCTCCCCCAGCTCGTCAACTCCGTCAAGGAGGCGACCGGGTGGAAAAAACCGGTCTTTGCAAAGATTGCGGCCGTCAACAACAACGCCGAGAACGTAGCGGCCATTGCCCGTTCCGGCGTGGATGCCGTTGCAATCGACGGGTTCCGGGGCGGCACCGGCGCGGCACCGCGGGTCTTCCGCGACCACGTCGGCATCCCGATCGAGGTCGCCATCGCGACCGCCGACCGCGAACTCCGCAAGCAGGGACTCAGGAACGAGGTCTCGCTCATCGCCTGCGGCAGCATCCGCGAGAGCGCAGACGTCGTAAAGGCGATCGCTCTCGGCGCCGATGCCGTCTACATCGGGACCGCGGCGCTCGTGGCGATGGGCTGCCGGGTCTGCGGAAACTGTTACCAGGGGGTCTGCTCCTGGGGCATCGCCACCCAGCGACCGAACCTTGTCGCACGCCTGGATCCCGACGTGGCATCAAAGCAGGTGGCAAACCTGATCCACGCCTGGACGCTTGAGATCACCGAGCTGATGGGCGCGGCCGGCATCAACAGCATCGAGAGCCTGCGCGGCAACCGCGACCGGCTCCGTGGCTACATGCTCGACGAGGGGCTCCTTGAGATCCTCGACGTCAAATCGGTGGGAGCGTGAGCACAATGACAAAATTGGTCACGATTGATGCGAAAGGGGTACACTACACCCCCCTGAACCAGCAGATCAGGAAGGCCATCGAGGATGGAGCGGATGAGATCGTCGTCGACAACGTCCTCGGGCAGCGGTTCATCGGCAACGGCCTTCGCGGGAATGCAGTCATCCGGGTCAACGGCGTCGCAGGCGGGGATCTCGCCATGTTCATGAGCGGCCCGACCGTCGTCGTTCACGGGAACGCCGAACACGCGCCCGGCAACACGATGGACTCCGGGAAGGTGGTGATCCACGGGAGTGCCGGCGACGCGGTGGCGCACAGCATGCGGGGCGGCAAGGTCTTCGTCCGCGGGGATATCGGCTACCGGGGCGGGATCCACATGAAGCAGTACGAGGCCCATCGGCCGATACTGGTCGTCGGGGGGTCTGCGCAGGCGTTCCTCGGCGAGTACATGGCAGGTGGCCTTCTGCTCGTCCTCGCACTCGACGGGGCCATGAAAGCCCGGGAGATCGGGAGCGGTATCCACGGCGGCGAGATCGTCATCCGCGGGAACGTGGATGAGGCCTGCCTCGCCGCGGGAGCGAAGACATTGCCGCTCACCGATGAGGACAGGGCACGGATCGCCCCGGTCATCCGGGAGTTTGCGGACGATTTCGGGCTCGATCCGGAACCGCTCGTGAACGCGGATTACACACGGATCGTCCCTGCGAGCGCACGGCCCTTTGCCGGGAAGTATACGTGGGAGTGATGGGGATGGAGACGAAGACTTTCAAGAACCTGGAGGCCGAGGTCTGGGCTACGGACCTCTGCTCCGGGTGCGGAGCATGCGTGGCGGTCTGTCCGGCGGATGCCCTCCGGTTTGTGCCGGGGAAGACCGATGCGCCGGTGAACATCGGCTACTGCAAGTCCGAGAACGACGGCGTGCCCTGCGGGGCCTGCTACGCGGCCTGCCCCCGGGTCGACCTTGCGGGGCAGGGGCGGATGCTCGGGGCCTACCGGGAGATCGTCGCGGCCCGGTCGGCTTTCCCGGTGGAGAACAAGCAGAGCGGGGGCGCGGTGACGGCAATCCTTGCAAACGCCCTCGATGAAGGGCTGATCGATGCGGTCGTCACGGTGACGAGAGACCCCTGGACGCTGAAACCGTCCTCGGCGGTGATCACATCGTCGGATGCGCTCATCCATCACGCCGGGAGCCGATACTCCTGGTGGGTGCCGCTGCTTGCCTCCTTGAAGGAGGCGGTGGTCACCCGGAAGTACCGGCGGATCGCCGTCGTAGGCGTGCCCTGTGTGGCGCGGGCGACCCAGGCAATCCGGGCAAGCGACCACGATCTCCTCCGGCCCTACGCGAAGGCTATCCGGCTCGTCATCGGTCTCTTCTGCACGGAGACCTTCGACTACGCGAAGCTGGTCGAGGAGAAGCTGCAGTCCGAGAAGAAGATCGAACCCTGGGAGATCCAGCGCCTGGACGTCAAGGGGAAACTGGACGTATACCTGCAGGACGGGCGGCACATCCCCATCCCGCTTGCCGACCTCGAGGAGTGCGTCCGGCCCGGGTGCCGGGTCTGCACCGACCTTACGGCGGTGGATGCGGATATATCGGCCGGGGCCATCGGGTCGCCGGACGGCTACACGACGCTCGTGATCCGAAACGATATCGGCAGGGGTTTCGTCGACCGGGCTGTCTGGAAGGGAAAGCTTGCAACCGGCGGGAACGTCGATATCGCCGCCATCGAGCGCCTGGCGGCAAAGAAAGCAGAGCGCCGGAAAGAATAACACTTTTTTTGCAACGTGCTCCCCGATCTGCCGGAGCCCCGGGGCAAAGCCTCTGCCCGCTTGATCGGGGATGATGGGGGATGCGCACGACCGCAGCACTTCGCTCAAGTTCCGGAAAATCCCACGGAGAAGTCAAACTACAGATTCCCCTTCGCATCTTCGCGCGGGGTTGTTCCATCGCCCATACCCTCGAGCTCGCACGAGCCGCGAAGGACGCGAACTTCGGTAGAGGGGGGCCTGGAACATCCCTTCGCGTCTTCGCGAGAGGCCGCTTCATCGCGTATACCCTGCCGTCTCGCGCGAAGCCGCGAAGCCCGGTGTCCGGGTGCTGCCGGTCCCGCGTTAAGGCGCCGCGAGACCACATTTGAGGCGGGTGCCGGATGAGCAAAGTACTGGAACAGGGGGTTCATATGGTATGAAAAATCATACTTATGTGAATAGTTCGATCTGAGGGGCGAGAAGATTGCACCAGGTTCATAAAGAGGTGCCGGAATCTGTATCGGCGCGTAAACCAGAACGGGCAGACCGCACGGCGGATCTCCATTTCCGGCTGATACGGTTGCAGACCTCATCTATGCCCTCGACATGCTCCGCAGGGTCGGGAATCAGGGCGCGCTCCTTGCGGAACTCCGGCGGATCACGAAACCGGGGAGCGCCCTCACCCCTAACGACGGGCACCAGCCACGGGAGGAGAGACGCCGGGCGATCCACGACGCGGGGGTCTGGATGGTCGAGGAAGAGAACTGCGAATACCTGCGGTGCCGGTCGGTATAGGCCGTAAACCAGGAGAGAGTGAGATCATGTCCCACGATAACCACCGCTGCCACGATCACGGCAGCAGAAGATACATCTTCGGGACGGTCAAGGTCGGCGAACGCGGCCAGATCGTCATACCGAAAGATGCGCGAGAGACTTTCGATATCAAGCCCGGCGATACACTGATGATCCTCGGCCATGAGGGGCGCGGGCTTGCCGTCGTCAAAGCGGACAAGTTCCAGAGGATTGCAGAGGAGATGCTCCGGATCTTCGAGATTGAGCCGGAGGAGCCGCCGGAGGAGTGAGGAATGGACCGTTCAAGCGCATCATCCCCGGGGACCAATCCCGCGCCGGCCATAGACGTACGCAACCTGACGAAATCCTTCGGCAGCTTCGTCGCCGTCGACAACATATCGTTCTCCATCGCAAGCGGCGAAGTCTTCGGGCTCCTCGGCCCGAACGGAGCGGGGAAGACAACAACGATCTCCATGCTCTCGACGATACAGAAACCCACATCGGGCATGGCGACGGTCAACGGCCACGATGTCGTGGCGCGGGAAGACGACGTCCGCAAATCCATCGGCATCGTCTTTCAGGACCAGAGCATCGATGAGGAGCTGACGGCGTACGAGAACATGGACTTTCACGGCCGCCTCTACCGGATTAGCAGCGATGAGCGGCGCCGGCGCATCGATGAACTCCTGACCCTCGTCGGACTTATCGACCGGAAAGACGACCTCGTCAAGACCTACTCGGGAGGCATGCGCCGGCGCCTCGAGATCGCCAGGGGACTGCTCCACGAACCGAAGGTGCTCTTCCTGGATGAACCTACCCTCGGCCTCGACCCCCAGACACGAAACCACCTCTGGGAGTATATCGCGCAGTTGAATGAGGAGAAGGGCATCACCATCATCCTCACCACCCACTACATGGAGGAGGCCGACCGGCTCTGCGACCGCGTGGCGATCATCGACCGGGGGGCGATCGTCGTACTCGATACCGCGGAGAACCTGAAAGATTCCATCGGCGGCGACATCGTCACCATAGCCTCGCCCGACCCCGACGCAATCGCCGGCCTCCTGACCGCCCCGTGGATCTCCTCAATCGAGCGGCACGACGGATCGGTAACGATTCACCTGCAGGAGGCCGACCGGCACGTTCCCGGTATCGTGACCGCCATCCACCAGAGCGGCATCGGCATCACATCCCTCTCGGTGAGGAAACCGACGCTCGAGGACGTCTTCCTGCACTATACGGGGAGGATGATCCGGGAGGGAGGGGCAAGCGGCAAAGAGACCATGCGCATGGCACACCGGGCACGGAGGCGGTAAGGGTGGATATCGTCTATACCATATGGCTGCGGAGCGTCAAGCGCTATCTGCGTTCGAAGAGCCGGATCGTCGGCAGCCTCGGCATGCCCCTCTTCCTCATGCTGGTGCTCGGGTTCGGGCTGAACTCGGTCGTCCAGATTCCCGGCATGGAAGAAGGCTACATGGACTTCATCATCCCCGGCATCGTGGCGATGAGCGTCCTCTTCACATCGGTCTTCTCCGGGATCCAGATCATATGGGACAAGCAGTTCGGGTTCTTGAAAGCGACGCTCGTTGCCCCGGTCTCGCGGCTCGAGATCATGATCGGCCAGACGCTCGGGGGAGCGACAGCGGCAGTCATCCAGGGGCTGATCCTGATGGTGCTTGCACTCTTCATCGGGCTCCACCCCGTCGGCATCGCCGGGTTCCTGATCGCCGTCGGGTTCATGGCGCTGATCGGCGTGACCTTCACTGCGCTCGGGATCGCTATCGCATCCAGGATGGAGGACATGCACGGCTTCCAGCTCATCATGAACTTCATTGTCTTCCTGATCTTCGGCCTTTCCGGGGCACTCTTCCCTATCGACGGTCTGCCCGACTATATCCGGCCGCTGACGCTCGCTGACCCCCTGACATACGGCGTCGAGGGCATCCGTTACGGCCTCTCGGGCACCGCCCAGATTCACCCGCTCACGAGCCTCATCGTCATGATAGTCTGCGCCGCGCTCATGATCGTCGTCGGGGCATACCTCTTTAGAAAGATCCGGTTCTGAAGGGGCAGGTGCGGGAAGGTTATCCCCTTCCCCGGACGGCCTGTTCCGCCGCATACCCGATACCGACCGCGATGATCGGGATCATGAGGTAACGCAGCCCGATCTCTCCCATGTAGGCGCCGATATCCATCCCCGAAAGGGGCAGGAGGACGGCGACATCGAGCGCCCAGTTGATCGCGAGCCATACGCCGCCGAGCAGGGCGCCTTCCCGGATATACCGGGCACGCACACCCCTGAAATAGACCAGGATGAGAGCGGTCCCGAGCGCGGCTGAAAAGACGAGCAGGACCGACTTGATCAGGAAGATGTCGTAGAGCGGTTCGCCCTCCGGCGAGTAGAAGGGGACGGATACGAGGAAAGGAAGGAGCCAGGTGAGGATGCCGAAGCCGAAAAGCTTCGTGCCTGACGCTATGTGCATGGATGAGGATGATACTCCGGCGCGAATATACCAATCGGACATACGCCGGGAGAAAGCAGGGCAATAGTCCTCCCTGCCGGCGCCGTCACGGAACGGATGCACCGGAAAGCAGCGTAGCGCGGGTTGCCGGCGGGTTCTTCCGGAGAATCCCCGCGGTTCGCTAAAGCTTCTGCATCATTAACAAAGGATCGTGATTACGGTCGGCCCGCCACCGACGGAAGGTTTATGAAATCTCAGGGGAGAATGCAATCAGGCACCGCATATATGCTGTCACTCCGGTCCAGCCCCGGAACGCGAAACCTGGCCGATACAGGCAGTATTCAGGCCGATGGATCAGCCAGGGCCGAACATTCCACGATATCTCCGTAGATCAGCGATCTCCCGACATGCAGAACATCCTGTACCGCTTCTCCGTGGAGCGCGCATGAATAACGAGTTACAACCCCCCAACCTCTATCTCACTCTCGCAAGGGTGGGAGTGTTCGCATTCGTCCTGATGAGCGTATACCAGTATCTCAAGGATTACCTCTACCCCGAGATCTCGCTCGCAGACTCGCACCTCCATACCGTCGTCTTCACCACCCTGCTCGCCACAGCTGCTGCCTATTTCGTCCTCCGTAAACAGCAGGCCCTTCTTGCGATGCTGGTTGCCGAAGCGAACGAGAGGAGGGAGACGGGTGAAGCCCTGCGAACGAGCGAGGAGAAGTTCCGCTCGATCGTAGAGACGGCAAACGAGGGGATCCTGCAGATCGACAGCGCCTACACGACCACCTACGTCAACCGTACGATGGCCGGCATGCTCGGCTACCCGACCGGGGAGATGCTCGGCCGGCCTCTGGCCGATTTCGTGGTTGCAGGGGACCTCGACGTATACTGGAGCCGCATGGCAGCAAGAGAGCAGGGCCTTGACGGTAGATACGAGTGCCGCCTCAGGCACAGTGACGGAAGCATCCGGTGCTTCCTCGTCTCCGCCACTGCACGGAAAGATGGGGACGGAAGGTTTGCCGGGTCGTTTGCCATGTTCACCGATATCACCGAGCGCAAACGGACCGAGGAAGCGCTCCAGCGTCACACCGAAGATCTTGCCCGGCTCCACCAGCAGCTCGCCGCAGCGAACCGCGAAGCAAACCTCTACCTGGACATACTTACCCACGACATCAAGAACACCGAGAACGTCGCGAACCTCTACAGCGACCTTCTGATCGACACCCTGGACGGGGATGCGCGGATACACGCGGAGAAGTTGCAGCGGAGTATCAGGAAGAGCATCGAGATCCTCGGGAACGTCTCCAAAATCCGGCGGATCCACCAACCGTCCGGGGGGCGCAAGCAGATGGATCTCGATGCGGTCGTCCGCGGTGAGATCGCGCAGTTCCCCGAGGCCACCATCCGCTACGCTGCGACCGGTTGCCGGGTGCTGGCCGACGACCTTCTCTCCGAGGTCTTTGCGAACCTCATCGGCAACGCCGTCAAGTTCGGCGGGCCAGAGGTCGAGATCGCTATCCGGGTTGACGACGAAGGCGAGTTCTTCCGGGTCTCGGTCGAGGATACCGGCCCGGGGGTTCCCGACGACCAGAAAGAGGAGATCTTTCACCGCTACGAGAAGAGGAGGAGGGGTATCGGCGAGGGACTCGGCCTCTTCCTCGTGCAGGTCCTCATCAAGCGCTACGGCGGCAGGATCTGGGTGGAAGACCGCATACCGGGATACCCGGATTCAGGGGCGGTGTTCCGCTTTGCGCTCCAGAAAGCCGGGGACGACCAACCGGAGGCTGACCCGATGACGGCCCGCGGAAGCGCCGGGTTCCCCGGGACCGGCTGAGGCGAGCGCCCTGTGGTATAGGGGATCGCGACGCTGCCTGCACCGTCCTCAAATCTCCCATCCCCCTCGCCTTACTTCCTCCGGCCTCATCGCCCTCCTCGTCGTGAGCCTCGCCGTATCGGCGTTCGTAAGGCTCGTCGCGCCCTATGAAAGCCCGCCGATGCTCCCGGAGACCGGCGACCGCAGGGCTGCTGTTGTACCAGGAGACCGGCTCAAACCCTGCAATCCTCCAAAAACAGGATGGTGCAAGCTTACTTGATCAAGAACTCTCCCGAGGAGATGGGTGCGCCGGTACGGCGGTCGACGAAGCGATAGGTCAGGTGACAGCCGTACGGGATCGTGTACAGAACCTCTCCCTCCCCCCTGTACGTAACCCGTTTGTCGGTGTCGTCGTACTCGCCAAGATAAACCTTGAACCGATCCCCGAGTTGAACAATCGATTCCTCCGGGTCAAAGCATGTTATACGATCTCGCGGATCGTCGTTCCTGAGTATCATGTGCAGGGCAGGATCTTCACGGGAGCCGATGCTCACCGCCAGTTGATCGGTATCAAACGCATCCCCGGCCCTGTGCTCGAAGACGACCTGATACTTGTCCCCATCCTTCATCGTCCCGGAGGCGACCAGGTCCGCCTTTATCGGCTGCGTCGTATCACCTGCCGCGCCGGTGGCGTACACCGCCACGAGAGCCACGATGATCAGCGTCACAGAGAGCATCAGCATGACGCCGATAACCTCTGACACGGCATCATCGAAAAGAGTTCCAGCATACCCCATACCATTCACCGCTCCTTTAAGAGAACACTGCTTTTATGCAGGAGAGCCCCGCTCGGGAGGTGGTAGATCGCCACCTCGACCACGGCCGACCGACCGACGTATTCCCTCAACTTTTCTTCTTCGAGGCCGAGAAACCCGGCGGTATCCTCCAGGTCCCCGGTATTCGAACCGGCCCCCGCCCTCCAGATATCGGTACCGAAGAGCCCCTCCAGCTTTTCTTGCTCATGGGACGCAGCACACAGACCGCCGTCCGGCAGGTGGACCCAGGTGTTGATCCTGAGATCCCGGAGCCGGACCTGGTCCCCGCCCCGGTGCTCGAAGACGAGAGTGAACTTCTCTTCGCTCCCGGCAGGATACACCGCAAGGTCCGTCGAGGGGGGAGGATCCTTCGCATCGGCAGCCCCGCCGGCAAACGAGGCGACGAACGCGGCGAGGATGATCACGATCGCGAGTAAAAGGATCACCCCGACGACCGGGGTGACCGCCGCCTCCCGGTCTACCATACGCTCACCTCGACGTTCACGATCCGGAAAGCCACGGGCTGGCCGGGAATGTCAAGCGTATTCGAGCCCGGGATGTACGACAGACTCACCTGCCCGCACTTCTCGTCCAGGTAATCCTGCATTCCGGGCACCTCCGGATCAAAGGAGAAGGTGATCCCGGTCACCTCCTCGATGGTCTCTCCGGAGACGGTTGCACTCAGCCCGAGCGCAACCCTCCCGCTCCCGGTGACGAACGACTCGCCTTCTTTCGGAACGAGCTTCACCAGGGTGATCGTGAGGGGACCGCCCCCTTTCGGGGTCAGGTCGACGAACGCGCGAAGGAACTCACCGCTGTCGGTCCCGGCCCGTGCCTCGGATACAGTGTTGTAACTCGACGATTGGGGTACCGTCACGTCGTCTTTGGTCACCGCAACGAACCCATACTCCCAGAGGTATCCCTGAGGCTCCCAGGTTGTGAACGACGGCACGTAGGAGATGTTCGCCAGAGTGGCTGCCTTCGTCACGGTCTGCGTCCCGTTGACGACGGTTACGTTCACCAGAGGCCCCTCCGCTGCCCGAATCGTGAGCGAACCGCTCGACCGAACCGGGCTTAAGAGAATATCACCCCCGCCGAGGGAGAACGGTTCGCTGAACCGGGCGCTCGTCCTGTGCGATACGACGTGCTGGATATCCGAATCGAACCGGGCAAAAGCGCCTGCCACCTCGCGGGAGTGCTCGATCTCGGACTGCTGCTTCAATCCGGGGAGGTACGTCGCGGAGTAGATCGCAACCAGCGTGGAGACTATGCCGAGGACCAGCATCAGCGCGATCACGGTCGAGACCGCGTCGTCCTTCTCCATCATGGGATCACCCCCGAATAGACGACGCTCTTCTGCGTGACGAGCCGTACGGTATCATTATTGCCGATAGGAGAAGAACCGGGTTTGGGCTCGACCACGAGATATCCCCCGAGATCGAACGCCCCAGTAGGGTTGCCGGCGTGATCGTGGAGTTTCACGATCTTCCAAGGGTCCCTAACTCCGTTTTCCTTAATGACGACCACCGCGAGATCATTTTCTTCCACCCAATCGCCGCCCTTGTGCCAGAAGATCACCGTAGTGTCCCCTGCCGAGGGGGTGCCGTTCGACGCGTTCTTCATCGCGACATCGACGCTCGCCTCGCGACCGCCCGGTATCAGGGAGAACGCCGACGTGGCGAAGAGAGCAACGAGGATGATGACCAGCGCCACCATGATCATCTCGCCGACGACCGAGGAGACCGCTTCGTCGTGCTGCTTTCTGTCTATTTTCATGAAACCGCCTCATATGATGTAAACAAAGAGGATCACCGTCGCAGCAAGCATCAGGCAGACATGCTTGAAACCCGCAAGTATGCTGTTCGAAGAGAGCTGGCCCGCCATGATCCCCGAGAAGAACCCGAGAATGATCCCGACATGGAGCATTTCCCGGACGTTTGCGCTGATGTCGAAGGCGACGTCGTACGCGGAGAAACTCGAGATGAAGGCGACGTTCAGCTGGTACGCCGAGTAGAGGTAGATGCCGAACGAGAGGTAGATGACCGCGAGGTAGACGAACGAGACGTTCAGCCGCTTCGCCTTCATCTTGATGTAGTGCTGAAGGTCGTTGATTGCAATCGTCAGGATTTCGCGGATGTAATCGGTCACTTCGCTCGCCCTTACCAGGAGGGAGATCGCCCGTTTCACCGAGACCAGGCCGATACGCTCTTCCATGCGCACCAGTGCGCTCGAAACGCTGGACCCGAACCTGAGCTCTTCGGCGGCGACCTTAATCTCGTGGGAGAGAACGCCCATCCGGGTATTCGAGATCATGAAGATGGCGCCCTGTAGCGTCATGCCGATATCGCGCATATCCGCGATCTCGGCGAGAAACTCGGGCAGCTGCTTCTCGATCGCCATGACATACCGGCGGCGCATCTCGTAGGCGATCATCACCGGGATCACGGCCGCAATG
>Ga0209510_1003701_pt1 | contig 14109 bp, 9 predicted proteins | sample BiotimSIPDNA_FD_185749 | JGI IMG/M metagenome (GOLD analysis project Ga0209510, IMG submission 185749) | Anaerobic biogas reactor microbial communites from Washington, USA - Biogas_R1 time_0 SIP DNA (SPAdes) (version 2) | ecosystem: Engineered > Bioreactor > Anaerobic > Unclassified | place... | reverse complement strand
GAATGGTAAACTCGAAATTTGAAATAGAATAGACACCTCCCATTTCTGTTCTTTTCTTGTTTGGGTTTTGAATAATTGGTTATTGGGATTTGTTTAGGATTTGGTGCTTGTGATTTGGAATTTATTTGCGAGCCCTACCTTTTATGCGATATTATGTTTGTTAAATTAACCAGACACTACTTACAGCATATATATAGTTTTATCTTGATATATTTGTTCTATTTTGAAAAATAGCTATGTTTGTTTTACCCTGCATTTTTATTAATTCCATTATATGTCGAAATATTTATATTAAGATCTGATTATAATACTAAGATTTAATCTTTTGGGAGAAACATAAAAATGCATATACTTTATACCAAACCCATTTTTGCCTTTTTGGCAGTTATAATGTGCACAGTAGGTTTATTTGCCGGAGATTTCGTCGAAGGAAAGTTTATCGCTAAATTTAAACCGGATATATCGATTAAAAACCACCAGGAAGTAACTTCAACAGGCAATTCAACTCTGGACAGTCTGAATAAGAATTTCCACTGTTCAGGTTTCAGTCCGCTTTCCACTCAAGATGTAAACAGCCCTCTTTATGGTGTTTATACTTTTAAATTTGATAAAACCATACCTGTAGAAAAGCTTATTGCAGTGTATATAGCTTCAGGTTTGTTTTTATATGTGGAGCCGGATTATATCAACCAGGGCAACTCCATAGAACAGGCCCTTACACTGCCAAACGATCAGTATTTTTCCCGTCAGTGGGCACTCCATAATGATGCTACTTTCACCATGAACGGGCTCTATACCCCAAAAGAGGATGCAGATATAGATATGCCTGAGGCATGGGAGATTGAGAAGGGAGACAGCAGTGTTATAATTGCCATACTTGACTCCGGATGTAAAATGGATCACCCTGAACTTGCTGGAAGGATCTGGAGAAACGAAGCTGAGATTCCTGGAAACGGTATCGATGATGACAATAACGGGTTTATAGATGATGTAAACGGATGGGATTTTATTAATAATGACAACGATCCAACAGATGACCACGGACATGGAACTTCTATGGCAGGAATAATAGGAGCAAATTACAATAACGAAATTGGTTTTGCCGGGGTTAATCCAAATGCTAAAATTATGGTTATTAAAGTGATGGATAGTCTTAAAAATGGGAATACTGAATTAGCTGTAAGAGGAATCGAATATGCCATAAAAATGAAAGCAAAAATATTAAATTTTTCACTTGGCGGTACTAAATTTATCCAGACAGAAAATGATATTATACAACATGCTGTTAACAATAAAATTATAGTCGTTGCTGGAACTGGAAACAATAATTCTGAACAAATCCTTTATCCTGCAGCTTATGAAAATGTTATTACAGTAGGAGCCACCAGCCCAAATGATAACAGGTATATATCTGCTGATACTAAAGGAGGAAGCAATTATGGGAACGAGATAGATATTGTAGCTCCTGGTGACTATATATTTTTTCTCGATGAAAAAGATAATGAAAAATACAGTATGTATAGTTCAGGAACATCTTTATCTACTGCATTCGTAACAGGAGTTGTATCTCTTCTTCTTTCAAAGAACCCAAACCTTTCCCCGGCTCAAGTACTTGAGATTTTACAAAAATCGGCAGATGACCAGGTCGGAGACCCTTCTGAAGACACCCAGGGATGGGATAAATACTACGGCTGGGGAAGACTTAATGCCCACAAAGCCCTTCAATTGGCAAGTTCTGTAAAAAAGATAAATAATAGACTGGTAAAACAAGTTATTGATAACCAGAAAATTTTAATGGTAAACGGCGGCCTGTTTTTGACAAACACAAGAAACTTTGCTCTCAATGGAACTATGTTGCTTAATAAAAATGGCAGTAAAACCGGGGTGGCAGCGGGAGTCTATGTGAAAGAAAAATTACAGATCACGAATTATGGTAATTACAAATTAAAGAAATAAGAGGATAGAGAAACCTTTACAATAATTAGATGCTTGAAATATTGTCTGTACCGAGAAATAATTTCTTAAAAACACCGAAAAAAGATTTCCCATTACCAGAAGATGTTGTCAGGCAACAACAACGCGAAAACAGGGGAAGGGAATACTATGGGATGTGTCCTCGGAGAGAAACAAACAAGAAACTCCCAACAGAAGGCTGACAGATAGAATTACTGCCAAAACTTACGGTGAGAAAAGCCGTATCTTATCTCCCTTCCAACTTCTTATTCCTTTTTCGGATTTCGAATTTCGGATTTTCCGTTTTTGAAATTTCTTTAAGACTTATATACTTGTGATTTGGCGTTTTCCTCCTGCATCGGCACCCTTTGTCTGCCGCTCAGAAGGGTATTGATTTATCTCATTTTAATTTTAATTAACTTTTTGTGACATCATATCGTATTTTTAATCTGAATCGGCCGATTTTTTGAAGATGAATCGAAGCATCCATAAGAAATCGGTCTGACTTAGGTTTAAGCAACTTATGTTCTGAATGAAACGCTTTTTAAAGACAATCTGTCTTTTTCATTCTCCCGTTTCCGCGAAAACAAGCTGTTTTAATATAAAAGAAAGGTATTTATGCATCCGGTTCTTTTTAAAATATTCTCTTTCCCAATCCATTCATACGGGTTGATGCTGGCTCTGTCGTTTCTTTTTGGAATATGGTTTTCCGGATGGCGGGCAAAAAAAAGAGGACTTAATCCTGATGTCATTGCGGACATGGGTTTCTGGATAATTCTTTCGGCGATTGTGGGAGCCCGACTCTATTATGTATTCCTGCATTTTGAGGAATTCAAAGGTAACCTTCTTTCTATCATTAATCCTTTTCAGGGGGAAACCGTTGGAATTGGTGGACTGGTGATGCTGGGAGGGTATATAGGTGCAGTGATTGCCGCTATTCTCTTTTTTAAGATTAAAAAGCTCCCATTTCTTCCCTATGCAGATATAGTCTCACCAAGTGTGGGTTTTGGGATAATGCTGACCCGTATTGGGTGCTTTCTTAACGGATGCTGTTATGGTGCGGCATCAGGGAACCCTTTGGCAGTAAAGTTCCCTCTGGAATCTCCGGCCGGAGCTTACCAGCAACATATTCATGCAACCAGTCTCTATCCTTCACAGCTTTTTGAATCTTTTGGAGGTCTGATTATCGCTCTGATCGTGCTGGCTGTGGCAAGGAAGAAAACCTTTAATGGATTTCAATTTTATTTGACCGGGTTATTGTACTCCGTTTTACGGTTTTGTGTAGACTACAGTCGTTTCTACGATATAAACGAACGGCTTTTGGGCACATTAAGTCACAATCAGGTCATCTGTATCGCACTCTTTATCCTTTTTGGTGGACTCATTCTTAAAAACATCCTGTTTAAGGAAGAGATCGTGGCCTCAACCACCCCTGCAGGGGTTACTGCAAATGAATCGGTAAGTACAACAACAGATAAGGCATAAGGTTGACTCCTTTTTTAAAGCGGCTGGAAGATTTTATCTTTCCGCCGCTTTGTATTATCTGTGACAACTATCGGACAGATAATAATAACTGGTTCTGCCCTGAATGCCTGAATTATCTTCTTACCAACTCTAAAAATCGCAAAAGCTGCCCCCGCTGCTCTCAAAATTCGCTGTTCAAAGACTGCACCTGTGAATTTGCATGGGATTTCCCATACGAAAGTATCCGCTCATTTCTTGATTATGATGAAAAAGTACAAACAATAATGTACCACATCAAATATTTCAACAAAAGGGACCTTGCATTTTACATCGGATCTCTTTTCTCGCTTTTCATTGAAGAAAGCTTTTGGAGAAGTGCAGATTATATTATCCCGGTGCCGCTTCACTGGTTAAGAAAATTCAAACGAGGTTATAACCAGGCCGAGTGGTTTGCCAGAGGCATTATTTGTCGTAGAAACAAGCCAGCCTTAATCACTTCAGGATTATACCGTAAGAGAAGAACCAGAACACAGGTAAAACTGGACAAAGCTAAAAGGCGCATAAATGTCCAGGGTGCATTCGGTATCACCGATAATTTAAAGCAAATGATTAAAGGAAAAGATGTGATCCTGGTGGATGATGTCATTACTACTGGCGCAACGACAGCATCCTGCGCTGAAACTCTGCTTGAGGGAGGCTGTAAAAAGATTCGGGTGCTCTCTTTAGCCAGAGATTGAAAAGAGAATTTCAAGTTTGAGATCTGAAAATTTTAGATTTTGAACCCTTTTATGTGGGTTAGAAATTGGTTATGCCAGTTCAGGTGCACTTATTGCAAATGGTACTGCTACTGACTCGATAGTCTTTACTACCCACACAGATGGCGTTTTCTGGGGCTTTGATGCTTCAGATGGGGGTGGTTTGTGGGTCGGTAGTGAAGCCGCAGGCACCACTTCATTTACATACTGTATAATCGAAAAAGCTACCTCAGGGGTATATCTGAAAAAAGCAGCAACCGTAAAAAACTGTACGATTCGCAACAACGAAGGTTTTGGCATTGTAATAGGCAGTGAAGGTGCCAATGCCAACGTATCTCCTGATGATATCAATTTTTCGGACAATGGAAGCGGCAATATATCGCTATAAAGAACAGGAGATTCTATCCTGTTAAATCGGGAAGGGTTCTGTAAACCTCTTCTAAAAGCAAACAAGCCCTGCTGAATCACTCAGCAGGGCTTTTCTTTTTTGATATTGAATAATAAATCGAAATACCAGAAATCAGTTCATATGCAATGTGCATGAGAAAAAACGCTTACACTAACCCCATACTCTCATCATAGCCACAAACGATATTCATGCATTGTACGGCAGCACCGGATGCTCCCTTGCCAAGATTGTCCAACCGGGAAATCAGTAATATCTGCTCATCATTATAAAAGATGCATATATCGTTTCGATTGGTGTCATTTGAGCCAACAACGTTGAGATACCCGTTCTCGGTTGACATTACAGTATCAAAAGGCAAAACACGTACAAATTGCTCAGACTGATAATAATCGGAAAGAAATTTATGGATCTCCTGGGCAGTGCTTTTCTTTGGCAGCAATCTCCGCAATAGCGGCACCATGACCGCCATACCTTTGTAATAGTTACAAACCAAAGGAGTAAAAAGTGGCGGGAAGTCCAGTCCAACTATGTTTTGCATCTCTGGCAGATGTTTATGGTTCAATCTGGCTGAATAAGGCCGCGGGGCACAGAGTGCATCCGGAATAGTATCAGATTGATATTGGGAGATCAGTTTCTTGCCACCACCACTATAACCGGATATAGCATGTAAAGTCACCGGATAATCCGGCTGCACCAATCCTTCTTTAACAAGAGGGTACATTAAGGCGATAAAACCGGTCGCGTAACATCCGGGAACTGCTATCCTTTTTGATCTTTTTATCTTCTCCCGCTGACCCTTTAGCTCCGGAAAACCATAGGTCCAGTCAGGATTGGTCCGGTGCGCTGTGCTGGCATCGATAATGCAGGTTTTTTCGTTGGAAACAAGAGCAACCGATTCTCTGGCAGCATCATCGGGAAGACAAAGAAAAACAATGTCTGCTTCATTGAGAAACTTTCTTCTCAGTTCAATATCCTTTTTCTTTTCGCTGTCAATTTTCAGTATCTCTATTCCACTGTATTTTGAGAGTCGTTCATTGATCTGTAATCCGGTCGTACCTTCCTGACCATCCACGAATATTTTATACATCTATACTCCAGTTCCGGTAAAAAATAGGACTTAACTCGAAAACCAATCAGCCTGAAAAATCGGACATCTGCAGATCTTTTGCCAACTCTCAGGCTACTAATTGACAAATTTATAATATAATAAATCATTTTTTCTGCAGCAATTTGTTATTTCCTTCAGCTTTCCATTATATCTATTACGATTGAATGCAGGTATTAATCAGCGCAAATTTGCCAGGCAGTTTTATGCATTTTGTTCTATTTCGGCGATTATATTAATTATTGTGGTCTTAATCACCGCATTAAAACGACTAAAAGGTGTTCTTCTGGACCAGGTATTGATTTCTTCTGGTTATTCAGGCAGTCGGTTTCGGGTGATTCTTTTAAAAAATCTGCCTATTTTGTTAGAAAAACAGGAGGGTTTCTAAAAATGGCTGGTATTAAAACTGTAGCATCTGTTGTGCTCTTCTGTTTTTCAGTAACTTTTGCCAGAAACAGCTACCCACCCTCTCCAGCACCAATCCCTTTTTATAAGAGTCTGCTTTTTCAGAAAATGCTGGCTCCATCACCGGTTCTTGACAGTACACGTGTCCTGAGTTTTGTTGATGAAGTCCATGGCACCCGGCCATCGGATCTTCCCCGCACTCTTACAGGGAAAGGTATTCTGATAGGAGTAATTGACACCGAATTTGACACACATCATCCGGCATTCCTTGATCAGGATGGCAAAACCAGATTTGTCGCTCTGTGGAATCAGAATGCTGTTTTACCAGGTAAACCTAACCGTTTCGGTTATGGTGTAATTAAAAACCACAAAGAGTTACAAGAAGACAGTCTTTTCGGGCTGGTTGAAAATCATGTGCACGGTACAATGATGGCCAGTATAGCGGCAGGTTCAGAGAAAACCTATGGTTTTTACGGGATGGCACCTGATGCCATGATTGCAGCAGTAATGTATTCAACTGAGATAAGCAATATCTCCGATGGAATCTCCTGGATCTTTTCACTGGCAGATTCAATAAATGTGCCCTGTGTGGTTAATCTGAGCATTGGAGTCTCCTATGGCCCTCACGATGGCACTTCACTTTTCGATCGTTTTGTAGATTCAGTTAGTGGTCCGGGAAGAATAATAGTGGGAGCTGCAGGAAATGATTACAACCGCAGAGCTCATCTGCAGTTTAAACTGGCTCCAAATGACTCCCAAGGCACCTGCCTTACTCCCAAACTGGCCACTTCCGACTCTGATACCTTCTATTACTCCGGAATTGATATCTGGGGTGAAAAATCTAAATTTTTCTCACTCCAACCCCTTTTTATCGACACCTCCACCAGGGAAATGAAATATTTCAAAAAAATAACTTTCCAAAACGCGACTAAAGAATACGAAGATTCTTTGAGCTGGGAAAATACCGATGGTTCCACCGACATAGCCCGTATGTTTATTAGAGCAGAGCCTTCGAGTAACCTCAATAATAAACCACATGCCCTTATCTATTATCAAGCCACAAAGCCCTCCCTGTTTGCAGGAGTTACTATCCAAAACGGTAAAGACAATTGCAATATCCACGCCTGGCATGTCCATAAAGAGGCTTTGAGAAAACTGGATATTGATGGTTTCCATGGTGGTAATGCTGAGTACAGTATCAACGAGGTAGGTGGAACTGCCAAACGGATAATTTCTACAGGAGCATATATTGGTAGGGCAACTCTGAAATACTGGAATGATTCCGTAGAAGTTTCTACCGACAAAAAAGGTGATATAGCTCATTTCAGCGGAGCAGGTCCAACTGTCGATGGAAGAATAAAACCGGAGATCACTGCTCCGGGCTGGCGGCTGGTATCAGCAATCAGCCGAAGCTCAAAACCGGATTTGACGCCTGTGATCTGGCCTGACATTTCCAGAAAAACCGGCCGTTATGCTGAAGCAACCGGCACTTCCGGAGCTTCTCCTGTAGTAGCAGGCATAATTGCCCTTATGCTGCAAATCAACCCTAATCTGACTCCGGAAACAGCTCTGGAATGTATTCAGAAATCAGCCATCCATGATCAATGGACAGGTGATATCACTTCTCCCATCAACCAGTGGGGAGCTGGCAAAATTAATGCAGAAGGAGCTATTAAGGAAGTATTAGATTTGTATTTATCAATTAGAGTCTCTCGTAATGAAGTTCCGTCTCCGGTTTCATTTACCCATTCTGGTCACAGCGTATTCATCCGAAATTTCCATCAAAAGGGGTCTGCTGTTTTATTTAACCTTCAAGGCCGTAGAATTGCCAGGATTAATTTCAGCGAGAACGGCATAGTAACTTTACCCAGGGGTATCTCTGCTGGTCTGTTCACCATAGCATTTTACAGGCAGGATGGATCTTTTATAGGAAACCACAAAATTGCTGTGGATCGCTAATTCGCACCATTACCAGGCGGTATCAGTTTAATGATCAGCAATTTGTGAGTTTTGAATATGCTGCTTTTCAGGGGATATATTCTACATTTTTGAAGGTGATTTCTGTTTTTTGATGATGCTTTCTGTATTTTGAAGATACCTTCTTTCAGGTAAAAGTAATATTCGTTTCGACTAAAGATACTTTCTGTACAGTTTCGATTATTAGCAGAATAAGGCAATGGCCAATTTTGAGCACTGGGAAAAAAGAAAGATTATACCAGAGATAACTGAATGATCAACGCTTTATCAACTGCTGTTGCAATCTGCAGGAAAATAATTTACATAAGCTGGCAGGGGTGATAGTGATACCCTGATTATGTAAAGTTGTACAGAATGTCTCATGTCCTCTTCCCTTGCGATAATCCGGTTCTTTGGGTGGATGTTCAAGGTAGCGGTTCATAAGAGAGATATCCGCAGAAACCAGCAGGCTTGATTGATAATAGTAATAGAATGGTGATGAACCCATATACAGCGAACTCCCCAGCACTTTACGATTCTTTATTGCCAGATCGCTGATACCTTTCTTTTCAATAGAATGGACACCTTCATTTTCAAGCAGTGCTATCATTGCGTTGTGAATTTTGTCAAATATACTCAGGGCAGATTCACCGCTCTTGCGCTCACCCACTACAACAGTGACAACGACCCCAGGAGCCAGAATAACCGTACCCCCACCACCGCGTCTTTTTTGAATTGGAACATTGTCTGAGATGCAATTTTTGAGGTTCAATTCCAGTTCAGGTCTGCATGAGGGGCCAATGACAATTTCCAGAGACTCCTGTTGATAAACGTAAACAAATGGCTTGGAGCACTGCGCTCCATACATGAATATTCCGTCATTCTTGCGAGCTTCACCGGGAAACCTGGGAACAACTATCATCGATTCTCTTTCTGCTTTTTACTGTATCTGTTGGCCATAAATAGTGAAATATAGGATACTACCGGAAATAGTTTCTTTAACAAGGGTTCCCTGATAGAAATCGCCTTCTCCGGACACACTTCCTGACAGCAGAAACAGCGAATACAGTTTTTGTAATCGAATCGGGGTATCTTCTGGTTATCTTTGCAGCTTAATGCTTTGGGATCGACAGGACAGCTTTTCAGACACCTGAGACATTGGATACATTTTTCCTTATTAATTACTGGTCTGGGAGTAAAGCTGGAGCGAATCTGGCGAAGAATCCCGTTTTGTGGCAACACTACCGGAGCAGCTTTTACCACCTTAAAATCTGCACTAATCAGATTGTCTATTGGCTCGCCTATAAGATGGATAGCGTCAGCAGATGAAACGCCCAGACCTCCCTTTACTCCTTCCACAATGGTGGGAACAAAGTCCGGATTCAGATCGATCAGTCTGCAGGCAGTGCTATCCAAAGCAACCGGATCATCAGAGAAAAGCAGTGCACCCACTTTTTTCGGTTCGCCACTTTGTGGCCCATTGCCTTCCATGGCATAAACCGCATCCATGACATACAGACGGGGTTTGATAAAGCGATTTATATCTACCAGTAATTTAGAAAAGTCGTAAACATCAGTCAGCCTGGCGTGATATTCTCCCTTCACCAGGCCTGGAATACATCCGTATTGATTCTTGACCGCCCCGGTCATCCGGGTTAACCCATGGGTTTTAAGTTTTGGTAAACTAACCAGTCCATCTGAATTGAATACTGCATTAACAAGGAAAAGCTGCTTGCAGAAAATCCCTTCGGGAAATGTGACGTTTCTTCCATGGTCGAAATCACCATGCTCCATATTCAATTCTGCAGCGATTCTGTTGAAACCAGGCTTTTGCATTGCCTGAGCAGAAGTTTGTAAACCGGCAGGTGAATCACCGTATTGCAATTTAACGCCGTGATCCTGTAAAAGAAGTGCTACCGCTTTAAATACTGAAGGATGAGTTACCACACAGCGCTCAGGATCAGTACCCCAAAGGACATTGGGCTTTAAAAGTATCTTCTCACCACTGCGGCAAAACTGCTCTATCCCTCCCAATAGCGAGATTCCCTTCTTTACAGCATCGTTTACCTCATCCTGGTTATACGAACCACATGCAACAATTGCCACTGACGATTTGCACATTATATAAAACCCCTGCGCTACAAAAGTTGAATTAAGAAATGGACATATTTCCCTTAATACGTTTATCAGTCCTGCTTTTTATATTCCTTTTCATTAAAAGAACACAGACAAGAATATAGATACGTGTACATTAAAGCACCATTGTTGGCTAGCGGAAGATTTTTATTCCCGGGCAAAATTAATCCATGGACCCTACTTAGACATATACGATATAATTATATTATAAATCAGATAAATCGATTTTTATTAACAGAAACCTGTTCTATTTCATTTCCGGGGACCATCTTCGTCCATGATTCAAATCCTTTCTCAGATCGAACGACTTCTGTTTCCAGCATTGCTAATAATTATCGTTGCGATGTCTATCCATTTTTTCAGACAAATGTATCCTAAGAAATCAATTATCTATGAAAAGTTTGCTTATTCCCGTTTGATTTGTTTTCTTATGGTTTTTGTACTGGGAACACTTTTTATCCTGGGACATTTTATCACCAGCAGGCTTGTCAGAGATGAAGCATTAAAGATAAAAGCAGAAGCAAAACTCACCATTACCGCTATTAAAGCGGCTTTAGAGAGCACGATGAGTAAAATCGATGCTGGAGTGAATGCCATTAGCGGCTCTCCAATAATCGTTAATTATCTTTGTGATCCATCAGAAGATGCCATTAAAAGTGTCAATGCTGTTCTAAACCGTTATCATGATGCATTCAATGCGCATGCAGTCTATCTCATTGATAGTTCCGGAATCACAATTGCATCCTCCAATTACAACACAGAATCAAGCTTTGTAGGTAAGGATTATTCTTTCCGTGCTTATTTTCAGGAATCAATGGCCGGAAAAAGAAGCAGCTGTTTTGCAGTAGGGACAACCACCGGCAAAAGAGGTTATTTCAGTTCTGCTCCTGTAAAAAGCCCTGATGGGAAAGTAAAAGGTGTGATAGCAATCAAACACGATGCGGAGCAGTTGGATTCGCTCTTTTTAATCGAACCCAAAGCGTTTTTGGTTGACCAGCACAACATGATATTTCTATCCAGCCTTGCCTGTTTTAATTATCGGCCGCTTTTCCCGCTTACAGATTCGCAAAAGCAGCAAATCAGTTTACTGCCTCATTACCGGGTAAATTCTTTTGAACCTGTGGTGAAACGGAAAATCTCAACAGATGAAGTAGTCATGAAAGAGCAGATGTTTTTTGAATCCAAATCTGCATTATTTCTGCCAGACTGGACAATATACGTGCTTTCCCCAATAGAATCGGTTTTTAAATATTACCTTCTGGGTTTCTGCACAACTTTGACTTTAATTCTTTGCATCTATTCCATTATTAATCACCTGGCTTTAAAACGTATCAGAGGTTGGGTTGAGAGTGTTTTCCTTTCTGAGAAAAGATTTCAGACGATTTTTGAGCATGCCCCTGAAGCTATACTTATTTGCGAAAGCAGCTCCGGCCTTGTGGTTTCAGCAAACCCTCTTGCAGTAAAGCTTTTGGATATAGGTATTGAACCGGTTTCCATTATTCAAAAAATCATTCCCTCTGATCCGGAAAAACCAGAAATTCAATTACCACTCTCTTCATCCACCCTCAAAGGACTCTTTCACAGCAATTGTGAAGAAGAGATACACTATCTTTCTGTATCCAGTGAAGAAATGCAGTGTAAAGGGAAAAACTGTCTGGTATCATTTCTCAAAGATATTTCTGATCTGATAAAAGCAAAGAATGCTTTCGAGGAAAGTGAACGACGTTATCGTGAACTTACCGATTTTCTTCCTGAAGCAATCTTTGAAACCAATCTTAGCGGAACCTTTACCTATTGCAATAAAAAAGCATTTGATCTTTTCGGTTATACCCCGGACGATCAGTCCAGGTATACTCCCCTGGAGATGGTCATTCCCGAACAACGAGAACTGGTAAAAAATAATCTGGTTCGTATCTTCAATAACGATGCTAATTTTCACTATGAATACACCGCATTGCACAAAAATGGTACGACATTTCCGGTATTGATCCATTCCACTCCAATTATTCGTCAAAACAAGGTAACCGGTATATGTGGTGTTTGCATTGATTTGACCGATAGAATCCGTTTTGAAAAAGAGATCATCGAAAAAGACAAGCTGGAAGCGCTGGGAATACTGGCAGGTGGCATAGCACACGATTTTAATAATCTCTTGACTGCTGTCTGGACTGGCATTTCGATACTGAAAATCAATAATACTGATAACCCAGAGCACAACAGTATTATAGGCGGTATAGAAAATGCACTTCAGAGAGGAAGGGATCTTACCCGTCAGCTCTTGACCTATTCAAAAGGTGGTGCACCGATCAAGGAAGCAACTTCTCTTGAATCGCTGGTCAAAGATACTGCAGCATTCACTTTATCAGGAACACAGGTCAAATGTGATATCTCTTCTCAGGATAACTTATACTCTGCAGAAATCGACAGCTCACAGATAAGTCAGGTTATTCAGAATCTGCTCATTAATGCCATCGAAGCCATGCCTCAGGGTGGGGTAATCAAGATTTCAATGTCGAATGAAGATAACCCATCTGTGAAAAATGTCCAACTGCTTCCAGGAAAGTATATTAAACTCACAGTCAGTGATTGTGGAAATGGAATTCCACCTGAAATCCAGAAACGCATTTTTGATCCATTTTTTACTACCAAACCCAAAGGTTCCGGTTTAGGACTGGCCACCTCCTATTCGATCATCAAAAAGCATAATGGCCATATTTATCTGGAATCAATAATAAACAAGGGTACCACCTTTCATATCCTTCTGCCAGCATCCACAAAGACTGCTGTCAATCATAAAAATGCCGATTCAGTTTCTGCAGAAAAAACCGGTAGAATCCTTATCATGGATGACGAGCCGGTTATACTGACAGTTACTAAAACGCTACTCACTCATCTGGGGTATACGGTGGAAACTGCCAATGATGGAGAATCCGCTATCGAAATTTACAGTAAAGCACTGAAAGAAAATCGGAGATTTGATGCCATTATACTTGACCTGACAGTTCCTGCAGGTATGGGAGGCAAAGAAACCATGAGCAAGCTGCTTCAAATTGATCCCAAGGTTAATGCCCTTGTTTCCAGCGGCTATTCCAATGATCCGATAATGGCAGACTATAAAAGCTATGGTTTTAAAGGGATTATCACAAAACCTTATAATGTGGAAGAACTGAATAAATCTTTGCAGTCGCTTTTAAATAGAGAAACTGCAAGCCAGGCGAATACCTGAAAGCGAACTATTCTTAAAACTCCACTATCGATTCTTTAATAATGATTGTATATCATGGAAATAAAATCCAGCCCCAGAACGACAACAGCAGCACCACCTCCTTGTTCGAAGTGTTAAAAGAGAATGAGGAGTCATTACCATTGCAACGGAACTATGTAATTGATCTGAGTACAATTCTTGACCTGTTAAAAAGAAATTTCACTACTCCAGAAATCAGTCTAATGACCGGACTATCCTAAAAAAGTAACAAAGTCTGATGATCACAAATATTAACAAGTCAGCCAATGGAAGAGTAATATAAAAACTATGATCGTAATTGTTTATCTTGAAAACGAGGTAAAAGCCTTCAGTGTAACCGATGACCATATAAACTGTATCCGTAACCGCTTTCCGCAATGGGATTTTATCAGAGTTACAGATGAAAACGCATTTCTGGATCATCTTCACAAAGCAGATCTGGTTATTACCTGGAGATTCAAGGCACCATGGTACTGCTTGGCACCAAAGCTTAAAGCCATATTTACTCCTGCAGCAGGACACGACTGGATTGAACAGGATAAAAATTTCAATGTTGCCGTTAATTATGGGACATTCCACGGAACCATTATGGCAGAATCGCTTCTGGCCATGATTCTTTACTTTAACCGAAGAATCCCTCAGGCTCTTCTACAGAAAAAAAATCATATATGGAATCGGGACT
>Ga0209510_1003699_pt1 | contig 14119 bp, 12 predicted proteins | sample BiotimSIPDNA_FD_185749 | JGI IMG/M metagenome (GOLD analysis project Ga0209510, IMG submission 185749) | Anaerobic biogas reactor microbial communites from Washington, USA - Biogas_R1 time_0 SIP DNA (SPAdes) (version 2) | ecosystem: Engineered > Bioreactor > Anaerobic > Unclassified | place... | reverse complement strand
AACGTCAATTTTACGCTCGCCCCGCGCATCCAGCCTTTCCCGATTGGCAAGGATTTCGATAGCGGGCAAATCCTCCACAACCCCCCGAATCCCCTTGCCATTGGCCAGCCGCAACGCGCCATCCGGTAAAATCTCCGCACCGATCAAAGCCGCTTCGGAAAACTTTGCTCCCCCCGGCTGGCCCATGAAGTGACCGCGCCATTTGCACGTAGGCATCACGATTTCGATGATATTCAAGAAACGGGTTTTTCCTTCCCATCGGCGCTCCCATTCCGCAACGGCGGATTGAAAGGGCTTCATCTGCTTTTCCAGCCAAGCCCCAACCGCTTTTTTCCCTCGCTTCATAACGCCCGGTGGTGGTGCTGGAATCGGAAACCCGCTCTGGTGCGGCGGGGGCGGGTCAATCCTGTTTTCGATCTTCACCCGCAAGACAGGACACGGCTTGCCCTCGAAAACAACGCTTTGCATTCTGTTCATGGACTCATGCTCCCTTGGTTGCAAGTTGAATTGTCTGCCCGGTTGCCGCACCCTCGGGCGCAATCGCCCAAAACCGCGCCGCCTGTTCTGGCGTTGCAAGCCCCTTGTAATGCTTTTCGAGAATTGCGCTTGTTCCACTGTGCCCCATCTGTGCCGCCAGTTTTTCGCGGTTCTGGTGGTGGGCAAAGTGCATCGTTGCGTAAGTGTGCCGTGCTATATCCGGCGTCCATTTCTTCATGCCCACCGCATCCATGATTGTCTGCCTGTGCCGCTTGAACGTAGGCGGCGGGGGCGCTACTGGCCCGCTTGCCTTGTAGTATTTCGCAAGCCACATTAGCAGATTGTCGGGAATGTCCACCAGCCGGGCACGGCGGTTTTTGCTTGTCTCGGGACGTACCCGAATCACCCTATCCCGTAGGTTTATATCCTCCCACGCAAGGCCACCAATCACGCTTGCCCCCCTGCCCCGCTCCCGCTCATGTGCCTCTTGTGCCCGTTGCAACCCTTCCCGCGCATCCTCCAAGCGTTGCGCGGCCTCCCCTTGTGCCTGTGCCTTCCCGTGCCGGTTCGCACCCTGCAAGGCATCCTTGGCGGATTCAACCGCCTTACGCGCCGCCGTCACCTCGGGAGATTCAACCGCGTATTGCCCCCCCACCTCTACCGGGCGCAACCCGGCAAAGAACATGACGGCCAAAGCGGGGGCGCTCTCGGGGTGCAGTCGTTCCGCCGCCGCCATCAACCGCGCAACGGTCTTTTCGGTCAGTGAGTCGGGCATCTTCTCATCCATCGGGGCGGCTTTGATTTTCAGCATGGGGTTGCTTTCCAAGATTTCGCGGTCAACGCAAAACTGGAAGAATGCCCTAAGGGTGCGCCGCCACCCGTCCCGAGTTGCCGGGCCACACTTCCGGGCATCCAAGAAACCGCGCATTGTCGCCGTGGTGACAACGGCGCAAGGTGTCTTGTCCCCGAGTTCCCGAGTGTACACGTCCAGCCGTTGCCGGTTCTGGCGGATTGTGGTTGGGCGCATCCCGGCTTTGACTTGTTCGGCCAGCCATGCCGCCGCCATTTCGCCAAGCGTTGCGGCCTGCCCGTCGGGGTGGTGCGCCAGCCAAAAAGACACCGCATCGGAAAGCGTTGCCCGCCCCTGCAAGTCTTGAAACGCCTTCACCGCTTCCAACCGCCGGGCCTCGGTCAAGCTGTATGCGCCCCGGCCTTGGTTTTCGATCTCGGTTGACCTGTTGTCAACGTGGGCTTTTGCGGCTTCAAGCGTAGGGTGGTTTTTCCTCTCCCGGTTTTTGTGGTCCATGTTATCGCTTTGCCAGCGGTCGGTGGACAGGCGGCGGATTTTCCAACCGAGATATGAAACCGTCTTGTATTTTCTCGGCATCTTGCGGGGTTTCTTGCTAGTGTGTGCTGTCATGGATTGCCTTTCGTACTCTGCAAATGCCACCCTATGCCGAATCGCCCGTTTTGTCAATAATCTGTCACAGGAGAAAACATGGATTTTACATATTCACTCCCCACAAAGCACTTGCGGCTTTTCGGGCTAACTTCTCATAAGCCTTAGGTCACCGGTTCGACCCCGGTTCCCGCCACCACCTTGAAACCCCTGAAAATAAGGCGTTTTTGCTCATTTTCAGGGGTTTTCTTCAGCAATAATTGAGTACCCGGAATTGACACAAATTGCCGCAAAATGCCGGATTGTGCCATGAAATGTGTCAATTTTGTGTCAATTTTTGCCCCCCCCTATAGTGATCCCGACCAACCAGTTTCAATTCATACATGGAACAGGCTGGCAAACCGCCCGTTCACGTCGTCCCCCATCTCCAGGGCGTCAGCGAGTGCCACGCCACCGGACTTCGGCCTGACGATGGGGCTGATCCACATTCGCTGCGCCCCGTTCCGGCACTCGGAGCGGACGACCAGGGCCTCCGTCTTGTCGCACTCGAGATCCTAAACTTATCTCCCCGCATCCATGGGACTGCGAACCGTCACCCCCGGTTTGTTCAGAACATGGGTATAGATCATCGTTGTCTCCACGGCCGCATGGCCCAGCAGCTCCTGGACCGTTCGAATGTCGTGCCCCGCCTGCAACAGATGCGTCGCGAAACTGTGGCGGAGCGTATGCGGAGTAACCCGCTTTGCGATCTTCGCACCCTCCGCCCCCCTGCGGATCGCCGTCTGGAATGCCGAATCCTGCACATGGTGGCGCCGGCGTATTCCTGAACGGGGGTCAATGGCCATCTGACGTGAAGGAAACAGCCATTGCCAAGGCCAAGTCTTCCCGGCATTGCGAATCTTGTGTTCCACCGGCGGGGGCAGCCATGTCCCGGCGGCGCCCTCCGCCCGATCCTCATCGAACAGCTTCCGCAACCGTTCCAGATGCTGAGCCAGGGGTCCCTTTAGCGATTCCGGTAGGACCGTAACCCGATCCTTGCCTCCTTTTCCCGAGCGAACCGTCACGATTCCCCGCTCCAGATCAACGTCCATGATCCGCAGCCGCAGCAGTTCCATCAGCCGCAATCCGGCCCCATACATCAGTTGCGCCATCAGCTTCGTCGTCCCCGCCAGTTGGTCAAACAGCCGGAGACACTCCGCCGACGTCAGCACCGTTGGGATCCTGGGCGGACGCCGTGAAGCCTGGAACCCCGTCAAATCCCCCGGCTCCCGCCCCAGCACTTCACGGAAGAAGAAAACCAGGGCATTCAAGGCCTGCCGTTGGGTGCTGGCCGCCACGTTCTTCTCGGCCGCCAGATGCGTCATATATTGCTTCAAATCCTCCCCGGTCGCCTCCTCCATCCGCTTCTTTCCCAGCCATCCCGCAAACTTCCAAGCCCATTCCCGATAGGTCTGTTCCGTCCGCCATTGGTAATGCCTGATCCGCAACCGATCCACCAGATGCCGTTCCCAGCCATCCTTTCCCCGATCCATCTGCTCCGGCACAATCTCCGTTGCCGCCCCGGCCACATCAGCCGCTTCGGCCTTCTTGCCTTCTTGGTCCTTCGGGTTTCCAGCCAGGCCATCGCGCTTCATGGAGGCAGGGGTTCTGGTTCTCTCTTCCGCTTTGAAGAACCATCGAACGGCTTCCCGCGCCATCTCGTTGCCCGCCCCCCCGTCGAAATACGCCTTCGCCGTCGCCAACGAAGCCCGCTGCTTCGTCTCTTTCAAATGGCCCAGATACTCCCCGATCGCCCAGCGATACCGGCTCCGAACCGCCCGGTCCAATCCCGTTTCCGCCTCCAGTACGCGCTTCCAATCAGGAAACGAAACCGCCCTTTCCAGATCCATATCGCCCTCCTTGAGTTGGTGTTTGCATCTTGCGCATATCAGCCAATAGGCGCAACTCAAAACACCAAGTCCCGCGCATTGGGTCTTTGTCGATCGAGGGGCCACCCAAGGCTTATCGGCTTTCCCTGAACCAATTGCCCCATGCCCGCCCGGGACCATTGACACCTGCGAGCCCTCTCGCTATTCTCCGATCAACCACTTCGGCTTTTCAAGTCTGACTTGGGCCGATGAAACTGTTCTGCTTCGCAACACGATGAAAAATGAATGGTGCTACCGCGACGACAACCGCTAGACGATGAAAGTGAACGCCTACAGCCCGTTTTCCACGCTATGGATCCGGCGGCTGCCGGACCACGGTATGGAAAACATACGGACAGGCCTCCGCCCGCGCGATCCGCTACCCCGATTTACGAGCGCGAAACCCCGCGCCATGCTTTATGAAAATGAGAGCAGAACAATGGGGTCCTGGCTACGGCCCACAAGTTGCCGCTATGCACACCCTCCCGCTCGCTGCACACCTATCTGGTACAGCCTGTGGGCCGATCCAGACCCCTGACGTTGGCCTGATATCGAAATGAAGACACATGGATAGGTTGAGATATACAGCGTCAGGGCGTCTTGGCCTCTGGGACTCTATCCCCGGCGACCGCGAAGAGTTCCTCTCGCCGCTTGTTCGCCTGCTTCAAGACAACGCCCATGCGGTAATCGAAGCGGATCACATCGAGTTCATTCCAACCGACAACCCGGCATTGTCGTCCGTCACAGCAATCTGCGACAAGATCATCGCACGCGGAAACCCCACCCTCGTTGACCTCGACTTTGAACAGACTCTGCTAAACGGTCCGTGTCTGCCGTTCTTCCGCGTGGAGGCACCGGCCGAAGGCCCGAATGTCGGTTGCCGGCTGTCCGCCCTTCAGATTCCCGGCACGACGGCGGACTTGATCACCGCAGCCCAAGAACTTTTTGACCTTCCTTTCCGAGGCAACGTCGGCGGGGTCTTCGCATCGTGCCCGTTGCCCGCCGAACTCCGAGAACTTGTCAGTCAGGAAGAGGACAGCTTTCTGGCGCAATTCAGAACGGCTTTCGGGGACCGGTTGGGCGCTCGACTCCATCGCCAGGTTCTCATCCGTGACCTCGTGGACGGCCCCGATGACGAATTGGCACAGAGTCGCGTTGACTTCGCATTCCAGGCAGGAGGCACGCGATGGGTCTTTGAAGTGGACGGCGCGCAACACAATGAACCGGGTCAGCACGACCTCGATACAAAGCGAGACGTCCTTCTGGCTGAACATGGCTGGACCGTTTTCCGGGTGACAACTGCACAAGTCCGGCAAGGTCTTCAGGCATGGTTTGAAGACCGCAAGCGTGACGTGCCACCCGCACTTCTTGCGCCCGGCCACGCTGCCGTTCAAAGTGCGATAGCGCGTTCGCAACTCCACGCCGCCGCGTATTTCGCAATACTCGCTCCTCTGGCGACCCATCGTTGCTTGCGAGGGTTGTTGCATCTCTACTCCCACGAGGTTCTGGATCCCTCCCGCAACCAGCGCATCCTGGTCCTGGAAGAGGACGTTCCCGTCGTCGTCGAGGCATTCCGCCAACTGCACGCCATCTGGGACCACATACACACGATCGCACCTGAGACTCCCGCCCCCCCGCGGTTGGAGTTGGACATCATTGGAGACAATGCAGTCCATGCACCACTTGCCGGCATAGTCGTTCGCCCCGTGCTCGCGCCCGCCGGCAGTTACGACATTATTCTGTCCCACGGATGCCTCATGGATTCCGGGTTCTTAGGCCCCTTGGAACAGGCGCACTTTCCAACGCGCCCTGAGAACCTGCTTCGCCTCCGCCATGCCGTCGGCTTCCGGACTGAGAGAGCGCTCCAATGGTGTGAACCTCTGCGGTATGACCTTGCGGACGTTGAGCGCGCGATCACATCGGAAAACGGTGACAACCCAGAACCAATGCCGGCTCACAAACTCGATGCGATGCGCTTCTTCTTGAGGCAAGTCTTCAGGAAGCGGGACTTCTGGGACGGGCAACTTCGCGTCGTTTCACGACTGCTTCAGGGCAAGGCCACTATCGTTCTTCTCCCAACCGGCGGTGGAAAGTCACTCACCTATCAACTCAGCGGACTGCTGCTGCCCGGCATGACCATCATCATTGACCCGCTGGTGTCACTGATGACCGACCAGGCCGAGAACCTTGAAACCGCCGGCATTGACCTAGTGGGGTTTATCTCAAGTCAACTCGATCCCGCAGAGAAGGAAGCCAGCTTGCGCGACATGGAGGCCGGGCGCCTGGCGTTCACCTACATCTCGCCAGAGCGCCTGCAGATTCAAGAGTTTCGGAACCAACTCCAGACCGTTGTGGCACGTTTCCCCGTTTCGCTGGCAGTTATCGACGAGGCACACTGTGTTTCAGAGTGGGGCCATGACTTCCGGCCGTCCTATCTGCACATGCCCATCAACCTGCAACGGTATTGCTCCGACGGTGAAGGCAGAAGACCGACCCTCGTTGGTCTCACGGGCACAGCTTCGTTTGCAGTGCTGACGGATATTCAGATGGAAATGCAGGTTGCCGACGAAGACGCCATAGTCCTACCCAAGTCCTTTGACCGGCAAGAACTGCGGTTTGAAATTCGCATCATCCCAATGGCATCGAAGCCCTCGGCACTCAAGACACTGAAACTGCAAATGCCTCGCATCCTACGTTCCAACCCCCAACATTTCTATGACCTTCGCGGGGATCGGACAAACAGCGGCATCGTTTTCTGTCCCCATGTGAACGGGTCGCTCGGAGTCACGTCGGTTGCCGGCCAACTCGGTCACAACAACTTCTTCGCAGGACAAGTCCCGAAAGCCTTTCACGGAGACTGGTCCGAATGGAACAAGCACAAGTACCGCGTTCAGCAATCATTCAAGCGGAACCGAGCGCAGGAACTGGTCGCGACGAAGTCCTTCGGGATGGGCATCGACAAGCCGAACATCCGATACACGATCCACTATGCGGTCCCCCAATCCGTTGAGGCGTTCTACCAAGAAGCTGGCCGCGCCGGACGTAACGGTATCCGTGATTATGCCCTGTGCTCGATTCTTTACAGTGACGACAACTGGGACGCGGCTCTGGAAATCCTGAACGAGCCAGATCACCCGGCGGCCCTTGCCAAACTGGAGGCAATCAACTGGGATGACCGGGGCGACTTGCTTGTCCAACTGTGGCTCATGTTCAACTCGTACCGCGGCCGGGCCGAGGAGAAGACTCTCACGCTCGATTTCTGGAACAAGAAACTCGCGCCTGTCATCGCCGGCATGCCCGCCGGCGCAACGAATACTCAGGAAATCCCGTTTGGAGCCGGCGACCAAGCCCGAGTCAACAGTGAACGGGCGATCTTCCGCCTCATGTTGCTGGGGGTCGTGCAGGACTACACAATCAACTGGCAGATGCGCCGTTTCGCCGTTCGCGTCCAACGCATCAGCCCCGCGGAGGTGAAGGACCACCTCCGCCACTACTTGATGCAGTACAAGTTCCAGGACTTCGCCCAAGAGACGGTTGGCGACATCCCGGAAGACACGGTCGTAAATGCCCTCCAAGCGGCCATCAACGTCCTGATTGACTTCATCTACGATGAAATCGTCGCCAAGCGAAAGCAGGCGTTGCGTACCATGGGAGAACTGTGCCGGAACTTCACGTCCGACCAAGAGTTTCGCGAAGCTATCCTTGCCTACCTCCAGGAGTCAGAGTTCTCGGACGAATTGCGCGAATGGGTGAACCGCGCCTTCTACGCGATCGGCATGGACGCTATCCACGACTTACTGGACCGGGTGACAACCCTTGAAGAAGTCAAACGCCTGGTCGGTACAACGCGCCGGATGCTTGATGAGGACCCGCAGAATATAGCACTCCGGTATCTCTCCATCTGCGCCCGTGCCCAAAGCGCTGCCGAGAGCGACGCCAGCGTCCTTCAGGAAACAACGACCCTTGCCCTGCAAGTGGACCGGCAACGAGAAGACCTGCCAAGTGCCAATGACATCCTGCTTTCCTTGTTGCACGATATTGCCGCCCGCCGTCCCGGCCTTCTTGCCTCTGTTGGCAGCATCGTACTGCGACGGGCCGGCACCGGCACCATTGCGCGCGCGATCATGCAGTCCCATCTGGCCAACAACGAGACGCTGTATTCCCTGTCCTTGAAGTTACTGACCGCGAACGCACTGGACACCGCCACGGACTGCACCTTCTACACGAACTTACGAAAGGAACTACGCCATGCCTGACGCAGACAAGATTCTCGAAGCCGAACAGAGCATTCAGAACATCGCCGCCGAACTGACCCGAATGCGCGATGCCGCCAACCTTCTCCAGGGGGCGCAGGTCAAGTCCGATGCCGTCATTGCTGCCGCACAACGGGTCGTTCAGACGACGGAGCGTTTCTCCGGCGAGTGCGGGGCTATTGTCGCCAAGCTCGCGTCAACCGACTTGACCCAGAAACTGGATTCACTCCAGAAACTCCACGGGGAGGTTGCGGGGGCGAAGAGCGACCTGGCCGAGAAACTGCGCGCAACACTTGAGGAGATACGGAAGGACGTTCAGACGGCATCGGCCGCAATCGGGACCGCCGTGAAGGCGGCAGACGAACAGTCCCATTCCGACTCCGAGCAACTGGCGAACCTGCTGGAAAAGCGAGCGACGGCGTTGAATGCGGAAGTCGCCAAGGTGTCCGCGCAACTGACCGCACTGGCAACAGCGCATGGTGCGGCGGTTCAGGGGGCAAAGACTCGTTCTGTAGTTATCATGGTGTTCACGATCCTTGGCTTCCTCGCGGCATTAGGGGCCTTGGCAACTCTACTGATACAGCAGGGCCGATAAATGCGTTTCAGGCAGAAATATCCGGGCCAACAATCGGCGTCACACGTACGCGAAGCCCGCAGCGGGCTTCGCGCCGGTGCGCCGTGACGTTCTGCTTCGCAACACGATGAAAAATGAATGGTGCTACCGCGACGACGACCGCTAGCCGATGAAAGCGAACCTCTACAGCCCGTTTTCCACGCTATGGAAAAATATTCCGCGAGTTTTCCACGCTATGGATCCGGCGGCTGCCGGACCACGGTATGGAAAACCAGAGGGAACGCCTCCGCCCGCGCGATCCGCTACCCCGATGTATGAGCGCCAACCCCCGCGCCAGGCTTTATGAAAATGAGAGCAGAACAAAGGGGTGCTGGCTACGGCCCACAAGCTGCCGCTATGCACACCCTCCCGCACGCTGCACACCTATCCAGTACAGCCCGTGGGCCGATCCAGACCCCTGACGTTCAACGACCCGAAATATCGAAAATTACGGTGAAATAGCGGCGATCACGGCTACAGGGAAAAAATACGGAAAAAGACCGCGCTATGCCGCGAAAACTGAAAATTACCGCGAAAAACGGCCTGAAAATCGAATTTGAGGGCTCTACGAGCCCAAAAACGCGATTTTTAGGCCATTTTTATGGTTTTCGCGGCCTCTAGGCATGAAAATCCGAAAAAATGAAAGCGTTGAACAAGGGGTTCCTGGCTACGGCCCACAAGTTGCCGCTATGCACACCCCTCCGCACGCTGCTAACCTATTCAGGTGCGGCCGTGGGCCGATCCAGAACCCTGACGTTCAACGTCAGAAAATATTGAAAAATTACGGTGAAATATCGACGGCAACGGTGACAGGAAGAAATTAGAAGAAAAGATCCGCGCTACTCCGCAAAAAATGAAAATTACCCCGAAAATCGGCCTGAAAATGCGAATCCCGACCTCAAAATCGAGTCGGGAGGGCTCTACGAGCCCGAAAACGCGATTTTTGGGCTGTTTTTGCGATTTTTGGAGCCTCCAGGCATGAAAAATCGGAAAAAATCGTTGAACAAGCGGGTCCAGGCTACGACCCACAAGCTGCCGTTATGCGATGGCTTCCGCTCGCTTCAATCGCTATTCTTACACCCGGTGGGTCGATCCTGACCCGTGACGTTCGCTAAAAAGAAAGGATACATATGAAATATGTCGTGGCCTTTATCGTATGCACAGGAGTGCTTCTGGCATTTTCAGTACTTGGCGCCATTGTCGGCATTCCCACCTTTGGCATTGGGTTTATTATTATCCAGGTTGTGTTGTGGACCAGTGTTATGCCAAAAGCATGGAAATGGGCGCTTAACCTTTTTGAAAAAGAACCCCCGCAACAGGAATGAAGGAATTTCTTTCCAGTTTTGGCGGGCTTGTCGCGCTGATGATCGGGATCGTAATTTTCCCACCATTGGCGGCCATCATTGTCGTGGGCGGAATGATCATGCTTGCCTGGATGTTTTTTGGCGACGGAGCTGAACAATACAAGCGAAAGCGCGAGCAGAATACGGCAAAGCAGAAAGACTCACCCACCCCCCCAACTTCATATGACATCTGAGAATACATTGGGTTGAAATTCCATATTCTAAACAAGGAAATATTTAATGAGTAATCCTGAATGCTGGGAGCAAGCGGCTTTTATGGTCATCAATACGCCGTTTAGGCTTATTGCAACGATTCTCAATATCCCATTAGCTATTCTTTGGTTTCTATGCCGACTTCTCATTCTCCCCCTACTGCTGGTTCTACTCGTCTTCAATCTTGCATGGGGGCTTATGATGGCGATTATAATGATTTTTAGCGGCATTTCGAAAGCAGCCCCAGTGCTTCGGCCATTTACATTCATATTGGCCCTGCCTTTTCTCATTCTCGGAGACTTTATTGTCACCATTTCCCCCGTTCCAACCCCGGCAGATGCCCAATCCAAGCTTATGAAATGGGAGTTTCTCGAAAAGTTTCCCTATGGAAGTGATGTCCTGTCGGAAATCTGAGCGAACAAGGCGCTGCTGGGTACGCGCCACAAGTGGCGCGTCCCCAGAGCGCTGACGTTCGACAAGAGAGAAGGAGGGATCAGCAATGCCAAAGTGTCCTGGTTGCGGTATCGAGAGGAAAAACATCAGCACGCCGTGTCCCATCTGCGGGTACAAGCCTGCCGAAGCGCAGGTCGCTCCACAACCTGCGCCATCGGCGCAACGGCCCACTCGGGTGGAGGAAAAGACCCTATGGCAGGGGCATCCCTCTGGGCTGTACTACGTCGGCCACTGGATCGTAGGGGTATTGTTCCTCATGTTCTGGGGTTTGGGCCTCCTCGTCATCATCTACGCCATTCTTGATCGGAATTCGAAGATTTTCACCCTGACCACCCGCAAGGTCATGGCACAGTCAGGGATCGTCTCCCGCAAGACTAGCGAAGTCGCCATGCGTGACATCCGCAGCATTAACATGTCCCAAGGGATCCTGGAGCGAATCTTCGGCCTCGGAACCGTGCAAATTGGTTCGGCTGGACATGCGGGAATCGAGGTGGAACTGAAAGGCATCCAGGATCCAGCCCAAGTGCGAGATCAAGTTAGGAGAGCCAAGGACGATCTCGAAATGTAGCCATACAATCCTCGAATAAAGCCTCAAGGTTGTTGTCTGAAAAGAAACGATATGAGATCACAAATAAAAGTCCTGTTGTTTACCTGCCTTATTGGTGGAGGTTTCGCTATTTTCAGCTCGACCCTTGCGGATTCCAGCAATACACATAGTAATGAGTGGGGTATTATCCAATACACACATTGGCCGACCAAAGTGATGTACGGTCCAGGCCATCAGCACTACTTTGCCGTTATACAGACCACATCGCCGAACCAGAGAATCAAAGTCGACTTTCTGCGCAACGGCTGGTACGCGGTATTCAAGCCAACAGAACAAATACGGGATAAATCAACCATCATCGGTTACGTACCAGCTTCGTCTGTATACCCTCAACCACTGACCAACGCACACTCCGGCATGTGGGACAAAACTGACTTTAATCCGCCGCCTGATCACGCAAAATTGATTCAAGATGCAATGAGTCTGGTGAATCACGAGAAATATGACGAAGCGGTCGAAGCTGCTGGCACAGCTCTCTCCTCTGCACGAAAGACATTGGGGTCAAATCATCCCGATGTAGCTGCATGTTTGGAGACGCTAGGAGACGTGTATAATGCGGGGCAACAGTACAGTATCGCCCGGAATCTGTATGAACAGGCTCTCATCATTGACGAATTGTCCGGTGGCACAAACAGTCTTGTTGTTGCTTCCGATCTTAACAATATTGCTATGTGCCATTATCACCTAAAGGAATACAAAGAAGCCGAAGCATTGTTTGACAAGTCTCTTGCAATGTTTATTGAATTCACGGGGGAGAATTCCAAGGCCACAACTCAAATCTTACGAAACATGATGGCCCTCTATCGAGAGACGAACCGTCCTGAACTTGCTGCTGAATGTGAGACGCAAATCAATATCAACTTTCGTCTTGGTTTGGTTATCGTGAACACTTCGCCCAGTGGAATCGGTTACAGTGATCGCTTGAGACGCGACCGCCATATCCTGGAACCAGAACTGAGGCGCATCGAGGGAGTCATACGCAGCCAGTTTGGAGGGGTAAATCCCTACACTCCACCCGAGTGGGAGTGAGCCTGTACGGGCGCACCACATGGTAGGCATTAGTTGGCCCTAAAAAAAGGAGCCTATATGCTGTGGGATTTGGAGTCAGATCTTTAATCAGTTGATTGCGAGAGCAATACGTGATTCGGAAGTTCAGAGAGTCGAACAAGGCGTTCCACCACTACGGCGCACATGGTGCGCCGAGGGTGAACGCTGACGTTCAGCTTCGCAGACACAGCCCAGCCGATTGAATGAAACAGCGTAGCTTGCCAACTAGAATTATTCGCAAATATGTCGCGTTTCTACACAAAACCGGACCCTCATCCCCAACCGCCGTTATAGAGCCGTATGAGCTGCCAGAATCTTATGCGCAGGCGGTAAGTGAATCGGGATATTCAGACCATTCAATTCAACAGATTGCCGACCATATCGGATATTATCTCGGCATCCCCCGCGGGATTAAGATTCGGATTATCGAACTTGACCCCGCCAAACACGCATGGGCTACTAATGAATCAGGACAAGCTATCCGTTCTGATGAAGAGTCTTCAGTGGAATATTCCGGCTTATATCAGGTCATGGGACGAGACCACAGCGAGATTCGCCTGGTTAAGCGACACAGGTACGAGCTTTCAAATATAATGGCCATATTGTGCCATGAGTACGCCCACCACTATCTGCATGTCCACCGCGTATCTCTTAATCATGAAATGAGGGATGAATACCTTGCCGACATTGCTACTGCCTACCTTGGACTCGGTTTCTATGTATTGCAGGGCTATACGCCCATTACATGGACAAGTGACCAATGGTACGGCTTAACCTCGGAAGGTTACACCGAGCACAGCATATCCATTGGATATCTGACCCCAGCCGTTATCCGAACCGCAATATTGTTATCGGCCCCCCTTAGAAAGTGGGATCCCTCAATCGTTGTACGCAGTTTCCCCGATTGGCCGTCTCGGGTCGGCGCCTATTTCCGCTTGCGGCCTTATCGAAAAGAGTATGAACTACAGAAAATTGAAACCGAGAAAAAGAGCTGAACAATGGGGTGCTGGGTACCCGCCACAAGGTGTCGGGTCCCCAGACCCCTGACGTTGAGCACAAAGGAGAATATTGATGCGTCACTTATACATCACGATTATCGCCCTTCTCCTAACGGCACTAACTATCCCGCAGGTTAACGCACAGGAAGCCCAAGCCTTCCTCCGCGTTAAACGACAGAGTTCGGGAAAAAAGACAGCTAAAAACTGGGAAACATCTTGGGGCTCATTTGACCGAGATTACACGCGCTCCGTCTGTATTTCGATTTTTGTAAAAGGAATGGGGAAAACCGCCCCTGCCACCTTGGAATGTTATTTCATCGCCAGAGACCTAAATACTGGTAAGGCGTGGATATTCGACTCGGACAAATCAGAAATTACGCTCGACTCTGCAAAACCAGATCAACTTGAAAAGACGTCACGGGACATCGCCGCATCAGTACAGAATTACCAGGCCCTAGGGATGAGAGATAAGGCCGGCAGCCGGATCGACGGCTACATTGTGAGGGTTGTGGCTAAAGACAAAGTACTCGCGGTTGATGCCTCTTCTCGTCAACTGGAAATGATCGGAAAAGACTCGGCCAAACTGGCGGAACTAGCCTCAAATGTCGGTTCAGAAATGTAAAAGATGCTCAACAATGGGGTGCTGGGTACGCGCCACAAGTGGCGCGTCCCCAGACCCCTGACGTTCGGCAAAGAAAGATAAAATTAATGACACCAAAAATATACTGGCTATTTGCAATCGCCTTATCGATTGCATGCGTTTCTTCATGCTATGCAGAAGCGGATCCCACTGCAGAGGCAATTAAGAG
>Ga0209510_1003690_pt1 | contig 14135 bp, 12 predicted proteins | sample BiotimSIPDNA_FD_185749 | JGI IMG/M metagenome (GOLD analysis project Ga0209510, IMG submission 185749) | Anaerobic biogas reactor microbial communites from Washington, USA - Biogas_R1 time_0 SIP DNA (SPAdes) (version 2) | ecosystem: Engineered > Bioreactor > Anaerobic > Unclassified | place... | reverse complement strand
TGGTAATACGGAAGAAGCTCTGGCTATACAAGATGAAATAATCAGCATCGCTACAGATGGTAAGCCATTCTCGGATAATGAATGGGGTGATGAAGCCGAAGAATGCAATGAGTTGCTCACATTATCGCACGCATGGACGGCAAAAGGCCCATTAGCTGTTAAGTTAAAGCTTGGCCCAGGAGTTGGCACCGAATACGTCGAAAAGGGGAGGGGGTACTCAAACCAATGGAATAAATGCAAAGGGTATGCGTAAACGAGACTGGGGAGAGTGAAAACCTCATCCCCATATATAATGAAACCGGAAGAGACCACCGCGAGGCCATGCTCGATCTTGCCGCCCATAGTGGATGCGATGCCGCCTTTCTATGCGCCGGTGAATGGCTTAATCAGCCTACCAACTGGCATGTCCTCAACCTGCTCCACTTCCACCATCATATCATGGTTGGCCAGCGGCCGTAGAATACGGTCGTGTGTGGAGATTGGGTCGTGATCCTAAAATAGGTTGAAGTTTCTGGAACTCGATTACCGATTGCGGTCTCTCGGACACGCCCGAGAGAGGACATTCTGGGCAAATCAGCATTCAATAAGGCCTAATTCTGCGGCAGGCCTAAATACCAACCCATAATCGATTCACGACCGGAGATTGTGATATTCTTTTTATTTCTCATCTTGAAAACTTTCGGGCGAATGTAGTGATAAATGCCGCCCACATGAATGTGCCCAATATGGCTTCGACGCCTGCGATAAACTTAAAGTAACTTATTGGCTTGTAAAGAGCATATCCGGGCGTAGCTGCTGTCGCTATGCTAAACCAGAAGAAATCATACCATTGTTTCGCTTCTGATTCTTCTATTCCGCCCTTAATTGAGTAAACGACGGCAAACACCACGACGAAAGCGAGCCACCAGGCAAAAAGCCAATAAGGATGAACGCCATATCCAAAAATCTTCTGCACAAAGAACCATTCAATTACATCGTACAAGAAAAATTTCCAGAAAGACCACGTATCGGTCTTTAAACAATCACCTAAGCCAAGTCCGCTATTTCCTCTAATGCCTTTTTGTATTCGTATTGCTTCCATCTCTTTGTAGAAGTGATATTCTTCGTCGTCTCTATTGCCTCCCTTTGATAGCACGTTTTTAGCTTTTCTACAGGCTAATTCTTGGTCGCTTTTGTTTCTAAATTTAGCATTCCTGAAACTCACAAATTCCCCAGTAAACTGTGTGGCTCTAAAATTGCCATGAATGCCATCAAACAGGACTTTCCTAAAATCAGTAAAATATCCAAAAAAAATCGCTTCTGCAAAAGACACCCCCTTGCCTGAAAAAGTTGCCGCATTGAAGTCGGTATATGCCTTATAGAATGTTTCTAGAAAGTTTGTGTATCCTTTGAACGTCGCATTTTGGAAGTATGCCTCCTTTTCGAATCTAGCACCTCTAAATTCAGTATCCTGGAACTCACAAGCTTCAAAATGAGCTATTCCATTGAAATTTGCTCCCTTGAATATAGTACGTCCTTTAAAAATAGATTTGTTATTGAAACTTTCTTGGCGATTTTGGCTACCGAACTCTGCGCACCGCCGAAACTCAACATTATTAAAATCAACATACTTTTCAAAGATCGTCTTTTTAAAATTGGATTGACCAATGAAACGTGCATGCTTATCAATTCTAGGATCATTTCCGCTGAAATATGTTGCTTCATAAAAGTGTGCATCTTCGAATACGCATTGCTGACGGAAAATAGATCCTATAAAGCTGACTTTATCCACGAAAGAAGTCCCTCGAAAATCCACCGCTTCGCAGAATAGAACATCTTTGAAGGTCACTTTCCCTTGAATGACGGAATTCGTGAGTATGATTGGAGCGGTAACAGCAGGCAATTCTGAAGGTCCTATTTGAACCTTAATAAGTTCAGATGCTTGTAATACAAGATCGCCGGTTATAATCACACAATCATGCTCTACACGTTTGCCGCGAATGATCGTAGCCAATATATCACTGGCGTCTATTTTTTCTTTCTTCTCTTCTGGGCAATCAGCGCACATATTTTCATCGACAGAATTGCCATCAGCTCTTTGCCTTGGCACCTTCCTCCAATAGCGCCAATAGTCGGGCTTTGACTATATCTAATTTTGTCCGTCTTGCCTGGTCATCCATCGGCCTTCAATCAGATCCCTAGTTATCCATCGAGATAGGGAGAAAATCGATTTAAAAATAATTTTCTTGACTTTATGATCAGTCTGAGATTTTAAGTTGTGTATATAAATGAATAGAAAAGAATCGCATTGGCCTCGATTTTGCCAGATAGGAGAAATTCTTCTATTTTTAGAGTCCTAGTCTCCTCCCTCTTACAAGCCACGGCCGTCAGGCCGTGGGAGGAGTTGACGCTACGGGCAATCTCCGATCCCCAATACTACGACGATGGCCGGGAAATGCCCAGCTCCCAAAATGTCTATACCGCAAATTCCGGCCAGCCGGCCGTATGCGAAGCATTGTCGGCAATAGATCCGAACCCCCGTCCGTCCCCCACAGCGGAGCGTACGGTTCCTGCAGGAATTCCAGGGCCACAAGACTACAAGGCCGCGGCAGGCCCCTTTCTCCTCGGCATTGTCGTATAATGAGTCGTCGCCCCAGCGAACTTTCCCAAGGCTCGCTGCTGCCGGAAAAGCGGACGGGATGATCATGCTTGCGCCGACGAGCGAGAGCGAGGAGGGAAGCCCCGCAGGGCCGCAGGCTTGATCTTGCCCGGACGCAGGCAGCACAGTCGAGCCTGGGAAGCTGGGCGACACGAAGCAGATAATGCCGAGGTCGTGGGGCCAAGGCCGTCCAATCCTGCGGGTCCGGCCCTGGGATAATGATGGTGCTATGGGAGCCCGGCCGCAACGCGGCAGGGCGACTCATGGGGTAATGCCAGAGCCCGGCAGCGAAGCTGCGGGGCGGACACTCAGGATAACAGGAGCCCGGCCGCAACGCGGCAGGGCGACTCATGGGATAATGCCAGAGCCCGGCAGCGAAGCTGCGGGGCGGACACTTGGGATAACAGGAGCGCGCCCGCAGGCGCGCCTGGGGGCCGTGGGGCGGAGCCCCTCGATAGACGAGTGGCCCTACTACTGACCTGTTTTGCGCGGGGGGACCGTGAGGCTAGGCCGCTGTAGCGGGGGAGCTGTGTGGCTGGGCCTCCGCAGAGGATCAGCCGCCAGCTCGTCCCGCTGCGGCCTATTGCCTCCGGTGGGTCCCGCTTGTTTCTCCCAAATGTACGAATTTGACTTGCTGCAGAAGCAGAAAATTAACCCAAAAAGGCCAGTGAAGCCAAATACTCCCGCCCCGGATGTCAGGCGGCGCGGGTCTACTGCCCACTCAGCTGAGTGCACATAGGTCCTACCGCCCACTTCGCTAAAGGCCCGAGTCGAGACGGTGGGCCCCGTACCCAGAAGGATAGATAGCCAGGCTCATCATTCCTCCGGGCTAGCCCCGTACAGCTTCGGTCGGCCGTTTCACCACGGCCGGCCCAGGCAAGGCCTCGGGACCGCTTGGCTAGGCGGCCGGCCTAGGCCGCTATCTCACGAGAGCAAGCGTCTGGGCCGACGAGAACGACATATCCTCATACTACTGCGCGCCCTGACCACCGCGTTTCGGGAACCATTCTGATCTACCGGCCCCGGGATAATGATGGAGCTATGGGAGCCCGGCCGCAGCGCGGCAGGGCGACTCATGGGATAATGCCAGAGCCCGGCAGCGGAGCTGCGGGGCGGACACTTGGGAGGACATGAGCCCATTGCCCAGCTGGGCTGGGCTCTTAGGATAATTTGTGATGTGGGCAGGGGATCAGGCCCCGGCTTCCTCCTGCTCATATTCCACCCTTCGCTTCTTTTGAAAAGCCGATTCAGTCCATGGCTTTGATTTGGGCGGAATTTCGGTTATGCTCTCCAATTCGAATTGGGCATCAAGCTCTTCCTGCCCTTCGTTTGTAGCGCAAATTTGCCGCCACTCCGGGCCGCCCCGGTGCTCATCTATGCGTTTCACAACTTCGGATATTGGAGTATCGCCTTCATGCCACATCCTCCCGAGCCCGAGATTAACGCATTGCTGGAATATGCCCCGGTTCAAAAGGTCGCGCCATTTAAGTTCATTGAACAGCTCTTGAAGGCAATAGGACAATCCCCGGTCTCCCTTCGGCACATTGGAAAAGTTGATATTGCCCTCACCATCTAATCCAGCCTTCCTTATCCTGGCAATGCCTTCATGGTACGCCAGTAAGCATACGGTGAAACCGTCGTCGTCCTCATGGACCACCAAATCATCAGGATGCCACATTTCAGGGCCTTCCAGCAGATAGAACAGGTCCCATGAGATACGGTCACAGTTCGCCGCTCTCCAGGCTTCCAGTTCCGCCGCCTTCTTTGCCCTCCGGTCATCTGCCAGGATGGACAGAACCCGGCTGTTTTTGACTTCCAGCCGCCCCATTTGCTTTGTAGGTATCATTTATTCCAGCTCCATCATTTGCTTAAGCTCTGCCATGTTCGCCTTAAAATCTGCCACTTGCATGCGGTTATCAAAAGCTTGGGCCTGCTCTACTATCTCCAGCCGGGCCTTGATCTCCTGCCATTCTCCGGCTTCGAGCTCTAGCCGCTTTGCATTAAGCCAGGTGTTTGCCAGGCTTGCAAACCTGCCGGCATGCTGAAGAGGATCATCTGATGCAAGAATTTTGTTTAGCATCCGAACCAAAGCTTTCTGCAGGTCCTCGGGGTCCTTGATGGATAGCCACCCGGAAACCCTTTTCTTTTTCAATCCTGTTGTGTCATTCATTAGCTATCAATCCTCATTTTTATAAAAGCAGGGGAGATCTACCACATTGAAATTAAGTAGCGGTCTTGTGTCTACCCATTTGGCCTCTTGCTTCTTTTCTTAGGAGAAAGAGGGGGTCAGCTCTCCTCATGGCTCACCGGCTTGTCGTATTGCCGCCTGTCATACTTCCGGGCTCTCCCCCGAGCATTGGACCTCATGATATCGATTCTTGCTTTCCTGGTCCGGGCCTGGCCTCTGGTCATCGACTCTCATCTCCACAGTAGCGCCGGCTCTCCTCCGGGGTCATGGCCTTCAGCTCTGCCCATTCGTCGCATAGGGCATCAGCCGCCCACCACCACGAATAGTCATCCATGCCAATGCTCCTGCCAGGGCGGAGACTGCCCACGCTCCCTCTTCGGTGCGTTCCTGTACTCCTCATGGCTCATAGGTTGCGACCTCGGGTATTGCTTTTTGAAGAAATCGCTATCTAGTCCTTCGTTCACTCTCATGCTGCTCCTGCTCCTGGTCTCCTGCCTCCCAGCAGGTCCGATAATCTATCGCCAATCTGACTGATCTCATCCGCCGCTCGGGATAACTGCACAAGAAGGATTTGGCGGCGCTGTCGGAGTGCGTGAGTCTCAGCAGTCACGCTTTGACCCCCAGCTCTGCCAATGGCCGCCCGGAATAGTTCGCGCCTGGCGATGGTCTCACATACCGGAGGAATTCAGCTATCTTCGCCCGGTTTGGCCGATAGTCCACAAGGATATAGATATCAGCGTGCCCAAAGTTGATCATCAGGCAAATGTCCGGGAACTTTGTAAAAGGCCATGAATGATAAGCGGCGAAGGATTGCGCCTTTTCGAATTCGTCTAAGCTCTCCAGCTCGATAGCGGCGTTATCATCCTCGGACGATCTGTATATTATGAAAAGCCTCAGCCCTTTCATGCTCTCCAATGGCCGGAGAAGCGGTATTTTGTCTGCATGGCAGTCATTGATCAGGAAGGCGACTTTATTTCCCTTTCTCGGATGGGTTGTATCCATCACCAATTTTTTATATGATCTATATGATAGAAATTTCATGCTCCGGCCTCCACAATGTCCACAATCCCCCGCTTCTGCCAGGCTTCGGCCCTCCACCGGGCGACCTCGATCCCGTCGCCTTCATTGAAGTCGTGCATCACGCTATCTACGTCAGTGCGGTAGTCTGTTCTGAAACACGCCCAAACTAACGCCTCTCTACTGGGGACGGTGGGGACACTATTGGGGACACTTACTTTACTATCAAAATCACTATCTACTAATCTATCTATACTATCTATGTCCCCACTGTCCCCACTGTCCACACCATTTTCTTGTTTTTCTTTTCCATGTTCCAATCTATCACGATTCTCCTGATTTTTTGTAGAAAATATGTTTCTTTCATTTTCCACTGGGGACAGTGGGGACATGGGGACATTTGACATCTCGCTATCGGTTTTGGCGTCCCCACCCGGTGAGGACAGCCCGTCTTTATGTGGGGCCACTCCCCGGAGGTACCACCCCCAAGGCCGTCCCCCATTGAACCTATACCTATACTTCAGGTGCTTCCCGTCGGGGTCCGGGATGAGAAGCCCCTTCTCATTCAGCGCCTGGGTGATGCTGTCGACGGTGGGCAGCTGATTGAATGCTCGGATCTTAACCAGCTCGTTTAGAGTCTCCGTGGGCAGCAGGAACAGGCCATCAGACATCCGCTTGCCGATGACAGCCCCCATGATGGTCTTCTTTCCGTCCTCTGATGCTATCATCCCTGGATTACTTGCCATAAGCTCCTCCAGGCCACTCAGGAAACGGGATATTTCGGTCTCTTCTGTGACAGCGTCCCCTTGGACAGCAATGACCTCATCAAGCGCCGCTTTGAAGCTCTCGTGGGCTTCTGCGAACACGTCGCCCAGCGGGGACGCTTCCAAAAGATTCCAAGTGCCCACAAGGAGGGCAAAGATTGTTGCCAGCCTGCCAGGGTTAGTGTATTTGAGGCCCAAGAACTCTTCCATTTTCTTTGATCGAAAGGTCTCAAAGTCCTTGCCTAAGATCAAATCGGTATCTGCCAGGAACCTTAACCAGTGATAGCCGATTACGGGCAGTAGCGTAGCACTGCCTTGAACTTCGGTGAGGAGTGGCCCGTTTGAACCGACCCAATTCAGATTAAGAACTCTTGCGGAAGTTGAAGCCTCTTGAGGTCTCACTTCGCCGGTCACTATCGGGATGCAAGCAAAATCCCTGGATTCTCGGAGACCGCCGTCTTTCTTACCTCTTGCTTTCTCTTCTCCTTCCAGAACGCTATGGATAACTGCCACATAATTTTGAGCGTCTTTTAAGTCCACGGTCTTAACATCATCATAAATCTGTGGCAAGAATCCGGCGGCGGTGAATACTTCCATCGCACCAACCACAGTTGATCCTCCCTTCCCTGCCTTCAGTTTAGGGCCATCGAGATAGCTGGTGCCATAGATCCCCATCGCCGCCAGCGTCGTACTCGTTTTAAGGGCACCTGAGCCGCCCCAAAGTCCCAGGCCGAACCTGTCTTTCTTGTGCCATCGGGCAATAGCTGGCGATCCCAGGATGGAAGCAACCAGGATAGGAGCGAATTTATGGACCTTCAAAAGCTTTCTCAATACCTCTTTGGCCGCCTGAAGATCTCCATCACAGACTTCAGCAGGGATCTTGGAGGAGAGTCTATACTCAACGCTGTCCACCAGGTCCACCCCCGGCAACAGCGGGATATTGTTTTTCCAGATCGGAACAGTCACCCGTTGCCGGTGTCGAACATTGCATGAAAGGTCTTGGACTATTGGGTATGTGAGTTTCCCGACTTTGTTCTCAGCACCGAATGCGTTGATCACAGCCGCCTTGAACTTCGCTGGGACCGCCATATCACCGGCGGGCATTGTGAAACATACCTGGCGCTTATCAATCGCCCCCACTCCTTTGAAAATATACTCTGTCTCACCATCTGCCGCGGTCTCAGTATCGATCCTCAGAGCACAATCGGAGAGCGTGGTCAGCGCCGTGAAAGTTTCGCCAGTCTCTCCATTCTCGCGTTCAACGACTTTCCGCACCTGGCCGGTTTCCGATACCCCAATGGTCCCCAGCGGATCGTTCTTTGTGACCACCCGGAAACAGGGTTCGCCCTTCTCATCTTTCGCCCTGGAGAAATTCTCACTGAGGATCTTCTGCAGGTGGTGGTCTCCGGGCCATTGGCAGCCTTTGCAGTGCTCATCCGGCACGCAAAAGCCCATGCCATGTAAGTTTAAGTGAGGATAGCCGCCGGTGTCCTGCAACATGGTGGAGCAGAGAGGGCAAGACACCCACCCGAACGTGGTTTCAAATATCCTTGATTCTACGCCGCACCTATCGGCCACTTCCAGCCATAGATCAAAGGCGGGGTCCTCCTCCCATCCCATTTGATAGAGATATGTGCTCAGAACAGCTAGGGCTCTGTGCCGGCCTTCCCGGTCCTCTGCCTTCTCGATGATGTTCTTCATGCAGGGGGCAAAGTCTGCCAGGTCTAGGGGCTCTTCCAGCCTCGATATCTCACCGTCTGTGCTCCCTGAGGGCCGGTCCCTTGTCACTGCTCGGATAGCCTTGATTTTATCCTCCAGGAGCGGTCCCAGGGCCGCCCTCTCGGAAGGATCGAAGGATTGATACCATTGTGCTCCTTCCTGCAAGACCTCATCAGAGAGAGGCAGAGAGGCCTTCTCAAAGCTGATTTTTATATTATTTGGATCCAGTGGAATAACGGCGAAAGGCAATCTCTTATGAATGGAGAAGATGGTCTTGAAGGTCCTCTTCTGGTTATTTAGCTGATCGAATTTGACTCTGCCAATGTGCTCGGGATGCTCCCTAAAGAAAGCCTGCGATATTTCGCCTATGATCTGATTGTAGGCTTTGCACAAGATCTGAAATTGCTCTTTCCGGGCCCCCGGGGTGAGGTCTGTATTGCCCACGTCCACGGCGAAGAGGCCATGGTGCAGGTGGACATATATACCGCCGCCAGAATAAAGGCAGTGGACGTTCTTTTCTATTCCTCTCTCTCTGAGATAATCGACATGGAATTGGGCCGCCGCTTCGACTGCCTGTTTGACGGCAAGACTCCGGATATCTCCAATGCCGTCTATGTCCGTGCTCAGAGTAAACGCTAGGCATTCCGCAAGGGTCCCCAAAGGCACCTCTGGCCGGCCTGCCTTCTTGTCCCATTTCGAATCTGTCTCAAAGATCGCCTTCTCCAGAATGTCTAGCGTGGCATAAATAGTTCGCCCGCGCTTGATTGTGTCCTCGTAATCAGCCGGGCCTCTGAGGGCAACCGTGTGGTTGATGTCGTCGGTTCCTTTGTACCAATGCTCATCGCTGTTGAGGGCTCGGGCCCCCTGCTCTCCCCGGCAATATCGCAGGATAGTATCTTTGACCTCGGGCCTCTGGTAGTGCTCGATTGTGACATCCGTTGCAGGCATAGTCACCGCCTCCACTGCCTCGCGCTCACATGGCCGGGCCTCTCTCGGAGTTGTGGCGGGATTCTCTGCAATGCTCGCTCAAAGGCCGCATCCATCAACTCCTCCATGCCAGAGAATCCAGGCCGCTTGCGATCTTTGAGATAGCACACTCGCTTGATTGCTGATATTCTCCTCTACCTACGCGCAACCGAGTGACAATCCACCAAGAGCAGCGCTCACGGACACATTCTTTTTGGCTCAGTGGGCAAATTTCGGCCATTCAATCCACCGACCGGAGGTGATATTTGCCCAGCCGGAGCACCGCGATCTCGTGCCCCCCCATCTCGCGGAGCTGCGGCTCCATCTCCTCGGGAAAAGAGCAGCAACCCCATGCAAACACCGCGATGCAAAAACCATCTTTCGCGAAGACTCTGAGCAGTTGGCCGCGGGCCTCTTCAAGCTCCTGGAGACGGTGGGCTTCATGAACGGTCACCTTGACCTCCTCCTGATCGTCGCAACGTCAGACTTCGCAAAAATTTCTTCTAAGTCATCGTCGAGAATGTGATAAGGCCGACCTTCCGCATCGAAGGCGCGCTCAGAGGCCAAAATCGATTTATACGTTGGACAGCTATATTGCAACTAGGACACCTCACAACCGTGCACGGTGTTCAAGGCACTCGCGGCGTGGTCTGGACAACTTTCACCGCGAGGCCTGCTTGTTCTTCCTTTTTCGGTATTATGTGGCCTCGCTTGAAGCTTCTCGCTGCGCTCACCGAAAGAGCGTTTTTCTTCCAGTTGCATTAACATGCACCCTTTCACTCGCTGGAAGTGCCCACGGGTGCCGATCGGTTAAGCAGAAGAGAGGGATCTTTTTCTATCATATCGAGAGCAAGACCCACTAAAACCCTCACAAAAGAACTTTGAGGGATTCTCAAAACAGTCGCGTGCTTAGCTACTCGCTGCCGCGTCGCGTTGGGCAGCCTTACGCCCATAGGCTGAAGGGGTTGCATTTTAGAGACACCTCAATGAAGCTTCCGCTCAATGGGTACCAACCATTATTGGCCCTCTATTTGTCGAAAGCTTTGAATTCCAAATACACGCGGTTTCCCGCGCAAACAGCGTATTTCATTTCTGGTGCTCTTCTTTTCCTTTCAATCCTAATCGGACGCTAGCCAATCATTTCACATGCCCATAGCGTAGTATCTCAATCTGAGCAAACAACCTATCAGTTTGCGTCGACTAGTTAATTACTTCTGAAGGTATTTAAACGTTATCGTATGTTTCACGTCTCTGCTTAGCGCCCGCCCGCCGCTGTCCCTGCCTTTCCTACCTGATTCAAAATTATGCAATGCTGCAAAATGATGCAACGCCTCGTATCCCCAACTGTGGTATCGCCGCCAGGTAAGCCTCTTTCAGCTCCTTGAGGTCGATGTGATTGTACAGATCAAATGCCTCTTTCCGGCTATCGCCCCTCAGCTCCTTGATATATTCTCTCCTCATCCCTGCCCGGAAGTGGTGAGTGCAATACCAATGCCTGCATGCGTGGGGTGAGAAGTGATCCTCCAGCCTCTTAGACTCGGGATTATGCAGGCCCGCGCGCCAATGTAGGCAGATTGATCACTATAAAATTCATTCTAGCCTAAAATTTTTTTCACACTCATTAACTAGAATATCTAATTTATTAAATTGTCTCTCGCAAAACGTGATAAGGTTTATGCTGTCTGCAATTCTAACCTGCTTCCCATTTAAGATCGCCACCTTGGGCAAGAATAGCGCTACTGTTTTGCTGGTAGTTGTTGAATTGATTGTTTTTGGTTCCTCAATCTCTGCCGCTTCCTTGCTTCTCATTGTTTCCGTTCGCTCTTCTTGGGAGACAATTGTAGCGCCCAATGAGTAGCCAGCCTCTCGGACCTTCCCGAGCGGCACAACCTTGATATGAATGCTCTCCACTCTGGCATTATGTAAATAAGATAGCTCTTGGTCATGGATCATTTTATGCTGCTCAGATTCATACCATTCAATGAATCCCAGTGCGTGTGCATATTGTTTCTGCATGAAATAAGTGATGCTTCTGGCCGCTGATATAAATGCACTAAAATTTGACCTCAGTATAATGAAATTTATGGTAGTATCATTCTCTATAACTTCAGAATACGATGATTTAATTTGGCTGAGAAAAAGCTCTGCTTCAATCAACTTAAGTCTTGTATCATTTTTTAGAATATCATCATCATCATTCATAGCATCCTCATTCGAATTCGCTTGTATAAAGGTATCTATATACCCAATTGGGGAATGCACGCCCTGAGGCGGATGGGACGAAGTAGGGAAGGGTTCATTGCTTGGAAGGGCGTATTAGTGGTAGTTACCTATTGTGATGTGTACCTTGAGGTGCATAGATGAGCAGTGGGAGTGATATTGTATTGTGCCTAATCAAATCGAAGTATGCCCTCTCATCTCGTTCTATCATCCGATGAATGCTGCCACAGACACAAGTCAAAAGGCCGAAAGAGATATATCTATCCAAATCACCTATTTAGTGTTAGTAGTGTTGTAAGTCCTTCCTGAAAAGGATGAGGCCGCCCTGAGGCGGATGGGACGAAGTAGGGAAGGGTTCACTACACAATTCTTATCTTTTCCTTCAAAGAAATCCATCAATATCGAGATCCTCGGCTCGATTGTATTATAGTAAGATGGATCATCCATGGAATACTTGTGACTGATCGCTCCGGCCACAAAGTCGACCACTTGGATGCATCGGTCTTGCCTGGAGTCTATATGCACAATTTCAGGGGGAACTATGTTCTGCTCCTCGGAATGATTGCACAAACATGCCTTCCATGTAAGGTAGTTATCGAAGTGCTCTCTTTCAAATCCGTAAAGGGACTTATCCACGAATATTTTTGCTACTCCATCGAATTGGTAGGTAGTAACAATCTTCGTTATCAGTGAGCCGCAAATATAGTTATAGAGAGTCGATTGCTTATCTTTCAGCCGCTCATACACCTGGTGTTTGCGCAAAACCACATAGGCAATATCCGTGTCGGTTCTGGTCACACAATCGAGAACACGCGCTCGGATCGTCTGACTGGAGTTATGGAATTTGAGCTCTGGAATTGTCTTATATTTCTTCGGCAATTTTTGCTGCCGAATCTTTTTTATGCACTTGCTGGTCTTATCCGGCTCTCGTGTGATAATCGCGGCTAAAACGAAATACTTGGATGATCGCGGCCCAAAACCAAGATCACCTGATTCATCCAAATAGATCATCCATTCCCTCAGATACCCAATTGAGGGATGCAAGCTAAATAAGCTTCCTTCAGCTCCTTCAGATCGATGTGGTCATAGATATCGATAGCTTCCCGCCTGGCGTCTCCTCGGAGTTCTTGAATGAACTCGCGCCTCATCCCTGCCCGCCTGAGATGGGTGGTGAACCAATGTCGCGTGCAATGCGGTGAAAAGTGCTCTTCCATCCTTTTTGACTCTGGTTTGTGTAGGCCAACGCGCTCCGCTGCTTTGTAGACCACATCAGACACACCGCGCCGTTGCAGTCTATCGCCTTCATGATTCAAGAATAGGGCCGTGCTGCCCTTTCTATTCTCTCCTGCCCGGATCTTCAGCCAACGCCTGAGGATGAAAGAGCATTCATCATCCATGAAAAGAGTCCTATTAGTCCTCTTTGCAGTAGGTTTCAGCTTGATTGAGTTTTCGATAAGATCCACATCGGCAACGTCCAAAGAAATTAACTCATTTCGCCTCATGCCCGTTTTGGCCAGCATGGTTATGATGGCCCTATCACGAATGTTCATGGTGCTGGTGATTAGACGGGCCATGTCCTCGATACTTATCAACTGCCGTTCGTGTGGATCTCCATTATTTTTGTAGCGCTTCAAGTATCTTTTCCGAACGGGTAGCACTGGATTTACTTCTAAATGGCCGGCAAAGATGAGGTATTCGTAGAGGGAAGAAATCACACTAAAGGTTAACTCAATGGTCCTTTGGGCTACCCTGCGCTCCAGCCTGAGGTATCGGATAAAATCTATCAGATTATCCTGCCCTACATCGAGCAGATAGACGCCATTTTCATTCAGGTATCTTATGTAAGACCTTAGAGCAGCGTGATAACCCGGAAAAGATCGTGGGCTCATGCCTCTGATCTTGCAGTCAGTCAGATAGGCCGCTACCAGTGGCTCTTCTAACGGATCCATTTCCAGCCCTTACCGTTGGTTTCAGCAAGACCATATTTTTCCAGCTCTGTTAATTGCGTCCACACTGCTTTGATGGCCTCGGATTCGTTCGGCCCGATGCTCAGCATTTCAAGCAATTGATATCCATCCACGTAGCCACGCACCTTCAATATGTCCACAATCTCGCGTGAGTATGGGCGGATACCCTGGAATTGATCGGCCTGGAATGGCTCAGCACGGTAGCGCCGCAGTTCGGCCTCATATCTCTGTAAAACTGCCTCTTTCTGTCTCAGGTCCTCGCGGAGGGTCTGGTTTTCTGCCTTTAGGCTCTCCAGCTCCTTGATTACCGCGCGCCGTGGCTTATGTTCCTCATCTTCAGCCAATTTCTCTTCTATAATCGATATGCAGAACGTAGATAATGGGGTCTTGGCTTCATCTGCCAGGGCCTGCCAGCGCTCCTTAGCTTCCTTTGATGGAAGGTAAAGCCAAACATATCGTGACTTGTCAGGTTTGACCAATCTGCTCACCTGATAGGGATGTAGTCCTTGAAACTATTTAAACTTACGGGTAAAATGGCGTTTTAGTCCCGGTCGGGACGTGATATTTATCCTGCGCAGAAATTTAGCTTTGGCATGAAGCATCTCGATCTCCGTGCATTGCCCAGCACTTCATTAATTGCCTATTAGTCTGCTGCT
>Ga0209510_1003685_pt1 | contig 14145 bp, 13 predicted proteins | sample BiotimSIPDNA_FD_185749 | JGI IMG/M metagenome (GOLD analysis project Ga0209510, IMG submission 185749) | Anaerobic biogas reactor microbial communites from Washington, USA - Biogas_R1 time_0 SIP DNA (SPAdes) (version 2) | ecosystem: Engineered > Bioreactor > Anaerobic > Unclassified | place... | reverse complement strand
GCAGGATGGTAGTTTGCAACTGCAGTCCCGGATGTGCAGATCAGCACCACGGGTGTACCCTCCCGCTTCGCAATCCCAAGCGCACAAAACGCAGCCGAACGTTCATCCAGCACGACGTGCTTGCGCAAGTCCGGATGCCGCGCAACCGCCACCGTCAAGGGAGTGGAGCGCGATCCGGGAGATACGACGACGTGACGCACCCCGCATGCCTGAATCACGTGGGCAAAAACCCTGCCGGCATAGGCGTTCGCATCGTATTCGCAAGCACGCTCACTCATGTTCGCAACCCATCCGCTTCGACGTTGCCGGGAGCATTCTCAGCGCCAGCCTCGACGCCCGAGACCACGCTCGCAGCTCCCTGAAAGTCCTGAACGCTCACCAACGACGACAGCATACTGTCAAGCTTGAGCGCGGTTTCATTCCACTCCCGATCGGGATCCGATCCCTCTACGATTCCGGCTCCGGCCCTTATCCAAACCATTTTCCCCGAAATCACCGCACAGCGGATGTTCACTACAAAATCACCCTCGCCCTTCGCGTTGAACCAACCGGTCAGCCCACCATAGGCTCCCCTGGGAAATCCCTCAATCTGACGGATCATCGCAAGCGCCTCAATACGGGGAACACCCCCAAGCGCGGGAGTCGGATGCAGTGCTTCGACGAGTGACAGCACATGCATGCCATCGGGAACCTCACCGGAAATGGGCACCCGCAGGTGCTGAATGCTGGGAAGTGACAGAATCTGTGGCTGCCGATTCAGTTCGCAGCGTAAACCAAGTCCTTCCAGACGGGCTCTGATACTGTCATAAACCAGCTGGTTCTCCGAAATCTCCTTCGGATCACCGAGCAACTGACCGGCCAGAAAAGCATCCATCCGGGCATGCGAACCACGCGCAATCGACCCGGCCAGGGCTTCCGTTTCGTAATGGCCCTCATGAACACTTACCAGACGCTCGGGACTCGCTCCAATGAGATTCACCCCCGTCCCGTTTTGAAGCGCAAAAACATGACACTCCGGATGACTCGTCCTGAGGCGTTCCACGATTTCAAGTGAGCGCCAATCCTGATCGGACTCCACCTCGCATGCCCGCGAAAGCACCACCTTTCCAACTCCACCCTCCCGTATACGATCAAGCACCAGCCCCACCCCACGAAGAAAGGATTCTTTTGATCCATCCGGCACCCTCACCCGGGTGCGCCGCTCGGATTCCGGTTGTTCTTCCAGAACACTGGGAGAAAAATCGAAGTCCGAAAAACGCCTATGAGCCCTCAGGAGACCCTCCGCGCTCGCATGCAAATCGGTTTCTGCATCCACCGCGAGGTTGGCAACCGCCGAATACCTTCCCCCATGGGACGCCACATGCCACCTCGGGATGTAGATATGCCCAGCCGTGTCAAATGGATCAGAGCTACCGCAGTCGTCTTCAAATCCAAACGAACAAAACACGTGCGGACCCGCAAAGGGCAATGCTGCATCCCCTACGCACACCGCATGCTCAAACCACTCGCCGGCCTGTTCCTTCGCCTTTCGGAAACGATCCTCCCCTTCGGGCATCGCCTCCATTACGGGCTCGGCCCCCGCCACCGAACAGCCCAACACGGATGACTGCAGAAAGAAATGGGCAACCGCCGGGTCGTTCACCATCTGCAAGACAACCAGCGGATCCAGAAAGCGACCCGGGAGCGTTATCGAAACCAACACGGGCTTACCGATCGAAGCGGATTTGTCGCGGGCATACTCAAGCAAGCGCATCAGACCATCCTGATCGCGGCTTCCGAAGGCATCAAGGGGCAGTAGTTCCACAGTAGATATCTATTTCCGGTTGGGTTGGAGGGGTCCGGATCCCGGCGTTGTCACTCCGCCTTGGGATCAGGGCGAGGGAAAAGGATCACCTTCTCGCCGTGACGTTGGCCCGTCATCTCGAATGACCACAGCGGCACAGAGGACAGAATCGCGTTCCTGAGTGATTCAGGAACCCCCAAATGCGCCTCGATGCGATCCACCGTCGAAGGCATCACCGGCTTGAGCAGAGAAGCACCGAGCCGTATCCCCTCCGCCATCACGGCGATGGAGGTCTCGAGCAGTGCACGATCCTTTGGATCTTCCGACTTGGCAAGTTTCCAGGGGGCACGGATCTCCGCATAGCGGTTCAAAGACTTGAAAAACCCGAACAAAGACTCAAGACCCACGCTGAACTCAAAGCGATCAAAGGCCCCGACCACCTGTGCAGCGGCCTCATTCCAACCATTGATCACCTGCTGCTCCGGCTCCTCATTTACCAACGGTGCCGGAATCCTGGATTCAAAATAGCGTTCTCCCATGTTCAGCACGCGACTCAGCAGGTTTCCAAGGTCATTGCCCAGGTCCGCATTGTAGCGGCTCATGAAGCGATCATGGGAGAAATCCGCATCCTGCCCGACCGACATTTCCCGAAGGAAGAAATACCGCAAGGGATCCGCGCCGAAATCGCCCATGTAGTCCAATGGCTTGATCACGTTCCCGGTGCTCTTGGAAATCTTGAGCCCCGAGCTCATCCAGAACCCATGCACCAGCAGGTGTTCAGGCAAGGGGATGTCGCAGGCTTTGAGCATGATCATCCAATAGATCGCATGCGCCGGTACCATGATATCCTTCCCGATCACATGGTAGTCCACCGGCCAACGCCGATCAAAATCAGGAGTTCCGTATCCGATCGCAGAGATGTAGTTGATCAGCGCATCAAACCACACGTAGGTAACGTAGTCCGGATCAAAGGGCAGCGGAATCCCCCACTCCAGCCTGGTCCGCGGACGGGAAATACTCAGATCGCTGAGGGAATCCTTCAGAAACTCGAGCACCTGCTTTTGCCGATAGGCTGGCACGATGAAGTTCGGATTGTCCTGCAGGAATCCGACCAACCACTCCTGATACTTCGCCAACTTGAAAAAGTAGTTGGTCTCACTGACCTGAACCACCTCTCCAAAGACCTCGGGCCACTTGCCATCAACCTTGTCCTTCTCCTGCAGAAACTGTTCGGCACGCTGACTGTAGAATCCCGTGTAGTCACCCTGGTAGATCTCGCCTTTGTCAAATAACCGCTGCAGCAACAACTGAACCACGGCTTTGTGCCTGGGCTCGGTCGTGCGAATGTAGTCATCGAAGGAAATGTCCAGACGTTGACAGAGATCCTGATAAATCCCGGCCATCCGGTCACACAAAGCCTGAGGAGTAATCCCCTCCCGCGCAGCAGATTGCTGCACTTTCTGGCCATGCTCATCAAGGCCAGTGAGGAAGTGTACCTTGTCACCCCGCATCCGCCGATACCGGGCGATCGCATCAGTCAGCACCTTTTCGTAGGCGTGTCCGATATGCGGTTGCCCATTGGCATAATCGATCGCAGTGGTGATGTAAAACTCCTTCATAGTGTGACGTCATAGCCATTCAGTGACGGCGATTCGAGCGTAAAAAAACAAAAAGAGCACGGCACTCATCAGAGTAGCCGTGCCCTTATTGGGTCCATTTTTCAAAGGCCGATTGCAGCGGATTACCGACTAGCGCAGCGCGGCACAGAAAGAACGGATGCGTTCGAGCCCTTTCTGGATCACCTCGTCGGAGGTTGCATAGCTCAGACGGATGTATCCGGGAGCACCGAATCCTTCGCCCGGAACAACCGCCACATCCTTCTCCTTAAGCAGGCGGGTGGCAAAGTCGCTCGCTGACAAACCGAAAGACGAAATGTCCGGGAAGAGGTAAAACGCCCCCAATGCTTTCGGACATACAATCCCGGAAATGCTGGTCAGCCCTTCGTATAGGAAACGTCTGCGGCGGTCAAAAGCCTCCAGCATCATATTGATCGCTACCTTCGCCTTCTCCGGATTCTTCAAAGCCGCCAGTGCCCCTGCCTGCGCAAACGTGGTCGGATTCGAGGTCATCTGACTCTGCAGCTCGGACGCGGCCTTGGCCACACGGGCGGTTGCCACGAGGGTTCCCAAACGCCAACCGGTCATCGAATATGTTTTGCTGAAACCCGAAACCACGATGGTGCGCTCAAAAGCAGCCTCACTGATGGTGGAAACCGAGAAATGGCGGGTGCCTTCATAGGTCAGATACTCATAGATCTCATCCGAGAGGATCCAAATGTTCTCATGGCGCTCGATCACTGCGTAGAGCGCGCGGAGTTCGGCCTCAGTATAGACGGTGCCGGTCGGATTTGAAGGGCTGTTGAGGATCACCATGCGGGTCCGCGGTGTGATCGCCGCCTCAAGCTGCGCCGGAGTGATCTTGAAATCCTGTTCCTTCCCGGCAAATACCTCCACCGGACGCGCACCCACGAGTTTCACCATCTCAGGATAGCTCACCCAATATGGAGCGGGAATGATCACTTCATCATTCGGACCACAGGTCGCCATGATCGCCAGGTGACACGAGAATTTGCCACCCGGGCTCACCACGACATGATTGGCAGTGACCGACGCCAAGCCGTAATCCTGACGGTATTTTGCGGCAATAGCCTCACGTAGCTCGGGAGTTCCCGCAGCCGGCGTATACTTGGTCTTGCCAGCTTGGATCGCCTGAATACAGGCATCCTTGATGAAATCCGGGGTGTCGAAATCCGGTTCACCGGATCCGAATCCGCACACATCGCGGCCTTCAGCCTTGAGAGCCTTGGCCAATGAATCCACCGCCAGAGTCGGTGACGGAGAGACATTCTGAGCCCATGTTGAGAGTTGCATCGTGCTTGCTATGTTGAGTTGATGGTTGGTGTCGTCAATTACGCGGTGAGCGATGCTGGGTATTCACCCTGTTGACCGCAATCATATTCACACGCATCGTGTTCGATTTTCGCGAAGAATCCAAGCTCATGAGCCGTCTTCTCAGTGAGCCAAGCAAGACCAAGCCAAAAGCATCCTGTTCGTCCAAACTGACCAAACATAACTGGCAGATACTTCCACGATCAAAATCGATCATGAGCGAAACGCATCTACACGCCAATATGGAGATGGTGTCACTTCCGTTTGCTGAACCACCAATTCCTTTTCTGGGCATAACCCTTCATAGGAGCCGCCCCCTCCACCGAATACACATCATCAATAACGAAATAGGCTTTCTCATCCATACTGCGCACCGCGTAGAGGAGTTTTGGAGTATCCCTACGACGGATTCGCATCATCAATAAATCCACCGGCCCAGCCATTCCTTCACCCTGAAATCGGGTGACCCGCCAACCTTGTTCTCTGAGACTATTCGCGATCTCGGTTCCACTCCGCGTGAACACCCTCAGCATCTGATGTCCCAATGCAATACGCTGCTCCACCGACACTCCCACGTAATTTCCAAGGGCAAAACCCGCCGCAAATCCGAGGATGAGAATAGGCTCATCCAATCGAGAAGTCACCTTGGCGACCGCCACGACCCAAATGGCTGATTCCATGAACCCAAACACAAGAGCTGGAACCTTCAAGCCCCTCATAACAAACAACACGCGCATGGTTCCCATCGTCACATCGACAACTCGGGCACATGCGATAAGGGCTGCAAAACCTACGATCTCCCAATCCATGCCCACATCGTGAAAGACATCGCTCTCGGGATCAAGCATTCAAGACAGTTAATCCAGAAAGCATCGATCAAATTCACTTGTTTAAATAAATGGCAATGATTTCCAGACGAGATTGATCCACAGTCGTAGAATCTGTATGAAACATTGAGTGAATTTAACTCATTGGAGCTTTCGCTCAATGGCTGGTTTCGAAAAGCTTTCTCGCGGTTGGTGTTTGTAACGCCAAGGTTCTTAAGGCGTGCTGCGAAGTGCTCACCGGCGTAGGCGGAATCGGCAAATGCCCCCTGCATCTCTCATAAACGAGATCAAAGAGTCCTTTGACAGCATCCTCCTTCTCCAGAGCATCGCAAAACAGCTCAAAATCAACGCATGCCTTGAGCACCACCAACAGGCACAAACAGGTCATTCAGATTATACAGTTTCCTGTGTCGTTACGACTCTTCGAAAAATGACAATTGACACCACTTCATATCCCTCTTTTATACTCACTTATACTATTGTGATGCAATAACTTAGTTTATAAAAACCGCTTTGCGTTCAAAAGCTCCTATTCAGGGAATAGTAGCTCTTGCAGTAGAGTTAAGGATATGCTGCAATAGTGTATGCTATCTTTGAGGCAATACTCCTCTTCGGCCATTACACGTTTATACATGAGCTTTTCTCCTAAGCTTCGGGAGAAGATAAAGCGGTTGCTACTTTCGGAGGGGCACCGGGGTGGCATTCTTGATGAGTGGAGGGCCATACAGTTGGCAAGAGGATCAAAAAAGGCCTCCCAATTGTCGAGATTTTGTCTGGGTAGACTATTAGAAGTCGTTGGGGGCAGTCTCGACGGATTTGTCATCATGGAGTACGGGGCTGGCTTTCTCATGGCAGAACCACTCATCTATACAATGTATGGAGCAAAGAGGGTGGATGCCGTGGACTATAATATGGTACTCCGTCGGCGTGTGTTACGTCACTATGCTGCACATACCGATTGGGAGGTGGCAATGGATGTGGCTGCTTCGAGTATCGGGAAGGAAAAGGTATCGGACTGGAAAGCCCGTTTGGATCAAGCACTGAGAAGCGAGTCGGATGACTGGCATGAATTGCTGGGGATTCGCTACATAGCTCCTTACGATATTGCCAGTCAGGGGCGACTCGATTCAACTTACGATTTGATTGTATCCCAATCCACACTTGAACATGTTCCGGCCAGACAGGCTGAACTCATCGTCAAATGCCTTAGCCAGTTGGTAAAACTCAACGGATGGATGTATCACTACATTCATTTGGAAGATCATCGCGACATGGTTCGGGAACCTTTCGCCTTTTTGGGTGAAAAAAGTGACTACACAAATGATCAGGCGGATGCTCGTGGCAATCGTTTACGGGCTTCAGAGTGGATGAAGATTATGGAAAGCATTGAAGGGTTTTCGTGGGAAAAGTATCCACACGCGATTCGGCCCGATGCCTCCTTGCCTTCTCCTCTTCTCGAGCAATACAGGTCGTATTCTTTGGACGACTTAATGACATCCCACCTCACTATCAAGGGGTTCCGTAGCATGTAGGATGATGCTGATCCGATTCATTTGATTTCTATGAAAGTTCTTCAGGTTATTCCTTCTATTACGAACTATTTTACTTTTTTGGATGAACTAACTGAATCCTGCCAGGTTTCCGGGATTAAGATGGGGCTAGCTGCATCTCCTGTGCATTTCAGAAATGTTTCATGCTACGATGCTGTCCCTCGATGCGATTTTTTTCCAGTCAAGATGCCACAGGGGATGAATCCTTTGGCACATTTTCAGGCAGCCAGAGCTTTACGGAGAGTCGTCGAAGCGTGGCGTCCTGATCTGATTCACGTTCACATAGGCGCAGCTATTTTTACTGTCTCATTGGCCCGAAGAGCTGGTTGGCCAAAAATCATGGCGACTCATCACGGACTTCTGGGACCGTCGATGCATGGAATACGAGGAAAACTAGGAGCATTGGCTGAGTCCTGGACTTTTAGCAGAGTCGATCAAGTGTTTTTGTTGAACCAGAGTGATTGGGATTGGATGAGCGCTTCCGGTCGAAGCGTAAACAATGTACGGGTGCATTCATCAATGGGTATCGGATGCAGAACGGATGTGTTTGATCCTTATCTTCGAACGACACCCGAGACGAGTCGCTTGAGGGCATCCCTCGGGCTGGACAATGATCAGATGATTTTTGTGTTTATTGGAAGACAAGTCTGGTTCAAGGGATTTGATCTTGTGGCAAAAGCGTTTTTGCGTTTTTTTGAGAGCCATCCACGATCGAGACTATTGTTGCTTGGAGAACCCTACACAGTTCATCCGACTGGACTTTCGAGCGAGGAACAATCGGAGTTTGATCGATGCTCAGGCGTGATTAGGATGGGATGGGTGAGTGACGTGCAATCCTATTTGGCGTTGGCAGACATCAATCTTTTTCCCAGCGAGCGCGAGGGCATGCCAGTCAACCTTATGGAATCGCTTAGCATGGGTGTTCCCGTAATAACTCGAGACACCAGAGGATGTAATCAAGTGGTCACTGACGAAAAAACTGGTCTCATCATGCCCACGCGATCGGTTGACGGGCTACTGACAGCAATGAACCGGCTGTATGATGACAGGAATCTATTGAAATTCATGAGCCAACAAGCCATCAAAAACCGCGGGGCTATGGATCGAAGCATTTGGATCGCAGAACAAATACAAGCCTATCGGGACATGAGCTCTTTCGTTTGACCTCAAGAACGTAGTCTTATCCGTTAGGTCTTCTGAGGTCCTAATATTAGGGAGTAGATACCCGATAGATGAGAATATCCTCACCGTCGTGAACCAGTCTGTGTATTTGCTGTCAAAACTCGAACCAATACCGTGAGCCTGAATATTCAGGCGCGAATCACGATTGAGTCATTGCATCTTCACAGACGAACGCTCATGTTCTAAGGAGCGAAGAATCCGTGAACTCCAATCGCATCAGAGGGTCAAACATCCTCTGATCGTGAAGCCTGTAACCGGCGTATACGACTCGACACTTCCGACGTATTCCCGGCTACTTCCCCTATGTTGTGGGCTACTTCCATGGTCGCAGACACCTGATCCGTGACGGTTCTTTGGATTTCAGCCGCCGACTTGTCAATGGCTTCGATCGAGTCGTGTATCGCCCGGAACGCCTTTTCTGTGGATTGAGCCACTTCCCTCATCCGATCGACTTGCTGCGTGATCTTTTCGGTGGCGTGGGACGTGTTGCGAGCAAGGTCCTTCACCTCGGAGGCAACCACCGCAAATCGGGATCCGGACTGCCCTGCACGGCTCGCCTCAATCATTGCATTGAGCGCAATCAGATTCGTCTGATCGGCGATGCTTTGAATCAACGTGACAATTTCTTCGATTTTGCGAACTGAAGCCGCCATTTGGGCAACCGAACTATTGGCCTCATTCACCTGGTCCACCGAAACCTTTGTCGAACTCGCGGAACAGGATGCCTGACGCGAAATCTCTGAGGTTGTGGCATTCAGCTCTTCACATGCGGACGCAACAGTGGTTATCGCCTCCGCATTCTCCTCAGCGAGCCGGGATATCTCCTTGAACTGAACATGACTTGCTTCCATCTTTGTACCAGCCTGATTGATGGTCACCGCACTATGCCGGAATGCGCCACGCAACCCCTGCAACAAAAGAGGACGATAGAAGCGATCCTGACTGCAATGCTCCATCACAGCGGCTGATTCCCGAACGAAGGCATCCATACGGTCCAAAGCATCGTTGAGCGAATCCGCCATCGACTTGAGGGGGTGATCCACGGGTAAACAAATCACCCTTGCCTCAAGATCCCCAACGGCTGCCCTCCTGCAAATTTCCGTGATCGACTCAATACTCGGGGAGTCGATCAAAACACCCTTTTCGGAGGGTCGAGAAACGCTGGTTTCGGCCGGGGACGAGACGGTTGGACTATTCCTGCGCGACAAAATGCTCATAGGGTTAAGTGTGCCTTATCGTATAGAGGACTCCAGCCGGGTAGCACGGGAAAGACCGAAGACAAACTCTCCGTAACTCATACGCGCTTCACTCAAAACCGCGGCGAGAACAGCTTCTCCTGCCTTAATCTGGGACTCTTTGTCTCCATGTTTTTTCTCTTCGGAAAGCATTTTGCCATACAACGCGCGCACCTTTTCCAATGCATCCTGCGCGGGAACACGCCGGTTGGAATGATAGCCGACGATCTCCCCGTCAGGACCAAAACTAGGGGTAATGTGAGCGAAAACCCAATAGCCATCTCCGTTTTTAGCGAGATTGAGAACATAGGCAAACAGCTCGTGACCAGATTGGACGGTATCCCACAACAAGCGGAAAACACAGCGTGGCATATCGGGATGCCGGATGATACTGTGAGGTTTGCCCTGGAGTTCCTCCTCAGTGTAGCCCGATACTCTTTGAAATACAGTGTTCGAATACGTGATCACTCCGCGGGTATCCGTCTTGGATACAATGATTTCGTCTTCTCCAAATGAGATTTCCCTTCCGGTCGGCCTGGGTCGTTCCATAGATTATTCGATGGGACAAATATCGCGGGTTTGGTTGAACTTCTAACGATACAGGGATCGTCCTTTCACACAACAGCTTAAGCTCTTTTTTCCTAATATCGGATCCGTCGAATCGAAAGGCCGGCGGAGTCCAATTGGAGACCACCCACCGCAAAATAGGATTGTCTATGGTATTCAATCCATCACGCTTGATCGGCCTACCCAGGATTCGCGTTTTCCGCTTCAATGGACTGATCCGGTCCCATTTTCATCTCACGTTCACACTCCACACATGATATCGATCGAGTTCCTCATCACCTCCCTCGTGGTCGTTCTCATCCCGGGAACCGGTGTCATCTTCACCATCGCGACCGGACTCAGTCACGGACGCACCGCAAGTGTGTGGGCGGCGATCGGATGCACGCTCGGAATCGTTCCTCACCTATTGGCAACCATCATGGGGTTGGCCGCACTGATGCACTCAAGTGCGGTTGCGTTTCAGACGCTCAAATATGCCGGCTCGGCCTATCTGCTATACCTTGCCTATTCCACATGGAAAAACCGTGCATCCTTTCAAGTCGAGGGCGTGCGGCCGGCGGGCTCCGGAATGAAGCTGATCGGAAAGGCCGTGCTGCTCAACTTACTCAACCCCAAGCTAACGGTGTTCTTTCTGGCTTTTCTCCCTCAGTTCATCCGGCCGGATGCGGCACAACCAATCGTCCAGCTCATTCTCCTCAGCAGCGTTTTCATGCTAATGACCTTTGTCATCTTTGTCTTTTACGGATGCATCGCCCACACATTCCGTCAGTTCGTCATCGGCTCAACCCGTATCCAGAATGCACTTCGCCATGCTTTCGCCAGCGCCTTCGCAGCACTTGCATTACGGCTGGCCCTGACCGAACACTGATCCGGTTTCCATGCTTCTGGACAGAGGAGACCATAAGGATCAGAGCATGGCATGCCATACAGTCACACGAATCCGTTCCCGAACAGGTGAAGCGTTACTGCGAAGAAGCATCTGCAGCCGACGGCTTTGTCATTGTGCATCCAAACTGGTGGGGACAACCTCCAGCCATTCTGAAAGGATGGATCGATCGGGTCTTGAGAGCTGGTTTAGCCTACCGATTTTTGGAAGGGGACAATGGTGAAGGGATACCAGTTGGGCTACTCCGGGCTAACGCTGCGATTGTATTCAACACTTCCAATACTCCGGCAAAGCGGGAACAGGAAGTATTCGGAGATCCGCTGGAGGCCCTGTGGAAAAGGTGTATTTTCCCCTTCTGTGGGGTCGAATTGGTCGATCGAAGAATGTTTGGGATGATGGCAACCAGCACCAGCGAAGACAGGGTACGCTGGCTGCAAGAAGTCCGCAGCATGATTAAGATACGGTTTCCATCCTAAAGCATAACGAGGTTTGTCGACGGATCAGGACTCATCGCGGCCGTCGTAGGATTTTCCACCGCTGATTTACCGGCCGAACCGGGCGAATGGATGCTCACGGGAATCTTCAAACCCTGTTTCGTGGACCGGATGGCTTGGGTATACAAAGTCTCATCCAAGCTTCGAATACCGAATACCGTTCATGGCAATCCGTGCCCGGAAAGCCACGCAACAACCCGAATTCCGGGGCAGCAAATACTCAGGACGACTCCTGAGCTGCGGCGAGCCTGAGCTTGAAATCTTCTTCGGACAATGCTTTGAGCACATCATCGAGCTCGCCGTCGATCACCTGCGGAAGCGAATGGAGCGTCAGCCCGATCCGGTGATCTGTCACCCGGCTCTGAGGAAAATTATACGTGCGGATGCGCTCGCTCCGGTCCCCTGTTCCCACTTGCTTGCGCCGGTTTTCCGCATAGCGTGCGCGCTCCTCCTCCTGCTTTTGTTGGAGCAAACGGGAGCGCAACACCGTCAAAGCCTTAGCCTTATTCTTGTGCTGGGATTTTTCATCCGCGCAGGTCACAATCATTCCACTTGGCTTGTGCAACACCTGCACAGCCGAGTCCGTCGTATTCACACTCTGCCCACCTGGTCCGCTGGCCCGACAAACCGTGATTTCAAGATCCTGCGGCTGGATGGCAATATCGACCTCCTCCGCCTCGGGCAACACTGCAACCGTAACCGTCGAGGTATGGATGCGGCCATTCGTTTCCGTTACAGGAATACGCTGAACGCGATGCACCCCACTCTCAAACTTGAGCGAGCGGAAAACCTGATCCCCTTTCACGAGGAAACTCACTTCCTTGAATCCGCCACTCTCCGACAAACTGGCACCCAGGTTCTCAACCGACCAACCCCGGTTCTCAGCATACCGGCAATACATCCGATACAAATCCGCGGCAAAGAGAGAGGCCTCATCCCCACCCGCGCCGGCGCGGATTTCCATCACCGTATTGCGGTCATCCCCCGGCTCCGGAGGGATCATGGCTTCAAGCAATGACCTCTGGATCTCATCCTTGCGCTCCTCAAGGGTGGCGATCTCCATCCTGGCAAGTTCACGCAGTTCCGCATCCTGACCGGAATCATTCGCGATCCCGGCATTGCCCGCGAGCTCACGATCCACCCGATCCAGTTCATCGGCCAGCCGCAACGTCTCACGCGCTTTTTGCAGCTCCCGTGACAATGTGGCTGCCTTCCGTGCATCCGAATAGACATCCGACTTCCCCAGAATCTGTTCGAGTTCCTCTGACCGCTTTCTCAGCGCATCCAATGGCGGTATCTGCAACATGTTATCTGGAATGGAATCGTTGGAAAAAGAGACTGACTTGAAAAAGGAGCATGACGAAAGCAGCGAAGTGTGCCAAGATCAATTCCAATTACAGATCCGCTCTTCGCAAGGAGCAAACACCCATCCTGCCATGACTCCCGGCACCCTTCATAACCAGACCATCGTCACCTGCATCTGGGATTTCGACAAAACCCTTATCCCCGGCTACATGCAGTCCCCACTCTTCCGGCAATACGGAATCGATGAGGAAACATTCTGGAGGGAAGTCAACGCCCTCCCCGAACACTATCGCAAGCGCGGGCAAACGGTATCGAAAGACACCATCTACCTCAACCACCTGCTCACCTACCTCCACCACGGTAAAATGCCGGGCCTGAGCAACGCCAAGCTGAGGGCCTGCGGCCGCATGCTCACCATGTATCCAGGGCTACCGTCCTTCTTCAAATACCTCAAGGATCTCGTGGCCAACCTTCCCGGAAACCAACGTTACGGAATCAGCCTCGAGCACTACATCATCAGCACCGGGCTCGCCGAAATCATCCGCGGGTGTCCGGTCGCCGAGTTTGTGGATGGGATATACGGGTGCGAATTGCTCGAAAATCCGCTACCCCCAGGCTATCTGGACCAGACTGAGCTGGGATTCGACACTGAACCCGAAATAAGCCAGATCGGAACCATCGTCGATAACACCATCAAAACCCGCTACATCTTCGAGATCAACAAGGGATCCAACAAAAACGAGGCCATCGACGTCAATGCGGCCATTCATCCCGATGATCGCAGGGTGCCCATTCGCAACATGATCTACATCGCCGATGGCCCGAGCGATGTTCCGGTCTTCTCCGTGATCAATAAAGGTGGAGGCAAGACCTATGCCGTCTACAATCCGGAGCAACTCAATGAGTTCCGGCAAAACGACCGCCTCCTTCAAATCAACCGGATCAATGCCTACGGTCCAGCCGACTATCGATCCAGCAGCAGCACCGCCATGTGGATTCGCATGCACGTGCTCGATATCTGCGATCGCATCATGCGTGAAAAGGAACATGCCCTCTCTCAGCGGGTCAGCACCCCACCTGTTCACCTTCATGCAGATGACATTCTCATCCCGGAGCAACCCCGGCCAGAGCAAACGAATCTGATCGACTGACGCCGGTTTGCCCTCCCTCCCACTCTTGATGAGCAACGACCACTCAGGCGAGATCCCCTTGCAAGGAGGAAATGTGAGTTCTGTGGTTCGCATTGGGGACAGCGTTCACCGCACCGCAGGTCCGTGGTCAGCGACGATCCACCGCCTCCTCATCCACGCCCGATCCAGAGGTGCGACCGGAATTCCACAACCACTTGGATTCGATGAGATTGGACGT
>Ga0209510_1003681_pt1 | contig 14149 bp, 11 predicted proteins | sample BiotimSIPDNA_FD_185749 | JGI IMG/M metagenome (GOLD analysis project Ga0209510, IMG submission 185749) | Anaerobic biogas reactor microbial communites from Washington, USA - Biogas_R1 time_0 SIP DNA (SPAdes) (version 2) | ecosystem: Engineered > Bioreactor > Anaerobic > Unclassified | place... | reverse complement strand
GAAGTTGATGCAGTTTAAGGTGATGCTTCAGGTTTATACCGCCTTTAAAGAATGGCAAGAACGTTCTGGAGCAGGCTTAATGTTAACTCAGCATAAATTGGTAATTGATCTTGCTATTAACAACATGGATCGTCCAATTCATTTCTCCACAACTGTTGGCTCATCCAACTTTATGGGGCTTGAAAAGTACATGGTTCAAGAAGGTTTAATTTATAACTTTATTAAAGGGGATCTTACTTCTCGTCAGAACGACTTTGATATGGAGCGTTCTGGCAAGTTAATCGATAGTGTTTATAAATTCCGCTGTCTTGGAGATGGCTCATGCTATATTAATACAGAAACAGAACGTTTGTTATCAAGTTACACTTCTCTATATTTGCAAATTGCTTTTAATTTAAGAGAGCAAATTGTGGCGATAAGAAAAGCTGGTCCATATACAATTGAAAAGAAAGCTCTTGTTGATGAAAAATTGAAGCAGGCTTCTCATTATTTAGAAAAAGGAATTTATCAATTCCCTCATGAGTGGCGTTCTTATTGGGCTGCTGGATTTGTTTATGAAGCCGCAGGCCAAAACAAGAAAGCCGTTGAATTTTTAGAAAAAGGGCTTAAGAATGTTCCTGAATATGAAGTTCAAGGCCGTGCTCGTTTGTCTATGAGTGCTCAATCATTGCAAGGTGTTCCAGATGCGACTCCTGTTATGAAAATAGAATCACAAGACTCTGCTCAAGATACGTCTATTTCTGATTCTTCAACAACAAAGAATCAAGAATAATAAATGAGATAACCATGGATTTAAGCGTTGTAATACCTATTAAAGATGAAGCAGAAAGTCTAGCGGATTTGTTTGCTGAAATTGTATCGGCAATAGAACCCACTCATTACTCCTATGAAGTAATCATTATTGATGACGGAAGTCGTGATAATTCTTGGGACGTTTTAACATCATTAATAAGTAAATATCCTTTTATCCGTGCTTTTCGTTTTCAGTTTAATTGTGGAAAAGCGGCCGCCCTTTCTTTAGGTTTTTCAAAAGCACAAGGGCGTTATGTTGCCACTCTCGATGGTGATTTACAAGATGATCCACTAGAAATTCCAAAGATGATTCGCATTTTAGAAAGCGGGTATGATTTAGTTTCTGGTTGGAAAAAACGTCGTCATGATCCTTGGCATAAAACATGGCCATCTAAGCTTTTTAATTTTACCGTTTCTTTTGTTTGTGGACAGCGTCTTCATGACTTTAATTGCGGTATAAAAGTTTATCGAAATTCAGTGGTTCGATTTATTCCATTGTATGGTGATTTCCATCGTTTTATTCCAGTAATGGCTAAATGGCAAGGGTTTCGAATTACTGAAATGCCAGTAGCTCATCGAGCTAGAGTTCATGGGGTTTCCAAATATGGGGTCTCCCGTTTAGTTTCTGGTTTTTTGGACTTATTGACTTTGTTATTCTTAAAAAGTTTTGGGGCAAAACCACTTCACTTTTTTGGTTTAGTAGGATTACTTTTTGTATTTTGTGGTGTAGGTATTTTTGGCTATTTTGGTCTCGAGTGGCTTCAAACAGGAGCTCTTCGTGTTCGTCCGTTACTACTCATGGGTGGCTTTTCACTTGTGATGGGCGTTCAGTTTATTTCTCTTGGGTTATTAGGTGAGATGATGAACCAAAATAAAAAACAATCTTACCCTGTAGCAGAAGTCCTTCCTGAGCCTAAACTCCCTTCGGAGAATCCTTATGCGGTTTCCTAAAAGTCTTGTGATAGTCCCTACATACAATGAAAAAGAAAATATTTCTATTATCATTCCAGAGATTTTATCTCAGCATGAGTGTATCCAAGTATTAGTGGTAGATGATCATTCTCCAGATGGAACAGGTGATATTGTTCAAAAGATGGTAGATCAAAACCAACGTATCCATTTATTACGTCGTTCTGGAAAATTAGGTTTAGGATCAGCTTATGTCATGGGATTCAAATGGGCATTAGAACAGGGCTTTGAACGTATTTTTGAAATGGATGCAGATTTTAGCCATGCTCCTTCTGATTTAGTACGCTTTTTAGAAAAGGCGGAATCGTCTGATTTGGTTTTAGGTAGTCGATATTTAGATCATAAAATAAGCGTTGTCAATTGGGATATGAAACGATTGATTTTAAGTTATGGGGCTAATTTATATACGCGGATAGTCACGCGATTGCCTGTAAGTGATGCGACTGGAGGCTTTAAATGCTTCCGCCGAGAAGCCCTTGAAGCATTGAATCTTTCTGATATGAAAAGCGATGGTTATTGCTTTCAGATAGAAACAACGTTTAAGATTTGGAAAAAAGGATTGCGTGTTTCTGAAATTCCGATTGTGTTTACAGATAGAACACGAGGCTCTTCAAAAATGAGTGGCGGAATTATTTCAGAAGCATTCTTTTTAGTTTTGAAACTTCGATTAGGTTTGGCTTAATGCCTTGTTCTGTTATTATTATAGCATATAATTCAAGAGACTTTATCCCTGCTTGCTTAGCATCAGTGAGAGAAGCTTTGAAAGGCCTTGATTCAGAAATCATTGTTTTAGACAATGGGTCTCCTTTTCCCTTGACTCAAGATGTCAAAGACATGTTTCCAGAAGTAGTATGGCTTAATTCTAAGGAAAACTTAGGCTTTGGACGTGGTTGTAATTTGGCTGCCACTCATGCTACCAAGCCGTATTTATTTTTTATTAATCCTGATACGATTGTTTCTAAAACGGCTTTTTCAAAGACATTGGAATACATTCAAAAAAAGCCAAAATCAGGTCTTGTGGGTTGTCGCATTTTAAATGAAGATGGTTCTCTTCAATGGGCTTGCCGAAGAGCATTTCCTTCTCCTTTAGCGGCTATTTTCAAAACAATTGGCTTAGCTTCTTTATTTCCAAAAAGTCGGTTTTTTGCTTCGTATAACATGACTTATTTAGATCCAGATCAAGAAACCGAAGTCGATGCTATTAGTGGTTCCTTTTTTTGTATCAGTGATGAATTATATGAAACTTTAGGAGGATTTGATGAATCCTTCTTTATGTATGGAGAAGACCTAGATCTTTGTTTTCGTGCAAAAAAAATGGGTTATAATAATTATTATTTCCCAGAAACTAATATTATCCATTTTAGAGGTCAGAGTAGTAAAACAAGGCGTTTCAGATCGTATTTAGATTTTTATAATGCCATGATTATCTTTAATCGAAAGCACAAGCAATTTAATATTCCTTTGTTTTTAGTATCGCTGGGTATCTTTTTTGCGTCGCTTGTAGGTATTTTTTCAAGGCTAGTTCCTCAATTTTGGAAAATGATTTTCGATATAGGTATTGTTTTTGCCCTCGCTGGAACGGCATCTCTTGATTTTGCTCTTTTACTAGCTTTTTCGATTTGGTTTCCACTTCTTTGTCTCGGTGAGTATTCTTCACCAGAGTTAGATGCAAGCCATCATTTAAAATTTTTATTCCCTATTTTAGTTCTCGTTTCTTTATTTGCTCATTTTTCTTTAAAAGAACCTCCTGCTTTTATCGCATCGGTCTTTTTTGCTTTAGGTGGAGTTTTATTTTGGCGCCGTCTTTGGTTTTGGGGGCTTTACTTTTTTCGCATTTTCACAAAGAAAAGACATCGTTCCATTATTGTAGGGGGGTCTTTAGATTCTCTTCATCGATGGTTTAATCAATATGATTTGATTCCAGGAATAGAAATTTTAGGCTGTGTCTCGGAGATTCCTGAGCAAATCACAGATGAAAATAGAATGCATTTATTAGGTCATATTAGTGAATTAAAGTCTATATGTCAAAGAACTGGCTGTAGAGAATTATTGATTTACTCCAATCGTTCTGGTTTTAGAGAGTTATTGAATGATTCCATACTTAAGGATTTGCCGTTAAAGCTATTTTTATTGGTAGATAGTGAGAAAAAAGGCGATTTTGCTCTTGTTAATCTAAAATACCTTGATTAATATCGTGCGTTTTCTTAAAATGATGTTATTTTTATCATAAGTGTATGAAAAGAAAGGTGTTATGATTGATTCCGATTTACTTCAAATGTTATGTTGTCCAGAAACAAAACTTCCTTTAACAGAAGCCGATGGTCTTCTATTAAAAGAGTTGAATCAAAAAATTAGTGAAAAAACTTTAAAAAATGTTTCAGGACAAGTAATTACAGCTCCATTGAATAGCCTACTTGTTACCAAGGATGGCTCTCGTGCATATCCAGTAGTTGAAAACATTCCTGTTTTATTAGCAGATGAAGCAATTATTTTGAAAAGATAGAGGTGTTTGTGGCAGCGACATTAGAAAGCGTAAAAAAAGCAATAGGAAAAAAGTCAAGTTCTTTGGCTTTTGCTTGGCTTGCTGACTTAGAACGTAAAGCAGGTAAACCAGATGTTGCTTTAGATACTGTGAATACAGGGCTATCCTATTTACACGATTATTTACCTGGACTATTAGTTCGTTCTGCTATTTATTTTGATTTAGAACGCTTTGATGAAGTTATTGAAGCCTGTGAATTCATTGTAAAAAAAGATCCTTTTTGTATTGCAGCTTGGCGTCGTTTAGGAGCCGCTTACCATAAAATAAACCAAATTGGCAAAAGAAATTTTTGCTATCGAATGGTTCATGATATGGATCCTTTAGATTCTTTCTGGAAAGAAGAATATAATTTCATCCCTCCAGAAGACATTGCTGTTGAAGAAAAAGCTGAAGAATTAGAATCTGTTTCTAATGATGTTTCAAAATCAGTCGATTTGCAAGACGATTCTTTTGAAATTCCTTCTGAAGAAGCGGCTAATATGGCTCTAGCTACTCCTCCTGATCTATCAAATGAAGATCCTTTTTCATTACTTAGCAATCTTTTGCCTTCTGATGAAGACAACGTAGAAGATGCTTCTCTTGAAAGCTTAGAAAGTACTTTAGATAATGTGATGGATAAGATATCAGGGGCTGATGAAGGTCTTCCAGAATTTTTTGGGGGAGATGACATCTCTGAAAATGACGTCTCGTCTGCATTCTCAAGTATGTTTGGAATGGATGATGAGTTGCCTTCTGAAAAAACGGTGTCTCCATTTGCTTCTTTTGAGATTCCAACAAGTATTGATGATGAAGAAGATGTTCCTGAACCAGAGCCTGTGGCTACTGTTTCAGAAGAAGTTGTTGAACCTGCGAAAAAAGTGGATGAAGATAAGCCACAAACTCTTTCGAGTGCTTTTGATGATATTTTCGGCAAAGATGAACTACCAGAAGAATTTTCTGCTTCAGATGATTTAACAAAAGACACATTTGAAAAGTCAGCATTCAATGACTTAGAAGAAAAACCTTTCGAAAACATGTTTGAAAAGTCAGCATTCAATGACTTAGAAGAAAAACCTTTCGAAAACATGTTTGAAAAGTCTGCATCCAATGACTTAGAAGAAAAACCTTTCGAAAACATGTTTGAAAAGTCTGCATCCAATGACTTAGAAGAAAAAACTTTAGAAAATACATTTGAAAAGTCAGCATTCAATGACTTAGAAGAAAAACCTTTCGAAAACATGTTTGAAAAGTCTGCATTCAATGACTTAGAAGAAAAAACTTTAGAAAATACATTTGAAAAGTCTGCATCCAATGACTTAGAAGAAAAAACTTTAGAAAATACATTTGAAAAGTCAGCATCCAATGACTTAGAAGAAAAAACTTTAGAAAATACATTTGAAAAAAGTGATCTTGTAAGTGAAATTGATAAGAGTCTCCTAATGGAACCTAAAAAAGTAGATCCCAAAAATGAAGCGGAAGAATTTGTTTCTGCTGTGGATTCTAGCTTATCGGCTCTTTTTGGTGAAGACGATTTAGATTTACCTAAGGAAAATAAGTCTGTTCCTGTCGATGAATCTATTGTTAAGAATAATATTGAAAATTCATTCTCCGCTCTATTTGGAGAAGATGACGATCTTGAATTACCTTCAATACAAAATGCAGAAGAACCAAAAAATGATGGGGCTATACTCCGTTCCATAGAAGAAGATGTTGATCATTCATTTTCAGCTCTTTTTGGGAAGGATGACGATTCCATAGATTCCTTTGACTCGGTTGAAAAAATAAAAGAAAGTTCTGTTTTATCTTCAAGTGATTTAGATTCTCCGATACGCCCAATTGAAGTCAAGGATGAAGTATCAGGTGCCTTTGCTTCTCTGTTCTCCTCAGATGAAGATGACGATCTCCCTAAAGAAAAATCTAAAGAACGTGATGGTGTTGATTTTTTAATGTCAGGCGATTCCGATGATGAAATGGCTGTCGCGTTGATGAAAAATCCATCTGCTTCTCTAGATCAAGGTGAAATTCTTCTAGATGAAAATTTAAATACAAAAACTCTCGCTGAAATTTATTTTGAACAAGGTCTTTATTCTAAAGCCTTGAACATTTATCAAGACCTTATTAAAAAAAATCCTTTAGATTTAGATCTTCAAAAACGTTTAAGTGATATTCAGCGTCAAGTCAATGAAAAGTTCGGCGACACTTAAAAAGGATATGCTATGGCAGACGTTCGTGTAGAACATTTATTGCGTGAAATGGTGAATCATGGGGCATCCGATTTACATGTTCGTGTTGGTGTTCCTCCTATTTATCGTATTAATGGTGAATTACAAAAATTATCAGATGTTAGAATTGATACAGTGATGATGGATTCTTTTTTAGATGATATCATGAATAGGGATCAAAAAGCACGTTTTGAACGCGATAAGGAATGCGATTTTGCTGTAGGTGCTAGAGATATGGGGCGTTTCCGTGTAAACGTTTTTCGCCAGAGAGGCACTGTTGCGATGGTGGTGCGTCATATTAAAGCAAAAATACCCACTTTTGAAGAATTGCAATTACCAGAGATCATTAAAGAATTAGCCTTAAAAAAGAGAGGCCTTATTCTTGTTACAGGGACAACAGGTTCTGGAAAATCAACTTGTCTTGCGGCGATGATTGATCATATTAACAATGAAGAAACGTGTAATGTGATTACAGTGGAAGATCCTGTCGAATACCTTCATCGTGATAAAAAATCAATTATTTCACAGCGTGAAATAGGCGTTGATACTAATTCTTATGAAAACGCTCTTCGTTCCGCTTTAAGACAAGACCCAGATGTTTTACTTGTGGGTGAAATTAGAGATTTAGAGACGATGCAAATCGCTTTGACAGCTGCTGATACAGGGCACATGGTTTTTGCAACGATTCATACGACAAATGCCACGGAAACGATACATCGTATTCTTTCGATGTATCCTCCTCACCAACATGAAGAAGTTCGGTTGCTTTTAGCGGAATGTTTAGTAGGTATTATCTCTTTACGTCTTTTGCCTACACGTGATGGAACTAGTCGTGTTCCTGCGGCAGAAATTCTTGTGAATACAGGAGCTATTCGGGAATATATTGCCGATAAAACAAAAGTAGACATGATTGAGCAAGCGATTGCCGAAGGGCATATGCAATATCGAAGCCAAACTTTTGACCAGGCTCTTTTAACTCTTTACTCCGAATCCAAAATATCCTTGGATACGGCAATGAAAGCGGCTACTAATCCAGATGATTTCGATCTTAAAATTAGAGGTATTTCTGGTACGTCTGATCGTGGCTGGATGTAAGTGTTACAATAATAAAGCCCTTTTAGGGGCTTTATTTTTATTAAAAATCATTGTTCTCATGTTTTTTTATTAAAAAGAGGGTTTTTTACGCCCCCTTGACAGGGTAATTATTTTTAAAATAAAGGGTGTTTCTTTTTATTGACTTTTGATTTGAATACCAAGCGAAAGCGGATGATGCATTGGCATCAGTTGTAAAAAAACTTTTGAAGTGCACCTCAAAAAAATGAATTTTTATTATCCTCAATCATTTTACAGATAATAATACATTCATATTATTAGATAGCTATTGCTACTCGAATTAGGAGAATAAAAAATGCCACATATCGAAATAGATAATCAATCTTTTGAATTTCCTTTGGTTGTTGGAACTGAAAACGATAAAGCCATAGATATTTCTCAATTAAGGTCAAAAACGGGCTATATTACTCTTGATGATTCTTTTGGCAACACAGGTAGTTGTAAATCTTCAATCACCTATATAGATGGGGAAAAAGGTATTTTGCGCTATCGTGGTTATGCTATTGAAGACCTTGCAGAACACAGCGATTTTATTGAAACGGCTTATTTGATTATTTATGGTCATCTGCCATCCTCAAACGAATACCAATTATTTTCTAACTTACTGACGAGTCAAGAAATATTACATGAGGGATTCCGTCATCATTTTGAGGGATTTCCCAATAATTCTCATCCTATGGCTATGCTTTCGGCAATGATTAATGCTATGGGGTGTTATCAGTCTGATTTATATGATGATTGTGATGACGTTTCTCATTTTGATAAAAGTGCTGCTCAGTTGATTTCACAAGTGAGAACGATTGCGGCAGCAGCCTATAAGATGAGTATCGGCCAACCCATGGTTTATCCTTATCCTAATAAACGATATGCAGAAAACTTTTTGCATATGATGTTTAGTCTTCCAAATAATTCTTATGAAGTGGATCCTGATATTTTACATGCCTTAACAATGTTTTTAATTCTTCATGTAGATCATGAACAGAATTGTTCTACAAGTACTGTTCGATTGGTGGCGTCTAGTGGAGCAAATTTACATGCAAGCTGTTCTGCAGGTGTTTGTGCTTTGTGGGGGCGTTTGCATGGGGGCGCTAATCAAGCGGTGGTCGAGATGTTTAATAAAATTCGAAACGCTGATTATACGGTTAAAGAATTTATTGAAAAGGTCAAGAAAAAAGAAGATGGCGTTAAATTAATGGGATTTGGGCATCGAGTTTATAAGAATTATGATCCACGAGCTCAAATTTTACAAAAAGCAGCTCATAAATTATTGGATAAAGCTGGCAAAAATGATGAGCTTTTACAAATCGCTCAAGAACTTGCTGACTATGCATTGCATGATGATTATTTTATTGAGCGTAAATTGTATCCTAATGTCGATTTTTATTCAGGGATTATTCTTCAATCCATTGGAATCCCTCTAAATATGTTTACGGTCATGTTTGCTATTGGACGTATGCCTGGCTGGATTGCACATTGGAAAGAAATTGTAGATAATCCAAAGCAAAAAATATATCGTCCAAGGCAGATTTATACTGGAGAAACACATCGAAAATTTATTCCTATGAGTGATCGTTAAAATGAGTAGAAACAACAAAAGAACCCCTCGCGGAGTTCTTTTGTTGTTTTGGTTTGGTGGAGTACAAAGGAACAATTATTTTTGAGTGGCCCCAGAAATAGTGCCAATGGTGGCAAATCCATTTGAATCTAAAGTGCCATTGAATGTGCCGCCGATGTAAAACTTATGACCGCTAATGTTATTATCCATATAAATACCAGCAGCCGCACTTAATGGGGTCTTAAATGCAGCAAGAACTTGACCGCTGCTACTCGCAATACAGATCATTGAATTTTGGGACGCTCCTAAAGAAGTGGAACTTATATAAGTGCCGCTATTTGGAGTGACAAACATTTGTGAGGTCCCGAGTCCTAATACAACGCCTCCAGAATGTGTCATTTTATAACCGCTTCCATCGCCCATATCGAGAATACCGTTGCCGCCCCCACCTGTTTGTAAAACAATCGTGGTGCCTCCAGAAATATTAAAATCTCCATTGGAATCCAGTCCGTCTCCACCCGCTTTGACAAAGTGGTAACCTCCCTTGACATTGAGAGTCCCTGTAGAGGAAGAAAATCCACCTCCGCCGCCCCATGAAGGGGTACTTGTGGAGCCTCCTGTTGTTGTACCAGAGCCGTCTCCGCCAGCAGCATTCCAACCATCATCGCTTGCAACGATAGAGGTAGTTCCGCCATTAAGATTAATTACATAAGCTTCAAAGCCTTCATAAGATTTGGATACAGTGATGTGAATGAATCCCTTTTCTGCGTTAAAGGTTTCTTCTTCCCCTTCATCACTTTTAATTCCATCACCTTCTGTGCTTGTAATTTCAATATTGCCAGCCCATGGGGTTTCATCTCCAAATTCAACGGAGCCTTTTCCTTTAATGGCATGATTTTTAGCATTCACAATAATGGTCGGAGCGTCTTTAAAACGAAGGTCATTAGAAGTGTGTATACCGTTATTAAAGTTACCAGTCACATTTAACGTTCCATTGCCTTTAATAGTTAAATCGTCTTTTGAATAAATACAAGCTTTAGTTGTGTCCCCATCATAAAATACCGTTCGATCAGAACCGTCAATAAATGTATTGAGGAAGACTTCGCTAGAAGAGGAACTCACTTCAATATTCATCCAAACAGTATCGCCATTGATGGTGATGAGTTGTTTTACTACATGCTTGTAATAACATCAACATAAGAAGACATAGTAAAGAAAGAGTCTTAAAAAATCTTACTTGCATTGGTAATCCCTTTTCATGATTCGGCACATGCTTTATCAATCAATAAGGATAAAGATACCCATCTTACTTTTTTCAGATAATAGTTTTACACATAATTATTTTAAGAATATTATTTTTCTTTTTTCTAAAAAAATGAATTGGAACAAAATGCACCAAATTTTTTTTGAAATAATGAAAGTGGAACGAATAGATCCGAAAAAAAAGAAATCGAAAACGGTGGCTTAATCATTTTCATTCACTAGAGGAAGGCTGTTTTAGCCTTTCTCTAAGAGTTTATTTTTTAAGGGGTGTGAGTAATTATTATCTTTTATTTTATGAGTTTGTATTTACGCCCATTATTTTTTGGCCTACTATTCGTATTTTTTTCTAATAGCTTGGCTCAATCTCCAGTAATATCTGCAGAACGTTCGGTGAATTTAAAAACAGTAGAGACTAGTCCTCTACTTTATGAATTCCATCGCTTAACTACAACAGATACTAAGCGCCATTATTATTTCCCTAGAAGAGATTCATCATGGAGAAATAATGAAGCGGAAGTAGAAAAATCAGCTTTACTTCGTTTTAATAATAAACGTGGGTCGCTGGCTGCCAGTTTGATTGGGGGAGTAGAGTATAAAAGTAGTGAAACCCTTGCTGACACCATTTTCCCTAGTATTGATGGAGGCTTATATCTAAGAGGGTACATAGATTCCGTGGAGTTTATGCTTGATGCACGCATTTACAATGAACGACATTATAATAGCACACCGAAATCTTTTGATCGTGAATTTTTAGAACATCAAAAAGAAGAAAATAATTCAGGATTTGAATATACTAGTTATGCAAGATATAGAGGGCATTTTGCCATTAACATGGGATTTGCTAGGCTTGATTTTGCAAGAGATGTAATGCATTGGGGGCCAGGGTATTATAACAACCTGAGTTTAAACCAGTTTGCAGTTCCATTTAATAGCATGTCATTTGAATTGCAACTTGGCCCTCTTTCGGTTGTTAGCTTTTATGGTGATTTATTGATTCATAATAATAGTATGAGCATGCAAAATAAAAAATCTCGCAATCTATATGGGCATCGCTATGAATTGAATTTAAGCAATTGGGTTTTGGGTATTAGTGAACTACAAGTCTTGTACGATAATAACAAGCCTTGGCTATTTGTTCCTATTGTCCCTTTGTTTATGGAAAAGGGTAATTATTCAGAAAGCTCAAATAATGGTTCTCTTTCCTTTGATGTCGCATATCATTTTTTGAATCTGGGGCGTGTTTATAGCGAGTTCTTTTTAGATGATATGGAAAGCCCAATTAGTTTAATTCGAAACGATAATATCGAAGCCAAGTGGGCATGGATGGCTGGTCTTCAATTAGGGCATGATTTTAGAATTTGGAATCGTTTGTTAGAATTAGGTTCTATTGTAGAGTATGCTCGAGTAGAGCCATATGTTTATAGCCATTTTCATCCAAGTACAGCACAACTTGCTCATTTAGGCTATCCATTAGGCAATCAAAGTGGGCCTAATAGCCAAACCATCGATTGGACAATTTACTCTCGTTTTGATTCTAATTGGAACTTAAGCCTTCAATCTAAATGGTTATGGAAGGGAGATGATTATGGAAGTGCTGTGAATGATACTACTCCAACAAGTAATCACATGAATCTTCCAAAGAAGTTTATTGATGGTGCTAAAATGGAATACTCGCTATCACCATCACTAAGTTATGATGGTCAGTACGTGGCTTTTTTACTTCAGATCACGTTATTTCACGACGAAAAAATTTATACCCGTTTAGGATTTAAATGGTAAACGATATACAAAATACAAAGAAAGAATTATTAGCTCCTGCAGGAGACTTGACTCGTCTTTCTTATGCATTAGCTTATGGCGCTGATGCTGTTTATGCTGGGCAACCTGCTTTTTCTTTACGAGCTAGAGAAAATGGATTTAAAAATTTAGATGATTTAGCGGAAGGGATTTCTCTTTGCCGTAAAGCAGGGAAAAAATTCTATTTAACAAGTAATGTCATTGCACGAAATACAAAGGTAGACGCGTTTCAAAAAGCGTTATTAGCAGCCATTGAATTAAAACCTGATGCGTTGATTGTCGCCGATCCTGGAATTATTGGCTTTTTACGCAAGGAGGTGCCGCACCAAGAACTTCATTTGTCTGTGCAAGCGAATACTACCAACTGGCTTACCGCTAAATACTGGGCAGAACAAGGGATTAAACGAATTATTCTAAGTCGAGAACTCCGCTTAGAAGAAGTTCAAGAAATTCATAAACGAGTACCAGAAATCGAGTTAGAAGTTTTTGTTCATGGCGCCGTTTGTATGGCCATGTCTGGTCGCTGCATGCTTTCGAATTGGGTGTCTCATCGAGATGCTAATCAAGGAGCATGTAATAATTCTTGTCGAATGCCTTACAAGCTATTTGCTAATCCAGAAGTTCAAGATGATGCTTATCAAATGCATGAAGGCTCGTTTAGTCTGCAGCGCTCTGATAATGAAGAGATTTCTCCAATCCAATTAGATGAAGACCTTTGGGGTACTTATTTTATGAGTAGCAGAGATCTTTGTGCATTAGAAGCGATGCCTGCATTAATGGAAAATGATATGATTGCCTCTTATAAAATAGAGGGTCGTACTCGTTCCATTTATTATTTATCTCAAGTCGTACACGCCTATCGTCTAGCGATAGATGCTTGTGCTTTAGGTAAACCAATTCCAGAAGAATCTAGACGCGCTCTTTTGTTGACTGACAATCGCGGTTGGATGCCTGGTTTCGGTTTAAAAGGTCCATTACCTCAAAATTATGAATCGACTCATGTAGCCTCTGATTATGGTTGTGTGGCGGCTCAAATAGTGGAATATAATGCAGCTGAAGGACGATGCTTTTTTAAGGTGAAAAATCCATTTGAGGCGTCCGATTCTTTTGAGTTGTTAACACCTCAGGGCATCTTCCCATGCGGGGTCTCTCTCATACAAAATGCAGATGGGAATCTTACAGAAAGGTTACACCCTGGAACAAACGGTAGTGCGTTGATTTCAACAGAAGAAAAAGTCAATTCTAATCATTTTTCATATGCTTTTCTTATTAAAAACAAGACAATTATGTAAATCCTAAATAAATTTTAGGTATGGTTGATTTCGATGATAGAGAAATGGAAATTGATGAACAGGATTGTTGTTACGATCTGAAAGATCATGTGGTTCCTTTTTTTAAACGTCACATTGGAGAGCTTTATGATTTTATGGAAAAGAGAAGAGCTTCTTCTGCAGAACCCATAGAAACGATAGAGCTTTTAAAACTATTTATCCAGGACCGGAAGTTGCCTTTTGATATGCGGCGCTATATGAATGCCCAAAGCGATTTTATTCGTAAGAATATTAAAGAAGGGTGTCAGAATCGTCAAGAAATTGTAAGTCATTGGATAAAAATTTATGCAGAAAAACATCGCAGTAGGGCTATCTTGTTGCAGTGCTTATACTTAGATCGCGTTCGTCAAGAAATTATTCCTGCGATAGAAAAAATGCTTCAAGATTTTAAGGAACACAAATAATTATATACAAATTAACCTCTAAATTAGAGGCTTTTTTTTTACCCTGTTTTTTATATCTCGTTGTCAAGACCTTAGTGAAAATTTTTATGTGAATAAGATGTTTAGATGTTTGTCACGTATAGAGGATGCTTCGTGTGCATTTTGATAATGAGGTGTCCTTAATCCACAAAAAAATAAGAAAT
>Ga0209510_1003670_pt1 | contig 14166 bp, 11 predicted proteins | sample BiotimSIPDNA_FD_185749 | JGI IMG/M metagenome (GOLD analysis project Ga0209510, IMG submission 185749) | Anaerobic biogas reactor microbial communites from Washington, USA - Biogas_R1 time_0 SIP DNA (SPAdes) (version 2) | ecosystem: Engineered > Bioreactor > Anaerobic > Unclassified | place... | reverse complement strand
CACCTGAACAGTATGGGCATTAAGACTCCCGCCAAGCGGACGGAAACGCCTTATGCATGGTCAGCGCGTACGGTAGCAGACATTCTCGCAAAAGTCGAGTATCTGGGACACACGGTGAATTTCAAGACTCGCAAAAAATCTTACAAGAGCAAGGAAAAGATTTGGAACAATCCCGAAGAATGGATGATCTTTGAAAACACACACAAAGCCATCATCGACGAACAGGTTTGGGAAACTGTCCAGAAAATACGAGACGGTAAACGCAGGCCGTCTCGTATGGGTGAAATGGGTGTGTTCTCCGGCATGATGTTCTGTGCGGACTGTGGTGCCAAGCTGTATCAGGTCAGAGCCAACGGCTGGACGCATGACAAGGAATATTTCGTCTGTGCTACCTATCGCAAGAAAAAGGGTCTGTGCAGCTCGCACCAGATTCGCAATGTGGTCATTGAGGAACTGGTACTTGACGATTTGCAGCAGGTCATAACCTTTGTGAAGGAACACGAGCGGGATTTCATCGCAGCTGCCACGAAAACTTCAGAAAGGCGGATTGCTGAAGACTTGCGCATGGCACAGAAGGAATATGAGCAGGGACAGGTGAGAATTTCCACACTGGATAAAATCCTGAGGAAACTGTATGAAGACCGTGTAATGGAGAGAATTTCGGAGGAACGTTACTACAAAATGTTATCGGACTATGAAGCCGAACAGAGAAGCCTCGTGGAGAGAGCCACGGTATTGAAACAGACGCTAGATGCCGCAAAGGAACAGAATCTGAACATCGACCGTTTTCTCAAGATTGTACGCAAGTACACGGAAATTACAGAGTTAAGTGCTGAAATTATTCGGGACTTCATCGAGAAGATAATCGTGTATAAGGCTGAAAAGGTAGACGGTATTCGAACCCAGCGAATTCGAATCATTTACAATTGCATCGGAGCAATAGATTTTCAGAAAATGGACGAAAAAACGGCATAGCCGCTATTCACGACTATGCCGAATTTTTCAAGGGTATCAAATCCCTATGTGAGGACAGCTTTTGGGCTACCATTCTTTATGCCAATACCGGTGCTCTTTTATCAGAGTTATTTCGTGCCACTACCTTATATAAGGATAATCTTCCGACAGCAAGGAAGGATTCCTTGGATCCGATTATATCCTTTATCGAATATCATTTTAAAGAAAAGCTCTCCTTAGAAGCCGTTGCTAAGGAATTTCATATCAGCATCAGCACCTTGGGAAAGCTTTTCAAAGATCGTCTTAATACTGGTTTTTATCATTTTATCACACAACGCCGTCTTATTTATGCAAAGAAACAAATAGAACTTGGGAGCGCTATGGAAGAGATTGCTGTCACCTGTGGTTTTTCCGATTATTCTTCCTTCTATCGAGCGTTTAAAAAGGAATACGGTATCTCTCCCAGAGAATATAAAACCCTGATAGAAAACCAGGGGGACGGTTCTGCTGGTTGAAATCGCATGCAACTATATATTGAAGTATCAACAAGACAAATAGCAAGGATGTCGGGGGATATGAATAAGCCCGAAAAGCCACCGTTGCCTGGCTTGTGCAATTTTAAGAGCGAAGGGTATACCTGCTCGAAGCAGATGCGGGTTTTCCGTTTACTTAGGATATCAAGGCAGACTGGAAGATCATTGGGTCGTAGAGTATTGGGACGGATGTAAATGGATTATGAATGACCCTCAGATTGACCCGTTCCAACTAAGTGCACTGTATAAATGGGGCATAAACGAAGTTGAACTCAATGACGGTAAAATAATAAATCATTGTTTTCCAAACCCTCATTTTCTTTCTTCTGAACATGACTTCATTGTTGCTGGCAAGGCGTGGCAACTATGTCGAAATGATTTATTTGATCCGCAAAAATGCGGTATTGATGATTTGGGAGGGCTGTGGTTTGTCAGAGGTCAACTTCTACGTGATTTTGCCTCTCTCAATAAAATAGAAACAACCCCTCACTTATGTAGGCAGGATTTAGAGTGGGACCTATGGCATCTATTGACAGCCGATGATTCCGACTTAACTGAATCCGACTTTAATCTGCTTGACTATATCGCTTCCTTATCTTTGGATGTTGATACTAATTTCAATAGTATTGTTGAAACATATCAAAACAATGATTCTCTGCATGTACCTGATATTATTATTAAGTCAAAATAAATACTTCCCGCCGACAACTTATGTTGTCAGCGTGGGCATGATTCAAACACTGCGCTCAGGAGCTATGAATGGTGGGAAACCAGAAACACAACAACCCGTAAAAATTGAAGCATAGATGCATAAATCTATGAAGTTAATATTTTGAGATTCTAAATCATAATGGACTAATCCATAATTATTTTGTGTTTTTGGAGGTGTTTTAATTTCATCATAGGCTAATCATCCTCATAATAACTTTTAGCATGATTTTGAATAAATTTCTTTTTGAATCAAAAACAGAAGGCACATAAATTTTTGCATTCATTTGAGAGGTGTACCAAATCACTTTTGCGTCTTTCATTAGACAAATCATCATAAAGAATGCTTTCAAGGAAAGCCCATATATCTTCCAGTTTTCTTCTAAAAACATAGAATGATAGCATATCTTTATCCAATTCAAATTCTGGACGAATGGCATTGTAATGTTTAAGGAAGGCATCCCAATAGTCTTTAACAGCAAACATAAACAAGTCGGACTCGGCAGGTGCCAACTTCATTCCTTCCCAATCTACAAGAACAAGGTGGTCGCTTTGCATAAGATTCCAGCCATGTGCATCTGTATGGCAAAGTACCATTTTACAGTTTTTTTGTTTAACTTTATGTGATAGTAACTTGACTTCATTAATTTTTATTATTAGTTGTTCAAGGCAAGGTTGTAATATTGACTTTATATCATCAGGTGAAGTAATGTAACTATCTTCAATATAGTTTTCCAAGGAGTAACAGAAAGGCACATCAAAAGATTCTTTAATCCCGTCCATATTTATAGGAATTTCTTGACCGAAACTATGTAAATGTGCCATAATTTCTGCTATTTCGATAACCTGGCTATTTGTTAATGGTTTTTTTGCAATAGTTTCACCTTCAATGTAGTCAAATAAAATATATACACTTTCATCATCTTCATAACGGTAACTACCACAGGTGGTTACTATCGGACGTACGATTTTGCCTTTTAGTTCACTATTTTCATTTAGCCATAACAGAATCGGCATATATTTATCAATATTTTCAATCCATATAGGTGTTTGAGTAAGCTTCTTATCATAAACTTTTAGGAAAAAGCTATCACTATCAGTTTTTATTTTATATGCCGAAGCAGACAATCCGCCGATAGTTTCAACCATGTCAGTACATTTAATATTGAATTGTGTTTTTAATATATTACTAATTTTGGTCATACATAACACCACCTAATATAAAAAATCGTTAGTTCACATTCTCAACTATTTTGAATTTATAGTATCAATAGTTTCCCATGCGGTCAAACCTTATGAACAGATGTGTCTTATGAAATTGAGCATAAAGAATAAAGAAAACAATAAAAAATATCAGCGTTATAATTGCCGGGAAGATATCTATTGAAGATAATCCGGCAACCAACCCGCAAAAATGTCAACGCTTATTATAACTCTGATAACTCTTATAACTCTGACTGCCACTTTCAAAACCCCTATGAGGATGAATTCTCACAAGAAGTCCTTTACAACGAATGATAGCTGTTCTTTTTACAAAAATGACAGGATGTCAAAAAAGTAGACAATGATTACCGTACTGTTCTGAACTCGTTTTCCCCGGATGCACCTGCGTCACAAAAGATGCTGGGGCTTATCGGCAAGATAGCAGACACTCTTACCGGGACTATTGGTTACCAAAGCATGCGAACTGTATATAAATTACTATTGACCGGTGCCATGTTCTGTTGTATTTATAGCCTGCCTTGATACTCCGGAAATCGTCCAGAGGACGTGCGACCCGCTAACCATAAGATCTTTCCTCCTGATTAGCGGGTCAAATCACACTTTACTGATATTTAATTTGCTTATTCCTCGCCAAACCTTTCAACAGTCCTTACCGCGATTACCACGGCCTGCTCGCGTGTGGTTGTGCCCTTTGGCGCAAAGTTACCGCCGCCGACACTTGTCATCAGGCCATTTTTATTCATGAACTTTACTGACTCAAGAGCATATCCGGATATGTCCTTTTCATCAGGGTATACATTAGCGCCGGCAGTACTAAAATCTGCGTCCGGCTTTATTGCTTTTACTGCACGATGCATCATCGCCGCAATCTGTTCACGGGTGATGAGATTCTCAGGAGCGAATTTGCCCCCTCCGATACCCTTGACGATGCCCAATTCATAAGCCTTGAATATCTCCGGATTTTTCGTATCGCTAAATGCACTTGTGTCTTTGTATGTGGCTTCCTTTCCTGTTGATTTTTCATAAAGCCTTACTGCAACCTCGCAGAATTCTTCACGAGTTATCGGCCCTGCCATATTATCCCTGATACTATCGGTAATGAAGCCATATTCTGAAGCCTTATCCAACTCAGGAATAGCCCAGTTGCTGGCTCCCTTATATGAATAGGCCGGCGTGCCGATACTTACCGGAGTAGAATATGGTGACACCACTTTTGCTCCGGAGGTTTCATATTTAAAATATACCCTGAAGGTATAGAGCTCTGATTTAATATCTACCTCTCCGAATTTACCATTGTCCTGAGGACGTATTTCAATATGGTCATCCAGCTGTGAGCCTGTTGAAAAAGGTAACTCTCCAACTTCCGAAGCCCATTTTCCATCACCGATTTTCCAGTCAGCAAAAGCATGAACAGGAACCTGTTTATTTACTTTTGTGATACTGTCGGGAGTGTCCCAACTCAGCATAAAGTATGGGGCGCCATTGGCGTCTGTAAGCAGCTCGACTGTAGGTTTTGGCGGAGCTTCAAGAGTTTCCGGAAGCTTTGACGGAGCGTCTTTACCAATTGAAACAACCTGTGTATAGGGACTGATAATATTTTCGGTCTGGTTATCTTTCATGTATTGAACCACATAACGTGCACGGAAATGGTATGTATTTTTCTCAAGGCTGAAATCATTTCCGAGATGATGACTGGCGACGATAAAGCTCTCCATAACACCGTTGATATCACGCCTTTGACTAGGTGTCGTCACAAGAAAAGGAAACTGATCATAGTCACCCGCGTTTTGGCCCCAGGTCTTTCCCTCCTGGCGCCATGGGCCGTCATTGATTTTTACATCGATTTCAAAAAAACAATTATCCAGAACCTTATCCGGCCCGGATGAGTACAGCTTTGAGATCGATTCGGGTTCTGTCCAGCGGATCATCATACCCCAGGAAGTGTCATAACGTACCGCCAGGCTGAAAGGTGCCTCCAGTGTTTGCGGGATTTCAGCTGCGTAAACCGCTGGGATTAAAGAGATTATAAGCAAAGAACATACTAATACAGCAATTATTTTTTTCATCACAAAAAAATCTCCTTTAGCAATTATCTTTAGTTGATTATATCAGGAAGAATTTTTGCATCATACAATGTTATTGCCACTTTTATATCAAATAATTGCCATATACTCCGGCTGTATAAGTTGTACAATCGCTCTGGATAATAACAAAAAAAATATGGATTACATAATTGAATTAATATATTCAGAAGGAGTTAGCCCAACCCTTTTTTTGAAAACCGAAGAAAAGTGACTATGACTCGAAAACCCTAAAATAAATCCTACCTCAGTAATTGAATAGCGTTTTGATTTCAGATAATTCAGAGACTTGCTTATTTTTATATCCATATAGTATTCATATGGTGATTTGCCGGTGTGCTCTTTAAACAGCCTTTCAAAGTAAAAAGGGCTTAAATTAGCAATATTGCAAAGCGTATCAAGGGAAAACTCAATACTATCATTCTCCCAGAGAAAATCTATTGCTGTATTGATCTCTTTTCTTGCTGTATATTTTCGAAGCCCCGGAGAATTAGGCATGTTTGTCTTCAGTTCTCTAATTAAGTTAATTGAAATCTCCGTAGAAAGACTGTCCAAAATAAAACGGGATCCGAACTGTTTATTACAAAACTCTGTCTCGAATTTAGATACCAGATTTAACAAGCTGTTGCTTATATAGCACGTGTCATTATAAAACAATAAATCAGCTTTATTGAACGCTTCTTTGGCGAATTCCTTTAGCTTGCGGGAGTCTATGAACATGCATATAAACTTAATATCATTGGAACCACCATCTAATTCATTAGGTGTAGCTTTTAGCCTTTGACCGGGATTTGTTGGCAATACAGAATTCTTATGTATTCGTATCTCTTTGCTATCAGCAAAAAAGGGAGGAACTTCGACTCTCGGTATGACAAAGTGATAGCAGTCAAACTGATTCTCCCCTTCTACAAAAAACCTGGGTTTAAATACAGCTAAATTTGAGTTTCCGAAGGTTTCAGGTATATCATTTGTCAGGCCATTAATTTCTCCGAGAATTCTACCGCACATATTCATAACAATATGCCTCCCTGCCTGGTAGAATATTTAACAAAATATACTTATATTGTATCAAGACGGGCGACATTGTTCAAGCAAGTTGTTTATGCAATTAGTGTAATGAGGGGCGCGCAGGTGTAGCCTGCGTGAACTCATGTCGGATTCATTCCGGCATGAGCGTTTGGCTCAGATTGAAACAACGATCGAATCTAAATGTGAACTTCTGTACCGGGGGAACGACGATAAAATAAAGCTGTTGCAAGGATACCCAGCAACGACAATACAATACTAAGAATCATCTGGGAAAACATATAAATTGAAGTGACAATTCCCACCTTTATATCACTCATGCCGAAAGTAAGCATGTATACCGGTGCATAAGAAAAAAACACGACTATAGTATATATTAATATTATAATCGCATTTAAACAATTAAAAATTTTGAAAATGATTGACAAGAACGTCTATAATAGTAACAAATATGATATCAGGGTGTACTATCTGTCCCGGATTTTTTTCTCCTGAACTTTATCCATTCCGGCAGCGAAAGCTTTAAGCTGCCCTTTTCACGAAGCGCGAGAACAACGCTCTGAAGCAAAATAAAGAAGCACAGCATAAGCCCGGTTGTAATGCTCTGCCAATATGGCTCCCTAAGCCCCGAAGTAACCACAATGCTGGTCATAGTCTTTAAGATAAGCACCCCGAAAAGCGTACCGAGTACACTGCCAACGCCTCCGGTTAATAATGTCCCGCCTATAATTGCAGATGCAATCGCCTGTATTTCTGCAGCGGTAGCATTGGCAGCATCTCCTGCCCCTGTATGCAGCAGATAGAGATAGCCGGCGATTCCGGATAACAACCCGGCCAATAAATATGAATAGAATTTTGTACGCCTCACATTGATGCCAAGCATTAACGCGCTCTGTTTATTACCGCCTACCGCATAGAGGTTGCGCCCGAATCGCGTCCACTTCAGAATTACCGCTACAACTAATACTACAGCTATAGCTACTATTACGCCGAGCTCAATTTTGGCGGGAATAAAATTGCCGGTTTTTCCATAATAACCGATACCCGGAATTTCGAAACGAAACTGCTTAAGGGTGACAAAGGCTTCCTGTGCCGCTGTGCGCGGAACAGCGCTGACTATGGTTATCATGCCTTTTGCAAAGAACATACCCGCTAAAGTGATAATAAAAGGTTGTATATCCAGATATGATATCAATATTCCCTGAACCAGTCCGAACGTGATCCCAATACCCAAAGCTATGCACAAGGAGCCTATTACGCTGCCGCTATGGTCGTCCAGATAAACAATACAAACCATGGTCACAAGCGCGGTTACGCCTCCCCCCGAAATATCAATACCGCCCGCTATCATGACTACAGTCAGTCCGCAGGCAATCACGATCAAAAACGCATTGTTATTGAAAAGATCAAGGAACTGCTGAGGATTCAAAAAACCACCACCCCAGATAAGCATGGCTAGTATATACATGCCAATGAAGGTGCAAATCGTTATTCTCAACAGAAAGCTGGTGTTGGAAATAGGATCCCTGTGTTTTTTTCCGAGTATTCCGGTTAATAAACCTCTATTATTTATCATATCGTTAATTCTCCGTTATTTTCACAATTCTCCATTACTTTCGCGGGCTTTTTAAACAGCTTATTGCGCAGCTGAAGAGCATATTCTTTTACAATTGGCGAACTAATTACAACGATGGCTATAATAACAATTGCCTTATAGGCTTTTACCGCTGTCGAAGGAATCTTCATGGCATAAAGCGTAACCGTTAACGCTTGAATAATGAATGCCCCTATCACTGAGCCGGACAGGTTGAATTTTCCGCCGCCTAGAGAATTGCCTCCGATGGCGACTGCCAAAATAGCATCCATTTCGATATCCAGAAGGAGGGTTTCATGGTTAATAAGTCCGATTCTACAAACATTAATACAGCCAGAAATAGCAACACAAACTCCCAGTATCATAAATGACAACAGTTTTATCAAGGCAGCGTTGATTCCATTCAGGCGTGCGGATTTTTCGTTGATTCCAACCACTTGTGTGTATAACCCGAGATTGGTGAATCTTAAGAGAAGCCAAATCAACACACCAAATAGTATCATGATAATAATGGGTGTAGGTATGGGGATGCCCGGAATAAAACCTCCAATATTAACTAACAGAGGGCTTGAAACAGTAGGCGTAGCTCCCCCGTTTATCCAATAAGCTATGGAGCGTCCGGCAGAAAGCATTATTAATGTCGCAATCATTGGCTGAACCTTGAATGCGGCAACCAATGTGCCATTGAATACGCCGAACATAACTGCAACGAAGCAGCTTGCCAAAAAGGCGATTAGAATAATTGGAATTGTTATTTGATTTCCGCGAAGCACACTGACAAAAATACTGCCCGCTATTGCTGCCACCGCGCCAACGCTAATATCCTGTCCTCTGGACGATGCTGTTACCAGCGTCATACCGATTGCCAAAATAGCAAGCTCGGATGCGCCGTTTATGATACTGATTATATTCCCTGAAAGAACGGTGTTTCCATCGTTATTGGTTATAATGGATATAGAGAAAAATTCAATATCCCTGATTAGATTAAAAACAACCAGCAAAAAAAGCGCAAACAGTGGGACAAGCAATTGAGACCTCGCGAATTTATTTAAACCCTTAGCCATTTTGAGCTGCCTCCCCTGCTATTGTGTGCATAATCTTAGCTTGTGTCATGTCCTCGTCCCTCAATTCGCCAACTATTTTGCGATCCCGCATAACTATGAGCCGGGAACAGGTGCGAAGCATCTCCTCTATTTCGGATGAAATAAATGTGACGCTTACGCCGTCTTCGGCAAGCTTGAGTACAAGCTTTTGTATTTCAACTTTTGTACCGACGTCAATACCGCGCGTCGGTTCGTCAAGGATAAGATACTTTGGATTTGTAAGCAGCCAGCGTGCAAGTATTGCCTTTTGCTGATTACCGCCCGAGAGTTGCCTTATGGGCGTATCTATCGAAGCGGTTTTTATTCCTAATAATTTGATATATTTATCTGCAAAGGCTTCCGCCTCGTTTTTGGAAAACGGCCGGAAAAAGCCGTTCATTACCTGCAGGGCAAGTATAATATTTTCACGCACGGATAAATCCTCAACAATACCGTCCTGTTTTCTATCCTCGGGCAGATACCCGATACCTTGTTTCATTGCATCCCTGGGTTTCTTTATTTTAACGTTTTTCCCACTTACCATTACCCTGCCGCCGGTAATTTTATCGGCGCCGAATATGGCACGTACGCTTTCGCTGCGGCCAGAGCCAAGTAGCCCGGTAAAACCGTTTACTTCTCCCTTATATATTTTGAAGTCAAACCCCTTTGCACTCTCCGTGCTAGATAACCCAAATGCCTCGTAAACTGGAGTGGCGTCCGACCCGGCTTGTAATTCCCTTCGATTATGCAGCGCTGAAATGTCATCAAGTTCTTTACCCAACATCTTTGAAATGAGCTGTACGCGCGGCAAATCCTTTATTTCGTACTCCCCGACAAACTCGCCATTCCGCAAAACAGTTATTCTGTCACATATCTCGTACGCCTGTTCAAGAAAATGCGTTATGAAGATGATGCCGACACCGCGGGACTTTAGTTCACGCATAAGAGAGAAAAGCTTCGCAACCTCGTTTTCGTCCAGCGAGGAGGTCGGCTCGTCCAGTATTAGTACTTTGCAGTCCATGTCCACGGACCGGGCAATTGCGACCATTTGTTGGACAGCCAGCGAACAGGTGGAAAGCTGCTGATTAGCCCTCGCCGGTATATTAAGTTTGGCGAGTATCTCCGTCGTCTTCTTTTCAATAGAGCGCCAATTAACGAAAAGGTAATTGCCCCGACCGATAAACATATTTTCAGCAACTGTAAGGTTAGGGCAAAGGGTTATCTCCTGATAAACCGTACTGATGCCTAATTTCTGAGCCTCCTGAGGTGATCTTACATAAATTTCTTTGTTAATGCCCGCCATGTGGATTTGCCCTGAATCTTTCGGGAATACGCCTGTCAAAACTTTAATCAAGGTTGACTTGCCTGCTCCATTCTCACCCATCAGGGCGTGAATTTCGCCTTTGTAAAGAGTGAAATCCACATTTTGCAAGGCGCGTACACCCGGGAATGCTTTACATATTTTCCGCATGGATAAAACAATATCGTTTTGCATAAGTACCCGTCCTTTAAGCATTGGTAGTTACATAGAGATAGCGGTGCGTGTATGCGGGAAATATCCGCATACACTGCATCGCACATAATCAGGCATCATCGCCAAAAGCCCCATGGGCTCGATGTCCGGAAGACTTTTAGCTGTTATTCGCCAAGACCGTATGTATCAATATCTGCCTGCGTAATAGTCCTTGCGTCAAAACCTTTCTCTTCGGAAATAACCTTCTTCGCTGAAAGCTTCTCGCCGGCTTCCAGTTTCTTTATCATCTCTTCGATTACCGAAGCCTGGAAGGGGCTGCACTGACCATCATAGTTCCAATTTTTTGCAAGCAGTTCCCTAAGCGCCCACTTGTTACAATCGAAGCCCATTATAACGACATCCTTGTCAACGCCGTGGGTGATACCAGCTTCATCCAGCGCTGCAACGGCACCCTTTGCCATGCCGTCATTTTCGGCATAGATAACATTGAATTTTTCCTTGGAATTGATTACTGATTCTACAATTTGCTTTGCCGTGGCTTCATCCCAGGTAGCGGTCTGCTGTACAACCTTTTTCATGGTGCCGGCTGCAAATTCGGCATCTAACGCGGCTGTACGGCCAATCTGCGCATCGGAACCCATTGCGCCCTGAATGTGAATTACGTTATACTCCGGCAGTTTCTGTGCTTTCAGCCATTCCACGGCTGTAGTCCCTTCCTTTGCCATATCAGAAACAACGGCAGCTTCATATAGGCTCTCATCGGCATTCAGCATACGGTCAAAGAGGAACACTTTGATGCCAGCTTCCTTAGCGCTTTTAAGAACTGTGTCCCAACCATCTGTAGCCGCGGCTGAGATAAGAAGATAGTCTACACCGTCGGTGACAAACTGCGCAGCTGCATTCAACTGCTCATCGTTCTTTAGGCTGTAGAAGGTTGAAACCTTGTATCCGTTTGCTTCTGTGAAGACTTTTTCAAAGTCTGCCACATTCGCCGCGCGATATCCGGACTCTGACGGTGGATTGTTGACGATACCAACTTTAATGACACCTTTCTTGGTAGATTTCGCACTGCATGCGCATAATCCAAACACCAGTGCCACAACAAGAAGAATCACAATAGACTTTTTCATACTTCGCCTTCCTCCCAAAATACTATTTTGTTTTGGAGATATATCTTCCTGCTTTTTTTATATCACATATAAAAAATGGAAGACAATACCTGAGAAAGAATCTGGTAAGAATCTTAACTGTTCGGGTAAAAAAGTTAACAATAGGAGTTTTAAACTCTGACAAGGCTGGGAATTAATCGTAATATTTCAACTATATACAGTAAAAAAACGACCATGCAAAAAGTAGCTTCAATATTTTCTGACTACATTTTTGAAGCATAGATGCATAAATCTATGAAGTTACATGAAGTTACGACCAGCTTATTGTTGGTTTTATCCAAAATTATGCTTGTCTCGGTAAAAATCCCCCATATAATAAAAAGCAAGTTCCTATACACCATAACAAAAATGATTATGATACGGTCAGCTTTGCCGCAGCTACAGCGACTTGTGCTTGTACTGTATTTCCTCAATCCTCCAACCCTCAATCAAGTAAAAGCCTTACAGGAGAGCTGAACGACGTCACAGGCTATAGATTATTTGACGTTTGTCCTCTTTTGGATAAACTCAATTAGCTTTTTATTCGTTCTCTTATACTTATAGTAATTAATAATATTCGCTGTTACAATTATTACCAAGGCTATAACAAGAACAATAACCAAATCTTTAGCGTTAAAATTTTCAATTCCATAAAAGTATAATGATAATATGGCAACTAATGTAACAAACAATGCAATGAGATTGTTGATTATAAAATACGAGCCTGGTTTAGCGTACTTAGCCGGAAGTAATGCCATAATGAAAGAAATGACTGTGCCAATAATTAATCCAATTATTCCACTGATAAGGACACATATGAGCAATGATCTTAAATCCGGGACAGTGTTTAGGACGATTTGAGCAAACAGACCAATAACTGCACCGATAACAAATGAAAACAGAATACTTTTTATATCAACTTTATCCAACATATGCCTACTCCTTACATATTTAAGGTTTTTCTTAATGCCTTTGAGTAAAACTTTGAAACTTCCAACTCCTGATTATTCTTTAACACCAGTACCAGCCTTGCATTAAACCAGGGTATGATTTCCTTTACATTCATTATATTTGCAAGCTGAGATTTATTTATTCGTACGATACCTTGACAACTAAGCATATCTTCGTAGTATTGCAAGTTATTTTTCAGATAATAGGTTTCCTTTTCTGTATAGCATTTGATCTCGGATCCATGCGCATCAATATGGTTGATATAATTAACAGGAATTAAGCAATATCTGTTGTTTGAAAAACCTGTGACTGTAACCGGGCCAGCCAACTTTGATCCCGTTTCATTATACAACAACTCTAAAGCTTCCATATAGTCAACAGGATCAAAAACGATGGCAAGCTTGCCGCGAGGTATTTCAAACCCACGTTCAACCATTACAATTTTTGCATCCTCAGATACATTTATGCTGGGTTTAGTAATAATCCTATGTATTTTTTCTTTTATTTGCTCTGAGCAGCTTAATTGTATGTCCATATTCACCAGCCCATATCATTCTTTTAGACGATCAACCAGCATCAACACATTGGCAAGATAAGGAACGCTTTTATCCATGAAATTAACAGAACCGAAATTACCAATAATGTGAATATCATTTATTTTGTCATACATCATAAAGGTAGAACTATCTCCTACGCCGCCGTAAATATTTGGTGTGCCTTTCAAAAAGACTGAGAATTCACCGAAATTGAATTCCATCATCCCAAGCCCATAATGGACTCCTTTTATATATTCCTGATTAAAATCCGTCATTAGCTTCAATGTGTCAAAGCTGACTAACTCACCTTTGTTCAACGCCTTGTTGAATGTTAACAAATCCGACATTGTTGTCACCAGTCCGCCGCCTGACCAGTCGAAACTCAATGCATTGGTGTTCGACAAATCGATTCCGTCAATGTACACTTCCAGTATATCATATTTTTGTGGATTATTTGGTTTTGATTTAAATATCAAACAGGTATCATTCATCCCCAGTGGATCGAAAATTTTGCTGTGCAGCACATCATGAAAATTTTGTCCTGTAACAGACTCTATTACAAATCCGAGAAGGATGTACCCTGTATCAGAATAATGAAATGTCTCTCCCGGTCTTGCTATTGCTTTTTGATTTTCCCTGGTGAATGAGAGCAGGTCAAGAGGAGTCCAGATTCTATCCTGTTCATTTTTCAGGAGTTCAACCATGGTGGGGCCTTGCGATACAGGGTCTTCATAATAGTCCCCGATACCTGACATATGGCCGAGTAATTGCTTGACAGTCACCTGATCTTTATAATCTACTCCTTCATATATAAATAAGCCTTCAAGAAGCTTATCATCCAGATGCGTTGATATT
>Ga0209510_1003661_pt1 | contig 14193 bp, 15 predicted proteins | sample BiotimSIPDNA_FD_185749 | JGI IMG/M metagenome (GOLD analysis project Ga0209510, IMG submission 185749) | Anaerobic biogas reactor microbial communites from Washington, USA - Biogas_R1 time_0 SIP DNA (SPAdes) (version 2) | ecosystem: Engineered > Bioreactor > Anaerobic > Unclassified | place... | reverse complement strand
AGCTACATCCGAATGCACCAGCTGCATGGTATCATAGATTCCCAAACCGGCCGTAACAGCTCCGCCGGGAGAGTTGATATACATCTGAATGTCCTTCCCGGGATCCACCGAATCCAGGAAAAGAAGCTGAGCCTGTACAATATTGGCCACTTCATCAAAAATGGGGACTCCCAGGAAAAGAATGCGATCCATCATAAGACGGCTGAAAACATCCATCTGGGCCACATTCAGTTGACGTTCCTCAATGATGAAAGGAGTAATAGATGCTTCCGGGCTGCCGGACAGAGACTGGTACCGGTGCAAACTCAGGCTGCTGATACCTTTATGTTTGATGGCAAATTTTTCAAATTCCGTCATGGGTTATTCTTCTTTAATATCAACTGAAACGTTTTCGCGAATATACGAAATTACTTTGTTTTCTTCTGCCCTTTCGTATAGATTGCGGGCTTCCTTTTCATTGGCCAGCATACTTTCCGCATATTTGATCAAATGTTCGTCAGCCACGTCGTTCATACCGTACATGGCAAACTGATAACGAGCCATTGCCACTGCACTCTGGATCATATCGTCTTTTTCCACTTTGATTCCCGCCGCTTTCATTATGGATTCCCTTACAAGCTGCCAGCGGAAATCTTCCAGGAATGCCGGGAAGTCTTTTTCTATCTGCTCCATAGTAAACTTGCCGTCATTGCCTTCGTACAACCAACGTTTGAGCAGATTTTCGGGCAATTTGATGTCAGCCTTGTCCAGAAGTATTTTGCGAACATCCTGAGCGAATTGGTAATTGCTCTCCCCTTCGTGATTTTTTTCTATTTGTACTTTGATCTTTTCCACAAATGCTTCATGGGTAGTAACAGTTCCTTCACCGTAAAGCTTGTCGTACAATTCCTGGTTTTCTTCCGCTGTCTTGAAACGCTTGATCTCTTTTATCGTAAATACGAATACAGGATCGGGATATTTTTCAAGTTCTTCCGGCTTCACCTGCAACAACATGGCACGTTCTTCCTCCTTGGCAAAAAGAGTCGTGATATCTGCCGTAATCTCTTCTCCGGCGGTTTTTCCAATAAAAATTTTCTTATCTTTTAGTTTTGCCACTGACTTTAGGTTCAGATAGGAATCGGTGATCATGTTTTCTCCCTGCCTGAGATCCACCTTCAGAAAATCTTCCTTTTCCACCTTATCCGCAACATCCATCGTTCCGTGTTGATTCAGAAGCCCCGTTATGTACTCGTCTGTTTCTTTGTCGGTAACAGCCTTCTTAACAAGGGGAATATGCAGGTCTTTGTCAATGGGAATATCCACTTTGGGAGCCAGCATCAAGTCAAAAGAAAATGAAAAGTCAACATCGTTGTCCCAATCTGTTTTGGCCTGTTCTTCAGAAGCCAGCGGTTCTCCGATAATGCGAATTTCTTCCTTTTCCATATAATCGTTAAGGGCCTGGGAGATGATCGTATTGACCTGTTCCAGCAAGGTAGAACGTCCGTACATTTTCTCTACCATGCCCATGGGCACCATTCCTTTTCTGAATCCTTTGATATCCAATTTTCTGCGGACATCGTTCAGCGCTTTCTTTACCTTTTCTTTATAGTCATTTTCTTCAATTGAAACGGTTACCTGCAAGGAAAGGTCATCAATTTGTTTCTTAGTGATATTCATAGTATTAATCTTATAAGGGGCTGCAAAAGTAGGTATTAATCGTCAAATAACCAATCATTTTCTTACCTTTGCAGGATAGATAGATCATCTAAAACATCAAACATATGAGAGAAAAAATTGTAGCCGGCAATTGGAAAATGAACACCACCATCCGGGAAGGTAAGGAACTTACAGAAAATATTCTTCGCGGTATATCAAGTGTTCCTGCCGGTGTAACGCTCATTGTGGCACCTCCTTTTACCCATCTGAGCACTATTTCAGGGATTATCGGTAATACAAAGAATCCGGGATTGTCGGCACAAAACTGCGCCGCCGGTGAAAAAGGAGCCTTTACAGGAGAAGTCTCTGCCGCAATGCTTGCTTCCGTTCCTTGTCAATACGTAATACTGGGACATTCTGAAAGACGGGAGTATTATGGAGAAACCAACGAGATCCTGCTGGAAAAAATACAACGGGCACTGGCTAACGGGATCAGACCCATATTCTGTGTAGGTGAAGTGCTGGAGGAACGTGAATCCAATATGCACTTCCAGGTTGTATCTTCCCAGATTCGCGAAGTGCTCTTCAAACTGGATCCCGATGATTTCAAGAAAGTTATTGTGGCTTACGAACCTGTCTGGGCCATTGGCACCGGAAAAACAGCCACTTCTGAACAGGCACAGGAAATGCACGCCTTTATCCGTTCATTTCTTGCCGAGTCATTCGAAGACCTCGCCAACTCTACCCCAATCCTTTACGGGGGCAGCTGTAAACCTTCGAATGCGGCAGAACTTTTTGCCCGGCCGGATGTAGACGGCGGCCTGATAGGCGGTGCCTCCCTGAAAGCAGACGATTTCCTGGCCATAGCCGGATCGTTTGCTTAACCAATGGATCACATTGCCGTCAGCATAAACATCGAGCCGTACAAGGAAGAAACGGAAAACGTCCTTACTGCGGAACTTGCGGAGATCGGGTACAACGGGTTTCTGACAGAAATTCCTGTCCTGAAGGCATATATTCCCGCAGAAACATTCAACGAGTCCCACCTGAGGCTTCTGCTGAGAACATATGGAATTTCAGATTATTCCAAAGAATTTATTCCGGAAAAAAACTGGAACACAGATTGGGAATCCCGCTTTGATCCCGTAACCGTCAATGCAGGAAAAGGGTGCAACATCAGGGCACCTGGCAGGGATTCGATGATTGTCGTATGGCCCGAAACAAAATGGAGATTGGTTATACAGCCTGAATCCTCTTTTGGAACGGGGCATCACGCGACTACATACATGATGTTGGAAACATTGCTGGAATTGGAAGAAAGCGGATGGATCAAAAACCAACACGTTTTGGATCTGGGTTGCGGCACGGGAGTTCTAGCCATTTTGGCTGCAAAAATGGGTGCTGCCGTTCCGGTACATGCACTGGACAATGACAAACGGGCCGTTCATTCCTGCCGTGAAAATGCCCGGAGAAACCGGATAGCTCACAAGATCGTTGTAAAACACGGGGATGCATCACTGGTACAAAGAAACAGGTACGGACTGATCCTGGCCAATATTCACAAGAACATCCTGGCCGATGAAATGGACACCTTGTCAAACGGACTCAAGCCGGATGGCGGACATATTTTACTCAGCGGGTTTTATTCCCCCGATGTCCCCGTATTGGAAAAGGCCGCAATAAAAAACGGGTTAACCCTTTTGGGAAAAAAAGAAAGGGAAGATTGGGTCCTTTTGCATCTGGTAAAAAAAACAACAAATAATCAATAAAAAAGAAAATTTCATGGAAATCTTACGCTACGACCAAAATAACAAACCCGGAAAAGAAAAGAAATCAGCTATGGTGGCTTTCCTGGCAAAGCACCTGGAACAATTCGGCGACAATCCCTCCGATATTGAAAAAGCCATCAACTATGCCCTGAAAGAAACCGATTCTCCCGGGGGATTCATCCTGCAATCTTCCCACGAAGGTATCATAACCTGCGTGGTAGTTGTCACAAAAACCGGCATGCAGGGATTCGTCCCTGAAAATTTGCTGGTTTACATTGCTACGCACAACAGATTCCGGGGACAAGGGATCGGGAAAAAAATGATGCGACTGGCCCTGGAAACGGCCAAAGGCAATGTGGCCCTGCACGTAGAACCGAACAACCCGGCCAAAATCCTTTACGAAAAACTGGGCTTCACAAATAAGTACCTGGAAATGAGGTACCACAAGAACTAACACCATGGCATACATATCGCTGGACACAGCCAAGCTAAAAGCCAATTTAGACTACCTGGACAAACTTTTCAAGAAAAGAAATATCCAGTGGTCTATCGTAACCAAACTCCTGTGCGGGAACAAGGATTACATACAGGAAGTGCTTCGCCTGAACATAGATCAGGTTTGTGATTCCAGAATATCCAATCTGAAACTTATCAAATCCATCAGGCCGGATATTGAAACCATTTACATCAAACCGCCTGCCAAAAGAGGTATCAAAAGTGTCGTGCAATACGCAGATATTAGCATGAACACAGAGATAGAAACCATAAAACTACTTGCTAAAGAAGCAGAAAGGCAAGAAAAAACCCATAAAATCATCATAATGATTGAATTGGGGGAATTGCGCGAAGGGGTCATGCGGGACAGTGTTCTGGATTTCTACGACATGATATTCCGGCTGGATAATATTGAAGTGGTGGGAATCGGGGCCAACCTGAGTTGTTTGTACGGGGTGCTTCCCAACCAGGACAAACTCATACAGTTATGCCTGTATCAGCAATTGATAGAAGCCAAATTCAACAAAAAAATCAAATACGTGTCCGGTGGGTCTTCCGTAACCATCCCGCTTATCTTCCAACGGCTCTTACCTGCCGGGATCAATCACTTTCGTGTAGGAGAAACACTTTTTTGCGGAACCGACGTATACAACAATACCACTCTTAAGAAAATGCGGACCGATGTGTTTGTGCTTTTTAGCGAGATTATAGAACTGATAGAAAAACCACAGGTTCCCATTGGGGAATTTGGGACTAACCTGGAGGGAGATACGCCCACTTTCGATGAATCGCTCCAGGGGAAAACCAGTTTCCGGGCATTGGTGGACGTAGGACTTCTGGACGTGGATCGCAAACACCTCTTCCCTGCTGATGAACATGTATCCATTGTGGGAGGCAGTTCAGATATGCTGGTGATCGATCTGGGAGACAATCCAAAGAATTACAAAGTAGGTGACTATCTGGAATTTAAGCTGGACTACATGGGGATCCTCCGTTTGCTCAATTCAAAATATATAGACAAAAAGATCCGGCACCGGAAATAGTCATACGCGCCATGTTGAGAAAGGTTTTCAAACACCTCCTGCGGCTGATCATTGGCCTGGTTGCGTTAAGCATCCTGTTTGTCCTTCTTTACAAATTTGTGCCCGTGCCTTATACTCCCTTGATGCTGATCCGCTACTTTGAACAGAAAAAACAGGGAGAAAAACCTGTTATTCATCACAATTGGATTCCTTTAGAGGAAATTTCCATAAACCTGCAAAGGGCAGTGATTGCATCTGAAGACCAGCGGTTTTTTGAACATAAAGGCTTTGATCTGGAACAAATTCAGAAAGCCCGTAAGGAAAACGAAACCCGCCGCAAACCCAGGGGAGCCAGCACCATTACCCAACAAACGGCTAAAAATGTCTTTTTGTGGCCACGATCTTCCTGGTTTCGAAAAGGGCTGGAAACTTATTTCACGGTCCTGCTGGAAATATTCTGGAGCAAAGAAAGGATACTGGAGGTATACCTGAATTCCATTGAAATGGGAAAAGGGATTTACGGGGCACAGGCGGTGGCGGGCGAGCACTTCAACACCTCGGCCCGGGCCCTGACCAGATACCAGGCTTCGCTGATTGCAGCCACACTGCCCAACCCGCTGCGGTTCAACTCACGCACCCCCTCGGCATACATTTTAAGGCGCAGCCGTGAGATTCTTCGTCAGATGGATTGGATTGCTATCCCCTGATATAAAAGACTTAGGTGCTTTTTCCGGAAAAGGCACGTGTGATGTCGCTTCCGCCGGGTTGCTGGAATATTTCCAGGTCAAAGAAATAAACGGCGGCCAGTAAATGATCGAATATATCGGCCTGGATCTCTTCGTATTTCACCCATTCCGTAGTAGTGGTAAAGCAGTATATCTCTATGGGTATACCACGATCCTCAATATTCAACTGTCTCACCATTAAGGTCATGTCCTTTCTTATCCCGGGATGGTTGCGTAAATAGGATTCCACGTAATGACGGAAAACACCCAGGTTGGTCATGCGCCTTCCGTTGATCAGGACCGAAGTATCTATGTTGTGTTCCTTGTTGTGACGGTCAATATCTTTCTGACGTTGGGTAATGTAGTCCTTCAACAAATAATACTCTAAATACCGTTCTCTTGTTTCGGGGTCTACGAATTTTACTGTTCGTGCATTTATGTATAAAGCCCTTTTTATCCGTCTGCCTCCGCTTTCCTGCATGCCGCGCCAGTTTTTGAAACTGTCGGTAATAAAATAATACGTGGGAATGGTGGTAACCGTTTTGTCCCAGTTCTGAACTTTTACCGTATTGAGGTTAATAGCCAGGACGTCTCCGTCTGCGTTGAATTTTGGCATTTCAACCCAGTCTCCCACACGTACCATGTCATTGGCCGATATCTGTACACTGGCCACAAGGCCCAGGATGGTATCCTTGAATATCAGCATGATGATAGCCGTCATGGCTCCGAAGGCGCTCAAGAAATATACGGGAGATTTCCCCATCAGGATGGACAGGATAAGTATTCCTGCTGCAATATAAAGGATAATCCTGATGAGCTGGAAATAACTGGACAGCGGTTTGTCCACAAAAGCTTTCGACTTAGAAATGATCTTTTCAGATACGCGCAAGGTGGCGTTGATCACCATCATGATCACAACAATCAGATAGATATCGGTCAACTTGATCACAAAAGGGACTATTTTTTCAAAATCCCTGAAAATTATGGGTGTTATGACCTTTACTATGATCGCCGGAACAATATGGGCCAGGTTTGAGAAAACCTTATTGTCCATAAGCATGTCATCCCATTTAACACGCGATCTTTTTACATATTTCAACAAGACTCCGTTGACAAGCCGCTTGGTGATAAAGAAGAACAACCACGCTAAAAGCGCAATTACCAGCAACAGGACAAGCAGCCTGATGTACGGAGCCGCTCCTTCTGAAACACCCAAATTAATGATTACCTTTTCAATCCAACTGTCAATTTTTTCCATGCACAGTAAGTTTAATCTATATTTGTTATTTCCCTTTACGGATCATGTAAAAGAGACCTCTGTCCTGCCTTTCCGTACACACTTTTCCTGAAGCTTCCAGTATGTCCAGGTATTTGTTCAATTCATTGACATGCAAACCCAGTATCTTAGACAGGTCATCCAGCGTGCAGGGCCTCCTGTCGATGGTTTCCATAATTACATTTTCCACATCTTTCCGGTAAGATGACATCCTGGTTCTTTCCCGGACAGCCGCTATGATTTCCACGTTGGGCATTCCCCAATAATCAATAATGCTTTGCAATTCCTGGTGCGTGGCACTTCTGATCCCGGGAACGGTTCCGGGCCTGTCCAATGTGTTGAGCTGTACCTTGTCCGGTTTGATCCTCAGCAATTCTTTTTTTAATGCATCCAGTTCTGCAGCATTGTCGTTGTACCCGGGCAGAATGAACACTTCCAGCCATATCTTTCCCGTAAATTCCTTTCTGAAAGTTACCATCCCTTCAATATATTTTTGAAGACCGATCGTTTTTGCAGGGTGGTTGATCTTTTTAAAACCTTCTTCAGTTGCTGAATCCAGCGATGGAAGAATAACATCCGCTTTCATTATGGCATCCCTCACCTCTTTTTCATAGAAAAATGTTCCGTTGGTAAGAACGGCTACGGGAACTTCGGGTTTCTCCTTTTTTAAAAAATCAACAATTTTTCCGATATCGCTGTTTAATGTAGGTTCCCCATATCCGGAAAACGTAATAAAATCAGGGTTTTTCTGTTTACGAAAATAATCCTGCAATTCCTGCAATATTTCACCGGCCGGCACGTAGGGCTTTCTTTCGGAAGTCAATAAAGTGGTCTGTCCTACCTCACAATAGACACAATTCATGGAACACACTTTTTTGGGAACCATATCCACCCCCAGCGACATGCCCAGACGCCGTGAAGGTACGGGACCAAATATATGTTTATATATAACCGGTCGATCAGTCATATGCCAGTTTCATTTCATCATCCTGCAAAACAGGTTTCAGCAATTCTTTCCAGTGTGGGTTGCTCCAAGTTCCCAGTTTTGAATGCGTAATGAAATAATTCATGGGTATGGGATGCGTGCCTGTTATGACAGGTATTTTATACTTTTCTTCAATGAATTTTTTAAAATAACCTACACGTGGACACGGCGGATAGCCGACTAACATTCCCGTTGCCAAATGAATGGCTTCCGCTCCGTTTTTGATCATTTCTGCGGGAACGTATTCCACGTTGCCTCCCGGACAACCTCCGCAACTGGTATACCCAGCAACCTCCAGAGGTGCATCTTTAGGGTAAATTGAAAAAGCCCCTTCACGGTTTCTCATGGCCCTGAGACATTTTCCGCCCCCGCAACTGCGGTACCTGTCACAAATAATAATACCAATTTTCATAATATGGTTTTATTAAGGTTTATTTTAGTACAGAACTTTGTCCTGTTTATTATCCCATGTGTCAAACAGTTCCTTTGCCCGGGAAACCTCAAGCCGGTGCATGGCCACGGTTCTTCTTTCAGGCGGTAATTTCAGTTCCTCGTATATAAAATTGTCCCCAAATCCTATCCTGTCCGCATCTTCCCTGCCGGCACTGTACCAGACGGTTTTGATACCTGCCCAGTAAATGGCTGCCATACACATGGGACAAGGTTCACAGCTGGTATAGATTACGGCATCCTCAAGGTGAAAACTGCCGGTTGCCTTACAAGCTTCCCTTATGGCCACTATCTCTGCATGTGCCGTTGGATCGTTGGTAGAGGTAACCTTGTTGCAACCTTTGCCAATTATTTTTCCATGTTGTACAATTACAGCTCCAAAGGGTCCTCCCTGGTTGTCTTGTATACCTGCAAAAGCCTGATCAATCGCTTTTTCTAAATATTGTTGGTTCGTTTTCATTATTTTTCCAATTCCACCATTTGATTTTTTCCGGTTCCGTGTTGTTCGTTTCTGCGTAATAAACAGCACAACGAAATACATACAACACACACCGGTCCAAAACTGTATTTCTTATTTCACACAACCTGTCGTACATACGCTGCGGATCTCTCCCTGTAAGGTCAGAGACGGATTCTATTCCAAGGATCCGCAAATCTTCTGCCATACTTTTTCCTATACCGGGAATATTCAGCAGCGGATCCCCATTTGCCTGCAACCGGTCGTTCTGCATTATTATTTCACCTGTTTCCAGCCACTGTGTCTCGTACTCCCTGTCTATGATCACGGGCATCCGCTTTTTTGAATTATGGATCCGGGACATCAGATCATTGGCTTCTGTAGTAATGATTGTGTATGAATCTATCACTTCCCCCGTTTCTCTGTCAGTCCATGTATTCCACAATCCTGCCAGCCCGAATGTTTCTCCCTGGGGAAGCGTCAATACATATTTTTTCTTGCTTTTTCCTTTCGGGTCCAGCCACTGCCATTCGTAAAACGCATTGGCTGCCACCAAACATCTTTGGGAAACAGAATCCCTGAAAGAAGGTTTTGAGCGTAAGGTTTCCAGGCGGGCATTTAACGTGTATTTTTGGATCTCCTTGTCTTTTGACCAGGAAGGGATCAGGCCCCATTGCATCATCTCCAGGGTCAAGGGATCCCTGTTGGCAATAACGGGAGTTCGCGGATAAGCATACCCGGAATACTTTCCCGGTTTATAATCCGCTTCCTCCCTGAACAGGGCATTGAACCTGTTTTCCAGCTGCTTGTATGTCAGAGAGAGTTCCGTTTGAAAACACATAACAAGCAAAGTTAACAGAATTATCTGTCAATCCATCTGCGAAAGGCAGCTATTCGTTCCCGGCTTACGATCAGCTGTTCCTTACCCGGCAAGGTGTCAACAGAGATCTTCAGCCGGTTGGAAGAATAGATCACCATATCTGTTATTGCATCAAAATGTACAATGTAATTTCGGTTAATCCTGAAAAACACAGCTGCATTGATCATGCTTTCGATCCTTTCCAGAGAATAGTCAAGCGGATAGTTCTTATTGACAGCCACATTGGCAAAGACACATTTGTCTTCAATGAAAAAACAATGAATGGAAGAGACCGGAACGGAACGAATGTGTTCTCCTATCCTGATCAAAAAACGTTCCTTGGTTTTAGGCATCATCTGCTGTACCATCTCTCCGATATTATCCACATTGACAAACGTTCTGTGCAAGTTACTGAATTTTTCAAGGGAATGACTCAGGTCATCGGTGGCTACAGGTTTCAGCAGGTAATCCACGCTGTTTACCTTAAAGGCTTTAAGCGTATACTCATTGTATGCCGTGGTAAAGATCACCGGTGTGTCTAAGGCAATGGCATCATATATCTCAAAACACAGCCCGTCTTCCAGTTGAATATCCATGAAAATTAAATCCGGCCTGGGATTTGTCAAAAACCAATTGACAGAAGATTCAACAGATCCCAGGACATTGCATACCTCAATGGAAGGATCGGCTTCCCGGAGCAACCTAACCAGCCTGTCGGAAGCATGTTTTTCGTCTTCTATTATCAGCACTTTCATTTGCGATCTGATATCAATGGGATTGTCACTTTAAAGGTATTGTTTTTTTCACTGATTTCCATTTCTTTTCCCGTGATAAGACGAACCCTTTCCGCAAGATTCTTAAGGCCTGTTTTTGTAGATTGACCCATTACCTGCTTTCTTTGGATATTGTTGGAAACGGAAATAGATTCATGATTTATTGCAATCCTGATGTCCAAAGGGGAATCTTTGGATGCAGCATTATGTTTAAGAGCATTCTCCAAAAGCATCTGGATAGAAACCGGAATGACCAGAAATGATTCCTTGTCATACAGTTCAACGGTTAATTTAATTTTATCCGACCCCCTTTCTTTCTGCATATTATAATAATCCTCTACAAAAGCGAGTTCGTTTTCCAGAGGCACCAGGCTGTTCTCTTCGTTATCCAGTATGTACCTATACACAGATGCCAGTTTCTGTAAATAATTGTCTGCCACTGAAGGTTCTTTGTATATGAGTTCGGAGAGTGTATTCAGGCTGTTGAAAAGAAAATGGGGATTTATCTGCGCCTTGAGGGTATTGTATCTGTATTTGAGAGATTCCTCCATCAGGGATTGTTCACGCGTAACCGATTTTCTCCAAAGAAAATAAAAGAAAAAGATGGTGAAGACCATGAGCCAGATAAAGAAACTTCCTTTCCCGAAATTCAATTCATTTTGAAAAAGATGGGGCAAAAATTCTTTCATATCCCTGCCAATATAAAGAAACCACCCAAACGCACCCAGGGTGATGGCCAGGTTGGCAATCAGGTAAGAAGCAGCATAGAACAGAACGAGTAAAGGAAGGAGTCTTTTCTTGAGTTTGTTATGATCGTATTTCTCTGCTTTTCTGACCATGAATACCGCCAGATACCCGATGCATGAGGACATGATATAGATGACGGCAGCTGACACCACCCACGTGGGATGAAGTGCGTCCCCGGTTTGAAGGTACTTCATCAACATGCCGGTTCCTGCAGCAAACAACACAAATCCGGCATGATAAAGGATCCAGAAAACTTTTTCCTTATGATTATTCCATTTCATGATTTCCGTTTTAAAGTGATATACCTTACCGTATAGCCTGAAAAATCAGGTTGTCCGGGCATAACCACCTCTGTGATCACATCCTCAAATAGGGTTGCGAACTCAATCTCTTTATCCTGCAATGACACGTAAACCTCTCCCCAGTAATGACTTCTGCCAGTGACGGAAATATCTCCGGTTTTGACATTCAGCAGGTTATTCATGGTATAGTACTTTATTATAGCACAAATCTCACCATTTATAACGGTAATTCCTATCCATTGGATCCGGATGTCTTTGTTGGTGAACGTTCCCTCTCCGGCCAGGTCCACAGGCGCATTCAGGCTCCCGGCTTTGTATTCGACATTCATACGCAAATCATCCCAATACCAGTAAGCAAAGCCTTCAATGGCCACCATGTCCCAGACCAGGTTTTTATGCATGATACCGGCACCCGGAATAGCGTCGAAGAAAGTGGCACTTTCAATGTTCCCGGCCGGAGCGTATGAAAACCCTTCCATCAGTTCTTGTTTTGTCCCCATTGAAAAGTCCGCATATTCTTCATAAGTCTGTGCTAAAAACACATTGTTCCAGCAAACAGTCGTCCCGTTTTCCAAACCGCTGGTATAATCGGCAGTGATCCTGGTTTTTCTTTGAAAGTTGCCTTTCAGATCGTAATCCTGGTATTCCGTGACCATCTCATAGCAACGTACAACGGTAGAATCCGGTACCAGATCCCGCGGCAGTTCCCGGGGAATATCCGGAAAAGTAAGATTTTGCGCATTCCCGCACAAGCAAATGCCCGTCAGGGCAATGACCGATAAAATTGTTTTTTTCATTTTTCTTTTTTATGACGTACAAAAGAAGAAAAATGAATTCCGGCAGAAAAAAGAATGTTGCCGAGCCGTCGGATCCGGTGCCTGAACGGAATAAATTGGTCTCCGAACAAAAAAGGCAGATGCATCCGGAATGCCCCTGCCCTTTTTCTGTTTTAAGATTATACCCTTCTATAGCCTGATCTTGCGCCACTCTTCTTTCATGCGTTCCAGGTCCGTCATCCAGGCTTCAATGTCATCCTCGTGCTCCAGCTCATCGTTCAGGATCTGAACGGCCATCTGGTGCGTGGCGTGGTCCTTCCCTGCCGTGAAATCGGCAATTTCCTGGTACCTTTTGATGGCACATCTTTCTCCTTCCAGGTTTTGCTCAAGGATCCTCTCAATATAGGGATCGGAAGGTGCTTCGTAAGCACAGCGGGCCAGTTTTGTCCAGTCCTTTGGATCGATCACGGGAGTACCCCCTAATTGTATGATTCTGTCCACGACCAATACAGCGTGGCCCAGTTCTTCATCGGCATGTAAAAGCAATTCAGGTTCCACTTCGCTTCTCATGGGACCTTCCATAAGCCTGGCCCCGATCCAGTATTGGTAGTATGCCAGCCATTCTTCCGAAAGGGCGGCGTTCAACATTTCAATAAGTTTGTCAACATCTACGGATGATACTTTAATTGCTTCTTTTCCCATAAATTTATATTTTTAGTTATAGTTTAGAATTTATGCAATATACGAAAAATATTGTTTTGTCCATTCACGGATTTTGAGTAACTAGCAGCTTCAAATTTCTAAAAACGCCCCATGGAACACCTGAACCGCAACCTCACAGAAGGAAATGTTGCCAGACAATTGTTTTCCCTGACGTGGCCCATGCTGTTCGGTATGCTGGGGATGGTGATATTCAACCTGGTGGATACGTATTTCCTGGGGAAACTGGGCGTAGGGCCTCTGGCCGCCATAGGGTTCACCTTTCCTGTAATCATGTTTCTGAACGGTATATCACAAGGTGTCGGTATTGGAACCAGTTCTTTGATCTCCAGAAATGTGATAACGGCGGACAGAAAGAAAATGAAGACCATGGCCAGCAGTGCACTCCTGCTGGGATTGTTGCTGGTCGTGTTGTTTGTAGCAGTGGGAATATCCACCATCAGGCCGCTTTTTACATTGCTCGGAGCAGAAGGCGATGTTCTGGATTACATCCACGATTACATGTCAGTATGGTACCTGGGAGTTCCCTTTGTGGTATTGCCCATGGTCGGGAACAACATTGTCAGGGCCACCGGGGATACGTTCACTCCGGGAATGCTCATGGTGGCTTCTGCCGTGATCAATACAGTTCTGGACCCGTTGCTGATCTTCGGTTACGGGCCCTTCCCGGAACTCGGCATAAAAGGAGCCGCTCTTGCCACCGTCATAGCCCGGAGCGTCAGTATGGTCATCATACTCATTATTTTAATAAAACGGGAAAAAATCATTACCATTCACCCGGGATCATTGAAAAAGGTCTTCGAAGTCTGGAGAAAGGTGTTCTATATAGCCGGGCCTGCCACACTTGGATTACTGATAACCCCGTTATCCCTGGCCGTTATCACTAAGATCGTTTCATCCTTTGGAGCCGAGGCCGTTGCGGCGTTCGGGGTGGCATCCCGGGTGGAAATGTTCGCACTGATGGTCATCTCGGCTTTAGGCTCGGTCATGATCATTTTCATTGGACAGAACCTCAGCCGGAATGCCTTTCCAAGGATCTTTCAGGCATTGCGTTACGCTTCCCGGTTTTCGCTCATGTGGGGAGGGCTGGTGCTTATCCTGCTGCTGCTGTTCGGGCAGTTCATCGCCTCGGTTTTCACAAAAGACGCGCAGGTCATTGCCATTGCGCGTCAGTATTTTTACATTATCGGGGCCAGTTACGG
>Ga0209510_1003660_pt1 | contig 14195 bp, 14 predicted proteins | sample BiotimSIPDNA_FD_185749 | JGI IMG/M metagenome (GOLD analysis project Ga0209510, IMG submission 185749) | Anaerobic biogas reactor microbial communites from Washington, USA - Biogas_R1 time_0 SIP DNA (SPAdes) (version 2) | ecosystem: Engineered > Bioreactor > Anaerobic > Unclassified | place... | reverse complement strand
CCGTTCCGGAACTGGGGGTACGATGAGTATGCCACGTCCAGGTGCGTACCGTCCGACCTCCAGAACACCTCATCCTCAACGGAAGTGCCTCTTCCTGCCCGGAGTGATTTGAAGATTTTGCATTCTTTTTCATCCATGAGACTGCCGTCGCTGGAGGCGTAATGGATCAGGAAATGCATGTTCTTGCCGGCCAGGTCCTGAAAGCTCCCGTACCCGAGCATGTTCAGACAGCTCTCGTTCGCGAAGGTGCAGTTACCGTGTCTGTCGATCCCGAAAATTCCTTCCGCCGCCGAGTCCAGGATAAGCTTCAGATGTTCCCTGTTATGGACCAGCTCCCGGTTCCGTTCCTCGAGTTCCGCAGTCCTTTCCTTCACGATTTCCTCCAGTGAGGAGAAAAGGGCCTGAAGTTTTTCTGCCATGCCGTTGAGCGCCTTGGCCACCCGCCCGATTTCGTCGTTTCTCCGCACTTCCGCCCTGCGGGAGAGGTCTCCCGACGAAAGGCTTTCGGCGGCCAGGACGAGGTCCTCCATGGGTCCCATCAGCACGTTTGCAGCTTTCGAGCATAAAATCGCCGCCAGTATCACGGCAAGGACCGCCAGCAGAAGTGAGAAGCCCATGTTCCGGAAAATGCCCGCAGTAAAGATGTTTTCGGGAAGGGCGAAAAGGACGAGCCAGTCTATTCCTTCCCGGTGGAATCCGTTGAAATGGACGATGTAGGGCCCCCGGTCATTTCTCACCCTGACGGTCTCTTTTCCTTCCGTTTCGTGGATTTTCACCGCCTGCAGGAGCATCCCGTTGATCCCGTCGGCCAGCGTCAGCCTTCTGACAGTGCCGTCGGGAAGGGTCTCGAAATTCGGCAGGCCGAGGGAATTCCCTATGAGGAAACCGGATCCCTTTTCCACAATGACCGCCATGCCGTTTTCTTCCCCTGCGATTTCCTCAAGGGACGAGTTGATTCGGGACAGGGTGATGTGGGCCCCGAGAACACCCAGCAGTTTCCCGCCGCTTTCCGTGATCGGCGCTGCGGCGGAGACGGTCAGGTCCGGCATGATGAAGTGCTTGTAGACGGGGGAAAAGGCTGTTTTCCCCAGGCCTTTGGCGGTCCTGTACCAGTCCCTGGTCCTGGGGTCGAAGATCCCGGCCTTCACCGCAAGTTCTCCTGCGTTGTAATTTTCGCTGAGGGAGTAGTACCATGAAGCACCCCCGGTGGACCGGTCGTTTCGCATGATCTCGATCTCATTTTGAGGGTTTCTTCGGGCGCCGTAATATTCTCCCTCTTCCGAGCCGAAACTGAAGCTGTACAGCCCCTCTGTATGGGTCAAGAGAACGGAAGCAAAAAAACGCTCCCGCTGGGCTTCATTCCCCATGTCGATGACGCCCTTTTCGATCTGGTCTTTGTACACTTCCAGGATATGGGCAGGGATATTCATATATTCCTCGATCCTGCCGAATATACGTGTGTTGACCTCTTCGGCCAGGTGGGCCGTGGTTTCTCCCGTGGAGGAAAACCATCCGGAGAATATGAAGAAACCCACTATACCGGTGCATGCCGCGATCAGAACGATGAAAAGAAGCACGCCGATGCTTTTGATGGAGAGATTTTTCGAGTTCATTTCAGCCCCTTGCTTTTCCTTGAGAGTGAGGGATACTACGGGCACGAAAACACAGGATGTTCCTTTCATCAAAACGGAAAACGGGATGTTTCCCAATTTGCTTTCCAACACCCGGGAACGGATTTTTCAAAAAAATAAAGTCATTGCCCCTGATTTTTCCCCTGCGACAGATAATACTACATTATCAGTGAGTTTTGTCTCTGGTTTTTTGTGATTTTTTGCCCTTATTAAAGTTTTTTGCGGAATCCCTTGCATCCCGACGAGGAGTGGAGTACGGTACAAAGCAAAAAACGGTCATGGAGAGGAGCTTTGAGCCACATGGGAGACATTGTTGATTTTCTTTCGTTCAGGCTTTTTATCGGCCCGGCGGTTTTGCCTTTCTGTTATATCCTTGGCGCGGCAGGAATTCCCTTTGGAGTATGGCTGGCGGCGAAACGGACGGAGCGCTTCCTGGAAAAACAGGTACCTGAAGCCCACCGGGCAGGGGAGGAATATGCTTCCGGCCACGGATACAGAGGGAGGATCGTCTCCTTTTTTGCCCTCCTGTTCGTGATCAGTGAGATCCTGTGGCGCATCCTCTTTGAATTTTTAATGGCCTTTCTTCAGATGAGGGAGGCTCTTCTTTTCCTTATAAACAATCAGTAAATGCCTGGAGAGCAGAGAAACAAAAAACTTTTTATTCCGGCAGAAAAAGAGGGAAGAAAGATGAACTTGAAAAGGAAATGCGGAGAATCCATCCCTGGAACAGGGCCTGTATTTGAGAAGCAGGCGGTTCATTGGGTAATCCTCGGCCTCCTCCTTCTTACACTGTATGGGGTGAGCAGAACTGAGATAATCCGGGAAGGTTCACTGTGGGGATTAGGCTCCGTCCAATGGCTGTGGACTGCCGCAGGGCTAGCCGCAGCCCACCAGGTCTACGTTTGGTTTTGTTGGCGTATCGAGCTTCACCTGCGGTTTATAACCCGGCACCTTGGGAGGCGCGGATTTTCTCTCTACGCTTTCGGTTTTGCCGTTCTCGGAATCCTGAGGGCGGCAGCCGTGTTCTTTCTCGCTGCTGCAAACAGGGACACTCTTCCGGTGCATCCCGCGGTCCTTAAAAGCCTCGCCGTAATCTCCGCGGTGCCTTCCGTCTACCTAATGTATTCCGTTGCAAGGTATTTCACCTTCAGGCGTGCCCTGGGAGGGGATCATTTCTTTGAATCGTACCGGAACGCTCCCCTCGTCCGGAAGGGAATTTTCAGGTTCACGCAAAACGGCATGTACACCTACGGCTTTCTTATCCTCTGGTCAATCGCCCTGTGGTTCGGTTCCGTTGCGGCACTGAGCGCCGCAGCATTCAACCATGCCTATATCTGGGTGCACTACTTCTGCACTGAACTTCCCGACATGAAGCGGATCTACCGGTCGGAAGAAAAAAATGATCTGCTTTCAGGCGGGTAGGTGAAAAGCATCCGCCGGGGAAAAACCTGAAAAGAGAAATGAGAAAAGGGGTGAAGGCCGAAACCTCCACCCCTTTTGAATTCGTGGTGTCAGAAAAATTTACAGGTACTGTTATTTCTGCAGCTTTTCGATCATGTTCAGCTTCTGCTGGAATCTCCATCCGGAAAGTTCGTTCCGCAGTTCCACGCGCTTTTTGTACAGATCTTCGATCTTTGTGCGGTCGATGGGCTTCTTCCCCATTTCGTTCCTCATCTCGAGGGAGAGTTTCGCCATCTCAGTCTGCTTGTCCTTGATTTCCTGGGGAATTTCCACCGAAGCCCACATTCCCATCCGGCCGCTGTTTCCGAAGTTTCCCCTGCGTCCCATCATCTGCCGGCTGCCTGCGGGGCAATTGTTCCCGAAATTCCCCCTGCGTCCCATCATCTGCCTGTTCCCCATGGGGCCCGCCATCCCGGGGTTCATCATTCTCTGCCCCTGCTGGAACTGAGTCTGGGCGTTCTGCTGGTTCATCATGCCCTGCTGCCCGACCATGGCCTTGCCGCCCCGTCCTCCCCAGGCAAGGGCGCTGCCCGCCGTAAGAAGCACTGCGGCACACACGACCGCCGCTATCGTTCCGTTCATTGTTTTCATCTCAAATCCCGCCTTTCAGCTTGTGATGGGTAAAGGATACTCTCCCCGGGGGAAGGCCGCATGGTCGGATCTGCCGGTTTCCCTATTGTAAGAAATGACAATTCCGCTCCGGTTCGTCATGCTACAATTGGCCCATGGGATCGCTTCCCCGGACAGGGAAAGCGCTGTCGGGAAGGAGGAAGGAACATGATACGGATTCTGCTTGCCGATGATCACCCCCTCACGCGGTCGGGACTCGCTGCCTGGCTGGAAAAGGAAGAAGGGGTGGAGCTGGCGGCACTCGCCTCCGACGGTGAGTCCGCCTGGCAGTCCATCCTGGAGCTTCGGCCGGACCTGGCCCTGCTGGACATCGAAATGCCGGGCGCCGGCGGCATCGACATCGCCGCCAGAATACGGAAAAACGGCCTGAAGACCAACGTGCTGATGCTCACGGCCTACAGCGCCCATCAGTATGTCATGGCTTCTCTCCGGGCAGGGGCGAAGGGCTTCATCCTGAAGTCAGCCCCCCTGGAGGAACTGCGGAAGGCGGTATTCGACACGGCCCGGGGTATCTTCTACCTCGACCCCTCCGTGTCACTCACCGGAGCCGACGAGCCGGGGGAAGAACTTTCCCCGAGGGAGAGGGAAGTGCTCATCCTTGCCGGGCAGGGGCTGCCCGCTTCCGAAGTGGCGTCTCTCCTCTCCATCACCGAGCGGACGGTGGCTGCCCACCTGACGTCCATTTACGGAAAGCTCGGCGCCCGGAACAAGACGGAAGCCATCCTGCTGGCGCTGAAGAAGGGAATCGTGCTGCTGGACGAACTCCGGTTCCTGGATGGAGAAAGGGGGACGCCATGAGAAAGCATCTTCTTCTTGCGCTCATGATTGTCGTCACTCTCCTCACTGCGGCAGGATTCCTTTTTTCTCTGTATGCCTTCCGTGCCCAGGAGGAGGCCATGGACTCCATGATGCGCTCCTACGTCCTCGACCTCGCCGACACCTTCTCGCCGGGGATCCACTTTTCCGGGAGAGGCCAGATGCAGAGGCAGCGTCCGCCCGGCCAGGCCCGATTCCGCATGTTGTCCATGGATCCCGCCCTGAAAGGCGGCGACGCGGGAGGCGTGCTGATCCTCGGCCGGGATGGGCGGGTCATCGCCGGTTCCCATGGGGCGGAGAAACTGCTCTTCCTTTGGAAGGACGCCGTTCCGGGCGAAGAGCCCAGGAAAGTTCGGGACGAGCAGGGGAACGACTACTACGTGGTGCTGAGGGAGCTGGAGGGAGATCAAGACCGCGGCAGCTTCATTCTCGCGGCGGTGTCGAGGACAGTCCTCCTCGCTCCCCTGACCGGCATCTGGAGATTCTGGATCCTCACCGTCATGGCCACTTCCGCCGCAATTTTTCTGGGAATGATCCTCCTCTGGAGGTACCTGGCCGTGCCGCTCCGGAGAATAGCGGAACGTATCCTGGGGATGCGGTGGGGGAAAGACCATCCCCCGGTACTGTACGGCGGTCCCCTGTACGAGCTCGAGTCGCTGTCGGGCGCCATAGGGACCCTTGCGGAGGAGGCCTTCGCGAAGGAAGAGCTGAAAAAACGGTATGTCAGCGACCTTGTCCAGGCCGAGGAGAATGCCAGGAGACACTTGGCCCGGGAGCTCCACGACGGGCCCCTCCAGTCGTCCGTGGCGGCCATCAAGCGAATCCAGCTCGCGAAGGAGGCCCTTCCCCCGGAGACCGGGGAGCTTCACCGCCATCTTGACACTGCCGAAGAGGTTGTCCAGACCGCCGCCAGGGAAATCCGGGAATATTGCGACGAACTGTCCCCCTCGTGGATCCGGCTCGGCCTGGCCAGCGCCATGCAGGAGAATGCCGACCGACTGGCGGGAGCCTACGAAGGCGTGTCGGTCAATGTGGACGTGGATGAAGATCTGGATGTCCTCCCGGAAGAGCGCAGCCTGGCCCTGGTCCGCATCTTCCAGGAGGCGGTTTCCAATTCGGCACGGCACGGCAGGGCCCGGTCCGTCAGGGCGGTGCTGAAAAAAGAAGGACATGCCGTCCATTTCTCTATTGAAGACGACGGCGGCGGATTCGACGCAGCCCGGATTTCCGGCGCGGAGTACGAACTGCTGCGCACCACGGGGCACAGGGGCCTCGCCAACATGAACGAGCGGGTCCGTCTCCTGGGCGGCACCATGAAACTTGAATCCTCTCCCGGGCAGGGCTGCCGGATCGACATCGTCTTTCCCTTGGCGCGGGAGGAAAGTACCGCCGCTCCGGAGTAAGAGCGGCGGAGAACGTTCAATCTTTTTTGGAGGGTGATGGAAATGCTGTCAGCTGTAAAAGCGGATATAACGACACTTCAGGTGGATGCCATCGTCAACGCAGCCAACAATTCCCTGCTCGGCGGCGGGGGAGTGGACGGGGCAATACACCGTGCCGCGGGGCCGGATCTGCTGAATGAATGCAGAAAACTCGGCGGCTGCGCCACCGGCGACGCCAAAATCACGAAAGGCTGCCGGCTCCCGGCGAAGTACGTCATCCACACCGTGGGCCCCGTGTGGCACGGAGGCAGCCGGGGAGAGGCGGAGCTCCTGGCATCGTGCTACAGGCGTTCACTGGAGCTGGCATCAGGGGCGGGGGTGAAGTCCATCGCCTTTCCATCCATCAGTACCGGGGTCTATGGCTACCCGGTTGAACAGGCAGCGAAGATCGCCGTGTCCACAGTGCGGGAGGAACTGCAAAAATATCCCGGCATTGAAAAAGTCGTCTTCTGCTGCTTCTCCGACAGGGACAGGGATGTGTACGAGCCCCTGGTTGCAGAAGAAGGAAAGTGAGCCTCGGATCGGGGGAATAGCCATGGTCACGGCCTACAGGTTTATGAGAAAGGGAGAGGAAACAAGGATCTGCGCCCTGGTGAAGAAGGTTTTCGACGAGTTTGTCGCCCCGGACTACAGCGATGAAGGGGTCGGGGAATTTTATACGTTCGCGAACACGGAGGCGATAGCTGCCCGTGCAGGGGAAAACGGGTTCATCATGGTGGCGGAAGACGGGGATGACCTGACAGGCATGATCGAGATCGTCAGGGGCGATCATATCTCGCTGCTGTTCGTCGACCGCCGGTGCGAGGGAATCGGAAAGACCCTGGTGGCCATGGCGGTAGACGAATGCCTCAGAATCAAACCGGAACTGAAAAGCATAACGGTGAATTCTTCCCCCTTTGCCGTGCCCGCTTATGAAAAAATGGGCTTTCGTGCCGTCGGCCCCTTCAGGGAAGTCAACGGCATCATATTCATACCTATGGAACGCCCGGTAGACTGAATGGTACTTAGTTCCCGGGCCGTGATTGTTTATTTCGGAGGCGTTATGATGAAAAGACCGGTCCTGATACTCGGCGATCCTCTTCTGCGGCGGAAATGCGCCCCTGTGGAGGATTTTTCCGATCCCCTGCTGAACGAGGAGATGGAGGATCTCAGGGAGGCCCTGGAACTGTTCCGGAAGGAACACGGTTTCGGCCGGGGGATCGCCGCGCCCCAGATAGGCATCCCGAAGCGGCTCATTGCCCTGAACCTTGGGAAGGGATCCTTCGTCATAGCGAACCCGGAGGTCATCTTCAGGAGCCCGGAAACTTTCACCCTCTGGGATGACTGCATGTCCTTCCCGGACCTGATGGTGCGGGTCCGGCGGAATCGGTCCGTCAGCGTACGGTACCAGGACGAAGAAGGTACCCGGAAAGAATGGGCGGAAATGGGACAGGCCGAATCGGAACTTCTGCAGCACGAGATCGATCACCTGGATGGAGTCCTTGCGGTTGACAGGGCGATCGGGACGGGAGATATTATCTATATGACGGAGTACAGGAAGCACAAAGATCTGTATGACGGACAATGCGATTATTCAATCGTTCCCACAACGGGAACGTAAGGCTTTTTTGGGTAAATCAAAAACCGTGCACTGGGAAGGAGAGAGGGGAATGAAGTCGACCGATGAACTGAGCAGTGAACACAGGGGCATCGAGGTCATGCTGGATATCCTCGACGAAGCTGCCCGAAGAATAGTCACGGGGGAGCCCGCTGATTTCGGCCATCTTGAAGGTATGATGGAGTTTCTTTCCGTCTTCGCTGACAAATGCCACCACGGAAAGGAGGAGGAATTCCTCTTTCCGAGTCTTGAAGCCGCAGGCATTCCCAACGAGGGCGGCCCCATCGGCGTGATGCTCAGCGAACACCGCAAAGGGCGGGAGTGCATTGCCGGAATGAAGAAGGGGGTCGCTGCCCTGATGGCAGGGGACGAAGAAGGAAACTTCCTGTTTGCCGACAACGCCCGGGAGTACACGGCCCTTCTCAGGCAGCATATCCAGAAGGAGGACAATGTCCTTTTCGTCATGGCGGCGCAGCGGCTCGATGCCGTGAAGGACGAAGAGCTGTTCCGGGAGTTTGAGAAGCTGGAGGAGGAACGGATCGGGAAAGGCAGGCACGAGGAATTCCACGCCCTCCTGGACAGGCTGAAGGAGATTTATCTTGGCTGAACAGCACTCAGGATAATAGGAAAAACCGGGGAATTCCCCGGTTTTTTGATTTCCCTGATCCCGGCCTGAACTGTCAGTCTTCAGGAATTTCGGAAAAGGCAATTTGTGTTATTCTCCCTGAGATAGTTGTACTGTTTTGAATAAAGTCCCTAGTAAGGCTTTACAATAATTTCCCGACTTGCTAAGATGACGCCGTGATGCCCGAGCTTGAAATCAAGGGAGGTGCGGCCATGGAGATCCATCTGAATGCGGACGAGGTCGAGGAACTGAAAAGCCTGATGGCGGAGGACGAGTTTGCCGGGGCCGTTGAGGACTACGCCAGGGAGATGTTTTTGGAGGGCATGTCCTATCACAAGGCGCGGCAGGCTGGAGGGTATCTGCACCCGGAGGAAAAGTGACGGTATATGACCGTATATCAGGAAAAAGCGCAGATGGCTCAGGGTGTTCTGAAAGCCCTGGGCCGCTTTTTTTGGTGACCATAATGGTTATTGGTACGGGACGACATACCTGGACCCGGCATAAATAATGGGATCGGTTTCTCCGGTGTCCTTTTGCGCTCTTCTTCATTGTTTTGTTCCGGTGCTGCGTGGTAGAATTTCGAGGGTCTTTTTTTGCCTCAATTGAGTTTTACCTGCGATGCCGCTGAATGTAATGTCAGCCTTAGGGTGCCGGCTTCTTTTCCAGCGGGAAAACAGAGAAGCGCCTTTTCGGAAATCGGTGTTTCAAGGTCCTGGTTGAAAGTAATTCATGTGGAGGGCACAGATGGACGTTTTCGAGCTCTATTCCTTTTTTCTTTTCAGTGTAGTTATTGTCTATCTTATTATGTTTCTCATATCCATCAGGAATTCTGACGGACCTCTTTCTTCAGTGTTTTCCCTGATATGCCTTGCAAGTGCGGTGTATGTCCTCGGCGCCGCGTTCCAGTTCAATTCCAAAAACGTGGAGGGTGTACTCTTTTCCCAGAAACTCAAATACTTCGGGGTCTCCTTTATCTCCGGACTTTGGCTCATTTTTGCCTATATCGTTTATTTCAGGAAAAAAATGAACCTGGTCATGATTTTGATCGTGTTTCTCATCCCTGCACTGGTTCTGTTTCTGGTGAGCACAAACGAATATCACGGTCTCTATTATTCGGGCATAGATGTGTACCAGCACGGGGAGTACCTTTTCAGCAGAAGGACTACAGGCCCACTGTATTATCTTCATGTATCGTATGCATACTTTGTGGTCGGTTTTTGCATGTATTCCTTTTCCATGGGATGGGTAAAGGGCCGTTTCAAGCTGACGAATCCTTTCTTTTTGCTTTTTTCCGGCGTACTGCTTTCGGGTATATTGTCCGGATTTTACCTGCTTGGGGTGACGCCGTTCTGGATCGATATGATGCCGGTCGGCTATTTTGTACTGGCCTTGTTCAGCGGAATCGGCATTTTTAAATATAAAATCCTGGAGATAAATGAGATATACGATAAAGATATATTTTCGGAAATTAAAGAGGGCCTCATGCTTGTTTCGCATGATGGGATTTTGCTCGACTATAACAAGTCCGCGCAGACGGTCTTCGGGTGGCTTCATGAAAAAAACAAGGGACTTCCCATACATTTCCTCGATTCAAGATTCAGCGTCTCTGCCGGTGCAAGGAATTTTTATATAAACACCGGCCATGGAGATGAAAAGCGAATTTACGAATTTCGCCTCACAGAACTGGAGGGAAAAAGAAAAACAGGGGGGTATCTCTACATTTTCCTCGACGTCACCGAGAAAATGTGCCTGATCGATAAATTGCGGTATATGGCGGATCATGACTCCCTTACAGGGGCATTCACAAGGGGCGGAATTCTGGCTGAAGCAAAAAAGCTTCTTTCAGCGTACAAAAATAAAGGCAGAATTTTTTCATTATGCATGATCGATGTCGATTATTTCAAAGAGATCAACGACAACTACGGTCACATAGCGGGAAACAGGATGCTCTGTGAACTTGTGGAAGCTTTTTCACAGGTTTTGGATGGAAAGGGAATGCTCGGACGCTACGGCGGGGAAGAGTTCCTCGTCCTCATTCCTGATGCCGCCATGGAAGAGGCTGCCGGTTTTGCCGAAAAGCTTCGTGCCGGTATTGAAGCGATGACTGTGCCGTTCGGGGAGAACACTCTCTCAGTCACGGTCAGTGTCGGTGTAGTGTCGGCGGGATCGTACCCCGGTGAAGAGGAGACTATCGATGTGCTGGTCAGCCGCGCGGACCGGGCATTGTACCGGGCGAAAAACAGCGGCAGGAACAGGGTCTGCGTCTTCGGTGAAGACGCACTGTGACAGGAGAAAAAAACCGGGGAGAACGCTCCCCGGTTTAAGAAACTGGATTTGCACCGGGCAACCCGGTCACAGTGTTAATAGCCGTACCGCTTCCTGTTTTTCTCCTTCGCGAACTTCCGGGCATTCTTGATGCCGCCCACTTCAGCAAACATGGCGGAGATCTTCTCCGACTCGATCTGCCGGGAATTCAGCCCCTCGTATTTCGCTTCCTTTTTCAGCTTCAGGTAATTCGCAAGGCGTTCGGGAGACAGTTCTCCTCCGGCGATAGCCTCCTGCACAGCACAGCCGGGCTCGCGGGTATGGGTACAGTCGTGATACCTGCACTGCCCCGCCAGTTCGTCGATGTCTGCAAAAGTCTTTGAAAAGTCGGCGCTCTCGATACCCAGCTCCCTCATTCCGGGAGTGTCGATCACCACGCCCCCCTCAGGAAGGGCGATAAGTTCCCGCCTCGTGGTGGAATGCCGCCCCTTGTCATCGTTCCGCAGACCTTTGGTGGCCAGGGCGTTCCAGCCCAGGAGCCGATTGATCATTGTAGACTTGCCTACACCGGAGGAGCCGATGAAGGCCACTGTTTTCCCCCTGCCCAGGTATTTTCGTACGGAGGTCCAGCCGTTTTCCGTCAGGCTTGATGTCACCAGCACTTCCGTTCCGCAGGCCACCGTTCCAATTTCGGAAAGCCTCCGCGCAAGGTCAGCGCAGAGATCGGCCTTCGTCAGCACGATCACCGGGACGGCCCTGCTGTTCCAGGCCACTCCCAGATACCGCTCCATTCTCCGCAGGTTGAAATCGTTGTTCAGTGACATGCAGAGAAACACGGTATCAATGTTTGCGGCCACAACCTGCTCGTCGTTGGACGTCCCCGCCGCCCTCCGGATGAAGGCGCTTTTCCTCGGCAGCACGGAATGGATTATCCCGTTGCCGCTCGAGTCCTCGTTCCGGTCGAGCAGCACGAAATCACCCACCGCCGGAAAATCGGACAGAGCCCCGGCTTCAAAGCGGAACTTTCCCGAGACCTCAGCCGTCAACTCTCCCTTTTCAGCGGCTGCGGTGTAAAGATCCCGTGACTGGGAAACGATCCGCCCGACGAAAAGTTCGGGGTATACCGCACTGGCCCCGGCAAGAAGTTCCCGCCCGAGACCGATATTTTCCATATCTATCGTATTCACTTTTCACCCTCCAAAAGATGATATCGTCGAAGTTTTTTTGGAGGCGTATACAGTCTGCTACCGTGCATGCACCTCCCGAAGCGACGCAATATCCGGGGCGCAGATCTTCGACATAAAACAACATCTCCTTTAAAAAGAAATATATGCCGCCGACTGATGATAGCACTCGGCGGATGATTTTCAAGATGTTTCCCCTTGAACGGAACATGGAGGAAGATTTTTGGGTTCTGTATTTTTAAATAGTCCGGCAACTTCCGCGAAATGCCTTGCCTATTCCGGCAAGTTGCAGTAAAAAGTATCATGTAAGTGGATCGGTGCGCGTATTCCCTGTCACGACAGTGACCACTCGCTGACATTTCCCGGAAGGATGAAATTACCGCTGAATGCCTGAGGTAAAGAAATGGAGCGCAAAGAAATAAACCAGAAAGAAATTAATCGGGCTGAATGGAGCAACCCCGACAACTGGTCGGTTGGTTTCTACTTCAGCAAAAAAGACAGCCGGACCTGGGTGCCGAAGTCTATACCGTGGATGGGATGGACTATAAACCTGGGAAACCGGGCGGGTGCATTCTGGATGATCGGATTTCTTGTGGGGCTGCCCCTGCTGATCGTCCTGTTGATGAGTTTCGCCTGCGAAAAATAGAAAAAAGCTTCAAAAAACCGGCCGGGGGCACTCGGGGCCTTCTGCTGCGCAGTTCCCATCGCATCAATCAGAAGTGCTTCGATTGTATGAAGGAGGGGTATCGATGGAAGAACCTGAGAGGGAACAAAAAATCCCGGAAAAATTGAAGATTATGCTGATTGGTGGATCAGCAGCGTTGGTGTTCTACATTGTATTCGCGACAAACGGAACCCAGAATGTGTATCTGCACCTGATTTACATACCGATCATCCTGTCCGCGTATTTTTGGGGAATAAAGGGTGGTCTTGGTTTTGCACTCCTTGCCGGAATCCTGGCAGGACCTTTTATGCCGCTGAACATATCCGAAGGGATAAGGCAGAGTACAGCCAACTGGGTAAGCAGGCTGATCATTTTAAGCACCGTTGGAGTCATTACCGGGGCTTTATTTCAAAAAATAGAAAAACTGAACAATGAGGTTCGCAGAAGAGATTTGATCAGCCCTCTCACGGGGATATACAACATCAACAAGCTCCTTGGGGATTTAAAAAAGAAAATCGATAAGGGCGATAAATTTAAAATTATTTCAATTAAATTAACTAACTTGGAAGGCGTAGGGAAATACGTCGAACATAAATTTGCCGAGACGATAATTAAGGAACTGATCACCGAACTTGAACGGGGATATGGCAGGGATGCACTGTATTCCTTCGGTGACGACGAGATTATCCTGATCGATCGCACCGGCCGCGGGAATCTGAAAACGATAGAGAATGTCCTTGAAAAGTACTCAACTGCGGTTCAGATAGAAAACATCACTTTCAGGGTGTCTTTAAAGGTCGGGGTCTACGAGTATGAAGGGGGCAGCGAAACCCCTGTCCAGGTGTTCAACAAGGCAAGGATCGCCTATGAACAGGGTGAGGAGTTCGAGTCGGGAATTTACTATTACCTGAGTGAACTGGAGGACAGGAAAAGGGAGTTTTTCGAGATTTCAGGTTCCCTGCTTGAATCCATCAGTAGAGATGAGCTCTACCTTGTTTATCAGCCCAAGATCGATCTTTCCGATAACACAATATCAGATGTGGAGGCGCTCATCAGGTGGGATCGGGGAGATAGAAAACCTGTTGCTCCGGATGTTTTCGTGAAAATTGCCGAGGATATCGGCTTTATAAATGAATTATCGAAATTTGTCCTGAGGAATGCCACCGATCAAATGGTGAAATGGAAAAAAATGGGGATCGAAATCGGCTGCTCCATCAATATAACTGCCAGGGAGCTGCTTGATGACGATTTTAATGAATGGGCGAAAAGAGAAATTGCAGGGAAAAAAATCGACAGGTCAACAATAGAGATAGAGATAACGGAAAGAGTCGTATCGTCAGGAAACAAAAAAATACTGGATATCCTTCATGCCATGCGGGGAAACGGATACAAGGTCTCCATAGATGATTTCGGCACAGGCTATAACTCGCTTATGACCATCGGGGAAATACCCTTTGATTTCCTGAAGATCGATAAATATTTCATCGACAGGATAACCCGCAGGGAAATCAGGGAGCTGGTGAAAAACATCATCAGCTATGCTCACGGTTTAAACAAGGGGATCGTCGCCGAAGGAGTTGAAACTGAGGAAGAGCTGCACGTGCTGCGGGAACTGGAATGTGACAGGGTGCAGGGGTATTACTACAGCAAGCCCCTGCTGCCGGAAGAGTTCGAAACGTTTTATTTTGAATTCCTCGGGGCAAAGGGGTAGTTTTTCTTGAAGCGGGGTGACCGTAAACAGGTTTACCCTGTGATCATGGCTCAAGGAGGTCCGTTATGGCTGTTCTGAATCCGGTCTTCATAGGTCACGGTTCCCCGGAAAACGCAATTGCGGATAACAGGTATTCCCGGTTTCTCAGCGGTTACGCTAAAGAAATACC
>Ga0209510_1003658_pt1 | contig 14201 bp, 12 predicted proteins | sample BiotimSIPDNA_FD_185749 | JGI IMG/M metagenome (GOLD analysis project Ga0209510, IMG submission 185749) | Anaerobic biogas reactor microbial communites from Washington, USA - Biogas_R1 time_0 SIP DNA (SPAdes) (version 2) | ecosystem: Engineered > Bioreactor > Anaerobic > Unclassified | place... | reverse complement strand
GAGGCTATTCAGAATACGGAAACTCAAGAAGGATCTTGATCTTGCTTGTCATAGTGACAAAGTATTATTATATGATTATCGGGGTGAAGACAATCCGGAGAGATGATCCGCAAAAATCGGAAGCGGATACGGATGCATTTGGAAAAGCGCATACACCTGACAGGCTAACCGAGTGAGTGAAAAACCGAAATGCGAAATAAAGAGATGAAAGGTATGTAGTATGAATTTTATCGGCTTGATAGTAGGGATAATAACGTTTGTGATCATCGGCGTTTTTCATCCGATCGTTGTAAAATGTGAGTATTACTTTTCCGATCGGGTGTGGCCCGTTTTTCTTGTTTTAGGTCTTTTGTCAATCATCGGCTCCTTATTTATCAGCGATATTACGCTCTGTGTTGTTTTAGGGGTTCTTGGCTATACGCTTCTATGGTCGATTCGTGAGTTAAAGGAACAAAAAGAACGGGTGGCAAAAGGTTGGTTCCCCAGCAACCCTAAGCGCCGAAACAAGTAGAGCGGTGGCATAGGTTTTATTGCCCTTGGTCAATGCGATTATTCTTCAGTGATTATTGGATAATTCTGAAAAAGGAAGATGTTGCATAGCGGCAGCTTTGAACAGATCAAAGTTGCCGCTATTTTGTCTGCGCCTGGTGAGCGCCCATTCAAAAGGGTGAAAGCCCCGGAGCCGAACGCTTTCCATATGATGTGCCCCGGAAAACTGCCCAAAGGAAGCGCCCTGATGAACGCGGGCATCTAAAAAAACGGATTGCACCGGCGACTGAAAAAATTATGCCTGGATGCTATTGACAGGAGGAATTGTTAATAGTAGAGTGGGGACGGTTAGCCAAAACTAACTTTTTTTACAGGTTAGGGTTAGATATATCTAACTATGAAGGGGGGATGCCGGGAAAGTATGGGTTTTCATGCACAAGTGAAGCAAACGACCGGAGGCACAGCCTCTAAAATGTATAATAAGGAGACTTTATCCATGCAGAATTACAGGTTTTCAAGAATCATCGCCCTGATGGCGGTCTTTGCTTTGGTGTTCACCGCTTTCCCGATTCATCAGATCGCTCTTGCTGAAGAAGCGCCCAAAACCGTTGAAATCACGGATGCCCACGGCACCGTCACCGTCCCTGTCAACCCCAAGAACGTGGTCTCTCTGGACAACAGAACCTTTGAAACTCTGGTAAACTGGGGCATCCAGCTGGCCGCGGCGCCCAAGCCCGTGATGCCGGCGGATCTGCCCTATGTGAGCGATGAGTCTGTGCTGGACATCGGCAACCATCGCGAACCCAACCTTGAAATCATCGCGGCTGTGAACCCTGAACTGGTCATCATCGGCCAGCGGTTCGCCGGCTTCTATCAGGATATTAAGGACATCGTGCCCAATGCAGCTGTGATTGACCTGAACGTGGATGTTTCAACGGCCGCTGAAAACCCCGGTGCCAACCTGGTGAACGGCCTGAAAGACGCCACCCTTATTCTGGGTATGATCTTTGACAAGAACGAGGAAGCCGCCCAGCTGACCGCGGACTTTGATCAGGCGATCGCGGACGCCAAAGCCGCCTACAACGGCACGGACACCGTGATGAGCGTGGTGGTATCCGGCGGCAACATCGGCTTCTCCGCTCCCCTTTCCGGCCGTGTCTGGGGCCCCATGTATGAGATCTTTGGCTGGGTCTCCGCATTGGATATCGATGGTGCTTCCTCTGACCATCAGGGCGATGATATCTCCGTTGAAGCCATTGCCCAGAGCAACCCGGACTGGCTCTTTGTGCTGGACCGCGATGCGGCGACGTCCTCCACCGCGGACGCTGTGCCGGCTGAGGACGTGATCAACAACGCCCCTGCCCTTCAGAACACCAGCGCGGTTGTAAACGGGCGCATTGTGTATGCCCCCAAAGACACCTACACCAACGAATCCATCCAGACCTATCTGGAGCTGTTTGAAAACCTGGCAAAGGCTCTGGCAAACTAACCTAAAGGAGCGGCACTGTGCCTAAAAAGGCGACACACCAACACGCTGAGGCTGAGATTTCTCAGCCTCAGCGTCATCCTCATCGCAAAGTATGGACCAAGCCCTTTACCCTGACGGTTCTGGCTGTCATTGCCTTAGGGCTGATGTCCCTGTTCACCGGGGCCTATGATATTCAGAACCAGCCGGATGGCTGGGCCATGTTTTTTATCACCCGCATTCCCAGAACGGCCTCCCTGATGCTCACGGGCGCTGCCATGGCCATGGCAGGGCTGGTGATGCAGCTGATCACCCAGAACCGCCTGGTGGAGCCCACCACCACCGGGACGATTGAATGGGCGGGGCTGGGGCTGATCTTCGTCTATCTGATCTTTCCCGCGCCCAGCCTGATGCTTCGCATGGCGGGGGCCATTTTATTTTCATTTGTGGGCACCATGCTGTTTTTCCTGCTGCTAAGGCGGGTGAAGCTGCGCTCCTCGCTGATTGTGCCCATCATCGGCATGATGATGGGTGCGGTGGTCTCCGCCACGTCCACCTTTATCGGGCTGGTGTTCCAGATGACGCAGAACATCGAGACCTGGTTTGTGGGTTCCTTTGCCTCGGTGCAGATCGGGCGCTATGAATTCCTGTGGTTTATTGTTTTTATCACCTTCATGATTTTTATCTATGCGGACCGGCTGACCCTGGCGGGGCTGGGGGAGGACGTGGCCACCAGCCTGGGGGTGAACTACAACCGGATTGTCCTTCTGGGCACGGGGCTGATCTCCTTTGCGGTGGGCATTGTGGCCGCTGTCATCGGGAACCTGCCCTTTTTGGGGCTGATTGTGCCCAACATCGTCTCCATGTACCGGGGGGATGAGCTCAGGAGCAACTTGCCCTGGGTGTGCCTTTTGGGCATGGGCACTTTGACGGCCTGTGATATCATCTCGCGCACCATCATCATGCCCTTTGAGGTGCCGGTTTCCCTGATTCTGGGCACCGGGGGGGCCGTGGTGTTCGTGGTGGTTCTTTTAAGAAGAAGGAGGCAGAGATGAGCGACTATCCCCTTGAGCACAAGGGACAGGGTGATTTTGGCGCGGGCCTTCACAGCCCTGGCAGATCTGCCAGAGCTTTTCGTTCCAAAAGGGAGGAAAGGCGCTACTGGATTTTGCTGATCAGCCTGTTTCTTCTGGCGGCCCTGGCGGCTTTTGGCCTGTTGGTCTACAACAACCCGGTGCCGGTGGACTCGCCCTCCTTTATCCCGGTGGTTAGACGGCGCATGGTGGCCCTGGTGGCCATGCTGATTGCGGCGGTGTGCCAAAGCCTGTCCACCGTGGCCTTCCAGTCCGTCACCAACAACAAGATTATCACGCCCTCTCTATTGGGCTTTGAGGCGCTGTATTCCACCATCCACACCAGCACCATGTTCTTTTTGGGCCTCACCTCTTTTTTAAGCTTCACCGGCGTGGGCTCCTTTTTGTTCCAGGTGGCCGCCATGGTGGTGATGTGCCTGGTGCTTTATGGCTGGCTGCTCTCCGGGCGCTATGGCAACCTGCAGCTGATGCTTTTGGTGGGGGTGATCATGGGCACGGGGCTTCGTTCGGTGTCCGCTTTTATGAGGCGGCTGCTGGCGCCCTCCGAGTTTGACGTTTTGCAGGCGCGGCTGTTTGGCTCGGTCAACAACGCGGATTCCGCCTATTTCGTCGTCGCCATCCCGCTTGTGGTTTTGGCGGGGGCGCTTCTATTGCTGTATTCAAAGCGGCTTAATGTCCTCTCCCTTGGCAGGAGCAGCAGCACCGCCCTGGGGGTGAATCATCAGTTTGGCGTGATCTACACCCTGATTTTGGTTTCCGTGCTGATGTCCGTGTCAACGGCCCTGGTGGGGCCGCTGACCTTTTTTGGTTTTTTGGTGGCGACGATGGCCTACCAGGCGGCGCCCACCTATGATCACCGCTACATTCTCCCCATGGCCCTGGCGATTGGCTTTCTTGTTTTAACAGGGGCATATTTCTTTATGTATCATGTATTCAATGCCCAGGGCGTGGTGTCCGTGATCATTGAAATGTTTGGGGGAATTGTGTTTTTGATTGTGATTTTAAAGAAGGGCGCTTTATGATTAAGATTGACAATGTCTCCAAGTCCTACACCGACGAGGTGAAAATCGGCCCCCTGGATATAGAGATCCCCAAGGCGGGCCTCACCTCTCTGATCGGGCCCAACGGCGCGGGCAAGTCCACCGCCCTTTTGATGATTGGCCGGCTGCTGAATATGGATTCCGGCCAGATTCAGGTGGCCAACATGGATGTGGCCCGCTCCAAATCAGAGGATTTGGCCAAAATTGTCACCATCCTGCGCCAGGAAAACCATTTTGTCACCCGGCTGACCGTCCGGCAGCTGGCAGGCTTTGGACGCTTCCCTTATTCCAAAGGCAGGCTGACCAAAAAGGATGAGGCCATCATCTCCAAATACATCGACTTTCTGGATCTGACGAAGCTGGAAAACAGGTATCTGGACGAGCTGTCCGGCGGCCAGCGGCAAAGGGCTTATGTGGCCATGGTGCTGTGCCAGGAGACGGAGTACGTCCTTTTGGATGAACCCCTTAACAACCTGGACGTGGCCCGCTCGGTGCAGATGATGGAACATCTGCGCCACGCCGCCAATGAGTTTGGCCGGACGATTTTAACCGTGATGCACGACATCAACTTCGCCGCCAAGTACTCCGACCGGATTTGCGCCATGAAATCAGGAAGAATCGCTGCCTTTGGCACAGTAAAGGAGATCATGAACGGCAAGCTTTTAACGGAGATTTTTGACACCAAGATCGACATCATCAAAGGCCCCTGCGGCCCCATCGCGGTTTATTAGGAAGCGGCAGACCTTAGGATTTGTTCATAGCAAAAGGCGGTTTTGACGCTCTTGTCAAAACCGCCTTTGGTGATGAATGGGGATGCTGCTTACTCCGAAAGCTCGGACTCCAAAATCTCGTTCTGGTCCTTCAGCATGGACTGAAAGCGGCGCTTAAATTTCTGGGCCTCTTCCTTGAGGGCCTCGATTTCCAGGCGCAGGGTTTCCTTCTGGGCCTCCAGGTCTTCCATCTCCGGGTCCACGCTGTCCTCCGCCTCTTTGACGATTTCATCCGCGCGCTTCTTGGCCTCGCTGAGGGTTTCGTCACAGGCCTTCTGGGTTTTCTCCAGCAGCTGCTTGGCGGCCTCCAGGTCGCTGGGCAGCGCCGCCTCCTTGGGGCCAACAGGGGAGAGGGGCGTTACCGGGGGCGCTGCCGCGGGCATAAAGGGGGCAGGGGTGGGCTGAGCCTGCTGGGCCAGCTTCACCTGATCCCTGAGCTGTTGGATGGTTTGACCCATGCTTTCCATCTCATCGCAGATAGCGTCCAGGAACTCGTCCACCTCCAGCGGATCGTAGCCGCGAACCTTGGTTTTGAACTCCTTTTCCTCAATCATCGTGACGGTGATAGCCATTGGTCAATCTCCCTTCAACACGTGGTCTTATTGTGCGTAGCGGTTATCCGTATAGGCCGCTTCATAGCTTTCCTGGGGCGGGGCATAGGCCGGGCCGGGGTTATAGCCAGGGGGCGTGTAGCCGCCTGGCTGATAGCTCTGGGGCTGGGGGGTGTAGGTATAGGCCTGCTGCTGGAGCGGCTGCGCCTGGAAAGGCTGCTGGGGCGCCTGATAGGCCGCAGGCTGAGGCCGGGGCTGGGCGTTGGCGCTGGCGGTGACCGGGTCGGTATAGACCATCATGCCGCTGGGGGCCAGGATATAAAAGCCCACCTTCAGCGACAGCCGCGTCATGGTGCCGCCCAGGGCAAAACAGGCGCCGTTGAGCATGTCCACATAGCGGCGCACCTCCGCCTTGTCCACCAGCTGGTCCATCACCACCAGGGTGCATTGGCCTTTGCGCAGGCAGGTCATGGCCTGGCGGCAGCCGTTGATGTTGGTGATGTTCACCACATAGGCGTCCAGCTGGCGCGCTTCCTGGGCCTCCGGCTGAGGGGCGCCTGGGAAGGGCACCACGTTGTTGTCCGCGGCCGGCTCCTGCACCTGTTGGTGCTGGGCAGCTCTGCGGTTGCGGCCGGGGGCCTCCTGGGCAGCCTGCTGATGCAGCTGCGCCTGCTGGGGGGAGTGGAAGCCCTGCTGCTGCATGGGGGCTGTCTGCTGCTGGGGCGGCGCCTGATAGGCCGCCTGGGGCGCCATCTGCTGTTGATAAGCGGGGGGATAGCCGGGCTGGGCAGCCTGCTGCTGATAGGGGCCCTGCTGAGGCGGAGCCTGGGCATAGGAGGGCTGCTGCCAGGGATTTTGCGGGTTCTGGTAGGCCTGCTGATAGGGCTCCTGATGCTCCTGATAGGGGGGCTGAGGGGCGCCCTGGAGCTGATAGGCATTGGGATAGACACCCTGCTGGGGGGCCTGATCATAGCCGGCGCGGGCCTGTCCCTCCTGCTCCGCCGTGCCGTAAAAGAAGCTATTGTCCCTGCTGAAAACAGACTTTACCTTGTCAGCCGCACGGTCCAATACGCCGCGAAAATCCATTCGGTGTCCTCCTGTGCCTGATCTCAGGCAAAATTCACACGCATAGCAGTTCGAATTTTGCCCATTATAGCGAAATATGGCCCATGGTGCAAGCGGAAAGCATTTTAAGGCCTAAAACAGCCGGACGGTCAGCCCTTCATATAAATGGCCCGCGTTGACCGGCACCACATGGGCCTGGGTGGCGTCCTGGCTGACCACCTCCACGGGCACCAGATAGGGCCCCTCCAGATATTGCACCACCACGCCCAAAACGCCGTCCTGATTGATGAGGGCGGAGGCGGGCACGGAATAGGTGATGACCGACTTTGACAGCTGCACCCGGGCGGAGCGGATGTAGAGGATGGGCTCAATGGGGCTGTCCGCCTCCAGGCGCACCAGCAGATCGCCCCCGGACTTGGTGATGGAGGCCACGGTGACCGAAACCCGGGTGCTTTCAAAGCTTTCAATGAGCATCAGGTATTCGTCCCCAATCACCGGGTTCCAGGTGATGTCATCCGCCAGCATCAGAGCCCCCCAGTCGTACTGGCGCACCAGGCGGTAGATGTCCATGGTGTTCTTGGGCCGGGCATAGGCGTCGGGCACCTGGCCTGCCAACAGATCCCGCACGTTTTGCGGGGTGTAAAGGTCCACGTTGACGGGGCTTAAGGCCGCCTCCATCCCATCGGTATAAAAGCTGACGATGCCGTTATCCGAGGCGGCAAACTGCTTCGTCCAGGTTTCAATGCGCTGCAGCTGGTTGCTCTCGTTGTCATACAGCCGGGTCAGCTTGGTGTCTTCCACGTATTTCTGGCGCAGGTAGTTGTGGCGCTGGGAGATGGCTTCCTTTAGCAGCAGCTCCTGATTAAGCAGGTTGCCCTGGGCGCCTCTGACCAGGGCCTGGGTCTCCTGGGCGCGCTCGGATACGGTGGTCTCCAGGCGCTGCAGCTGGGTGTCCGGCACATTGGCGGCGCTTAACAGCACCCGCTGATAATCCTTGATCTGGGTGCGGTAGGTCTTAAGCAGGGTGAGCTCCTTGGGGGAGAAACCCGCAGTATACACCGTGCAGATGGGATCGCCCCGGTTGACCGCGGCGCCCTCCTCCGCGGTGTAGCTGACGCTGGACACGTTCTCCTGCTGGAAGACGGCTTCGTTGCGCACCACCAGGGCATCGCCGGAGTAGGTGGCGCCCTGCTCTGAGATGGTGACAACGGCGGTGCGCTGCTGCTGGCCGCCAAACATCTGTCCAAAGATGGTGGCCAAAAGCACCACCACCAAAAGCCCCAGCCCGATATAAAGCCAGACCATGGTGTTGCGCCGCCGGGGCGGGGCCTGATAGATCATCCGGTCGTCCGGGGGCTCAAAGCCCGGCGGGGGAGGGGGCGCTTCTGCCTGAGGGGGCCCCTGGATGACCGGCCCCTGATAGGGCGGCGGCGCGTTGCCAAGCTGGCTTCCCCGGCCCTGAGGCCGGTTTTGCTGGGGATGGGCGGGGGTGAAAAAGCCGTCCGGGTCCGGCGGGGCGGCATGCGATCCGCCGGGTGGCGGATAGGGGGCCTGCTGCTGCGGCCAGCCGTTCATTTCCTGGGGAGGAGGATAGCCGCCCTGGTGTTGATCCGGGCGCTGGGCATAATCCCAATGAGCATCCTGCCCGCCCTGGGGCGGGCCGTACTGCTGCGGCTGTTTGATCTGCTGGGGCATGCTTCCTCCGGTTTCCCTTAATCACTGGATAGAATACCGTGAAAAGGGATGAATGTAAAGGGAACAGCCGGCATTCCGGCAGGGCCGCCATGGCCCTGGCCAAAACACCGGCGGTTTGGGGCGTGTTAAGCCTTATTCCATCCCATAAGGGCCGATCACCTCGGTCACCTCCGCTGTGAGGGGGTCCAGGGTGACGCCATAGTATTCCCAGGGCTCGCCTTCCGTGACGTCTCCCTTGGTCATGTAGGCAACGCGCCAGGTGCGCCCGGAGACGATCTCAAAGAAGACCCCTTCCTCCAGCCGGGCGAAATCCTCCTGGCTAAGGGAAAAATCGTCCTTCAGGCGCGCCTGGGCGATGTCGATGGCCTGCGCCATGGGGATTTCGCCTTCCTGGGGAAGGCCGTAGTAGCCGGGGTCCCAGGCAGCCTTCTGCTCCAAGGTCCAGGTGTTGTAAGGGCCCCGCTCCATCTCCAGGTTGTCAAATTCCTTTTGCCTTTTGGCCCAGACCATGTTCTCCTCAAAGAGGGCCAGATCAGTGGCATAGCTGGTTTCACCCCGGGGGGAGAGGAGCGCCACATCATAGCGCACCTCCCACTCCTGGGGGAAGGGCGGCAGAATGCTCACCAGCCACCACTGAAGGGTATCTTCATCGTTTCTAAGGTAGCGGCTTTCAAGGAGATACTCTTCCCTGGCGTCCGCCTGATCATAGGCGGCCTGAAAGGCGTTCCAGGCCATGTCCTGGGCTTCTTGCTGGCTTAGGACGCCTTCAGCCGGCTGGGCGTTTTTGCCGTAGAGATAGTGCTCCACCTGGGTGGTGGGGTCGTTCATTGCCCCTGCGGCAAAGGTGCGGCCAAATTCGCTGGGCACCACTTCGTTAAGCAAACTCTGGGTGAGGTTCCCCTCACGGTCCATCCAGATCACCGCGTCCTGGCCGCCGGGCTTGGCCCAGAGGTTGACCTTCCAGCCCAGCTGCTCCGGCGCTTCCTCCGGGTAGGAGAAGCTAAGCCCATAATCCGACCAGCTGCCCTCCGGCAGGCCAAAGAGTTCCTCCGCCGCGGCCCTGGCCAGGGCCAGCACCTCCTCCTGGCTAAGGTCGTTAGCCCCCGGCATCACGTTGATATCCGGCGTGTAGCGATAGCCGTATCCGGCCGCAAGCTCGCTGGCCTGGGCCTTGACGGCAAGGGGCCATTCGTTGCTGTCCCCGTGCTGGGCGTAGAGCGCCATCAGCTCATGCGTGTAGGCGGCGTACAGGTCCTGGTGGCCTGGCTGTATCTCATCAAATGAAGGGGGCAGGGCCTGCGCCAGGCTTTGATGGGCGGCCTCATCCAGCAGAAGAGCTTCATGGCGCACAAAGCCGGTTTTGCCCTCCAGCTCCACCTGGGCCCAATCCAAAAGCCAGCCCATCAGATTAAGCTCTGTGCCCTTCGCGTATTCGCCAAGCAGCTTGTCAGACAGGCCGTTATCCTGATGTACCGGCCCCTCGTTTTCAAGCGCTGCCTGGGGCAGCGCAGAGGCCAGGGAAAGGTCGAAGCTGAGGACAGCCAGGGGCATATAGCCCTCAACCCCCGCGTAATCCTCTGTTTTTCCGATCACCACACGGGCCCAGTTTTCCTCGCCTTCATTCTTTAGTTCCGCCGGGAAATCCCCCTGGGTGGACACGATGTCAAGCACTGTTACAGGGGTGCCGTTGAAGAACACGGCCTGGGGGGTGAAGTAGTCGTCGGGGTGATTGCAGAGGTTGGCAGCGCCATTGATAGGGCTGTTCACCACCGCCTGGACGGGCAGGGCGGGGGTATCCTCCGCCAGGGCAAAGGGCAGGGCCGTCAGCAGAAAAAGCGTCAACAGCAGGGCGGACAAGCCATGTAGCCGGGTTGATTTCATCATCCATTTCCTCCGATTGCTCAGGGGCCGCGTTTGGGCGCAGCGTGTTTTGTGTTTTGCCGGGTGCGGTTTTCGCACCGTTATTATGATGAACGCATATTTCAGATGTGTCAAGTTTTTGTTAAATATGTGTTAAAAAACAGGCTGCGGGGCGCATATCCGCACCCCGCAGCCTGATGGTGATAAAGGCGGTTTACTTCTTTTTCAACAGCTCCCTGGCCTTGGCCGCGATGTTGGCGGCGGTGAGGCCATAGCGTTCCTGGAGGTAGTCCTGGGGGCCCACCTCGCCGTATTCATCGTTGACGGCGACAAAGCCTGCGGGGGTAGGCAGTTCCCGGGAGAGCGCCTCGCACACCGCGGCGTACAGGCCGCCGATTTTGTTGTGGTTTTCCGCCGCCAGCACGGCGCCGGTCTTCCGGGCGCTTGCAATCAGGGCGGCCTCGTCCAGGGGTTTGATGGTGAACATATCAAGCACCTCCGCCTCAATGCCCTCCCTTGCCAGGGTATCGGCTGCCTGGAGGGCCTCATGCACCATGATGCCGCAGGCGACCAGGGTGATATCCTTGCCCTCCCGCAGTTTGATGGCCTTCCCCGGGGTAAACTGGCTGCCTTCGTCGTAGACCTTGGCGGCGTTTTTGCGGCCCACGCGGATGTACTTCACCCCGGGCAGATTGACCGCCTGGCGCAGAACGGATTCCAGCATCACCGTGTCCGTGATGTCAAAGATGGTGGCGGTGGGGATGGCGCGGTATAGGGCCACATCCTCAAAGGGCATGTGGGTGCCGCCGTTGAAAGCGGCGCAAACGCCCGGGTCCGTGCCGATGACGGTGATGTCATTGTGGGCATAGCCCGCCGACAAAAAGACCTGGTCATAGGAACGCCGGGAGGCGAAGGGGCCAAAGGTGTGGGCGATGGGCTTTAAGCCCGCCGCGGCCAGGCCGCCGGCCACGCCCATCATGTTGGCCTCAGACACGCCCACGTTGATGGCGCGATCTGGATGCTCCTGGTGGTATTTGTAGGTGCCGATGGTGCTCATCAGGTCCGCGTCCACATAGATCACATCCGGGTCACCCTCAAGCAGGCTGATGATGGTGCCCCCGATCACGTCCTTGAACGTGCGCGGGTCCATGCTGCCGTCATAAACGATTTTAGGCATGTGCGACCTCCTCTTCCAGCGCCGCCAGTTTTTCCTTAAGGCTGTTGATCCAGCGGTCAAACACTTCCGGCCCCACCGTCATGGAGTGGTTGCTGAAAGTGTCCTCCACCTCCTTGACGCCGGCGCCCTTGATGGTGTCCAGCACAATGGCCCGGGGCCTGCCCTTGACCTTATCCGCGGCCTGGACGGCCTCATAAACCGCCCTGACGGAGTTGCCGTCCACCTGCTGGGTGTGGAAACCAAAGGCCTCAAACTTTTTCTTGAAATCGTGCGGGTCGCTGATGTCGGTCAGATAGCCATCCAGCTGCTTTTTGTTCCAGTCCACAAAGACCGTCAGGTTGTCCAGCTTCTGGGCGGACATGAACATAAAAGCCTCCCAGGGCTGGCCTTCGTTCAGCTCGCCATCGCCCACAATCAGGTACATGCGGCTGTCCCGCCCCTTGAGCTTGTCCCCCAGGGCCATGCCGGCGGCCAGCGAGGTGCCCTGCCCCAGGGAGCCGGTGGTCATGTCCACGCCGGGGGTTTTAAGGCGGTCGCAGTGGCTGGGGAAGTTGGTCCCGGGCTGGTTTAAGGTTTTAATGTCCTCATAGGGGAAGAAACCCTTCAGGCCCAGGGTGGCGTAGACCGCGGGGCCCGCATGGCCCTTGGAGCAGACCATCTTGTCCCTCTCCGGCCAGTGGGGGTTCCTGGCGTCATAGCGCATCACCGCGCCATAAAGCACCGCCAGGGTGTCCGCGATGCTCAGGCTTCCTCCCACATGGCCAAAGCCCCGGGCCTTGATGGCCTCCAGGCTGCCGATGCGGATCCGCGCGGCAAAAATCTCCAGCTGTCTAATCTCAGCCGTCATGTGTGCCCTCCTTTAGCAATTGGTGCGTGATATGGGTTCAACAAATCTATTCTACCACAATTGGCAGGGTGGAACCACCATAGGGCATAGCCAAAATCGTGGCCTCCTGGCCCAACAGATTAAGGGCTGCGTCCAGCGCCCTTTGGGCGCTTTCAAAGGGGGTGAGGAAGATGCTTTTCACAAAGGCGGGGTCCATCTCACTGACCATATAGATGTCCGCGTTTTCCAGCACCATGGCAATCGCCGCGGCCTTATGGCCGCCCAGGCGGAAATCCTTCTGGATGCGCTCAACCATGGCCCCGGGGGAGGGGCTGCCCGTCATCCAGGCTTCAAACTCCGCCTCGCCCAGGCCCTCCTTGTTGGAGCCGATGAGAATCACGATGCCGCCCTTTTTAACCGCGTGTTTGGCGTTGTCCAGGGCCTTTTGGGTCTGGTAGAGGTTTAAATCCTTGGGCGCGCCGCCCTGAGAGACCAACACGATGTCTGCCCGGGCGGGGATAGGCTTTAAGTAAAGCTGGTCCAGAAAACGGCAGCCCTCCCGGTGCGCCAGGACGGAATCCCCGGCCACGGCCTTCACGATGCGCTTGTTCTCGTCCAGCACCACATTGAGCAGAAAATCAATCCCCACCATCCCGGCGGCCTCCTCGATATCCTCCCGGATGGGGTTGCCGGCAAGGCGGCCGGCCGCGGCCGCCTCCTGTACCATCATGCGGTGGTTCATCTGGATGGCCTCCGCCGTGGAAACCCCGGGCATGATGGCCTTGCCGCCGCCGGAATAGCCCGCGAAATAGTGGTATTCGATATTGCCCAGGCAGATGCGCCGGTCCGCCTCCGCCACCACCCGGGTGATGTCCACCGGGGTGCCGGCAGCGGTTTTGCCAAAGCTGATGCAGTCATGGGGGGTGGAGTCCATGCAGCGGATTTCAGCCCAGGCCCGCTCACCCGCCAGTTTGCGGCGCTCTTCCTCTGTGTGCTCCCGGTGGATGCCCAGGCCAAACACCAGGGTGATGTCTTTTTTGTCAACGCCCGCGGCATACAGGCTGTCAAGCAAGGCGGGCATCACCTGGGGGGTGGGCATGGGGCGGGTGATGTCGCTGGTGATGATGGCGATTTTCTCCCCGGGTTTTACAATTTCCCCCAAAGGCTTGGAGGCGATGGGGTTTTCAAGCGCCCGTTTAACCTCTTCCTCGCCGCTTAGGCCGATCTCCACCGTGTTGGCGCCCAGGACGCCCAAAAGGTTTTTATCCGGCACCTGGACGCTTTGGATGCCGTTGCCAAAGCCAAAATCAATCTTCATGAAAATGTGCTGGCCGCATGGCGCAGGGCCTTCACCACGGGCAGCTCCTCCCCGGTTAAAAAGCGGATCAAGGCCCCGCCGCCGGTGCAGATATAGCCGATTTGTTGCGTTTTGCCGTATTTGGTGGTGGCGGTGATGCTGTCACCCCCGCCGATGACGGTGTACCCCTGGGTGTCCCCCAGGGCATCCCAGAGGATTTTGGTGCCAAGCTCTGTTTCCGCCTCCTCAAACACCCCCATGGGGCCGTTGACAAAAACAGTCCTGGCCCCAAGGATGATGTCAGCGTAACGCCTGGCGTCTTCCCCGCTGATGTCAAGGGCTGCGGCGTCCTGGGGCAGATCCCTGAGCGCTGCCTCCTGCCGCCTGCCCTCTGATAGATAGGCCAGGGCCCCGGGCAGGAGGATTTTATCGGCGTGCTTTGCCAGCAGCTCCCGTGCGGTATCGATATACCGGGCGTTGCCGGAGCGCTGGATAAAGTCCAGGCTGCCCTGGCCGATTGCTTCGCCTTTGGCGGCCAGGAGGATGTTGGCCACCAGCCCTCCGGTTAAGACCTGATCGGCAGCGTTCCGGGTGAGCACGGTGTCCATCATCAAAAAGGCGTCGCCCACCTTGGCGCCTCCTAAAACGTAGACGCAGGGGCGCTCCGGCCGCTCCATCAGTTCCGAGATCACCACATATTCCCGCTCAAACAGGCGGCCCATATAGGAGGGCAGCAGCTGCTGAAAGCCGCAGAGGCTGGGCTGATCCCGGTGGGCGGCGGCAAAGGCGTCGCAGACATACAGGTCAGCCAAAGGCGCCAGCTTCCGGACCACCTGGGTCTGGGCCTGCTCCTCATGGCTTAATTGAAGCTT
>Ga0209510_1003656_pt1 | contig 14208 bp, 8 predicted proteins | sample BiotimSIPDNA_FD_185749 | JGI IMG/M metagenome (GOLD analysis project Ga0209510, IMG submission 185749) | Anaerobic biogas reactor microbial communites from Washington, USA - Biogas_R1 time_0 SIP DNA (SPAdes) (version 2) | ecosystem: Engineered > Bioreactor > Anaerobic > Unclassified | place... | reverse complement strand
ATTTCTACAAAAACAAAGATATCTACATTGGGTGGCGTCTTCTATGATCTTACATCATGCTATCTTGACGCATACTCTGATCCTTCATACCTCTCATATGCAAAGATAGGAAGCTCTCTGGAGGAGTCCGAGCTTCTGTCCTCTGACGGGGGCAACGCATGGAATAGCATCATTACACGTAAGAAGATGACTAAGGAATCCGTGAAGATAATCACAGCAAATGACATTATGAGTATACCCATCTTCAGCAGCGGAAGAGCGCATATCACTGAAGGCATCGCCTTCACCGAGGAGGACTATTTGTCCGGCAGGAAGCTCTGCCTGATAAGCAGCCAGCTTGCAGACAGTAACAATATCACGGTCGGGGACATCCTGGACATGAAGTTCTGGAGCAATGGTTATACCCTTAATACGGGAGCATCATGGTCACCCAACCCATACAAGCCTGGCAGCGATTTCCTGGATGAAGGGAGCTATACGGTCGCAGGCATCTATGAGGATGATGAAGCATGGGATACCCAATGCTTCGGCATCACACCTAATACGGTGATCATACCTGAAGCTTCAGTAAGTGAGGATGTGAAGATGCAGTCATCACTGACTGATCTGGGAGGAGACAGATATACCGGCATACCCGATTCAAGAGCATATGTCCTTAAGGGCGGAAAAGCATCAGCATTTGAAACAGAGATGGAAGCAAAAGGTTACGGTGGCATGTTCTACTACTATGAAAATGCGGACCCTTCCCTGCCAAATCTTAATTCCCTGTCAGACAAATCCAGAGTCTTTACATATATATCTGCATCTGCTCTTGCTGTAGCTGTAGTATCCATGGCTGTATATGCCTTTGTCAAAACCATAAGGAGCGAGGATAAAAAAGCACGCTTACGCGCTGTTCTTACAGTCATCATCATATCATCCGTCTCTATCCTGATAAGCGCAGTCATATGCTTCTCGTTCTATGGAAGCATAATGGATGCGGCAAATGAAAGCATAACGGCAGGAGAGGCTTCTTTGCAGGAACTTAAGACTGAACCTTCTCTCCCAGCCCCTGAACCTGTGTCTGATAAAACAACACTTGACAGAACTCCTTCCCTTCTTCTTATGGCCTTTGCCATACAGACAGGTACACTCCTTCTGATACTCTGTATATCATCGGCATTATGCCTTATCATCAAGGGAGGGAAAAAGATAGAAAAGACGAAGATACCATACAGGCTTAAGAACGGCAGAGGCATAAAGGGTGGCATGCCTGCCGTGATATGGTACAGTATTACGCAGTCGGCAAGGTCGGCAGTCACGGGAACACTGATGATAGTACTCGTATCCCTCTCAAGCATATTCATGTTCTTAAGCGTGAGCACATGGCTGACCGCCAGGAGCAGTATATCTGAAGCGCAAAAAGCATACACAACCATTGCCGTAGCAGCCGAGAATGAATTCGTGAAGGATATCGGTTTATTTGAGAATGGCACATATGATTACAGCTCGCTTACCGGGTTGTATGAGGCTGCAGAAAACTCCGAGCATGTCGAATATTCCGATATCCGAGACAGATGCATGGCATATAACAGCTCTATAAAGACGACGACATCAGGAATGTCTGATGAATATTCTCCAATACCTGCAGTAGATTACCCTTATGATCTTTCTGTTGTGGTAGGGACATGTGTATCTGTAAAATATATCTGGGCAGAACAAGCATATGATCCAAGTATCGATGAATTAGTAAATAGGTTTGGTTATGACATTGTACTGGAAATTGACAGGGATGAATCTCCTGCGCTTGATGAAGATTATGCATACAGCAGATATATTCATGTTATCACTGATCAGATCCCAACTGACATCAGCGATTGTTATCAGGTCGGAGAAAGATATATACTTTATGGATCAAAACGCTATTCACAATACCCAAAGACGGAAATGTACAGGGATAAGCCTGTTGGTTTTAACCTTGAGATCATGCTGCCTGGAAGACAAGAAGAACGTGGAGTTCATATGACAGGCAGTAAATATTATGAATTAGTCAAATTCGAACCGTATATGCATGAGATGCTTGGGACTGACAGTAGTACTACCATAGTGAGGACGACTTCTGGGGGAAAGATAGAATACAATATTGAAGACTGCTATTTCCACGCATACAAGGATGATGCAAACGTGGCATATGCGAAGCTTGACGGCACACTTGAAGATTTCCTCTTGTCTGATAAAGGACAGAAATGGAACAGATGGATAGAGGAATGCCAGATAACCGTTAGCTCCCTTAAGATGAACTTCACAGAGAATCTTGACAGCGTCCTGTTATTCAACCAGGGGCTTGCATATATTACCGAAGGCCGGACATTCACGGAACAGGAATATTCCGAAGGTGCCAAGGTATGCATCATAAGCGCAGAGACCGCAAGGGACAGCGGCATAAAGGTCGGGGACAAGATTGATTTCAGTTTCTGGTCAAATGGCTATACTCTTACGGATTTATATGACGAACCGATATGGCAGCACACTCCTTATGGCGACGGATGCGGTTTCATTGAAGAAAGCTCTTTCGAGGTCATAGGCATATACAAGGCGGAAGACATATGGAATGAAAACGAGTTCTTCCTCACTCCCAATAATGCTTTCGCACCTAAAGGGTCCATAGAAGGATTAATAGCGCCTGAACTTCCTGAATTCTATCAACGGCAATACAATGAGGAAAAAGGTACATATAATCTTCCTCTTATAGGCCAGTATCAAAGCATATCCAACACCCACTCGTACGTAATTAAACCCGGCCATATTGAGGCTTTCGAGAAAGAGATGGAATCATTAGGATATGGCGGTATGTTCTACTACTATGACCAGGGGTATTCTATGATATCTCCCGTGCTGGACTCCCTTAAGGAGAGCACCAGTTTACTGATGTATGTGTCTGTTGCCGTATGGGCGGTAATACTGTCAGCCTTCTTCATCATCATGGCTTCAAGGAACAGGAAGACTGCAGGGATAATGATGTCTCTCGGGACAAAAAGAAACCAGATATTCGTACACATGCTATCTATGCTTATGTGCGTGATAATCATATCCAGCCTTGCAGGCGGGATTGCCGGGTATTTCATGTATGATGGCATAGTGGGAAAGATATATGAGGAAGCCAGGGAGGATAATGTGAACCTGGAGTTCAGCAGCTTTAAGACAGACCAGTCCATATCAGGCACATATGACTCCTCACTCATCGAGAGCTTTGATTTGAAGAAATCGCCTCAGTCCGTGCTTATGATAGGAGGTATACAGCTTATATTCCTGTCTTCCGCTTCAGCTGTAATGGCTAAGAGATATTCCATGATGGAACCGCTCGCCCTACTGAAGGGAGCAGGCAGAATAAAAGGGAGGAGAAAGAAATAGCTAATAGCAAGAATATGAATACACATAATTATATATGAACATGATGGATATATAACTGGAGGCATTAAGTGAAAAAAGAAAAGAAAAACAGGGCAAACAAATGGGTCTTAAGGGTATCCGCCATGCTACTATTCATACTGCTCAGCTTATATTCCGCATATGGAATAATGGTAAATACAAGTTACTATATATACTGCTCTACTTCTCTTTCATATGAGGAATTAATTCATATTGCGGAAAGCTTATCTGAAGAAAAATAACTTTTTTAAAAATATTTTCAAAAAGTTGTCACCCATAAGGCCAGTTTTTTCGTTATATATAGTGTAAGGCAAATTTTTCATAACAAAAAAACTGGAGGTACATATCATGAATAGGCCTTCTGCAGGTAAAACAGTTAGTATTTTATTAATCATTGCTTTATTAAGCATATCATTTCTATCAGTAACAGTAGATACCATTCTTTCGCAAAATTATGTGAAAAGTTATGCGGCAAGAAATAACAACACTATCAGAACTTCTGAAGATTTCTCGATTTCTTCTGGTGAAGCAGTTATATATACCAGTTATACCGGATATCAGAACATTATGACAGGCGCACAGATTGAAACTAAAGTACAAAGGAAAATTCTTTTTTTCTGGGTTGATGTGGATAATGGGCAGACGAATAACACATGGATTGACTCATTCACGGGATACCAAGGATCTGTTATGCATTCTACAGGTTTATCTTCAACTGGAAATTACAGAGCAGTAATTACATATTATGTATATGGTTCAGGTGGAGATACTGATGTAAAAGACATCACTCTATATAGTGATTATGAATAAGGGATATATGCATATGCTCTATTTCAATGAGAAAAAATATGATCATATTAATATATGCGAAAGACTAACTATTAAATGTCAAGTCTATTGAAAGAAAAATACTGTATGATTTGCTACAAAGCATTTCGGATAAAATTGAACCTTGATAACTGCATGACAAAATAGCACCACCTTACAGTCGGATTTCATATTTGAATAGGATATTCTGAAAATTATGCCTGGCAGACAAATTCCTTATCTGCTTTCACAAGATGAAAAAGCACCCTGGTAAGTTTCTTCGCCGCATGGGAAACAGCCACATTGTAAGCCTTGCCCTCTGAACGCTTCTTATCAAGATACTTATGAAATCCAGTATCCCAGTGGCAGACATATTTAGCGGCATTGAACAGCGCGAAACGCAGATATTTCGAGCCGCGCTTTACCATCTTTGCATGAGTGGAGTTCAGTTGCCCTGACTGATATACTGAGGGTTCCAGCCCTGCGAAAGCGAGCACCTTTTCCGCCGAATCGAAATTTCTGAAGTTTTCCGTTTCCGCGATGATGACGGCAGCCATACGGTACGATATTCCCGGCACAGTCAGGATAGGGCTGTCAAACTCATCAACCATCAGATTGATTTTCACCTCAATCTCTTCAATCTGCTCGTTCAGTATCCGGATCCTCTGTATAGTCTGCTGAAGCTCAAATGACTTCATCTCACTGCCGGAACCTATTGATTCCCGTGCAGCGTCGCGTATCTCAATGGCCTTCTCTTTGCCGTAATGCCCTTTAGATGCGCTGCAGAGAAGATTGGACAGCCTTGAGAGATGGCATGATGATATCGCCTTTGAACCAGGGAATTCGGACAATAGCGCATATACGGAAGCCATATGAAGTGAGGGGACAAGCTTCTCGAGTTCAGGGAAGAGGATGCAGCATAGTCTCGAATATGATGATTTGAGCTTCCCGCAGTCCTGAACCATAGAAAACCGGTATCTTGTTAATGACTTTAGCTCACGCACATGGTAAGATGACTGTGAGTAGGGCTCAAGGCATTCCGTCCTGAGCATAGTCGCAATGGATTGGGCATCGACCGTATCCGTTTTCGTCTTTCTAAGGCTCTGACCTTTTCTGTAAAGATTAGTATGTAACGGATTGATCACTGTTGTTGGCAGCTGGTTGGCGATGAGGAATTCCAGAAGATTATTGCAATAATGGCCGGTAGCTTCCAGCCCTATTCGCATTTTCGAGAAATCCTTCCCGCACATCTTGATTCTGGCGAGCAGCCCATCGAACCCGTTCCTGTTATTCGGGATAGTGAACGGCTTTACCAGTACTTCCCCATCTGAACCGATGATAATGCAATCGTGCTTGTCCTTTGCAACGTCAATCCCTAAATAGAACATGATAGTTCCTCCTTATGGTTAGATTTGACACTGCTTTATTCCACAGACCAGTCTGCTCATCGTAACCTCGTGCTAAATGAAACGTCATGCGTTATCTAACTAATTACCGTTGAAGCAAACGGCTGCGGTTATTGCCTTTCGAAAAACGTCATGCGTTAGGAGAAAATACTAATCCGCAGCGTCTGCGAAAAGTATAGCATACAGTCCTTGGAGAGGGACTTTAAACAATACTACTATATAATACGAGGAGGTAAAAAAACATGAAGAAAAGAATAGTGTCTATTGTACTGCTTGCTGTACTGGTATTAAGCCTTGCATTCACTGTGAGCGCAGCATGTGACCATACATATATGTACATTACTGATATCAGTATGTATGTGTGTATTGACGATGAAATATGTGAATGCATCACATATTCACGTGAAACATGCACTAAATGCCATGACAACAAAGACACTGAGATAAGCAGAAGCGAGCATCCACACTCATTCGGTATTCCTGTTTATGTGGCAACGCTCTCTTCAGGAGAGCAATGGTGGTACCACGACTGCATCAATTGCGGTGCAAGAATTGATTTCTACGAGTAGTAGATAAGTAAAACAGATGGCGGTGTTATCCCGTTTATCGGGATAACACTCTGCCATGTGTATTATGTATAATGTATACGAGGTATTAAATATGGAAAAAGAGAATAAAACCAGGTCTGGCAAGTGGTTCTTGAGAGCATCTACCATGCTGCTTATCCTTATACTAAGCTTATGCTCAGCTCTTTCATACGGGATATGGCGTTCGTCAGAAAACAGCATAAGCAAGGCCACAGAAGGCCAGATATCTTTAGCATGGCTTAAGGAAAGCGAGTTTCTTCCGAACAGCAAATCCGATACCCAGCTCTACCCATACAGCCAATTACAGGAAACATATGCTGCCGCCGATTCGTCCACATATGTAGATTCAGTTGATGCGAGGTTCCAGTGCATGGCTCATGCAGGACTGAATACCGTCGTATCCGACGAATGCGGAATTTCTGTTCCTTCATCTGTTGACAAGCCGTACACGGATTCTGTAATAGTAGGAACATGCACAGAAATAGAATTCAAGAGCTTGTCACATAAGACGGTTGATACTGGTAAAATACAATGTTTCGGATATGTCGTTACTATTAAAATCGATAAGAACCTGTCTCCTGTACTTGACCCAGACTACCCTTATTCATACATAAAGATAATGTCCTCCCAGGTTATGGCGGATTTCAGTGATTTCTTTATTGTAGGATCCAAATATATAATTAACGGGACAGTATCCTATCTCCCCTCTCCTTTGAAGGAAGACCAGGCCCCGTACTTCACACTGGCTGAAGCGGATATATCGCTCCCCACTACTGATGTGAAGTTCGAAGAGGATATGTACGAAAAGATCGGTATTTCTACAAAAACAAAGATATCTACATTGGGTGGCGTCTACTATGATCTTACATCATGCTATCTTGCCGCATACTCTGATCCTTCATACCTTTCCTATGCGAAGATAGAAGGCACTTTTGATGAGTTCCTTTCCTCTGACAAGAACAGCTCATGGAACAGCATCATAACACGCAGGAAGACAACAAAGGAATCCGTGAAGATAGCCACAGCAAATGACATTATGAGCATACCCATCTTCAGCAGCGGAAGGGCATATATTGCAGAAGGAGCATCCTTCACCGAGGAGGACTATTCGTCCGGCAGGAAACTATGCCTGATAAGCAGTCAGCTTGCAGACAGCAACAATATCAAAGTCGGGGACATCCTGGACCTGAAGTTCTGGAGCAACGGTTATACCCTTGAGACAAACTCTACAGGAACATCATGGTCCCCCAACCTATACAAGCCTGGCAGCGATTTCCTGGATGAAGGGAGCTATACGGTCGCAGGCATCTATGAGGATGATGAAGCATGGGGCACCCAATGCTTCGGCTTCACACCTAATACGGTGATCATACCCGAAACTTCAGTAAATGAAGATGTGAAGATGCAGTCATCACTGACTGATCTAGGCGGAGACAGATATACCGGCATGCCTGAATCAAGAGCATATGTCCTTAAGAGCGGGAAAGCATCAGCGTTTGAGGCTGAGATGGAGGCAAAAGGTTATGGGGGGATGTTCTACTACTATGAGCAGGCGGACCCTTCCCTGCCAAATCTTAATTCACTATCCGACAAATCCAGAATCGTTACATATATATCTACATCTGCTCTTACTGTAGCTGTAGCATCAATGGCTGTATATGCTATTGTTAAAAACATAAGGAGCAAGGATAAGAAAATACGCCTGCGTGCTGTTCTTACGGCTATCATCATATCAGCCGCCTCTATCCTGATAAGCGCGGTTATATGCCTCTCCTTCTACGGAAGCATAATGGATGCGGCGAACGAAGGCATAACGGCAGAAGAGGCTTCTTTGCAGGAACTTAAGACTGAACCCTCACTCCCAGCCCCTGAACCTGTGTCTGCCAAAACAACGCTTGACAGAATTCCCTCCCCTCTTCTTATGGCATTTGCCATACAGACAGGAACTCTCCTTCTGATACTCTGTATATCATCGGCATTGTGCCTTATCATCAGGGGAGGGGAAAAGATAGAAAAGACGAAGATACCATACAGGCTTAAGAACGGCAGAGGTATAAAGGGAGGCATGCCTGCTGTGATATGGTACAGCATCACGCAGTCGGCAAGGTCGGCAGTCACGGGGACACTGATGATAATGCTCGTATCCCTCTCAAGCATATTTATGTTCCTAAGCGTGAGCACATGGCTGACAGCCAGGAGCAGCATATCCGAAGCAGAGAGGGCATACACATCAATCGCGGTAGCCTATGAAAATGAGTTCTTGAAAGACATTAAACCGTACGATGGCATATATTATTACGACTCTCTTATCGGGCTGTATGATGCTGCGGAAAAATCCGAGCATCTCGAATATGCCGACATCCGAGACAGATGCATGGCTTATAGCAGCGCCATAAAGACGACAACATCAGGCATGGTTGATGAATACACTCCAATATCTGCAGTAGATTACCCGTATGATCTTTCTGTTGTGGTAGGAACATGCGTATCTGTTGAATACAAGCGGTCATATGAATTTGAAACCTCCTGGTCCGACGACAATTTGAACATATTAAGAGTTGTCGCAGAACTAGAATTGGATTTTAATGCATCTCCCGTTCTCAGCGATGACTATTCATACAGCAGGTACATAAGTGTTGGTACAGATCAGTTTGATGCTGACTTTAGTGACATTTTTCAAGTTGGAGAAAAATATATACTCTATGGATCAAAAACCTATTCACAATACCCTAAGACGGAAATGTACAGGGATAGTAAAACAGTATTCTATATCGAGAATATATTACCCATTGATATTCATAATCGTGATGAAAACGATCCAAATTATGAAGTTATTAAGTTTGAACAGTATATGCACGAGATTCTAGGGACTGACAGTAGTACTGACATAGTAATAAACAATCCTACACAAACAACTAAATTCAAATTAGAAAACTGTTATTTTCGCGTATTCAAAGATGACGCAAACATGGCATATGCGAAGCTTGATGGCACGCTTGAGGATTTCCTCTCTTCAGACAGGGGGCAGAAATGGAACAGATTGATAGATGAGTGTAAAACAACCATAAGCTCTCTTAAGATGAACTTTACGGAAGATCTTGACAGCATACTGCTGTTCAACCAGGGCCTTGCATACATTACCGAAGGCCGCACATTCACGGAACAGGAATATTCCGATGGGGCTAAGGTATGCATCATCAGTGCAGAGACAGCTAGAGACAGCAGTATAAAGGTCGGAGACAAGATTGATTTCAGTTTCTGGCACAATGGATATACGCTGGAGCATAATCAAAGAAACCTGATATTGAATAATATACCATTCTGTTACGGATGTGAATTCTTTGAAGAAGGCACTTACGAGGTCATAGGAATATACAAGGCTGAGAGTACATGGAGTCCAAATGAGTTCTTCCTCACTCCCAATAACGCTTTCGCGCCAAAAGGATCCATAGAAGGACAGATAAAACCTGAACTTCCAGGATTCATAATTAGTGGAAAAATAATTGAAGAAACAAACGAGATAATACATCCCGTATTTGGCCAGTATCAGAGCATACCCAACACCCCTTCGTACGTCATTAAGCCCGGCCATATTGAGGATTTTGAAAAAGAGATGGAATCATTAGGATACGGCGGCATGTTCTATTACTATGACCAGGGGTATTCGATGATATCACCCATACTGGACTCCCTCAGGGAGAGCACAAGTCTTCTGATGAATGTGTCTGTTGCCGTATGGGTGGTAGTGCTGTCAGCCTTCTTCATCATCATGGCTTCAAGGAGCAGGAAGACTGCAGGGATAATGATGTCTCTCGGGACAAAAAGAAGCCATATATTCGTACATATGCTTGTAATGCTTATGTGCGTGATAATCATATCCAGCCTTGCAGGCGGGATTGCTGGGTATTTCATGTATGACGGCATAGTGGGAAGGATATATGAGGAAGCCAGGGAGGATAATGTGAACCTGGAGTTCAGCAGCTTCAAGACAGACCAGTCCATATCCGGAACATATGACTCCTCCCTCATCGAGAGCTTTGATTTGAAGAAATCGCCGCAGTCAGTGTTTATTATAGGGGGCATTCAGCTTATACTCCTGTCTTCCGCTTCAGCTGTAATGGCTAAGAGGTATTCCATGATGGAGCCGCTCGCCCTACTGAAAGGAGCAGGCAGGATAAAAGGGAGGAAGAAGAAATGAGAAAGTTTGTATTTGTCATAAGTTATGCAATAAAAAGAATGACAAGAGATGCTATAAAGAGTCTTATACTCATACTCGTTGCTGCATCATTCACTATTCTTACCAGTGAGATTTCATTCTCACTGGAAAAACAGTATATGAGAATGAATGAAGCATATGAAAACATTGAAGTTGAAGGATTTCTGACTATGAAGGACGGTACTGAAGCAAAAGTCTATTCAAAGTATATAAAGATGTTTAGTGAAACTATTGGTGAATATAGCTCCTACATAAAAGATTTATGCCTGAAAAGATCGGTGTACTACCTCCCTAGTGAAAATTACACTCCACCCGATGGAGAGGCTTTACCTAATCTGATAGGCATAAGCAGGACAAAAGCAGATGTCAACCTTCTTCCTGTCAACAAGACAGACATTAAGTATTATGAAAATTATGATGAATCGGTTTTTATGAGTAACTCAGATATCTGTCTTGTATCTACAAAGTTAGCAGATGATACTTCAAGAATAGACAAAGATGGCTACATCACCCTGTATGCATATATCGAACTTATAAGCAGAGAAATGGTAAAAGTTCCATTAAAACTCAAAGTAATCGGCACATATACTAATGGTGATAAAGACATATACTGTCCATGGCCAGTCATTGTAGAAACTCTTAAAATAGGTTTTACAGTTGATTTATACAGTGAAGGTCTTAAATTCACTATAACTGACAACATGCAGATTGATGAGTTTAAGGAAAAAGCATCGAAAACATTTGTACCGACGGGCTATATGGGTAATGATAAGGATACTACGATACAGTATGCTCTTACTATAATGGATGATCAACTTGTACAGACTATAACTCCGTTAAAAAAGAATATAAGTATGCTTGAAAAAGTAAAACCTGTCATATTCATCCTGTCAGCAGCCATAGGCTTCATAGCATGTATGCTTTTCATAAGGAACAGAAAACCGGAATTTGCCAATATGAGGAGCCTGGGCACCTCAAAAGGACTGGTCTTTACAGAAGCTTTCTTCGAGCAGTCTCTGTTCGGGGTAATCGGCACACTGATAGGCATAGGGATATATTTCCTGATACACGGTACAGGAGCTCTTTTCATTGCCAAAGACATACTCATATTTATCGCATGTTATCTTGCAGGTACGACAATAGCAGTAATCAACATAACCAGAATCAATGTAATGAAGATAATGAAATCAAACGAATAGAAAGGTAGATGAAAATGGAAACAGAAAAAAGGATACTAGAACTGGATAAGGTAGTATACGAGTACAGCAACAAATACCAGACTGTAAAAGCAGTAAATGAGATAAGCTATGATTTCCAAAAAGGAAGATTTTACGCTATTGTAGGCAAGTCTGGTTCAGGAAAGACTACACTTTTATCCCTTCTTGCTGGTCTGGATGTCCCTAAAGAAGGCGCTGTCTCATATATGGGCAAGCCCACGAAAGATATGGACCGTGACAGATACAGACGAGAGGATGTGGCAGTAATATACCAGGATTTCAACCTGTTCCCTCTTCTTACTGTGGTTGAGAATGTGATGTACCCTCTGCAGCTAAAGGGAATGAATGAGAAACAGGCAATGCATATAGCTTCTGAAAAGATAAATGCAGTTGGGATGGATGAAAACTTCTACAAAAGGTTCCCTTCCATGCTTTCAGGAGGAGAGCAGCAAAGGATTGCCATTGCAAGAGCCCTTGCATCAGGAGCTCAGATTATCTTAGCTGATGAACCTACTGGGAATCTTGACACAGAAAACGGTAATAACATAATAGATATTCTCAAAAAGCTTGCACATGATGACGGGTACTGTGTAATTGTTGTCACTCATGACCTTGGCATATCAGCTGATGCTGATGAGGTGTTAAACATGAGGGATGGAAAATTAATAATTTGATATAGATATATCTTCACTGTTACCAGCAAAATGTGATTAGAACATGCCTTCTTCATATTTTTTATTGCATATACACTTTTCCTGTTATATAATTCAGCCCAAGATAGGTATCCCATATGGGAACTGAAGCGGAGGTAATTAATATGAAGACACGTAAAATCGCGATAGCGGGCATAATGGGTGCATTGTGCATAGTAATGGCTTTGACGCCGATTGGATATATTCCCATCGGACCGACAAAAGCGACAATCATACACATTCCAGTAATAGTAGCGGCAATTTTAGAAGGACCTTTGGTAGGAGCAATAGTAGGCTTGATTTTTGGTTTATCCAGTATTTTAAACGCATTGCTTTTCCCTACAGTAACATCATATGTATTTTTAAATCCATTAGTATCAGTAGTGCCAAGAATACTTGTAGGTCTTGTAGCATATCTGGTATTTGCTTTATTTAAGAAGATGAAAAAGCCTCTTTCTGTGACTCTGCTCACTTTGATGCTTTTTGCAATAGCATATTATCTTCTGAATCAATCGATATCCAATTTCCAGTCAGGCAATATCTTTTATGCTATATTCAATGTATTCCTTTTACTTGTAGTATTCGGAGCGGAAATTTACACGATACTTAATTATGAGTCAAAGAATTTTGCAGTTGCATTGTCTGCAGCTCTTGCGACATTGACAAATACCGTACTTGTGCTTACTATGATAGGAGTATTCTATGGAGGCGAGTGGGTTGCCAAACTGGGTGTTGAGCCTTCAATGGCAAGAGACTTTTTAGTCGGAATTGGTGTTGCAAACGGAATACCTGAAACAGTAGCCGCAGTTATAATCGGATCAGTGGTTGTTGAAGCGCTTATGAAGCTGGTTTACAAAAAGAACAAACCGGTTGAAGTACCAAAAGATTTAAAAGCAGAGTAGTTAAATAGCTTGGTTCCCATACGATGAATCGTATGTTAACTATATAGACTGACTGGACATGTCCAGTCAGTCGCTTTTTAATGATTCAAGATTCGACAGAAAATCCATCCCCTCTTTTATATTCCCTTTATACTCATTAAGTTCAAGTACTGTGTCAATCTTATCCCAACCGACATTGATAAAATCCCTCATTACTATGTTTGTATAAGAAAGCCACTGCTCATTATCTTTAAGGCTTATAACAAACTGATTCATATTATCACGATGTTCAACTTCCCTACCTAATGGCGAACCCAGTACCCATTTTGCTGTCAGCTGTCCTTGAAGTACAAACAGCCCTTTATCCTTTTTCATGTATCTTTCATAATAGTCAGGATACGCATTAGCTATGAAATCTTCACTGTCCTGTTTATGATATGCTGAATCGTAATATGAATCCAGAACTGTGTTATCTAAAGATCCGCTGTCGTTATTTCTTCTAAAAGCCCATGACCTTTCTGCGCAGACATCACTTCCCCAGCATATTAATATCTTCCCTCTTACTGAACCTAAGGGAATGTTATCAATAAAATCAAGATCGGTAAGATCAGTTTCATTGTATATGAGATAATCAGACAAATTTGTTTCAATAACTGCTGCAACGTCTTCCATGGAATCATTCTTGAAGTGCTGAAAATCCAGTATTATTAATTCTGTAGTATTAGTTTCCATAAATTCTAAAATATCATCTATGACAGCTGTAAATGTCTGACCCTTAGCTATACTGTGATATATGACCAGCTCAGCATTCTTTTTTTTCTCCACCCTTATGTCAAAATACCTAACACCATCTATTAGCTGCTTGTGTATAGGCAGGCTCTGTGTCTTAGCTGCATATATCATCCCTATAGTTCCGGCATCATGGCTTCCAGGCATGACTATTTCTTTAATCAGAGTATTATCTTTTATATAACTCATCCATTCTGAATAGAAC
>Ga0209510_1003644_pt1 | contig 14242 bp, 12 predicted proteins | sample BiotimSIPDNA_FD_185749 | JGI IMG/M metagenome (GOLD analysis project Ga0209510, IMG submission 185749) | Anaerobic biogas reactor microbial communites from Washington, USA - Biogas_R1 time_0 SIP DNA (SPAdes) (version 2) | ecosystem: Engineered > Bioreactor > Anaerobic > Unclassified | place... | reverse complement strand
CTGCGTTCATCGGGCTCGATTGTGGCAAAGGAACTGAACTGCAGGTTCTGGGAGTCCACTCCCCCACCCGCCACCATGGCATTCTCCATATCCTGAAGAGAAGGGGGAACAGGAATAGGCTGACCATCCGGACCGGACACCTGGGAGGGATTACGCCCGCCAGATGGGTTGGAAGCATCATCCTTGCGGTTGTTCTGTCGTGAAATCAATGCATCAATCAACTTGGCCACGTTAATCGCCTCGGCATGCTTGATGTAGAAAACCTCGGTCCGGGTCAGCGGTGCCGCATCAATATCAAGACTCGCGATGACCGACTCGATGAGATCGACGTTTTTCGGATGGGTCACGATCACGATCTGGTTGGTGCGCTCATCCGAATCAAAGAAAGTATTGCCCTCGAGGTAACGCTTGAGAGGACCCTGCGCCATGCTCACCAAGCGCTCCTTCATGGTCTGGGCTGAAACATGGTTCAGGGACCGGAAGATCATCTTCTCTTCAAGGTTCAATGGCACATCCGCCCTCATCAGAACCCGCTCAATCTGCTGAAGATTCGAAAGCGTGTCGGTGACAAGAATCGAGTTTGATTTCCGCATAACCAACTGGGAAGCCAGGCCGGGGGTCATCACGGTATTCACAATCTGGGCCACATCATCCAGACCCAAGTGATTGATTTTGAATATCTTGGCATAGTATCGCTGGCTGGGCTGCTCGGTGAGTGTGCTTCCCATCAACAGATCCGGAGCCTGATAGCGAATGGAGGTAACCGGAGTCGCTTTGAGAAACTTATCCCCCATCGAAGAAATCGAAATTCCGTTGAGCGACAGAATCGTTTCCAAAGCCAAAACCGCTTCCTGCCGGTTCAAATCTCCCCTGCTGTTGAAGTTGATCCGCGGAGACGGCAGATTCTCCTGAGTCAGCACCATCTTGCCCGTGAGTTCTTCCAGTAAACGGAATACCTGATCGAGGCTATTGTCCACGAGCACAAGGTTCTGGATCGGGTCCGTCGGCTTGAGCCCATGAGCAAAACTGACCACCCCTTCATTGGCCATATCCATGGGCGGCGGCGTGAAAGTCGGTGGCGGAGGTGGCGTGGGTCGGGCAGATGGCGCCGGTTGAGCTGTCATCACGGTGATACCCGCCATACATAGACTGACAGTAACGCGCCAGGCCGCGGAAAGAAATATACTGTATCGATAGGGAATCATTATGGTGCTATCAGGAATGAAATGCGAAGGATTCGATGCTCACGATGCCAGTTCGAAGGACGTCACCCTCAATTCTCCCCGCAATAAAGAAGATCCCGAAGGTTCGGGGCGAATCATAAGGTATTCGATTCCAATATATGGAAACACCGAGCGCATACGCTGTTCAAAATCAATGAGATTTTTCATCGGCACCTTCTCGAGAGCCACAGTGACAACATGTTCCACAAACACATCGCCTGGACGCCGGACCGGACGGGAGAGGGTCGCCTTGATGTCGGATTCACGCAGAATCTCGTCCAGTTTTCCGAGTAGACGGTTCGAGGAGAAAGTCTCACCACTGTCGAGTGACTTGAGAACATTCGCGAGCCTGGACTCGATATCACTCTCACGGCTCAACCATTCCCGCTGGATTCCGATATCCGAAGACACCTTCGACATGCCGGACACCGCACTGCCGATATTCGACACCGCACGGCCCATCCACACGAGCGCGATCACACCGAAAAATGCCACCATGAGGCCCTGCTCACGGGTGCTGAGCCTTTCAAACTGACGACGCAAGTAGTGAATCATGACGAAGGTTCGGATTCCGGGTTGGCAGGCGCTCCATCGTCCGACTGATGATGGGAAAGCTCATTGAATTTGGCGACCAGAGAAAAGCGGGCCGACCCTTGGGTTATGCTGGTCACGTCCAAAGACACTTCGGCGAGGTCGGATGAACCCGACAAGGCTGCACGGAAACGGTTCAGCAATTCCACTCCATTCTGCTCGGACATACCCTGGATCTCGAGAACGTTGCCATCGCGGGCCTTCACCTCAGTGAAATAGACTTCGTCCGGGCGCATCCGATTGATGATGTCGAGCATAACCAAGGGCTGAAGTGAGGCTGCGGCACCCTGCTGGAAGACCTCGATGTTCCGGAATTTCGACTCTATGGCAGCGACCTTTGGCGCCTGAGTCTCGAGCAATTGCTTCTGGGACTTCACCCTGGCATTCAATCCGATGGCGACCCACTCCAGGGCAAACAAGACCATCAGCGTAATCCCGACTACGGCGGTTGTCTTCCACAAGCGCCGACTCCACACAGAACTTCTCTCAAGCGTCTGCTTGGTCGCATTCGGCCGGATATCCGCATTCCAAAGCGCATGTCCTTGCAACCGCAAACCTGCCACACCACTTGAAGCAGAGGAACCGGAGCTTGATTCGTCAGCACCCCGGACTTGAAAACTCAGCGCATCGGACCGTTCCCACACGGGCTCATCACTTGAATACAATGTCGGATCCACTTCCCATCCACGCAGACCAAGGGCGCGCAGCATATCCTGGCGGACAACGGATGCGCTTGACTGTCCGATCCCACCTTCCGGAGTAGTGGAGTGAACCTCCACTGGCATCTCAGCCGCCCGATCGAACAGAAAGACGGACACAGAGTCGCCACAAACCGCAGTCCGGATCACCGGACGATCCGGAATCATTCCCAGAAACGGAAGGAAAGACGGAAACACATGAACCCCCGACCCCATTTCTTCTGGCAGGCGGGGCTGCACCTTCTCGCTGAGCGCCGCGTATAGAAACGCCGTGTTGCCGGAGCCGGGCACACGCACCCAGCCCCACATCAAATGGTCCAACGCAAACGGAGACATCCCTTCGAGGGCAGTCTGCACATAGGCATCCGCCTCTGACTCACTCAAACCCGATGGGATATCGACCCGCTCAATGAAGAATAAATCCCCGGGAACATAACAAACCGCTGGATCCTTCGGAGAAGGCAAGCGTTGGCGCATACTGGACAGGAATCGGTGCATGAGTAGTAGTCAGTCGCGAGCATTTATGATATTCTCGCTTAACTCAAGTATTTCGAAAGGCAGATCCATCATTCGGCCGGATCCGGACGCCTGACTGGGATTCGAGGTTGATTCGCCGGCGGATGAGGATTCCGCTGCATTCGGGTCAGAAGGCTCAGGATCAGTCGACGGTGCGCCGGATTGGCCGCTCTGCGAGGAAGATGGCTCACGAACGATCGCACTCACCACATGGTGCGATAAACCCGGACGGGACGCCCTGACTGTCACTCGAAATGCACGGGACTCCACTCCGCTCATCCGGGCATCGGTATTGCGGGTGGAGGTCAGATAAGGATGATTGACATCCTCAAAGTATCGATCATCGCCGGTGCCTGGTATCCTGTCGCGCCCGGCCATATACTGTGCAACTCCCAGAGGATTCACCATATCCACCTTCCCGATGAGGTTCAAGACAGCGTCATTGGCACTGTTGATGTTTGCGGGACCGCTGTGCATCAAAGTCAAACTGCCAAGAAACAATTCCCGGCTCTCCACGAGAACCGGATCATTGGACAAAAACCACTCGCGGAATCCGCGGATCTGCCAAAACTCATCCATGCGCTTGATCATGGCATTTCTGGGCCGGATGAAAGAACGCTCTCCATTGCGGTATTCGCGGGATTCCGCGCCCTGTGCCCGCACCATATCATCCTCGTCAATCCAGTCGAAATAGAGATCCGTCAAGCGTGAGGCATCATTCAGGTTCCATCCGATGGATTCCAGAAATTCACGGAAGGACTCTTCGTCCATGGATATCAAACTCAGGCGTCCGGTCAGATCCTCAACTCTCGCTTCAATCTCAACCCCATCCGGCAGACCCGTCATGGGCTCATAGGAGAAAGGATCACTCCATCCCTGCCCTCCAGAGAAAAAGGTGCCTTCGACTTCCTTGATTTCAGCCAGAACCGCGACGGCATGCGTCCAGCCGTCGAGCGCCACTCTCCGGAGCACAGCATCCCCTCCGGTTTGAACCCTGTACTGCAATTTCTCGCCAACCTCTGACACAAACTGCATGGTGATGAAACTGAGCAAAAACACAAAAACAAGCACCACCAGAAGAACCGCCCCTTTTTGCCCGTTTTGCCGTCTGGGCCGTCGCTGTTGCCATTCCGGTATCATCCGGCATCACCTCCGCTTGCGCTTGGCAGATAGACATGAAATGGCCGGGCACTCTCGTCCTCCGAAAGAAACCGGATCACCAGCACATCCGGCATCTGCCCTTTCAGAAATTGATCCTTCCATGGCTCATCCAATTCGTCCCACTCGTCTTTTTCGGAATCGTAAAAGGCACAAAGAAAAGAATCCACCATCGGGGTCAGCGGAGCCTCATACAGGTGATCGGTCGGATCAAACGGCTCGTCCCTCCACGGATCAACCAAAAGATCATCCTCCGGATGCCAGATCAGAGAAAGCCCCCTCTCGCGTTCAAAGCGCAGATAAACCCGCAGCGCCATCCCTTCGAATGCAGGCGATACCGACAGGAACGGTGGCGCATCGGTCACCTTCCAACTCAAATACTCCGGATCATACGGACCGGCTTCCGGAAGCTTCATCCATTGCACGCTTTCGTTGTCCCCTGTGGCGGAGGTTCCCGACAAACGGGAAAACTCGCCGTCAAGAAACGCCACTACCCCGTGAGCATGATCCCGCTCATAACCGGAATCACGATAGCCCAACCATGCGTTGGCAAACACGTAGAAAAGGCTGGTGACCGAAGCAATCACGATCATCGAAATCATGAGCGCCAACAGCACTTCAATGAGGGAAAACCCGGATCGCACCCTTTCCACACGGAACGTGCCATAGGCATACCGGCGCCCCAGCCCGGGTAGTCCGATCCGGCAAGAACGGGCAGCCTGGCTCCTCATGGCAGCATCCTCGCTTTCCTCGACTCAAACCGGTCCATCTTCTCCTTCAACAAAGCCGCCCGATCCCGGGCCTCTGACCATGTGGGAGCATACACCAGCCGGTTTACAATAAACGCTCCCTCATCATCATCCAACGCTGCTGAAAACGTGAAACTGAAGGCCACTTGAAAACAGTCCAGGATGCGGGTTTCTTCCACGGTCGCCTTCCAGTCCAGTTTTCCTCCGTCCAGAGTCGACACGCGATCGCCCTTCTCCATCGCATCCCTATCAAGCTTCAGCTCAAGGATCCGATCCACCGCCCAATCGGCCATTTTCTCGTAAGTCAAGCTACGGGACTCCCATTCGAGTGCCCTTTGCGCATCATAGAAACTCGTGGTCAGCACCACCGCAGCCAAACCGAAAACCGCCAGCGCGAGCAGGGTCTCAATCAGGGTGAAGCGCCTGTATATGATCATCCGCATGGGATTCACTACCCTACGGGAGGCGCTCATAGATCCGCCTCCATGCGCGCATTCGAAAAGGGATCGTACATTATCCGGGTGGGAATGCGGTCTCCTTGCCCATCATCAATCTCCACAACACAGTTCGTGGCAAAGCCAGCCGGCCAGAACTCCATCGACCCGCGGTCATCCCGCGACAACTCCACAGCCATACCCCAGACTCCGGAAGAACGGTAGGGCTGGGCCTGAACCTCCCTGAAGCGAACCATCACCTCATCCTGCGCATCCTCACCCCCTATCGAAAAGCTTCCAAGCTCCGAACCATCCTCGCCCCGGATGATCAACGCCCGGATCTCAGGATCAAACATCAGCCAGACTTTGCTTTTTTCCGTAACGGCCATTAGCCGCGCCCGCTTGACCGCCTGATCCACCCGTTCCTCAACCGACGGTTCATTCATTCCATCGATCAGGCGACTGGCGTTGCTCACAAACAACGTGGTACCCACCACCATGATCGCCAGAACCAGCAGGATCTCCACCAACGTGAACGCCTGACGTTCAGAGCCTGTTATTCTGCGCCTGAGAGATACCATTGCCTTTTCCGGATTCTTTCTTCTGGAGCGTTTACCGGGTCACAATGAAAACCGGACCCCGGCGCCATTCCTTATCACACGATCCGGCGCTCAGGACTCACCCTGTTTCTGCCAGTTTCCGATGTCATCGGGAGTGCCGTCCATTCCGTCGGGTCCGATCGACCACAGATCATATCCCCCTTGATTCTTTTCGCCCGGAAAACGGTAACGGTAAGCGTTCTTCCAGGGATCCAGAGGAACCTGGTCAACATAGGGCCCCTTCCATGATTTGCTCCCGGCCGCCGGACGCTTCATGAGCACGTCCAACCCTTCACTGGAGGATGGATAGTTACCCACATCGAGGCGGTATTTCAGCAATGGAGTCTTGAAAGTCTCATTGACCTGAAAACTGGCCACTTTATCCTGAGTATCACCGAAGATCTTGTCGATGTTGATGATACCGATTGTTGCAAGGATCATGATGATCGCCAGCACCAGCAGGATTTCAACCAGGGTGAATCCGGCCCGCGCACGGCGAATCAACGTCGAAGTGTGCCGTTCAAATCGTGTCATTCCCTTCATTGGACTATCGTTTTTCATACATCGGATACCAGCCATCTTGCACAATCAAAGCCATCTGTCGAGATTTACGTCAGGTGCCAGCCATGCCACAAAAGCAACCCCCGCATGATGAGAATGCATCCGAAGCCATGATGTTCAAAAAAACGGAAAAACCGCAGTCCGCACGAATGCGGAACTGCGGAAATCCAATCGACCCATTCGGATCGCGACTTCACGCCAGCCGGACAGCGATCATCCGTTCGGCGGGCGGGTCACCTTCTGATCAACCGAGGGTCACTTCAACCTTGAGGGTCTTACCTGGGGCGACCGGCAACAGATTACCGGACACCGGCTTACCATCCACACGGACTTCCTTCACCCCGCGGCATGCCTTGGCGGGATTACGCACCGTGATGTCGTAATCGGTCCCGCGGTAGCTGCGTTTAGCGGTGAAGCCCTCCCAATCACTCGGGATACAGGGATCAATGCGCAGGCCGGTATAGTCCGGCTTCAGGCCCAAAATCGACTGGGTGATCACCACGTAGCTCCACGCAGCAGTCCCGGTGAGCCAGGAATTCTTCGCTTCGCCAAAAGTCGCCGCATCCTTCCCGGCCGTCATCTGGGCATAGACATAAGGCTCGCTCCGATAGATGTCGATCTGGTCTTCCTTGGCAGCCGGATTGATGCTCAGGTAGTATTCAAATGCACGGTCTCCCTCACCCAGCATCGTCCACCCGATGTGGATCCATGTGTTGTTATGGGAGAATATGCCGGCGTTTTCCTTGTATCCCGGAGGATAGCTCGTCACCTCACCCAATTCCAGGTGGTATTCCTTGTAAGCCGGTTGCTGCAGCACCACCCCGTTTTTTGTGTAGAGATGCTTGTGCACACTTTCGAGGGCGGTTTTCGCGCGGCCATTGTTCAGCCCTGCGCCACCCATCACGCACCAGCCCTGGCTCTCGATGAAAATCTTGCCTTCTTCACAAACCTTCGAACCCACCGGGCGGCTCTGCGCATCATAGGCCCGGGTATACCACTCACCGTCCCATGCCTGGGTTTCCACGGTTTCGAGCATATCCGCATAGTGCCCGCGAATCCGCTTCGCATCCGCATCCCGCTTCACGAAATCATACAAGCCCGCAAGCTCCTGAGAAGCATAGAGGAACAGCCCGGCAATCATCACCGACTCCGCCTTCGATCCCGCCACATCCCCAGCCGTCTGGAAGGATTCGTTGGGCTCCTTGGAGAAGCAATTCAGGTTCAGGCAATCATTCCAGTCCGCATGCCCGATCAGCGGAAGCCGGTGTGGACCACGGTTATTCAAAGTGTAGGAAATGCTCGTCTCAAGGTGATGCAAAAGATCGTCGCCACTGTCCGGAGTATCCGCATATCCGATTTTCGCGGACAGGATGCCCACGTCACCGGTTTCCTTGATGTAGGCACAGGTGCTCAGGATCAACCAGAGATGGTCATCGTAGAAATCCCCGCCGATCTCCTTGTTACCCTGCTTGGTGAGCGGCTGATACTGATGGAAACACAGTCCGTTCGACATCTGTGTTTTCGCAATATCGAGGATGCGTTCGCGCGCACGTTCCGGGATGATATGAACGAAACCAAGCAAATCCTGGTTGCTGTCACGATACCCCATACCGCGACCAATTCCGGTCTCGTATCCACTGGCGGAACGTGACAAGTTGAAGGTCGCCATGCACTGCACCTGATTCCAAACATTCGCCATGCGGTTTGCGACCGGACTCGGGGTGTTGACCTGAATCTTGCCCAGCCAATTGGACCAGCGTGACTTCAAAGCATCAAACGCGGCATCCACCGCTTCGATGGATGCATACTTTGCCATAATCTGACGGCCCTTGGCCTTGTTGAGGACCATGGGTTTCTCGAACTTGGGCAAATCACCCTGCTCCACATACGCCAGGATGAAGGAAAACTCACGCTTCTCACCCGGAGCCAGCTTCAGGTTGATCTGGTGCGCCCCCACCGGCGACCACCCGTGGGCATGACTGTTGGTGCAGCCGCTCCCGAGCACCGCCCTGGGCTCGTGAAACCCGTTGTGCACGCCAATGAAGGCGTCACGACTCGTATCAAACGCATCCACTTTGTGGGTGCATCCAAACATCGCATAGTGGCTGCGACGCTCGCGGTATTCCGTCTTATGGTAGATGACGCCATTCTCAATCTCCACCTCTCCGATGGAGAAGGTCCGCTGATAGTTGGTCATGTCATTCAGCGCCTCGAAGAAACAGAATTCCGTGAACGAGAACAGACTGATCTCCTTTGTCTTGTCGGAAGTATTGGTGACCGTTGTGCGCCAGATTTCGAGGTTCTCATCCAAAGGCACGAAAAACAGTGCCGACACTTCGATCCCGTTTTTCTTGCCGGTGATCCGCGAATAACCGGTCCCATGGCGGCACTCGTAAGAGTCCAGCTCAGTCTTGACGGGTTTCCAACCGGGATTCCATACGGTATCTCCATCCTTCACATAAAGGTAGCGACCACCCACATCCATCGGCACATTGTTGTAGCGATAGCGCGTCAACCGCCTGAGCTTGGCATCGCGGTAAAAACTGTATCCCCCTGCAGTGTTGGTGCAAAGACCGAAATAGGCATCCTGCCCAATGTAGTTCAGCCAAGGCAACGGAGTGTCTGCGCGACGGATTACGTATTCGTTATTCTTGTCGTCAAAGGAGCCGTAGGGGTTCATACTCATAGAACTCCATTTAGACCCCCTGCGAGGCTTAAATCAACAACTGAAGGTTACTCAGGGGGCTCGCAGACCCCGATTCGTTGCTCATACATATGAACCCGGCAGGGACATCCATGACCTCCCGCGCCTCATTCCTTCCAAAGTTCGCGCATCCACGGAACCGGCATCGCAAAGCTCTTCAGATGCCGTATGACAGAAGGATAAACCCGCTTGGAACGGTCGAAAACACCCTTGAGGTGAGCCCACCTGCCGGCGTAAGCCGGTGCCTCGGCCGTCCACTTCCCTTCCATCACATCCGACGGATTCGGCCGCCCCGGGAACGTCACGATCCGGACCCCTTCCGGCAACCGGGCCGGACGCAAATACCGCATCAACACCGGACCCAGACAATGCACCCGGAAGTGGCACGTCCACCCCTCCGGCCAGAACTTGATGCCACCCTTGATCGAACGCGTGAGGTAGTGCTGTTCATAGCGGAACCGGTCCGCGACCCCCTGTGGATCTGCCTGAAACTGCTCAAGGATGTAACCATGCTTTCCAACCGGAAAGCGGAATACCGAGGTTTGGCCCAAACCGGACCAGGGTCTCAGCCAATTCCGTGCGAGGATCACATCATCGGGATCGCCATAAGTAAAATACGGGTCGATCGATCCGGTGATCACGGAATCCAGATCGATGAAAAGCGCAACCCCCTCGATCCCCTTCAAATCCTTGTTCCAAAGCGCGGTCTTACGCCACTTCCCCTGGGTATTCACCGGCACATTACATCCCAATTCAGGAAGGGGCAGGCATTTCACCTCAGGCCGGATTCCCTCAGGATCATCCGTAAAACAGAATACACGAAACGGAGGCGTCACATTTCGGGACACCATCCCATAGATCCGGTTGACATGATCGGCCCCATATTTCGTTCCCCACTTGATACAAAGCACCTGCTTATCTGTTGAACCATCCATACTCATCGTGATTTCGCCCGTAGTTTGCGGATCTTTACCGGAATTCCCGGATTCGGATAGCATGGTATATCGGGCGGAGATTCAAGCGGATAATCCCGGACCCGCCATCCGTAAACAGAAAGGGCGCCATCCCTGGAGGAATAGCGCCCTTGAAAAATCATGTCGCACGGTATTGCGACACTTCACCTGGAAGATCAGGACATACTGTGCATCTGCGCCCGGAAATCGGTCGGGGTCACCCCAACCTGCTCACGGAACACCGTAGTGAAACGGATGTTGCTCGCAAAGCCACACATGCTCGCGATCTGATTGATCGCAAGATCAGTATCCGCAAGCAAAGCACGCGCACGTTCCACACGCTGGCGACGCATTTCAACAAGCGGAGTGCGGCCAATCGCACCGCGGAAACGACGCTCAAGCAACGACCTCGATACTCCCACGTGCTTGAGCACTTCCTCGACGCGGATCGGCTTGTTGCTCTCCTTTTGCATGAAGCGCAGCGCCTTTTCCACGATCTCATCGGTCACCGCGAAGGTGTTCGTCGATTCACGTGTCACCAATCCAATCGGCTTGAGAATCCGACGCTTGTCCGTCGGCTTGTCGGAAAGAATCGCATCCAGCATGGCGGCAGCCTCAAACCCGACCCGCTCATAGGGAAGACGGATGCTGGACTGCGGAGTCTCCGCAATCTGGCACGCGAGGTTGTCATCGTTCACCCCAATCACTGCCACCTGACCGGGGATTTCAATCCCGAGAGAGCGGCAAGCCAACTGGGTGTCAAACGCCTTCCAGTCATCACTCGCAAATACGCCAACCGGCTTCGGAAGCGCATCCAGCCATGTCATCAGACGGTCGAAAAAGCCCTTCCATCGCGGGTCTTGCGTGGAACCCAGCGAACGCGGAGGAAATGTTTCCGAAAACAGGTGAAGGTTCACATTCTTCCCATCCAGAAACTTCTTGAACGCCACGTAGCGGTTCTTGGAAAACGGATGATCAATCCCGCCCACAAACGCGAAGTGCTTGAATCCACGCCCATACAAGTGCTGGGCAGCAAGCGCACCGATCTGGTCATTGTCCACGCTCACCAGAGGCGCACCCTCCTTGTGGTTACGCTCAAAAACCTCGACTTTCGGAATGTTCAAATCACGCAGAGCCTGAGGCATTTCCTCAAGCATATCCACGATGATCGCCCCACCCATACGGGACAGATCCATGTTATCGAAGTTCACGTTCGCGTCCAGATGAATCGGACGCATCTTGAGGCGAGTCTGCTTCTGGAAATAGTCAGCCACTCCAACTAGAACTTTTTCTCCCACCCCCTGGAAGGGAGCAATCACTGCGATCGTGTTTGTTGCCAATTTCGTTCTTCTCCTTTAATAATAGATTATTCCAATAACCGACTGGATCATTTCATCAGTCGGCAAACTTCTTCCTCTTTTTATTATCCTCGAAAAGCCCCATCGTTTCAAAAACTGCAACGCTATTGCCCCCGGACATGGAATCCCCACATAATAAATAACGAATATGTTATGCCTCTGATTTTTTTCCGGATTTTCACCCGAAAACAACCAAGCAATTATAAAAAATCTATCAAAACAACCCCCAAAAAGGCCAGAACTGTACTAATTCCTGATAACAAAAAGGCCGGAGGAGACAAGCTCACTCCGGCCGGAATTATTATGATGTGAAGCCTTACTGGGTAAGGAATTTAACCATATCCTGGAACTTCATGGCGGAAGCCAGTGCCTTCATATCCTCAAGCTTGCATTCCTGACCTTCGATGGTCACGAGAGCGGAGCCTGCCACCACGATGTTGATGGACCCGCCTTTGTCGGAAGCAGAGTATTCAATGAGTGCCTGCTGGCCACCAATGCGTTCCGATTTCTTATTTCCCATGAACATGGGGTTGTTGATCACCATCATGATCGACTGTAGCAACGGCGAATTGGATGCCACGGTCACCTTGATCGAAGCGTCCCCGTTAGTGTAGGAGCAGGATGAAGAAAGCCCACCGCCAAACATGCTGGCGCCCGATTCGGATTCCGCTTCGGACTTATCCCAGCCATCGGGAGCTTCGGGAAGAAACTCAGCCATCTTTTCCGACACCTTCTGGCGGATCAACTGAGCCGTATAATTAAAACTGTTCAGCGCGGCGTTCAGGTTCCCTTCCTTGTAGAAACCCTGGCCTTCTTTAATGGAATCCTCGACTTCATCGGCCCATGAAGAAAACGGGACAATCATGAGGGACAAGGAGACAGCTGCAACGTGGATCAATTTCATAATATTTCAGTAGTTAGTTCGAATTCAGGTTGATTTCCTTACGACGCGTAACAGGACGCATTATTCAGAACAATCCGGATTTTCCAAAATATCAAATCCTCCAGTCGGGAAGGAGCCCCCTTACTCGATGTTCTGGGCCTGCTCACGAAGGCGTTCCAGCTCATTCTTGGCAGCGATCACCAACTGGGTTATGCCGAGATGATTGCCCTTGCTCCCAATGGTGTTCACTTCCCGGAAGACTTCCTGCAAGATGAAATCGAGCTTGCGGCCGACGGCTTCGTCCAGATCGAGCGTGGTCCGGATCTGCTCCAGATGACTGCGCAGGCGCGTCAACTCCTCGGAAACGTCACAGCGATCAACAAACAAGGATACTTCCTTGAGCACGCGCTCATCGGCTGGATCCAGATCAAGCCCGCTCTGCCGCAGACGCTCCAGCAAGGCCGCACGCCATGCAGGGGCGACCTCCGGAGCCAGTGCCGATACGCCATTGACCATCGCCTCAATGGCAGCGACCCGCTCCAGCAGATCGGTGCGGAGGGCCGCACCTTCCTGCAAACGCATGGTGTCGAGACTCGAAAACGCTCCATCCAGAGCCTCCCTGACCCAGGGTTCCACCGCCTCCCAGTCCGGGCAAAGGTTCTCACTCGCATTCATCCGGATGAGCTGGATCACGGTGTCGACGGTGAGACGCTCCTCAAACGGGAGCCCGGCCTTCACACAAAGCTCTTTGAGGCGACCGAGCTTCTCGAGCACCACCGCATCGTCCCATGAGCCATCCGACTTACCGGAAGACAGGTTCTCCAACTTGATCTGAACCTGAACGCGCCCTCTCGAAAAACGGGTCTTCGCCAACTCGGCAGCGACCCTGTCCAGCCCGAACCACTCCTTGGGACCGGAAACCATGACCTCCAGATTCTTGCGATTGACGGAGGAGGCCTCCACCGTCAGCGAATGGGTCTCGTTCTGTGCGCTCCACCGGCCGTATCCCGTCATGCTTCTGATCATGTTCCATCCATACGAATGTCAGGGCCCATCTTGCAACTGCGAAAAACACGCCGACACGAATGCCCCCGAGCAACCCACATTCGAGGAAATGCGATCCCAAATACGGTTAAGACTGGACCGATGCAGTGGGATCAAACGGGCGTGAGTCATTTCTTCCGATAAAAAGAACCCGCCCTTCGACTTCGCCACAAGCTTTGAAGAGGGTTTAACCACAAAGCGCACCAGAGAACACAGAGGAATGAAGAGTTCGATCCGCAGATGGCACAGATTTCCTCAGATTTTGAAAATCGATGTGAGTAATTGAATCATCGGCTAGTGGTTATCGCCTATTGCCTATTCTTTGTCGGGGTTCTGCCCCTTTCTTCCTCCGCGCCTTTGCGCCTCTGCGCGAGATAAGTCTTCTTCAATCTTTCAGCCGCTTGACACGCAAAACCCTGCTACAACTCGAACATCGGAAAGTGTGAGCTTTCTGCCACGGAGAAAATGCGGGGGAATAATACGACGGGAACGCCCCTCTTCACGCAGCGGGACGCGTAAGCGTTCCGTATTTGTTCCATTTCCGCACGTCACCTCAGTATCACGCTTCTCCGGAACACTCACACTTTCCGCTACCGGGAAAATGATTCGGGTCCATCTTCCTCCGGGTCTTTGCGCGAGGATCTCTTCCTCTTCAAACCTGCTGCCCCACGACTCCACTCAGGGCATCATCGTCCGCGCAGCGGATCTTAGTGAGCCCAACGGGCGAAAATTGATAATGACAAGAATGATCAACATCGCTCGCAAAGCTCG
>Ga0209510_1003643_pt1 | contig 14249 bp, 7 predicted proteins | sample BiotimSIPDNA_FD_185749 | JGI IMG/M metagenome (GOLD analysis project Ga0209510, IMG submission 185749) | Anaerobic biogas reactor microbial communites from Washington, USA - Biogas_R1 time_0 SIP DNA (SPAdes) (version 2) | ecosystem: Engineered > Bioreactor > Anaerobic > Unclassified | place... | reverse complement strand
CTTCCTTTTAGCTCTTTTTTGGCGCGTGCTGAAGAGCGTAAATTGGACTGGAGAATCGGTTGGGATAGCACAAGCAGCTGTTTGAAGGAACGACCATAGCGCGAATCACTTTTTTCAGCAGGCCCTATATAGGTGACGGCATTGTCCCTGGTGACATTAGACAAGGAAGGCTTAATGAAAGCTATACCAATAAGGAAAACTGCGACAGAATCAAAGCGAAAGTAAGGGAAGAAGCAAAGGGCCAGAGAAGTGTTAGGTACTGGGAAGAGTTTGGACTGCAAGCCCGTGATATTCCAAAGTTCTCTCAAGGGGAAACCGCTACTTTAGACAAGAAAACTGTTGAGTATGGGCAGATTCACAGTGAAGCAAGGGATGTCCAAAAGCTCGTCAGGCAAGTAGAAGAAACATCGTCCAAGAGTGGCTTTGGGATACTCGATAGAATGCACATGGCAAGACAGGGGCTGCAAAAAATTGCTATTAAGTGGGGATATACATCCTTCCGTGGAATGGCATGGCATTGGACAAAGGTAGTTGGCATAAAAATCCTTCCCATACTTTTACCATATGCTGTCTCTGGTATTGCGGGTCGCGTTGGAAAATACCGCTCACTCAACCCACAAAAAAGTACACCTTCACTAAAAGCCGTTAGTAAAGTCGCTACTGAAGTCGCAAAAAGGACCGCACCTGAACGCCATACTGTTTCTGGCCATAGCCGAATGCACAACGGTAAACCTATATACGTCCGCCCATATGAACGAGGCGGAAAAGGTGTTAGTTGAAGAATTTGGAACTTGAAAGGTGTTAGTATGAACAAAACCCTGCTGAAAAACTTCGCCACCCAAGCCCGTGTCCGTCTGATGCAGGACGTGCGCTACCGCCTGGGCCTGATGGGCATCATGGAAAAGGGCATCGCTGCCCCGGTGCACCAGACCCTGGACATGGAAAGCTATGAATATGCCCGGGGGCAGACCTTCAGCCTGCATGGCAGGGAGGTGGCTGCCCGGAAGCATGTGGCCAGTATGGTGCGGGCCCGGGGCTTTGAACAGACAGTGGAGGAGGTGGCCTATACCTGGTTCAACCGGCTCATCGCCATCCGCTTCATGGAGGTGAACGACTACCTGCCCCACCACACCCGGGTGCTCAGCTCAGCCACTCCTGGTCAGAGCGTGCCGGACATTGTCAGCCGCGCTTTGGACATCGATCTGGGGCTGACAGCGGACGAACAGCAGCAGGTGCTGGCCTGGAAGCTGGACAACCAGACGGATGAGCTCTTCCGCTTCTTGTTTTTGAAGCAATGCAGGCAGTTGGCAGCCTTGCTGCCGGGTTTGTTTGATGACCAGCATGCAGCACAGACGGACCACTTGGCTCTCCTGCTCACCATCAGCTGTGTGAACCCGGACGGCATTGTGGCTGAATTGCTGAAGATACCGGAAAGCTATTTTGATGTGAATGCCTTGGATGAGGAAGGGCAACCCATCGGCCAGATCGAGATTATTGGCTGGCTGTATCAATACTATATTGATGAAAAGCGGGATCAGGTCATCAACATCTACAAAGGCAAGGTGAAGAAGGATGACATCCCCGCTGCCACGCAGCTGTTTACCACGGAATGGGTCGTCAAATACATGGTGGAGAACAGCCTTGGAAAGGTGTGGCTGGATAATCATCCCGATGAATCTTTGGCTTCCAAGTGGAAATATCTGATGCGGTCTACGGATGAAACCAATCAGCGCATAAAGCATGATGTTTCCTCTCCGGAGGACATCAAGGTGCTTGACCCTTGTGTTGGTTCAGGGCATATCCTGGTGTACGCATTTGATGTTCTCATGGACATTTACAAAACTCAGGGTTATCTGGTGGAAAATGCTGCCAGGTTGATTGTTGAGAAGAACCTTCACGGACTGGATATCGACAAGCGCGCTGCCCAATTGGCGTATTTTGCTGTGATGATGAAGGGTATGCAGTATGACAGGACATTCCTGCAGAAAAGCATCAAACCGAATGTGCATGAAATCCACGAAAGCAACAGTCTGGAAGCCTTTGATGTCCAACCAGGGCAGCTGCGCTTGTCTGGCCGTAGTGTGGAGTTGGCGAATGAGCTGATTGCATGCTACCGAAATGCCAAGCAGTATGGTTCCCTTATCCAGGCTGACCATCTGGACTTATCGGGCCTTGAGACCCTGCAAGATGACTTGATGGAGGAATCTGTCAGAGACATTACCCTGTCCGGCTGGCTTGAGAAAGCTCACTATCTGTTGCCCCACTTTGCGGAGCAAACCAAGCTGCTGACAGGGCGCTACCATGCAGTGATCACTAACCCGCCCTATCTAAACAAGTATAATGATGTTCTGAAAGACTTCGTCAAAGCTGTGTATAAGGAGTATAGTGCAGACCTGTTCTCCTGCTTCATGTACCGCAATTTCCTTCTCTGCAAGCCATGCGGCTACTCCGCCTTTATGACGCCCTTTGTATGGATGTTCATAAAGAGTTACGAGAACCTGCGGGAGTTCATCATTGGCGAAAAGCATATCTCAACGCTCATCCAGATGGAGTATTCTGCCTTTGAGGAGGCAACTGTTCCTATTTGTTCTTTCGTTCTGAGAAATGCGCTTTCTATCAGCAAGGGAAAGTATATCCGCTTGTCGGATTTTAGGGGCGGGATGGCAATTCAAAACGAGAAGGTGCTGGAAGCGCAGGCCAATCCGGATTGTGACTATGTGTACGAGCCCGACCAACAGAACTTCACCAAAATTCCCGGCGCGCCGGTCGCGTATTGGGCAGACCAGGCGATCCTGGCTGCCTTTGAGAAAGGTCAGCGGATGGATACCTTGGTGAATCCAAGACAGGGATTGGCAACAGCTGATAATGATCGTTTCATTCGATTGTGGTATGAAGTGCATCAAAGGAGAAGTTCATTCGATTCTGCATCAGCAGACGAAGCCCTCAGCAGTCAGAAGAAGTGGTTTCCCTATAACAAAGGCGGCGAAAGACGGCAATGGTACGGAAACTACGATTACCTCGTGAATTGGGAAAACGATGGCCAGGAGATAAAGAACTTCAAGGATAGTGCTGGCAAAGTACGCTCAAGACCTCAAAACACAGGTTATTATTTTCGTGAAGCTATAACTTGGGGACTTATCACCAGTGGTGGCTTTAGTATCCGTTACCGTACTGCAGGTGGTATCCACGATGTATCAGGCATGTCTGCTTTTACCGATAATCACCAACTAATGATGTACTTGCTTGCATTGATGAGTACGCACCTGGCCGACTATGTGTTCAAGATGGTAAATCCCACCATTAACCTGCAAATTGGAGATTTCAATATCTTCCCTGTCGTCAAAGCCAAGGACAAGGAGGATGCGATTATTAACATGGCTGAAGAGAGTATTGAAATTGCAAAGGAAGACTGGGATTCCTTTGAAACATCTTGGAATTTCAAACGGCACCCAATGCTGTAAACACTTTCCAGCCCAGTGGTTAATAACTTTTGACGATATGTGATAATTAACGATTAAAAGAGTTCCATCTCTAAGATGAAGAAATTGTGCCAGTTGCGACCATAGAGCTCGTGTGAGTAGTGGTGAGTTAATGGGTGTGGAGGGAAAATTTGATGATAACTTCAATTGATAAACTTGAAAACCTTGGGATTTATACAACCATCCCTCCCAAGAAGGCGAGCGATTTCAAACGCTATAACTTAATATATGGATGGAATGGGTCAGGAAAGAGCACCTTGTCAAGACTGTTTAATCTCATTGGTGGCGGGACATTACCCAAAGAATATGAAGGCTTTAAAGCAACCGTCAGCTTGGGCAATGCATCATACAACGAAATACAGTTCCCAATAGCAACTGAGAGCATATCCGTTTTTAACGAAGATTTTGTTAGAGACAATATTGATTGGAACGGCACCCTGAAAAGTATTTTATTGCTTGACGAAAAGAACATCGAAGAGACAAAAAAGTATAATTCCCTGAAAACCAAGCTATATGGCAATGATGGACAACCTGGACTTATTAAGGAACACGAAAACAGCAAAGCTGCATTGGAAAAGGAGAACACTGAACTACAAAAGATACTTACGAATATTGGAAAGTCAGTAAAGACAAGTTTTGTGTTGCTTGACACAGGCGACTCATATTATATGAATTATGACAAGAGAAAAGTGCAGGCATTGCTGGAGAATCCAAATATTCCCCTATCAGATGATGATCTACTAAATGCCGATGAACTAAACAGAGCTTTGAATGAAGCTAAACCAATAAAAAAAGACACGATTACTGGTGAAGTAGCGCCCCTTGATAATGTGAGTCTGTTATTCTTGGCGAATAAAACTAAGGAGTTGCTGTCAAGAAAAATCGCCGCAAAGGTTATCGAAGATTTACGCAACAATCAGCATATATCAACATGGGTGAAAGAAGGACTCGACTTGCACAAAAAGGAGAAAAGAAGCGTCTGTGCTTTTTGTGGGAGTATAATAGGAGAAGAACGCTTTAAAGACTTGGATGCGCATTTTAGCGATGCGCTTAATACTTTAAATAATGATATTGATGCTTGTATAGATGAATGGGAGTCACACAAATGCGATAGTCAAAAAGCATTTACTAACCTATCAGTGTACTATGATGAACTGGTTCAAGATGTAAAGACCACTAATGAGGAGTATGCGAAAAGGATTCTAAACTTCAATGCTGAGATTGAAAAATATACTTTGCTGCTTACACTAAAACGAGAGAACCCATTTGATACTATCAATTTTTCTTTAGTTGAAGACTCTCTTTATGAAAGTGTAGTGGACTTAAATGAGGTCCTAAAGAAGTATGAGATTGCGATTGAAACACACAATGCAAAAACCGCAATATTTGACGAATCTATAAAAGAAGCAAAAAAGAAAGTCGAACGACACTATGTTAGGGAACTGATAATAGATTTGAATTATGACTCGAAAGCGAGGACGTATAAGGAAAACGAGGAGGATCTCAATAAAGAAAGCACTACACTACTAAGATTGAAAGAGTCTTTTGATTCTTTAGAAGCACAGTTATCCAATGAAACACTAGGAGCCGAAGAGTTTAACCTTAAACTGGAGCAATTCTTAGGATATAATGAAATCAAAATAAAATTTGATAAAGAAAATAAAGGTTATAGGATTTATCGAAATGAGCATGAAGAAGCGAGCAACTTAAGTGAGGGTGAAAAAACAGCAATCGCGTTCATCTATTTTATTACTAAACTTAAGGAAAACGGAAAGAGAATTGAAGATAGTATTATTGTAATTGATGATCCAATTTCAAGCTTCGACTCTAATAAACTATTTGCAGCATATGCGTATATGAAATCCGAGTGCGAACATGCAAAGCAAATGTTCGTACTAACGCATAATTACAACTATTTCTCTCTTGTACTGGGATGGTTTTGTAAAAAGCACTGTAAGGATAAAGAGACCGGCGATAGAGTTCCAGACTATGCAGTATATAGAATTGAAAATAAAATTGAGAATGCTAAGCGTGTGGCAGTATTGAGCGATGGAGGAGAAACCTTAAAGCAAGCAACGGAGTATGATTATGTTTTCCATACTGTGTACTCGTTGCGAGATAGGGTTTTAACGAAACAAGAGAGCATTTTCTGCGGCAATATATGTCGAAAATTGGTCGAATCATTTTTGAGTTTCAAGTTTCCAAAGCAGAGAGCTGATTTGGCAGCTTTGCTTCATGCCGCTTTGCCACGTAAGGAAGATATCATAAAAAGAGAGCGCATTTATAAGTTTGTCAACATTTACTCACATCAGAAAAAAATAAATGTGTTTGAAGAATTGGACACGGATATTCTGGATGCAAACGAACAGATGGTAATCAATGATATATTGTCTATGATTGAAAAACTTGATGCGAATCACTATCAAGCAATGGTCGAAAAAGTACAAAGCGAACCATTTGCTTAGCGTTTTACGATAATTAATCCACAAAGGTCGCGCATGAGAATCAAAGGAGAACGCAGACATGGGAACACTAATCCGGGATAAGTATGAAGCGTGGAAGGTAGAATGCCAGAAACGCTTTGCTCAGCTCAATGCCAATGAGGAAGAACTCAACTGCATCTTTATCGATATCTACGGCCTGCAGGACGAGCTATCCCCCGAGGTGGCGGACAAGGACGTCACGGTCTACCGCATCATCGATGAACCGGACGAGGAAGAGCGCAAGATGCGCTATGTGCTGAGCAAGCGGGATGCCATCATCACCCTGATCAGTTATGCGGTGGGCTGCATGCTGGGCCGCTATTCATTGGATGAGGAAGGTCTCATTCTGGCTGGACAGCCGTATAGCGATAAGTTTGTGTATGCCAGCATACAGTATGCAGGGATGGGACGCGTGGGAGAAGAGTTGCTTTCATCGGGACAAGGCGATTGCTATATCAGATTGCGTGATGGAGCAACAAAGGTTTGTAGTTTTCCGCCTGATCAGGATAACATTCTGCCCATCACCGATGAAGAATACTTCACCGACGACATCGTCTCCCGCTTTGTGGATTGGGTGCGGGTGGCCTATGGGCAGGCCACCCTGGAGGAGAACTTGCGCTTTGTGGCTGAAGCCCTGGGCGGCAACGGCACGTCCCGGGAGGTGATCCGCAATTATTTCCTGAAGGATTTCTACAAGGACCATGTGAGGACCTACAAGAAACGGCCCATCTACTGGCTGTTTGACAGCGGGCGGCAGGACGGCTTCAAGGCCCTGATTTACATGCACCGTTATGACCAGGACACCCTGGGCCGGGTGCGGGTGGACTACCTGCACCGTCTGCAGGCTGCCTATGAGAACGCCATCCAGGGCTGCGACCGGACAATCGATTCCGCCGCCACGGCAGCGGAGAAGGGCCGTGCCGCCCGCAGGAAAGAGAAGCTGCAGCGGCAGCTGGAGGAGTGCAAGGTCTACGACCAGGCCTTGGCCCACCTGGCAGGCCAGCGCATTGCAATCGACCTGGATGACGGCGTGAAGCACAACTACGCCCTGTTCCAGGGGGTGGAGCTGGCCCGGGAAGGCAGGCGGGCGGTGAAGGTGGATTTGTTGTCAAAGATATAATGCCTGTAACGGAAAGCATAGTACAAAACGGGGAGGAATTGAGATGTTTAAGAAGCTGGTGTCGATGATCTTGCTGATAACTTTATTTACTTTTCAATTACTTTCAACAAAGGCAGATGATTTTGCTTTCAGCAGAAATGGCATTACCTGGGAATCCACATGGAAGCAGGTCATCGAAGCAGAAGCCCAGGGTAACTATATGAGTGTTTATACGAAAGCCTTCTACCCCGGGTTCAAGAATCTTGAGATTGATACGCCTACAGTTGCAGGATTTGAGGCAACTTCAATTAATTACTTGTTCTATAATGAAAACTTCCTGGCAATTTATTATGAGTTTGGACAGCGCTTTCAACCGTCTGGCAAGGACATTGCTTTTTCTTTTGCAGTTAAAGATAGAAACAACTGGTTTGCTAAACTCATTCTTGCAATGAACAGCAAGTATGGAAATACTTTATCCGATGAACAAGACTGGTTGAATCAGAATTTGAGCCTGTTTCCGGAGAGCCTGTTGGAGTTTTTTGATATAACAATCTCAAGCCACAAGACATGGCAAGTGGCATCCAACACAATAGCTTCACTAATCTTCTTTAATGAGAAAGATTCAGGTGGGTCAAGATACTTTGATGCTGCTCTGGCTTTTTTAAATCTGGAGAAGATTGAAGAACTTGGCTTTGATGTTCTGCCCGGAATCAATACCGAAGGTCTTTGATAATTCGGGAATAGCATTGATACTGAATGAATGCTGCTATTCAAGCACCCGGCAGAGGACCAAGCGGCAATCAACACGTGACTCAAGGAGATTATAATGACCCTCACCACTGACGCCACCCGCATCAATGAGCTTTTCGCCGAAGGACACCGTCTGGTGTTCTGGTTTGACCCCACGGCGGACCGGGCAGAAGAAATTGACGGCATCACCCTCAATGGCAAGCTGCTGAAGCTGACCGGCAGCAACTATTTGCGCACCAAGGTGCTGCTGGAGCACGAGGACAGGGAGAGCAACTACCTGATTTATGCGCCGTTTGACAAGCTGGAGGATGAAGTCAACCCCCTGGCGGACATCATGCGCTATGCTGCCACCTATGCCAGCGATCGCATCAGCGAAGTGATGAAGCGCATGAGCCTGCCCTCCCACGTGCGGGAATACTTAGCGGCTTATCCGCAGTTCTGGCGCAACAGCCAGCGGATGGAGCGCTTCATCCAACTGGAGCTGCCCCAGGCCAACCAGACCGCCATCGACATGGGGGTGCTGGCGGTGCTGTCCGGCAGCCGGGTTGTCAATTTTGATGAGATCTGCCGCAGGGTGTTGGGGGAAGGAATACATAAGGGCAAGGAGCTCCTGGAGGTTTTTTCTGCCCAGGCTGCATTGGAGGCTTTTTGGCAGCTGTGTGCGCTGATCTACGGCTACCAGGAGGAGGATCCGAGCCTTGAGGGCTTGGTGGCTACCCTGCTGTGCACCTATACCGCTGGCCGTGGGGTATCGCTTCCCATGCGCTTGCAGCGCTACATCAGCCCGAAGGGCGCCAATGTCACCGTCTTCCTGCAGCAGTTTATGGGGATGGAGCGCACCCGGGCCACCTATAACGCCCTGAGCCAGGAGTATGTACAGCGGCTGAACCTGCGGGAGGCCCTGTCTGGCAAGCGAACGGAAGAACTGCTGAACCTGGATGCCTTTGAGTTGGTGGATGAGGTGATCCTGTTGCGGATGACCAGGGCTTTGGTGGAGGATGAACCCCAGCGCCCCATCGCCGGGCAGCCCATGGAGGAGGTAGCAGCCCACCGGACCCAGGGCGGCCTGCATTATGCAGGGAAGTTTTTACAACAATACCAGATGCTGCTACACGCCCGGGAACTAATGATGCTGGCGGCAGAGCCCTGGCAGTTTAAAACGGCAAAACACATGGCGGAAGCCTATATGCAAAAACTGTACCGGACGGATACCTGCTACCGCAAATTCTGTTTATTCTATGATAGGCTGGAGGACAAACAGCCCTATGAAGCGCTGTCAAACCATGTGGAGCGGGTGTATGTGAATGAGTGGCTGGACAAGATGAACCCCTTGTTCAGCAGCTTGCTGCGCGAAGGGCGCCGTTCTCTGGGCCTGCCCTTGCAGGAGCAGTTTGCCAGCCAGCGGGTTAGCCCCCGGGCAGGGCGGGAGCGCACCGTGGTGATCATCTCCGACGCCTTCCGCTTTGAAGTGGCCAAGGAGCTGGAGGGGATGCTGAACAGTGAAGCCAGGTACGAGGCAGAGTTGGCGGCCATGGTTTCCGTGCTGCCCTCGGTAACCAGCCTGGGCATGGCGGCTTTGTTGCCCCATGAAGAGATTGTGGTGCAGGAAGGGAAGCTGGACAATCCTCTGGTGGATGGTAGGCCCAGCACAGGCACCGCCAATCGGCAGAAAATCTTGACAGTTCATTATCCCAATGCGGTCGCCATGAAGGTGACAGATGTGATGGCACTGGTCAGTAGTGATTTTGCGGATATATTTAACGGAAAAGACGTCATCTACCTGTACCATGATCAGATTGACACCCTGGCCGAGGAACAACCAACCCAGAACCAGGTGTTTGAAGCCTGTGCAAAGGCGTTGCAGGATATCGAATCGGTTATTCGACGATTGACTAACGAGATTAGCGCAACCTCTTATATTGTGACTGCTGATCATGGTTTTCAATACCGCCGAAGCCAGATACAGGAATATGAGAAAGTGGAAACCAGGGGGACAGATCCCGTCTTCCCGGGCAAGCGCTTCCGGGTAACCCGGGAGCCGGAAGACATCACCGGCACCATCAGCTTTCCTTTTTCCTATCTTGAAGGCGGTGGCTGGGTGAGCGTGCCAGTAGGCGCCAATATCTTCAAGCATCAGGGTGGCGGACAAAACTATGTGCATGGCGGCGCCAGCCTGTGTGAGATGCTGGTTCCTGTAATGACAGTTAAAAGTAGAAAGGGCAGGCAGGCCACCCGAAAGGCTGCCCTCAAGCTGTTGACCCCCTCCCACCACAGGCTGAACAACCTGATTTCCGTCCTGGAATTTCTGCAGGAGGAGGCCATCAGCCCCACTGTGAAACCTGTCAACTACCAGGTGTTTGTCGAAACAGAGGAGGGAAACGTGGTCAGCGGCGTGGAGTTGGTTGAGGCGGATAGCAGCGCCAGAACCTCAGCAGAGCGCATCACCAAAACCCGTCTCACCCTGCAAAGCCGCAGGTATGACCCCAGAGCGAACTACTACCTGGTCATCAAGGACAGGGATGACCCCCTGGCGCAAGCGCAACGGATTGAGTTTCATATTGACATTGCCTTTGCCAACGACTTTGGCTTTTGAAAACAGGAGGATGTAACCATATGCCGGAACAGCTGCCATCCCTCGCCCTGAACGAAAAACTGAAGGCCCATTTCGCTGGCCGCATTGTGCGCAAAGACCTGACCAAGCGCTTGAAGCAAGGCGCCAATGTGCCGGTGTATGTGCTGGAATACCTGCTGGGCATGTACTGTGCCTCGGACGATGAGCAGGTAATCCGGGAGGGCATGGAAACTGTAAAGAGAATCCTGGCGGACAACTATGTCCGGCCGGATGAAGCGCAGAAAACACTGTCCAAGCTGCGGGAATTGGGCAGCTATACGGTCATCGATGTGCTCAGCGTTGGGCTGAACCTGAAGAACGACCGCTATGAGACCACCTTCTCCAACCTGGGCGTCAAGGGCATACCCATTGCGCCGGACTACCCTGCCCAGTATGAGCGCTTGCTGTGCGGCGGCATCTGGTGCATTGCGGAGTTGGATTACTTCTATGATGAGGCAGACAAGCACCGCAGCCCCATCAGCATCCGACGCATCACCCCCATCCAGATGCCCAGCCTGGACTTGAGCGAGGTGATGACTGGGCGCAAGGGTTTCAGCAAAGAGGAATGGGTGGACGTGGTGCTGCGCTCTACGGGCATGGAGCCAGGCAAATTGAGTGAGCGGGAGAAATGGCTGCACCTGGCCAGACTGATTCCGCTGGTGGAAAACAACTTCAACTTTTGTGAGCTGGGACCTCGCAGCACAGGGAAATCCCATGTGTATAAAGAAATCTCACCTTTCTCAATCCTGGTGTCCGGCGGACAGACCACAGTGGCCAACCTGTTTTACAACATGTCCAGCCGCACCATTGGCTTGGTGGGGATGTGGGACTGCGTGGCCTTTGACGAGGTGGCGGGCATCAAGTTCAAGGATCAGGACGGCGTTCAGATCATGAAGGACTACATGGCCTCAGGCTCCTTCTCCCGCGGGAAGGAAGAAAAGGCGGCCAACGCCTCCATGGTGTTCGTGGGCAACATCAACCAGAGCGTGGATTCCCTGCTGCGCACTTCTCACCTGTTTGACCCCTTCCCTGAGGCAATGGCCAATGACACCGCCTTTCTGGACCGGATGCACTGCTATAACCCCGGCTGGGAGATCGTCAAATACCGCCCTGCCTCCTTCACCGACGACTATGGCTTCATCACGGATTATTTTGCCGGCTTCCTGCGTGAACTGCGAAAGACCTCCTATGCGGATTTGATCGACCGCCATTTCAAACTGGGCAGGGACCTGAACCAGCGGGATGTCATCGCCGTGCGCAAGATGGTGTCCGGCTTGGTGAAGCTGGTGTACCCTGATGGTGCCCTTGATAAGGATCAGCTGGAGGAGCTGCTGCGTTTTGCTATGGAGAGCAGACGGCGTGTCAAGGAGCAGCTGAAAAAGATTGGCGGCATGGAATTTTATGATGTCAACTTCTCCTACATGGACAACGAAACCTTTGCCGAAGAGTATGTGACCGTGCCGGAACAGTCCAGCGGAAAGCTGATCCCCGAGGGCACCCAGCGGGCTGGGCATGTCTACACCATCGCCCATGGCAGAAACGGCATGCTGGGAGTCTTCAAGCTGGAGACCGAGATGACCCCCGGAAATGGCAAGTTTGAGCGAACCGGCCTGGGTTCTGACAAAGAGGTGCGGGAAGCGGTGGAGACCGCCTACTCCTACCTGAAGCTGAACAGCCGCAACATCAGCGGCGCCATCAGCCTGTCCACCAAGGATTATTTGATGCACGCCCAGGACCTGGGAGGACATGGCATGACCAGTTCATTGGCGCTGGCCACCCTGATTGCCCTGTGTTCCTGCGCCATGAATAAGCCTGTGGTTCCCAGCCTGGCCATTCTGGGCAGCTTGACACTGGGCGGCACCGTGACCAAAGTGGAAGAACTGGCCAACACCCTGCAGGTCTGCCTGGACAGCGGTGCCAAAAAGATCCTGCTGCCCATCGCCTCCACCGTGGACATGCCCAGCGTGCCGGCTGAGCTGATGGGGAAATTTAGTATTTTGTTCTTCAGCTCGCCGGAGGAAGCTGTGTTTAAGGCGCTGGGGGTGGAGTGATGAACGCCGGATGTGGCATGCATATACTTTATAGTACATGATGGACGAAGGGCGTTGGTGAAAAGTATGGGACCACTTGAGCATATCAGGGAGTTGCTGGTTGGCACCAGGGTTCGCCACTCGGCTTTTGGCTATGGTTTCATTTTTGATGTTTCTAAAGCTTTTGTTAAGGTGGATTTCGATGCATTGGAAAGGACATTTCTGCGCACAGTTTTCTCTCAACAAGTTCAGATTGACGAGCCAGAACCAACATCACGATTTTGATTATTGCTGGCTCTGGAGAGCCTCATTCCTCTGTCCCCCAAAAACACCTCCTTCTATTTACTTTTGTACGGAGGTTTCGACGGCTCTAACAGAACCAAGGCATGGTCTGCAAATGGAATATTATGGTTCCACCTGCTGGCACCTAATGAACGGGGAGAGGAAAGACCGGTCCTTAACCGGGGCAGGATGACAGATACCTGGGATGACGAGGGCTTCCATCTGGAATATACCATCTTGTACTTGCTGGATGAAGAGTATGCATCCGATTATTACGAAGACCAGGATCACTTGCGGGTGAGCCATGAACAGCAGATTCGGAGCCTGATTGATATAGCGAAGCTTTATGACCCTGAGGGTGACTTTAGTGTATTCTTTCATGAGGAATATGACCGATATTTTGAGGATGGCTTTTTGCCGGATGACGGGAGTTACCTGGGCTTACGACTGAACAGGCAGATTAATACAAAGGAAGAACTGGATACAACGCTGAAACTGATTGAAACTTTCGTTAAGAAAGTGGAGTTTCAGATTTCCGAATTTGCATGTCAACCCGAGGATGGTAGCGAGGAAGGTGAAGATGATGTGCAGGACGATGAAGAGGACATTGACGACATCGCGTTGTCCTTCCGCGATTTCATCATCATCTCCAACCGCTATAGCTGCATCAAGAAGAACCATGAGATGCGCAAAGTGACTGCATTACTTGGATTTTTTAGGCCAGGCGGCAAAACTGACACCCAATCGCTGCCTGCCTTCCATTGCACGGACTGCGGCGAGTATTACATTCATGAGCGGGATTATTTGAGGGCTAAAGGCATGGATGGCACGCCGCGATGCAAGCTGGTCTACGAAAAAGACTATGGCGGTGAAAGAACCGGGGATTATGCCAACCTGACAGAGAGATCCACCCTGAACCTGTGCGGCTATAATGTTAACCGGGCAGCAGGGCTGGCAGAAGCCCAGCGCAGGCTTATTCTGGATTTTATAATTCATGACAAGGTATTGGAACTCTTCAGAATTAAAAGCCACATTGCCTGGCTTGTAAAGAATAACAAGAGAAATCCCCGGAATACTGAGGCTGTGAGCAAGTGGGAAGCGGATCTGGACTACCTGAATTCAGAATATTTTGATGACGGAACCAGGATTGGCGTCGCATCGATCCGTACGAAACGTTTGTGATGAGATGTGTGAGACGGTTTTCGCGACTGGAGCAGGGTTAATCACACTTTTCTATTAATAGCGCATTCTGAACCACAACACAAAACCACTTTCGTTTTACAATTTTCGTCCGTACCCCCGTACCTTTTTCATGGTTAAGAAACATCAAAGATCTCTCCAAATTAATCTCTTGTTTGTCTTTATGAAAACCGCGGTACTGTCAAATCAAGTTCGCAACTTTGGACTCCGTTTACCATGTCACGCTGCCTGTTTATCCAGTGATTTGAGCGAATCCTCACTCAGGTATCCTCTGGTCACTGACCATTCTTCCGAGTATTCCATCAGGTACACTGT
>Ga0209510_1003634_pt1 | contig 14262 bp, 17 predicted proteins | sample BiotimSIPDNA_FD_185749 | JGI IMG/M metagenome (GOLD analysis project Ga0209510, IMG submission 185749) | Anaerobic biogas reactor microbial communites from Washington, USA - Biogas_R1 time_0 SIP DNA (SPAdes) (version 2) | ecosystem: Engineered > Bioreactor > Anaerobic > Unclassified | place... | reverse complement strand
GATAAGCCATCTGGATTTGACGTGGGTGGTGACCGAAGGCAGGCGCACTTATCCCAGACGACTGAAAAGTCGCAATAAAAGTCCCACGGCCGCCCAATTATCACTGTTTTGAGGGGGGGAGCACTTTTTGGGAATGAAAGACAGGATCTTTAATGGTTTACTTGTCAGGTATTTAAAAATAAGAACCGATTGATTTTGATTTTAGTCGGTTGATACTGATAAATAATATAAATTAAAATGAGAAACAGTTACGAAACATTTCATGCCTTATGCCAAAGTAGAAGAAGCCACCGGAAATTCAGCCCCGAGCCGGTACCCGAAGAGATGATCGCGCAAATATTGGAGACCGCCGCTACGTCACCGTTTGCTTCAGGCAGGAAGAACTGGAAAATATTGGTTATCAGAGATAGAGATGTGTGCCGGGAGATGGTGGAGGCGATCCGACGGCAAACCGAACAAATGGCGGCCGACATGGAGCCGGAGATGGCGTCGATGTTCAGGCGTTATGTCTCAAACTTCACGCAGTTCGCAGATGTCTCCGCTTTATTGCTCCCCATATTCCGGGTCGCACCCGTAATGCGATCTCTCTTGCGCGACAGGCTGACACCCTCCCTGCAATGTTGGGAGCGCGACAATGCCGTGAAGTCGATTTCGTGTGTAGCCATGCTTATTCTGCTGGCTGCCGAGAGCCTGGGATTGGGTGCATGTTACATGACCGGCCCGCTCATCGCCGGTGAGGAGTTAGCACAGATTACCGGACTCTCTGCCGGACAAGAAATCGGCGCTATCATTCCAATTGGTTACCCGTTAAAATGATCATGTCGATGGAATTATTTGTCCACTCCTTTGTTTTCAACAACAAGAAAGAGAACAGCTATCTGCTGTGGAACCGGGCAGGAGAGTGTTTGCTGGTTGACCCGGGCTGCTCTACACCCTACGAGCAGGAATTGCTTACCGGATTCCTCTCCCGGAACAATCTCTATCCGAAGAGACTATTGCTTACGCATGGCCATTTTGACCATGTTGCCGGAGTACCATTCCTGATTCAAGAATATGGTTGTGAATGTTGGATGCACTCTGCTGAAGAAAAAGAACTCCAGCTATCCCGGACGTTGGCACCGATGTATGAGTTTGAGACAGTTGAAGAGTTTCAAGTAGATCATCATTACGACGACAGCACCCAACTCTCTTTTGGTGGAATCTGCCTGAGAGTCATCCATATTCCGGGGCATACCGATGGTTCTGTCTGCCTGTTTGTGCCGGGCGGTCCTTACCTGTTCGCGGGTGATGCGCTGGTGAAAGGCAGCCTGGGCTTTGTCAATAACAGTTATGGCGAGGTGCTGGCCCATCTCCAAAAAAAGATCTACCCGCTTCCGGATGAGACGATCATCCTTTACGGCCACGGACCCTCTTCCACGCTGGCTGAAGAGAAACAGACGAACCCCTTTTTCCATCGGATGAATCGGAAAAAGTAATATCAATAAAGTAGATCATTCTCTTTTCTCTGCCCGTCTCATTGACTTTGCACTACCAAAGCCGCTCTGTAGCGCAACCTCTTCTTTCGATAAACCGGGCTGTTCGGCGGTAAGACGACGAGCGTGTGCAAGACGGTGGCCGTTGACGAATTGCGAGAAGTTAACGCCGATATCGTTGTTGATCACCCGTGAAATATAGGTGCGGTTTGTACCTGTTTCCCGCACTAAATCCCAAATGGTAAGATTTTCATTCAGATAAATCTGCTTATCCGTGAAAAGAGTTTCTATCTTCATTTGTAATGAACGCTGCTGTGCCGTAATTCCTTTGGCCGGAGGCTCTTCGTCCATCTCATCATCCTTTCCACAGGTAAGCAATACTTGCCGCTGGCTGTTTCCGAGCAAGCCGATCCAGAACAGCATGCCTGTCAAAATCACCGACGGCGCGATCAGAAAAGAACTGTTCCCGGCAAAATTCTCCTTGCTGATTATCTCCATAACGATACAGGTGAAGATCGTAACCAGCAAAGTAACGTTCAACCACTGCACTTTACGCAACGAATATTCAGAGTTGGAATAAAAATTGGCAACCTTTTCGCTATTACGTCTTACCGCTATGATCGACAGCGACATGTATGCCATACCTTGCGTGACAAATACCACATTGACGAGATGTCTCATAATTTTCTGGTATAGGAAAATTCCGGTGACAGGGGGTTCCGATAGAGTAGGATACAAGAAACCGATGTAATCCGCTTTCGACATGAAAAGTGTCCCGATGCCATAGAGTAGAAAAATAACAACCGGTAGTATCAGGAATTTGTAGTGTTGCCTCAACGAAAATCTGGGATCAATTGCCAGCAACCGTACGTAGATATAATAGAGAGGAAAGGTCAGTAAATGGGCAAGGTAGTAGAGAGAGTCGGCATAGATATATAATTCAGGCAAGGGCAGATAGTACAATGTGTGAGATATGAAGATGATGAGCGACACGATCATAAACTTACCTAGGAACCATTTCGGCTCGTTTCCTCGCCTTTCCACAATATTAAGCACCACCGCCCAAAACAGGGTGGTATAGAGAGGACTTAATAAGAGAAATAGTTTGAACATATTGATAATATCTAATAGCCCAAGGCAAAATTACAAAAAAATAATATATTAATTATTTTTTTATCTTTTGTCCGGATGTTTTACCTTTTGTCCGAATGTTTTTACAATTTGCCCGTTGGATTTAGCTTTGCATCCTTACTTTTGTTTTTTGAGAACAATATTTATTAACTTCATAATTTAGATAAAGCAAACTATGAGAACAACGATTATTAATTTTTATGGTTAATACCTGTGATCTTATTGGCAGTATCATGTAGCCTAATCGAAAAACTTGACGACGTTGATTTCGACGTCACGATGCCGGTTACTTTCACGGTGATTGAAACGGCCAGTTCCCCATCGGGCAAGTCTTATTCCGATTCCGAAACGCTGAGCGTAGCCAATGACCCCGACGTGTTGAAATATGCCAAAAAAATTAAAAAATTTAAGGTGAATAAGGTTACTTACTCCATCTCGGGTGCCAATCCGGCCACGATAAAGCTAACCGACGGAAAAGTTGCGACCGGTAACGGAAAAACTATCGCAAGTGCTGCCACCATCGACCTGTCGAATACCTCTGAAACCAATCTGACAACCGACAATAGTGGTATCTCCGAACTCTGTAAATCGTTACTTGAAAACAAGCAAGAGCAGATAACACTCCAAGGAACGCTCTCATCAACTCCCGTCAGTTTCACGGTAAGATTGAAGTTTTATCTAACGGTCACGGCCAATGCTCTCGACTAATGAATTTTACAAATCTGACTTTACAAATATCATTTCATCAATTTAAATTCAACAAAATGAAAAAGCTAAGTTTATTAATTGTCGCTTTATTACTTTTTACAGTAGCAGGTGTCCAGGCACAATCAGAGGGTGGCGATTTTGCCAAAAGAGGTGCAATCTTACTTAATCCTCAGTTGCTTAATGTGTCATATCAGAGCATGAAAATCAACAGCTCCGATAGTGATGCCAGCGATGGGGAGAAGTTATCGCAACTGGGTTTATCCGTCTCAGGTGGTTATGCCATTGCCGACAACCTGTTTATTCTTGCTCAGGTAGCCGGACAGTCATTACAATTGGGAAGTGATGATGCAACCAAAGTCTCTTTTTTCACTATCGGTGCTGGCGCCCGTTATTACATTGGTAAATTTTTCCTGGGCGGAGGTGTGCTTGCAAATAACGGTAAGATAAACATTGGTGGCTATTTTGACGACTTTGACGATATGGAGGTGAGCGGAGATGACCTCAGCACAACCATTATCGGATATCGTGCTGAGGCAGGATATGCCATATTCCTGACTCCGTCGGTTGCCCTTGAACCATCGGTCAGTTATGGAGGCAAACTTACGGGAGGTGAAATAAAAGTCGGCGGTGAAAAAATGGACTCCAAAATTAAATACAACCAATTTGGTGTCAATCTCGGAGTAAGCATCTTCTTCTAAAAAAACAACGGAAAGAAGGGGTTGTTTTTATTCTGAAAACGGCTCCTTTCTGTTTTGTTGAATCACAATTGTAAGCAACATGGAGATCGAATATAAATTAAGGGAATTACTGATGCCGGTGCTGGGCATTGCTAACATCGAGGAGATACAACCTTCACATGCGCTTGTGAACGACCTGGGAGCCGAAAGCATCGACTTTGTTGAAATACTTTACCTTATTGAAACCCATTTCGGGGTGAAAATACAGATACAGGAAATCACCATGGTTGACTATGCTTCGGTGGATACGTCCGTCGATGGCAAGGTAACCCAGGTGATCGCCGAGAAACTGAATCGCGACTTCAAGACCGATAAGTTCCATGAAGGGCAATCCGTACGCGATATTTACGAAAATTTCACGGTAGGTGATTTGTCCACTATCATCGCGTTGAAAACAGAGAAGCCAAAACAGGAAGCATGAGGTTTTATTTAATCGACCGGATTACGGAAGTTGCTCCGGCAAAATATGTAGAGGGATTGAAGCTCATCTCGATGAGCGACGATGTTTTTGACGAACATTTTCCCGGATACCCGGTTTTTCCCGGTTCCTTAATCCTGGAAGGCCTTGCCCAAATGAGTGGATTATTTTTTGAATACTGCCTCAAGCAAGAGGGGGTAACCGGTAAACGGGCCGTGTTGACATTGGTCAACCGGATGAAATACCGTCGCCTTGTTATCCCGGGAGACTGCCTGCATTACCGTGCCGATGTGAAAGCATTTTACCCGGATGCGTACGCGACGGTAACCGTAAAAGCCACGTGCGAAGGGAAACGATACGCTGAAGGCGAACTGTTTTTCAGTTTCTTAAACGACATCATGGATGAAGAAATGCAAAAAACAACCGATCGGCTGATGACACTGGCTTTCCGTAACGCGCGGGTAATTTCGGAGAAATGAGAGTGATATATAAGAAATATTTGCCCAAGGAGGAGATACCGGTTTATGACTACGCTCGAAACCGGAAATTGGTAAAATATTATACCCGCGAGACCATGGCTGCAGTCGTGTCTGTCGCCTGCCTGTTTGAAGGGCGCGCTCCTGACCCCTGCATGCCCTTTTTCTACTCATCGGGTGAAACCGAAATGATTGATCTCTATCGCGGCATTGGTGACAGGATTACCAGCGTGGAAAAGGATTTCAGGTCAACCTGGTTTGTCGAGAATGTGGCCGTGTTGATCTCTCCGCTGGAACGGTTCAAAACGATGCGCAACACCACCGCCTGTTTAGTGGCCATCGAAAACGGATTGAAAGGGGATAATGGCGTGTTGTTAGCCTCGGCGTCCGGATTACTTTATTCGGCAATGTTCACCGAAACGGAGGGTACCGTACTTATTGGCGCCGGAAAATTGTATGCTGACGGAACGGTGGAATGCGGGTTTGCCGAAGGATTGCCCGCCGAATTTGCGACACACCCGTTACTCGACAGCCCCGGAGATGCCATCGAAATTTTTCAACCTTCAAAATCACCCGCTGTATGGCCGTCGTAATCACCGGGTACGAAATACAATCGCCGTTGGGATGTACGTGCGAAGAAAGCTTTGCCAGCCTCCAGGCCGGTCTTTCCCGCGTGGGAAACATCCAAAGCTTCGATGCCGAAGGATTTCCCTTCAAGGCTGCCGGAGAGGTGAGAGAAAACGGGCAGGTGGTTGCAACGCCGTCGAATATTGACAGGAAAGTCTATTTTTTGGAGCGGGCACTCAGTCAGCTCATCGAAAACACCACCCTCGATGCACGCTACACCTCAGCCGAACGGATCATGAACATTGGTACCGGGATTGATTATATCGATATCGCTTCCTTTTTCAACCATCGGGAATACCGGCAACCGCCGGGATCGGAAACCACGTACTACAAAACGGCGGCACAAATTAAAAAAATGGCCTTCGAAAAGCAGGTATCCGGAGGCTGTAACATCTTTACAGCTGCTTGCGTGGCATCAGCCCAAGCCATCGGGCTGTCCTACCGGATGATCAAGCGCGGGATGAAACGCGCCATCCTGACTGGTGGCAGCGATTCGATGATCTCGTACGTGAACTACATGGGTTTTTATCTGCTTGGCGCCATGTCCACCGATCCCAACCCGGCCACCGCCTGCAAGCCTTTCGATCGCCGGAGAAGCGGCACCGTGCTGGGCGAGGGTGCCGCCATGCTGTTGCTTGAAGAGAGCAGCTTGGCACGGGAAGAGGAGATACTGGCCAAAATTGTCGGTTACGGCTGCACCATGGATGCCTATGCCATCACCGACCCTGACCCGTCGGCACGGCAATTGGCAAAAGCCATCCGCTTGGCGCTGGAGGACGCGGCCCTCGCACCCGGGTTGATCGATTGTGTTCATCTCCACGGTACCGGAACGCCGAAAAATGCTCCTGCCGAGTACCTGGCTCTTCGCCAGGTGTTTGGAGAGCGTGTGGCCGAGCTGCCTGTCTATTCCATGAAAGGACAGACCGGTCACCTGGTTGGTTCGTGCACTGCCGTTGAGATGCTTGCTGTAATGCATTCCATCAGGGAGCAGGAGGTACCACCCACGCTGAACTTCACGGAGAGTGATCCGGAAGCACCGCTGTTTGTAGTGCGCGGAAAACCACTTTCCTTGCCAATAAGATACGTGCTGAAGTTGAACTCGTCGTTTGGCGGGCACAACACAGCCATCATCATTGAGAAATACCAATAAGAGATATATTACCGGCTGATTATGGGACAAATTGTCATTACCGGCGCGAGCTCCGCAATTGGATGGGCAATCGCTGAAGAGTTGTCGACAATCGGGAAACCCATGCTTTTACAGGGGACCCGAAAGCACGAACTGCCGTTGAATGAACTGTCGGCAAACGCGGAGTTCGTGATGGCCGATTTTTCCTCGCCTGCCGCGCTGGAACACTTTATCTCCCGGTTGACCGATGTAGATATTTTAGTCAATGCGGCAGCCTGCACGATTACCGAACTACTTCCGCAAACCAGGGACGAGTCGATCGACAAGATGATTGCCGTCAACATTGCCGCACTGGTAAAAATCTGCAAGGCAATTATTCCACCCATGTGTGCCAAAAGGTCGGGTGTCATCGTCAACATCACCTCGGTAGCAGCATCGAAGGTCTATCGGGGACAAAGTGTTTACGCCGGGACGAAAGCGTTCTCGGAGGCATTCTCGAAAGGAATTGCTGCCGAGTATGGTCGGAAAGGAGTGCGTTGCAACTGCGTGGCACCGGGATGCATCAATTCAGGAACATTAAAGCTCCTGGCCCATATTGCCAAAGACAAAATTAATCAATCCAATGCCATGGCGAAGATGGGGGAACCGCGGGATGTGGCTGCCGCTGTCGCTTTTCTCTGCCGGGAAGAAAACGCGTTCATCAACGGCACGGTACTGCACGTCGACGGGGGACAGTGGATCGGTCTCTGAAACATCCTATTTCCATGAAAGATTAAATTTTAACTTGTTTTTGCTATTTTATGACTTGAAATTGCATACCCTGCGTGTGCTTTTACCTTTTGTCCGATACTTTTTACGATTTGCCCGTTCGGTTTTGTCACGAAACCTTACTTTCGTTCTTATAAAACAGGAGAGGTTTTAATCTCAAATGTATGTTTTGAAAAGAGTAACCTCTCATTCGTTTGTAAATTGGTAAAGAAAGATGAAATTTTCCACACTCACGGTATCATTCTCCATAGTGGCACTTCTATGCCTGCTCTTTTTGTTTTCCTGTGACCGAGACGAAGAAGAACCGGTTTATCTGGGGAAATGGGTGCTTGAGAAAGCGGAGCCGCGCATTGACGACAGTTACTTCCAGTCTTACATCCATATTAAGGAGGACAAATCGTTCGAGCTTTACGATAGTAGCCGGGAGCTGTTGATAACCGGTCGTCCCGAGCATTTCTCAGTGAAGGGGTTCAAGCTCACACTTACGGATCCCGCCAGCGGGGAGAGATATCTCTTTACCATTATCAGCCGAAAAGAAGACATGCTAATACTGCGCACCTCTGTTTTCGGTAACGAGACTACATTAACGATGCACAAAATTTCCAATTAAATCCCTCCCCGCTATGCCTTTCACTGGTATAATACGAAACACAAAATATTTGCAACTGGCCGTCATTGCTCTCCTCCTGTCGTTGACCTTCTTCCCGGCAAATGCGCAGGGCGACTTCACGCTGGAGGGATGTCGGGCGATGGCCCGCTCTGTGTTCTCGGCTGAAATGCAGAGAGAACAGATCTCCCAATCGGCTGCCTTCCGACAGCAGCTCCTGAAAAAAATGATCACCCCGGATGTGTCGGCCTTCGCTTACGGGGCTTACCTCTCGGAAGTACCCGATCCCACTGCTGCCTTCGAATATGCATTTGATGTCTCTCCCGCTCCGCATGAAAGGCTCAAAGCCGGACTGTTCCTCTCCCAACGGATATATGATGGAGGAGAGTACCGGTTGAAGAAGGAAGAAATCAGATTGGACAGAGATATAGAAGAGCAAAAGGCGGAAGAGTCATTACTGCAAATCGACAATCTTGTCGATGAGGTTTTCTTCGGAATCATACTTGTCCATAAGGGATTGCAAGCGCTCGAAACACAACGGGAGATCGTTTCTCTGGCATGGAACGACGTACAGTCGCTTGTCGGAGAAGGAAAATTCCTTAAAAAAGATTTGCTCCAAGCCGAAATGGCATTGATTGATGTGGAGACCCGCATCGAAGAGTTGAGAGCCGAAGAGCATAGATACCGCCGGATACTTTCGGAATTGCTGGGGCAGGAAATTGGCGCCGATGACCGGTTGGTCGACCCTGTCTGTGATGATCAAGGAGAAGAATTTACCGATCCGGCTTTTCTTCAACTCGATCTGCAAGAGGCGAAAATTGAACTGACACGTGATCTCTCTCGTACGGCAGCGCTGCCCAAAGTCCGTCTTTTCGGCTCGGTGGGCTATGGCAAGCCCGGACTGAACTTTTTTGAAAACCGTTTCGATTGGTTTGGCGGTGTAGGACTGCTGCTACAAGTGCCTATCACCGTATGGCGCGATCATGCTCGCGAAGAAAAAATCCTGCAAATCGAATCGGACCGGTTACGCATATACCGCAACAACCTCCAAAAAAAGCGCGATATAATCAAAGCGGCACATTCGGGAGAAATATACCGGTATGAGACCCTTGAAAATCGACAGATTATTCTCCTTGAAAAGAAGGGGCAAATCAGGCAACAGATGGAGATCTTGCTGAGGGAGGGAGAAGTCTCTTTGTCGGACTATCTTGCTGCCCTCGGCGAAGAAACCGCTGCGAAGATCAAACTCCAGCTCTATGCCATCCACAAGACGAAAGAGACAATAAAACGGAACCGTATGCTTGTTAACCACTCAAATTATTCTGAAAAATGAGAAAAAACGCACTCCAGAACCTGCTTGCCGCATTTATAATCATTTTGTCGAGTTGCTCGGAGGCAGATCGACCGGCAGCTTATGGGCATTTCGAGGCACGTGAATGGATCGTTTCCGCTGCCGGAAGTGGTAAAATCCTCTGGCTCGACATAGAAGAGGGCGATGCGCTCACGAAAGGGCAACCGGTCGGTCAGATCGATACCGCGGAACTGTCACTGCAGAAGATCCACCTCGACAATCAAATTGTGAATCTCCGTGCCTCGTTACCGGATGTGGGACTACAGATCGGGACGTTGAAAGAGAAAAAGAATGTCGCTGAAAAAGAGTACCTGAGGGTTGATAGATTGGTGCAATCGGGTGCTGCCGACCGAAAAAAACTGGACCAGATTGAGGATGAGCTGGCGCTTGTAGACCGGCAGATTGCTGCCGCATTGTCGTCACTGCACCGTGAAACGGCTGCCATCCTCGCCCAGATAGAAGCACTCGAAATGCAACGCGATATCACTACGCACCGCATCCAAGAGTGCGCTATCGTGAATCCCGAGAAGGGAAGAGTGGCGTTGCAATTTGCCAAGAGGCACGGATTTACCGCTTCCGGGCATCCACTCTATAAACTGATTGACACTGGTGAAATGACCCTCCATAGTTGGTTCCCGGGAGAGCTGCTTCCACAACTCTCAATCGGAGGCGAAGTGAAAGTGGCCATAGACCATCCCTACGGGAAAATGAAATATCATGTCGGGAAGATCTGCCATATCGCCGAAAAACCGGAATTTACACCAGGCCAGGTGCAGACCCGGCAAAACCGGGCTCTATTGTTCTATCATGTGAAGATCAACGTGACAAATGATGGTACGATTAAGCCGGGGATGCCGGCCGAGATTTATCTCCTGAATTTATCCCCTGAGGAATGATTGAGGCGCGACACATATCGAAACATTTCCGCAGCCGGCAGGTTCTGTGCGACTTGAACTTTTCCGTCGAAAAGGGTGAGATCCTGTGCCTGGTAGGCGCTAACGGTGCGGGGAAGTCGACCCTCTTCAATATCATCGCCACGCTTGACGATGAATATGAAGGTCTTCTCCAAATCCGCGGGGTAAATGTACGGGAAAATAAACGGCAGGTGAGGGAGATCATCGGCTATGTGCCGGGACGGTTTTCCCTCTATGGCGAGCTGACCGTTGCAGAGAACCTCTCCTTTTTTGCGTCGGCTTATGGTTGTAATCCATACGAAGCACATCAGCGTTCTTCAGGCCTGTGGCGCCATCTGGAGGCCTCTTCACGCAAGCAGGCCAAATACCTGTCGGGCGGGATGAAGCAGAAATTGGGAGTATGCTGTGCCCTGGCGCATGACCCGCACCTGCTCCTGCTCGATGAACCGACCACCGGGATTGATCCCTTTTCGCGCCACCTGTTATGGGAAGAGCTTAGATCGCTCCAGAAAAGTGGGATGACCATTCTTGTCAGTACGCATTATCTCGAAGAGGCGGCTATTGCCGACCGTGTTTTGTTCATCCATGAAGGGCGACAACTGAAGCTCGGTCCTCCTGATAAGATAGTGGCTTCATACCCCCGGCAGCTGTTTACCCTCGGTGGGTATCCCGTACAGCCATTGTTTCACTCGATGAAAGAGCTGCCGGGCGTCATCAACTGTTACATCCGTGGCGAGCATGTTTATATCACCGTTGACGAAAATATTTTGCTTGAGACGATAGGGGTATTCGCTGCCGGAAAAGGATTCGAAAAAGTGGAGATAGCACAGCTCCCGGCCGACATGGAAGATGTCTTTATCGATTGTCTGGCCACGAATGGAGGAGGGAGCATCTCATGCTAAATATTCGTACCGATAGGCTGACGCGCGATTTCGGCACACTCAGGGCTGTCGATAATGTCTCGATTGAGGCTGGTCGGGGTGAGATCATCGGCTTGCTGGGTGCCAATGGCGCAGGCAAGTCGACATTGATACGGATGCTTTGCGGGCTGGTAAAGCCCACTTCCGGAAGGGGTGAAGTGGTAGGGTTTGATATCGTCCGGCAAGGAGCGAAGATCAGACGAAAAATAGGTTATATGGGGCAGCAATCGACGCTGTTTGAAGATCTGACCGTACGTGAGAACATCGAATTCTATGCGGCCGTTTACGGGATGAGCCGCCGCGAAACCCGTAACCGGATGAACGAGTTGATGCACGATCTCCGTATTGGACGCTATGCCGATAAACGGATAGCCACCTTACCCTCGGGCTGGCGACAGATGTTGGCTTTCTCAACGGCGATGTTGCACCGTCCCGAAGTGGTTTTCCTCGACGAACCGACCAGCGGCCTCGACGCCATCAGCCGTCGCGAGCTATGGAACCGCATCTCTCTGGAAGCCGGAACAGGCACGACCGTGATGGTAAGTACCCATTACCTTGACGAAGCGTTCTACTGCACCCGCCTCATCATCTTGGAGGAGGGAAAGGTGAGGGTATGCGGAAAGACGGAAACAGTAAAATCCGCCGGAGGCGCCGACGGGCTGACACACTATTTTATTCATCACGAAGCATGAAAAGGGGGAAAAATATAGTGGCCATTGTACGAAAGGAGGCGCTTCTTATCTGGCGTGATAAGTTGAGTGTAGCGATTCTTTTCCTCTTACCCGCGCTGATTCTCCTCGTTTTCGGTGTTGTTTTATCCTTCGAAATCAAAGAGCTCCATATCGCCGTCATCAACGAACGGCACGAGCCGGCCGTAGAACGGCTATTCGCCCAGATAGAGGCGTCGAGCAGCTTTCATATAGTGAAACGGCTTCACCATTCCGGCGAAATAGCCGCTGCCTTTGGGAGGGATGATATCCGGATGGTGATCGTCGCCCCCGGCGGCTTCACCCGCCAATTAGCAACCGGACAATATCCCGATATATCTCTTTTTATTGATGCTTCCGATCCCAAGCTGGCGCTGGCGGCTACGAGTATCGCCCGTAAGATAATAACGGCTTTCGTACAGGAGGAGCTCCCTGAAATGAGGCCGCTGCAAAAGCAGCCGGTAGCGCGCTTCCTCTACAATCCCGGATTGCGGAAAGAGACGGCGTCGGTTCCCGGGTTGATGATGATTATTTTTATTCTTATTTCTTCTATCATGCTTAGCATCAGCTTTGTCGGGGAAAAAGAGCGGGGGACTGACAAGATGTTGGCGATGACGCCCTTTTCAACTTTCGATATCGTGTTGGGGAAATCGCTGCCTTACCTCGCCATTACGATTTTCCACATCTTCTCGGTGTGGGGTGTCAGTTATTTTATTTTTCATATCCATATAGCAGGCAACCCGATACTTTTCTTGGCGCTCAACCTGCTGTTCGCAGTCAACTCGATGGCCTTCGGCCTGTTGATCGCTTCACTGGTGGATCGGCAGCTTGAAGTGGCTATCATCTGCTGGTTGTTCCTTTTCATTCCGAACGTCTTCATGTCGGGCTTCATTTTCCCGCTCATGTCGATGCCCGCTCTTTTCCGGTGGGTCGCATGGATACTACCCGGCACGTCGTTCATCGAAGCATATAGAAATATTGTTTTTAAAGGTGTAGGGTTGCAAGGCAATGCGCTGCCGTTCGCATTACTCCTATCTCAATTGGTGCTGCTTTTGCTGGCCTCCCGTAAAGGACTGGTGAAGCGGTCGGGAGGATACAGATGAATATATTGTTTGCCGCCATAAAAAAAGAGATCAGGCAACTGAAACGCAATGTTTCGTTGCTGGTGATCATTGGTGCCAGTCCATTGCTCATCATGGGTATTATTCCGTTTTCGATAGAGAAGCGGGTGAAGATCAGCCTCTCCGTTGTTGATTGCGACAATAGTGCTGCCAGCCGTATCATGACCTATCGAGTGAAAGCTTCTCCCTATTTCGTGAAGGTGACGGAAATGGAGAGGGTGGAAGAGGCGCTCGATCGGGTCAAAGAGAACAAAAGTGATATGGTGATGATACTCCCCGAAAAGATGGAGCGTGACGCCGGAGAAGTAGAGGCAGCACCACTGAGTATCGCTCTTGATGGTACGCACACGCTGAACGCCCAAAGCCACTTTGCCTTCCTGGAGCAAATGCTGCAATATGATCTCTCCGAGGGGGAGATCCCCTCTCAGCTACACCAAAACCTGCTCTTCAACCCCTCCCTCGACGGGCGGATGTGGTTTATTGTCTCATTGCTGGTTTTGCTGGTCACACTTATCGGTGCCTGCCTTGTCACCCTCGATATAGTGAGCGAAAAAGAGTCGGGTATATGGGAGCAGTTACAGGCAACGCCGCTTTCTCTTACCGTTTATATCGTCTCGAAGATGGTTGTATTCGCGGTGGCCGGCCTGTTTGTCCTGGGTGTCGGCCTACTTCTATGCCACTCTTTTTTTGGCTTTGCCTTGGCGGGACGGTGGTATGTTTTCTGGCTGTTGGCATTAGCGTTCCTGTGGCCAATGCTCATGATTGGTATTGGTATTGCATCGATATCCAAGAACCAGGTGCAGGCGATATACTTGCTGGTCTTCGTGCTCCTGACGATTATCCTGATGAGCAGCATGTTCTCCTTTCTGAATGCTATGCCTGGCTGGGCCAGGGCGACGCGGTTCGTCAACCCGCTCTATTTCATGCTCGATGCTTCGCGGCTGGTAGCGTTGAAAGGGTTCTCGCTTGCCGATGTGTGGTCGCAGTTCGCGGCACTGTGCATCCAGGGTGCGGTGCTATCGGTCTTGATCTTCCGGCGGATGGAACGGACAAAATAGTGATAAATAATCAGTACTGACCGACTAAAAAATGAAGAAAATATAGGGACTTAACCGAAGTCTCGTCCCTAAGTTGTAAATTTGGATTGTCAAAAACTAAATTTCCAACCATGGGCAA
>Ga0209510_1003632_pt1 | contig 14267 bp, 3 predicted proteins | sample BiotimSIPDNA_FD_185749 | JGI IMG/M metagenome (GOLD analysis project Ga0209510, IMG submission 185749) | Anaerobic biogas reactor microbial communites from Washington, USA - Biogas_R1 time_0 SIP DNA (SPAdes) (version 2) | ecosystem: Engineered > Bioreactor > Anaerobic > Unclassified | place... | reverse complement strand
TGTATTAATGGTAAGATTATTTTGTACTGCTTGATGTACTCTGAAATCCGTGTCTACAGTTATTTTTCTGTTGCATACAGGGCATATTCCTTTTTGATTTTTGTATAATCTTGTAACGATAGTACGCCCTCTTAGTTCGCTACGCATTTTCTGCTCTTCTCTTTCTTCAAAGTACATTTGCCAGTCTTCATCAAACGGATTTGCTTCAGATTTTATCTTGGTAAATCTCCTAATGTCCGTATCGGTGGCATACTTCAAGCGGAGATAGTATTTCTCTCCGTTTTCCATTTTGTCACCTGTCGCTACACTAAAAGTCCAAGTTCTGTTCCCAATAGTATGGAAGTATTTCTTGGCTATCCATTTTCTGCTTTTCTTCGGGTGTCTGCGAACGCACCAATCCCACAGGCATTTGTAGATTTCGTAGTCAAGTTTTTCAAACGCTTTTGATGAAACATTATATTTCTGGTAGTTTACCCAGCCTATGATGATTGGATTTAATTTTCTAATCAGTATTTCCTGTTTCATTGACGAATTGTCTTTTACTGTCTGTCTTATTTTGTCAACAATAGCCTTGAAGTTCTTTTCAGATGGTTTGGTGAGTAATTTATCCTTATACATCTTGATATTAACCCCAAGAAAGTCAAATCCGTCATTTATATGCGTTATTAGTGTCTTTTCCTCAGATAGTTCTAAACCTCTTTCAGCTAAAAATTCTACAATGATTGGCTTTACACCGTTTTCAAGTAGTTCCGCACTTTCTCCCGTAACAATGAAATCGTCCGCATATCTCACGAAATTGACTTTCGGAAAATACACTTTCTTATTCACCGTTCTTCTGTGGTACTTGTCCTTGATTGCTTTTTCTAAGCCATCCAATACCATATTAGAAATTACGGGCGATATTGGTGAGCCTTGTGGACTTCCCGTTTCAGTGGGAAACAGTTTCCGTTTTTCTATATAGCCACATTCAAGCCAAAGTTTTAATACTTTCTTGTTCATCGGAATATTATTTAAAATCCATTCGTGACTTATATTGTCAAAGCAGCCTTTTATATCTCCTTCAAGTACCCATTTTGCAGACTTCTTTTTGTTCAATGATGTGAAGCATTGTTCGATAGCGTCTTGCGTACATCTTTTTGTCCTAAATCCATAAGAGTTCGGGTCTGCTGTTGTTTCCGCAATAGGCTCAAGTGCAAACTTATATAGTGTTTGCATTGCTCTGTCTGTCATTGTAGGAATGCTAAGAGGTCTTTTCTTGCCGTTCTTCTTCGGTATATACACTCTTTTTAGAGGTTTAGGCTTGTATCCTCTTAAGTTTAACTTTCCTATGGCATTATACTTTGCCTGCGGTGTCAGCCATAATTCACCATCGACACCGCTTGTCTTCTTACCTTGGTTTTCGGTTACCCTTTTTACCGCCAAAGCTTTTGCATAAAATGAAGTTGTGAGTAAATGTTGTAGGGATTTTACTTTCCCATACTTACTCATTTTCCACGCTTTCACAATACGCACTTGCAGTTTTTTAACATAGCTTTCGGCTCTTGAAAAGTCTATACTTTCCCAGTCTTTAGCTCTGTCAGCAGTAGCACACATTTTACTGTTCATTTGCTTTCTCCTTTTAAAAATTCTACAAATTCTCTTGTGATTAAAAACCTAATGGAAGTCTGCACCCTTTCGGGTTAGGGCAAATCTTGAACCCCTATCCGCCTCATTACAAGACGGCATTCGCTTTTTCCACTATCCTTTACCTGCATTATTATCAGCATTTCTTACGATTTGCCTTGCTTTACGGCAATAATACAGGCTTACCATGTTCCGCTTAATTAACATTGATAACTTAGGCTCTACCTCTTTGCCGGTAGTCATTCTGTCCGTGTAATCCCACTATGGAAAGGATTATCCGACTACGTACCATTTTGGTTCAGGCTTATCAGCAACTTTAGCCTGTTCGCCTTAACGACATTTATCAGTAGTTCACATATGTTAGCCATATTATCAAGCCTCGCTCCCTAACCGCCTTGTTGCTGGCAGTTTCGATATCCCCTCACGGTTCAATCTCAAGTAGGGCTACTTTAGTATCGGCTTACTACACATCGGTGCAGTCAATACTTGGCTCAACTAACGGAATAGTTGGTTTGGTCATATTGCCAAACAGTTAAATTAAGCGACTTCATGTCGCACCCAAAGGTATGCGTCAAATGTGTTCTCCGTAACATACCTAAAAATGTTTACATCGCTGTTTTCGTTGCCTTGTCTTACGATTCTGCCCGCACGCTGCTCAAGGTCGGACGGTCTCCATGGGACATCTAAATCGTGAAGTGCAATTAGTTTATTTTGGACATTTGTGCCGGCTCCCATTTTCTGAGTAGAGCCAAGCAGAATCCTTACTTCACCACGCCTTACCTTTGCGAACAAATCATCTTTTTGCTTATCGGTATTGGCTTCGTGAATAAAGGCAATCTCTTCTTTCGGAACTCCCATATTTACGAGTTTGTCCCGGATATCATCGTAGATATTGAACTCGCCATCGCCTTTAGGTGTAGACATATCCGAAAATACAAGCTGTGTTGACCTTTTGTCCGTTGTCTTATCCCAAATCGCAAAGATGTTTTTAACGCAAACATTTACCTTACTGTTCGGATCATCAGGAAGTAGGGGATTGATGAGCCTTTGGTCTAAAGCGAGCTTTTTACCGTCATTGGTAATCTTAAGCATATTATCTTCTTCTGGCTCAACTCGTCTTTCTCTAACATCATCGGCTCTTGTAGCTAAACTCGCTAAAACTTCCTTTTGTTCCTCTGACGGCATGGTCTTTATGACTTCGTAGTGGGCATTCGGTGTCGGTAAATCGAGCATATCAGCTGTTTGGATATCAGCCACTTCTTTGAACATACTCATAAGCTCAGGGATATTGAAAAACTTGGAGAATCTTGTCTTTACTCTATAACCCGTTCCTTCTGGAGATAATTCAAAAGCGGAGACTGTTTCGCCAAAGTTGGCAGCCCAAGAGTCAAAGTTCTCTAAACCCATTTTCTTAAGTTCATCGTACTGGAGATATCTTTGCATAGTATAAAGCTCCGTCATCGAGTTCGATATAGGCGTTCCTGTCGCAAAGACAATCCCTTTTCCGCCTGTTATTTCGTCCATATACCTACACTTCATATACATATCTGAGGACTTAATCGCTTCCGACTGCCCAATCCCCGCAATATTCCTCATTTTTGTGTAGAGATACAAATTTTTATAACTATGAGCTTCATCGACAAAGAGCTTATCAACGCCGAGTTCTTCAAAGGTTATGACATCATCTTTCTTAAAATCGTCATTCAGCTTTTCAAGCCTTGCTTCCAGTTTCTTTCTCGTCTTTTCAAGTTGTTTTACCGTAAAATTTTGGTTTCTGTCGTGCTTGTACTCATTGATATAGTTCACGATTTCATCAATCTGGTCTGCTATGTGTTTTTCTTGATATTCTTTGCTCATCGGTATCTTTTCAAATTGCGTATGCCCAATCACAACAGCGTCATATTCCCCGGTCGCAATGCGGCCAATAAACCTTTTTCTGTTTTTCGGCTCAAAATCTTTTTTGTCGGCCACCATGATATTTGCTCCGGGATAAAGTTGCATAAACTCACGCCCGATTTGTCCGGTTAGGTGATTCGGAACAACAAATAGGCTCTTTGAGCAAAGCCCAAGTCTTTTAGATTCCATCGCACTTGCTACCATTTCATAAGTTTTTCCGCTACCTACAACATGGGCAAGCAAAGTATTTCCGCCATATAGACTTCTTGCAATGGCATTTCGTTGATGTTCCCTTAAAGTAATTTCAGCGTTCATTCCTTCAAAGCTCAAGTTTTCGCCATTATACTCACGGTTTCTGATGGAATTAAACCTTTCGTTATAGAGTTTTTCTAAACGGCTTCTTCTTTCAGGCTCTTCAAAGATAAAGTTCTTAAATTCTTCTTTTAACAGCTCTTGTTTTTGCCCCGCAAGCAAAGTTTCTTTCTTGTTTAGGACTGACTTCTTTGTGCCGTCTGGATTCTCAATCTGGTCAAAAACTTTAGTTTCTTTTAGATTTAGAGCGTCCTCAATCAATTTATAAGCATTTACTCTGCTCGTACCGTAGGTCATGTTCGCCAAGTCATTGCCGTAGTCTTTGCTTTTCCCTTCAATATTCCATTCACTCGTTTGTTCAGAGAATTTAACCTTGATATCCCACCTGTTATAAGCGGGAGTTTTGAGCGTTTCAAAGATAAATCTTTCTATATCCTTTGTCGGTATCCAAGTAGCACCAAGCCTTACATTGATTTCTGAAGCCGTCAATTCTTTCGGCAAAACTTCTTTAAGTTTTTCTCGTTGCCATTCAAGTTCTACAAGCTCACGCTCCAAACTTTCTCTTTCGTCATCGCTTAACTCGATTCGTCTATCACCTTGATAATAAGCGTTTTGCCTTAATTCCTTATGCGTATTTCGGATATACTCATCGATAACACCCAGTTTTTCTCTGATATTGCCACTAAGGTACTCATCGCTTGTCACATAGGAAAATCTGAAGTTGTCCTCGTTCCTTGCGTTTTGAAAGGGAAGTCTGTTCGTAAAAGCGTCATATTCAGCTATATTTAGAAAAATTTCTCCTCTTAATTCGTCCACTAACTCATTTTTTCCCTTGCCTGTAAGCGAACTCATATAATCGAGATCGACTTTAGCTTTTTGAGATACGGACAAAACAAGTGCTTCAAGCGAAGTATCCACTCGGTCAATGACTTTTGCTTTGACAATCGTCCTCTTATGGAAGATGTCTCCCTTTTCCTTAAAATTATTTTCTTCATCGAGAATTTCAATGGAAGATACCAAAGGGAAGTTGCTATCATCCTTTAAGGCTCTTGTATTGGCGTACGAATTGATAAAACCGTGCTTTTTAAAATAATTATCGTAGGTTTCATTTAGCCTTTCTTGAGCTTTTGCGACAACATCGTCCGAATAGTCCTCTTTTTGAACTCGGATCACTTCTTTAAGACTTTCCGTTACTTCAAGATAGTCCGTGATTTTTTCTTTGACTTTATCCGTAACATCTTGCTTTATGAGAACGGAATTCTCTCTTTGATAGACTTCTCCGTCCACTAAGCAGTATGCAAAGTTTTTAATGTCATCTGTAGCGGGTAAAGTTACGACTTCTTCCTCTTCGGCAAATACCTCTTCATACTTGGCATTTTCTGAAACGCTTATGCTCGCCTGTTCCAATCTTTCTTTCAGGTCAGTGTCGTCAGCAATACATTCAATTTTATTTCCGAAGCGACCCGATACTTCTTTCATCTCTCCAAGCACCATGTGAGGATTATCTACAAAGTACTTGTTATAAGTAAGACCGTTCTCATCTGTCGCTAAATGCACCCAGTCCTCATCACGCTCACGAACACTGTCATGCTTTTTGAAAAATAGAATATCGCTCGTTACTTCCGTTCCCGCAACGCCTTTGAAAGTATCGTTAGGTAGCCTAATCGCACCCACTAATTCCGCTCTTGCGGCAAGGTACCTTCTAACGGATTCATCTTTTTTGTCCATCGTTCCGCTTGAGGTGATAAAGGCGATAATACCGCCGTTTCTAACCTTGTCTATGGATTTTGCGAAGAAGTAATCGTGAATTAGAAAGTTGTTTTTATCGTATTCTCTGTCATTTACCTTAAAATCCCCAAAAGGCACATTGCCGACCGCAATATCGAAGAAGTTGTTTGAGAAAGTCGTTTCTTCAAAGCCTTTTGCTTGAATATTATGATTGGGATAAAGCTTGGCAGCGATTCTTGCACTTAAAGTATCCAGTTCTACGCCGTAGAATTTTGATTCTTCCATTGACTGAGGCAGACTTCCCATAAAATGACCGATTCCCATACTCGGCTCTAAGATATTTCCTTTTGAAAAGCCCATCTTCTCTAAGCTTGAATAAATGCTGTCGATTACGACTTTCGGAGTGTAAAAGCTCGTAAGTGTGCTTTCTCTTGCTCTTTCAAATTCTTCTTGCGAGAGGTTTACTTTTAGAAACTCTCTTGCCGATTGCCACTGTCCTTTTTTGCTTTCATCGAAGACATCTGAAAGTCCGCCCCAGCCGACATATTTAGCCAAGACCTCTTGTTCGTCTTTTGTGGCATTTCTTTCTTCTTTTTCAAGCGTAATCAAGGTTTCGATTGCCCTTATATTGTTATCCAGTCTTTCCGATGGCGTAAGACTTTCTGCCAGCGTACTCGCTTCAAGCCTAAAATTTTCCGCTTTTATATCTTCTTTTCCCGGTTTCAGCTCAGCTTGGCTTTGCTGTTCAATCGGTGTGAGAAAGGTGCTTAAGGCATTGTCATCACGGTAGATGATAACCTCGGAAGTTGTAATCATGCCGTCCAAGTATCCTTGATTATCTTTGACTGTAACGGTACGAATACCGCTACTTTCGTCAAAACCTTCTATTGTGCATTCTCTATCTTTGTATAAAACTTCATCGCCGATTAGAAATTCCGGTCTGTTAAAGCTGATTTTAGAAAGAAGTTCCTCATCGTTTTCAAAGTGAACAATGGGTATTTCGTGATTGCCATCTCTATTAGGACTAAGCCATAAATCATAACCGCCAAGTATTTCGTTTTTAATCGGCTCTCTACTTATGGTATAGCTGTCATGGTTATAATAAACGAGCCTTCCTTTGCTCAAATCAAGGCTTTTTTCACCATCTTCTATAAGAGTTTTTTCTTCTCTCTTTTTTTCTTCTAAATCAAAGATGGTTACTTGCTTTGCTTTTTCTTCCGTGTGTTCATCAATCTTATAGACAAGATAATCGCCGCTATCTATGAGGACATCTACCTTTGTGCTTTCTCCAAAATGTGTTCCGCGGTAGAGTGGGTAAGTAATGCCATCTACAGTTACGCTTTGTCCCGTTTCTTCTTTTTGGATATGAGAAACTGCACTTTCATCTACAATAACGAACTCTGTTCCAACTTTGATTGCAAGCCTTTCCGCTTCTTTATTATTATCTTTATAGCTACTAATCTCCGCCACAAACTCGCTCATTGAAAGCTCTTCAGCCTTTTCATCAAGGATTTTTGCTTCTTCAAGCGTAATTTCATTATTTGCTATCACATTCTTAATGACATTGAGCTTTGCGACATCAAAATGGCTGTCTTTTAAAAATCTTAAGCCCTCATCGCTTAGGTTATTCTCTCCTTTTACAAGGTCATCAATAAGCCATTTCATCTGTTCCATCTTCCATGATGGTAAATTGGCATGAGTAAGCATACCGAGATAATAAGGATCAAACTCATAGAGCTGAATCATGCTGACAAGCTCAGCAACTTGCGGATAATCAAAATCGCTTCGAGAGTAGCCGTTTAGATGGATTGCCGTATCGAGTTTTGACTTGGTAATTCTTTCAATCGCTTCATCAAGAGATACATTGAACTCCAATGCCGTTTTCCTACATTCATCTAAGAAGTTTCGGGAATATTCTCTTTTTTCGCTCACAAATTCCAAGTCATCTCGCTTTTCTTTATCTTCGGTAACAATACTGCTTTCTTCAAAACTGAGCTGTCCGTTAAAGCATATATTAAGCTCCTCTTCGCTCATTTGCTTTTTAAGTTCTGTATCTTTAAGCTCTCTAAAGGTCTTTGGAAAATCCTCTAAGATATACCTCTGTGCGTTCAGCTCTTTAAGCTCATTTAGGTTGAAATATCCCCATTCGGCTTCAAAACCGAGGACAAGCCCGAAAGCGTCTCCGCTTTCCTTGTCATACTCCGTAAGATACCAAGTCCAATCAGACCTAAACGGAATAAAATAGGCTGCATGAACGGTCTTATCCGCAAAAGGCACATCTTCTTCGCTATAAAAGCTTGGGACTCTCTCCAGAATTTCTGCCGGCATTAAATCGGACGGATTTTCTTTGGAATAGAAAAAGGGAGCTTCGCTTGCTCCCTCCGTTTCTTCTATGCCCTTTTCGCTTAGGCTTCGACTACTTCCTTGATAATGACTTCCTTCAAGGCTGATATCATGTTGTTCGTCAATTGTTCGTATTTCTGCGGATCTTCCGCTTTCAGTTCCTCCGTCAGTCCAAAGGACTTCATCATCTTCGGTTTTTCCTCTCTCATCATCTTGATTGCCATCTCTTGCGTTTCCATCAAGTGACTCATCAGCGTCTTGTCGTAATAGCGGTCGATGAGCGTCTCCCATTTCTCCTCGTTCTCGCTCGTTGCCAGATAGGATAGTCTCATCGTTGCGTAAATCGGATTCGGATACTTCGCCAGAAACTCCGTATTCTCCTCCAAGTCTTTCAGCGTTATTTCCTCTATCTTGCTCGCTATTTCGGCTGTCGTTTCTAATTCCGAAAACTCGTTCATTTTCTTGTCTATCGTCATTTCGTCTAAATACATCATTAAGCTCGCCTCCTTGTTCAATATTTTTATCTTCGCCACCTCTATTATATTCTGCACCTACCCCGATTGTCAGCGGCCTATTTAAGCTTTTTTCTTTTGACCTCGCCATGATCTTTTCTACCGTATAACGATTAAGGCTTGAAATCGTGTCTCCGACTCGCATTAAAGAAATACTGTCGAGTTTATTAAGACCGTTTTTTATGACATCAGTATCAATCTCAACATCAACGCCAAGCCTGCTCGAAGTAGCGACAACAAGCGAGTTTTCCAAGAACTTTTGAAATTCCAATCTTTCACTATCTGTAATTCTTAAATCGTTCATCAAAGAATAGAATTTTTCTTCGCCGTATATTCTGCAAAGAATTTTGATGTTTTCCTCTAAGGTATCACTTTCAATATAGCCCTCATCGGCGATAAGCTCCATAAGCACATCGTTGTCTTCTTTATCGAAAGCCCAAAGCTTGACCTCATTTACTTCTCTATTCCTCGATACGGTTTGAGTGATGTCAAAGACATGATCCACTCTTTGATATGAGCCGTAATCCTCGAAAATCGGAATGCCTTTTTGTCCTCTTTGGACGACTCTGTTTAATTCCTGCTTCCAATAATCAAATTTAGCACAGGCAGTTGCGTTCGGGTTTCTATCATAAATGCTGAGTTGATTCACAAAGTTATATCGTTGATTTTTGCCGACTACACGGAGCAGTTTCAGATATTCATCTTCGCTTTGCAAAACATCTTGCTTGATGACTTCGATGATATTTTGAAAATCATTTATTCGCATATTTCCTCCTTCCGTATTCCGCATTCTAAAATGCTGATATTATGCTGTTTTCGCATATCTGTTTTCCCTTGATTTTATAAGTATTTCTTTTAGGATTTCTTCCAATACATTGACGACAATGCTGTTCCCGGCTTGCTTATAGAGTATGCTTGAAGTGCAGTTTTTTCTTCTTGGAAAAAGGCTCGACACTGTATCAAAATCTGAATCGGAAAAGCCCATAAGTCTAAAGCATTCTCTTTCCGTAAGGTAGCGATATTTGCCACTACCAATGTCTATAATGCCGGCATTAGGCACTCTCACTTGCTTGGTACTAACCGTATAAGCAAAATCCGTAATCACTTTCAGCCTACCTCTGAAATTCGGTTTATAGTTCAGTCTTGGATTGAGCATTTTTAGCATAGATTCCTGTTTTACCTCATATAGCTCACCAACTTCCGTTTCCAAGAACTCGCTTAGATGTTTAGCTTCTGTCTTTTGTAGGCTTCCAAAATCAAATAGGTTCCTTCCGAGATAGCTGATGACAAAAATTCTTTCCCGTTTTTGCGGAATACCGAAGTCGTAGGCATTTAAAATCTCATATTTGCTCTCATAGCCAAGCCTTTTCATTTCGCTCAAATAATGAAAAAAGGAGTTCCTCATATTTCTATCAAGAACTCCCTTTACATTTTCCCAAATAACACAGGTGGGTTTTTCGTTCATTTCTTCAATAATTCGTATAGTTTCAAAAAGTAGACTGCTCCTTGTGCCGCTTCCTTTTTTGCCTCCTCTTTTTTCTCCGACACGGCTAAAGTCTTGGCAAGGACTTCCGTGCATTAAGATATCTATTTTGATGTTCGGTGCATGATAATCCGTGACAGAATTAGGGGAGAAGGATTCACCATAAAGGGCATTGTAGCTTTTTACGCAAGCCTTATCTATTTCCACATAATCTATAACTTCATGGGGAATTTTTAGGTTTATAAAAGATTTTCTGATAGCTCCAATTCCGCCAAATAGTTCCAATAGCTTGATTTTTTCGATATTCGTCACCTCCAATCTCCTAAATTAAAAAAGCGACTTCACAAGAAATCGCTCTTTTTACTATATTTTTTGGACTACCCTTATTTTTGATATGCTTTGATGAGTGATTTAATCTCATCTTCAATGCTTTTTAAGAAAAACTCTTTTTTGAGTTTTCCGCTTGCGATATCGGATAATTTCATTTCCCATTCAGCCGTTGTCTTTGCCGATTTAAAGCTGTCTGAAACGACTGTAACAAGAGCTAATCCCTTATGCGTTACGAGAAGATTTTTCTTATCTCTTTCGATATAGCCCTTGTAGATAAGGTTTTCTATAATGCCCGCCCTTGTTGCCGGAGTTCCCAAGCCTTTACGCTCGACTTCTACGCCTTTTTCAATTTCATCTGTTCCTGCAAGCTCCATCGCCTTAAGCAAGCTTTCTTCCGTGTAATGTTTAGGCGGTGTCGTGTATTTTTCTTTGACTTCCTTGGATTTAATGCTCAGAACATCGCCTTTTTCCAAGTCCGGCAAGATAACTTCCTTGTTTTCCTTTTTGATAAAACCTTTTAAAATCCCGTAAAAACCCTCTTTAACGACGCTCTTTCCGTTTACGCTAAACAAAGTATCTCCATCTTTACAAACAAGCTTAGTCGTGCTTTCGACAAGGTTATCCGCGCTTGCCATAAGAAGCCATGCCTTGATAAGCGAAAAGATTTTTGCTTCACTCGCATTCAGCTTTGAAATATCCTCATTAAGAGATAGGGGAGTGGGGATAATGGCATGATGGTCTGATACCCCTTTGTCATCAAACATACATTCAAAATTCGCTTCATTTTTGTAAAGACTCTTATCAATACCGTCAATAAGCTCGTTTACGGATTCTTTCATATCCCCGGTTAGAAATCTGCTGTCCGTTCTCGGATAAGTGATGAGTTTCTTCTCGTACAGGCTTTGAGCATAGTCAAGCGTCTGTTTTGCACTAAAGCCGTAATATCTATTTGCAGCTCGCTGTAAGCTTGTAAGGTCAAATAAGCGGTCAGGCTTTGTTATCTTTTCTTTTTTTATGACTTCATCTACGGAGATGTTATCTCCCAAGCGTTTAAGTATGCTGTTTGCGACATTCTCATCGTCTATTCTTTCAGTTGAAAGAACAAAGCCTCCGCAATCAATGTCCACAGTAAAATACTTTTCCTTTTTGAAGTTTTTAATCGTTTCATCTCTTGTCGCTATCATCGATAAAGTGGGAGTTTGCACTCTTCCTACCGAATAATTTTGCTTGTATAGGCAAGAGTAGAGCCTACTTAGATTCATTCCGACAAGCCAATCCGCTATCATTCTTGCCGAGGCACTTTCATAGAGATTGTCGTAAACCTCTCCGTCCTTTAGGGCAGACATCCCGTCTTTAATCGCTTTATCTTCCATTGACGAAATCCAAAGCCTTTTAATTTCTTTTCTGCAATTCGCCTTGTTATAGACAAGTCTAAAGATTAGTTCGCCCTCCCGTCCCGCATCGCAAGCATTTACAATCGTCTTTACTTCCTTATCCGCCATGAGTTTCTTCAAGATACCAAATTGTTTCTTTGTGTTTTTAGCAACCTCATACTTAAAATCATCAGGTATAATCGGTAAGTCTTTAAGATTCCACTTGGCATATTTTTCATCGTAAGCTTCAGGACTAGCCATTTGTACGAGATGACCTACGCACCAAGATACCTTATATCCGTTTCCCTCATAGTAGCCGTCATTTCTTTTATTTGCTCCAATCACTTTCGCAATCGTTATCGCTACGCTCGGTTTTTCTGCAATCACTAATTTCAAATCGTTTCCCTCCTAAAAAAATAAGGGCAAAAGATTTCTCTCTTGCCCCTTATGATGTCTTTTACAGTAATTCGTCATCTTCGCCCGTTTCGTCATAATCATCATAATCGCTTTCAACATCTCCCGTTAGTTCTTCGCTTGATTCAGAGATAAAGTCTTCAGGCTCTTCAAGTGCTTCAAGTTCCTTTTTCTCTTTTGCTTTAAAGACTTTTAAGTAATATCCGCCACCTAAAGCTCCTACGCCGACTAAAATCATGAGAAGATACGAGCCGAATCCGCTTTGTTTTTTCTCTTCTTTTACAGGCTCTTCGGTTTTTTCTGTATCTTCTTTTTCTTTATCCTCTTTGACAGGCTCTTCTTTCGTAACGCTCTGTTTTTCTTCGGTCTTTGTTTCTACCATATTGAGTAGGTCTGCCTCTGAAACTTCCGTAAGAAGCATGACATTTTCGCTGTCCTCATCGTGATTGATGATTAAATGAAAGGTCTTTCCGCTTTTGGTCTGAAAGGTTATAAACTGCCTTGCGTCCGCGCTATACATACCACCACAAGCACATTCCATTGAACCGCTGTGATGAATCGGATATTCTCCGTTTCCGTTGTCCACATTCTCGGTAACAGTTCCTCTTGCCTTGCTCGGATCGGACGGAGCAGCCACCACTACATTGGGAGTATTGTCGGATTCCGTAGTTTTAGAAGTGCCGTAATAGCTATTTGCGGTTTGAGTTGAGCCGCCTGTAGAGCCACCGTCGGCATTAGTAACGGTCTTAGCCGTCAGTTTATTCGGATATCTGATTTCTATTTCTTTTTCGCTCTTTTCTGAATAGTAGCTATTATCTTTAGCGTCTTTATTTGCGACCACTTCCTTTGAGCCGTCCGTTACGGATGAATTGTTTTTATTCGTATTATCTGCATTGCTTGTGTTCACGGTCTTATTTGAATTTTCCGCCTGCTTATTCAGTTCATCTATGAGCTTATTAAGCTTATCCGCAAGTTCGTTATTTTTCTTTACGAGTTCATCGATCTTGGCATTTAACTCAGTATCGCTCTTTTCGGTTTTGCTGTCTTTCTTTGTTTCTTCAAGAAGTTTGGCAAGTTCCTCTTTTTGTTTTTCTAAGTCTCTAATCCTCGCTTCTTGCTCACTTGTAAGAGTATTTTTTTCAGAAGACGCTATCCTTTTATCTAACTCCGAGATAAGCTTATCAATCTCGCCTAAGTTAATCTCAACCTTTTGAATGACCTCTACAGATTGTTTGTTTTCATTTGTATCCGTTTGAGAAGTCTTGTCATCTGTCTGAGTAGAAGCGTCTTCTTTCGTCTTTTTTACAATTCTGGTAATGATGTCAATGCCGTCTCCCTTAACTTCATAGAACATAAACTCATCATCAAATGCCATATCGTCAGGGAGCATTTCTAAGTCGGAAGCGTCAAGAATCGCACCCTTATCGGACTCTACAGTAAACTCTTTATAAGCCGATCCGTCCTTAAATTGATAGATAACTTTGACTTCGATTTTGCTTTCCGTCTGTGTTTCCGTATGAGCCACTCTCGTAATCAGATTTTCTACATCAAACTCCAGATACGGAGTCCCAGTATAAAATCTGTTCCAAGTTTCAATAATCAGCTTATTTTCGTTTATATAAATTTCTTTCATATTAGCCATATTGGGATTGGCTTCCTTGACCTTTGAAATAAGCTCATTCTTTGTTTCTTCGCTTAAGTTTCCCTCGTAACCCACAACCGTCTTTTCTACATTTCGATTTAATTTAAGAATCGGTGCAGATAGGACGACAACACCCACTTCCTCTTCGTTACGGACTTTTATTTCTTTTCTCTCGCTTAAGTCGCCGATGTAATAATCTTGGATAAGATTATCCGCTGTAAGACTGATTGCCTGTAAAGTCTGGGTATTAGGCGTATCATAGTATGGGTAATTTTCTTTCGTAATAAATTTCATGTCTTCTGGTAAGTTCATATCCGATTTATCCATATCTTCTTTCGTGAAGCTCAAGCTGAAACCGTCTATCTCGTTATTTTCTTCATCTATAAACTTCTTTTCCAGCTTAAACAGAAACTCAATAGCTCCGTCCGTAAATTTCTTATCTGTGGTATCATCTGCAAACTCAATTTCATAAAAGGTTTTAATTGAGCTGTCCACCGCTCTATGAGCGTGTGCCGTTGTTACGCCATAACTTAAAACGGGTATCAGCGTTCCGATCAAAAGGAAAACCGATAATGCCAAAGCCATAAACCTCTTATTTTTCAAAACTATTT
>Ga0209510_1003623_pt1 | contig 14288 bp, 16 predicted proteins | sample BiotimSIPDNA_FD_185749 | JGI IMG/M metagenome (GOLD analysis project Ga0209510, IMG submission 185749) | Anaerobic biogas reactor microbial communites from Washington, USA - Biogas_R1 time_0 SIP DNA (SPAdes) (version 2) | ecosystem: Engineered > Bioreactor > Anaerobic > Unclassified | place... | reverse complement strand
CGGCGGTTGCGCCGTATAAGATCGTTGGCGATGTGAAGAAGCACCCACGTTATGCCGTGCATTGGCCGCGTACAGTGGGCGACATGAAAACCGCTGAACTGCGGGCGCAGTTGCCGGAGGATTACTCGGGAGAGCTGCCGGTGTACGAAGGGGCGGATGCTGGTGACCCGGCGCCGTTTTGTGCGTTTGCGGAGGATGATTATGTTGACCGATGAGTATGAAATGGCATGCCCTGTTTGCGGGGAGACGGTTGGGCACCATTCACAGTGTTACAGATGCGGGTATAACGGAAGGAGTCGTCGTGAACGTGCCAAAGCAGATAGTAGAGTTTCGGGCCAGGACAAGCGATCGGAAACTGTACCCGGTGGACGGGTTGCAAGAGATAATCCGTAACATCCGAAACGAGATCGAGCGTCACGATGCGCTCGATTTCCTAGAGGTCGAACTGGGTAGCACGCAGTTTGTCTACCTGTCGAACAAGGAGATCGAGGCTTGCATCGACAAAGCATTAAGGACGTGGGGAGGGGAATATGGGCAAGCCGACTAGGAAGCATCTGACTCCGGAAGAACTCCAGAACACTGAGTTCTTTCGCGGCGTCCTTTGGCAAACAGTCCAAGGCATCCGTGAAGATCTCGACGGGCATCTGGCTGGCCGGTGCAGCAAGTGTATGTGCCGGGTCAGTACCATCGCGCTCTGGGCGGTCGTACTCGCAATCCTCGCCGTGTTGAGCACCGTCTTCCCGGCGCAGAGCTTGGGTGGGCAGGTGCTAGACAATATTGTGGACGTTGTTCGACCGAGAGGGATAAGTGGATCTTAAACAACTCATCCACAAGTGCCTGATGGTCGGGCATCGGGCGTGGATGGCGGAACGAAAAAGGAGGATGCGTCATGGAGTGGCTATCTCAAAACTGGGTCCAAATTTGCGGCGTGCTTGCGCTCGGAGTACAGCTCGCAAGAGCGATTGCCAAGATGACAAAATCATCGAAGGATGACGCGTTGATCGAAAAGATCGCCAATGTGCTGGCGTACTTCATCGGTGCGGAAAAGAAGTGAAAGGATGGGGCGTTTAAGAAGCGTCCGCCCTGGCTGCTGCGGGTTGCAATCCGCAGTTTAGAGCGGGGAGAATTGCCACTGTGGGTTAAGGTGCTAATCAACGTTCGCTTTGGCCGGTTCAGGACGCCGAATGGGATCGAGTACCGCGGATTCAGAGTAGATTTCAGGTGGTAAGAAAAGAGAGGGGTTCTATCCCCTCTCTTTTTATTTTGCTTGTGCTTCGATGTCGGCTTTGATACGGGCGATGTACTCTCGGCAGGCTTGTGACCCCTCCACCGGGTTGGCCTCGGCCACGAGTATGTAGCGGTAGGCGTCGCCCCAGCGTTTGGCTCCGGCCATCAGCCGCGCGGCGAGGATGTTCAAGTTGCAGTCATCTGGGGTATGGATAATCCCGTTCTGCACCAGCCGCCACGCTTCGTGAACAAACCGGCTATCGGCCAGTGACTGGGCATACTGCCGGCAGGCCCGGGCCTGCTTAGGTTCAACCAGCAGGTTATATCTAAAGAACGTCTCCAAGTCACGGTACTGTGTCATCGCGCTGTTCAATGCGATAAGGTTCATACCAAACACAGCCCAGTAGATTTCCGCCGGCGCAACTGAAACAATTGCCGAGGCAAGCCCTATTGACGCCAAGTACGTGTACCTGTCCGCCACTGCCTGTGTCACATGCACCAGAAGATGACACCACATCGAGATGAACACCGTCCACCATATCAGCCCCCATCTTGCCGGGGTGAATAACCCCAGGATCGTCGCTGTTATCGCCAGCAGGCCGCGCACGAACATCCAGTCGAATCGGTATGCGTCTGCGGTGCCCCACTTGGAGATGCCGAAGTGGTCCATGAACCGGTAGAAGAACGCCACTTTGAAAGGCAGCAGCACCTTCCAGAAATAGAACCCGTAGACCTTGACGGCTACGATTATCTTGCGCGGGGTCAGGCGGGTTAGCTCGCTCTTTGACACACCCTCGACGCGGTATCGCGCCAAAAACCACCCCCGATACCGTATCTGTAGCCGAGGGACAAGCCACGAGATCCCGGCGATACCAATGGCCCAGGGGGAGAGTATCACCGCTGGCACCGCCAGGTAGTGGAAGTATACGCCGATCGGCAGGTATACCGCTGACCACGGCAGCCATTGCAGAGACAACAGAACACATATCACCGCGAGGATGTACCGCTTGCCGTTAAGCCAGACGGACTGCTGAACGTTGGTCGCCAGCGTCGCCCACAAGAGGGCGGTCGGCCAGTTGAATGTGATACCCACCAGGTACACAGCGGTAAGGTGCATCAACAGTGTCACGAGATGTTCGACCCATACCTTTGTCCCCGGACAGGCGCCGGAGTAGATGCAGTTATGGATGTACTTCCGCCACAGCGGGAGCTGCGTCAGGTTCGCTTTGGACCTCTCGCGGTTCACATCGTCCATTACCAGCCCGAACCTGAGGCTGCGTGCGAGCACGCACACTACCGCAGTCATACCTGCGAGAAGGTGCGGGGTTGAAAAGTTTGAAAGACTCTCGGATACACTCGTCACGAAGTGATTCCACATATATTCTTACCCCCTCGTCAAGAATGAACGACTGCCAGCACCGCCCTTCACGCACGCACAGCTCGCATTTAAAATGATTTCCGATCCCCTTCTTCTCCCCACACCGTTTGCAATACGACCCCCCGAACGTCGGATACGCCGACCACGTGTGCCCAAATATATTGCACACCCATCGTTTGAACCTCATCCCTCCAGCTCCTTGATTTTGGCGTCGATGATTTCGAGTGCTTTGCTTAGCGGATATTTATCGCACAATGTTATTTTGTTTATTTCCTCCCGCACCTCCCGCAGCACGGCGGCGGGGTCTGGGGTGCGGGTGTTCCAGCGCACCACCAATTGCGCAAGCGTCCGAAATGATGCAGTCCGTATACCGCAAGAGCACCGTATCCGGTACAATGTTATATTTCGCATATTATGTACATTGTGACGTAGCTCATATTTTACGTCCGCTCCACAGCACGGACATGGTTTCAGCTCCGAACATTCCTCTATCGTGCGCGTCTCGATGCTGCCGATGTGTGCATATTCTGGATGGCTCACGCCTCCCCCTTCAACGCTTTTAGCACCCGACGCCGGGCGGCTTGCGCTTCTGATCTGAGTCGATAACAGTTGCCGATCTTCATTATCGGCTTGGCCTCTTCAATTGGGTGATGGTAGCTCCACTCCACCCTGATGTCGGTAAATATTCCCGTCCCCCCGACAACCAAATAAAAGAATTTTTCAAACGCTTTCGGCTTCCACTTCTTCACGACTTTCACCCCTCGATTTTTATTTTGCCGCGTCGAATAGGGCAGTATTTACAGTGTTCATTTGTTGTGTCAGTAAATTCACACTTGCCGTCTATTCTCGATTTATTCACATAACGCTTGTACCTGTTGCACCAGATGGAAACTGATTCGCCCTTACTTGGATTCCAGCTCATCTTTCCTCGATTTCTATTTTGCCGCCGCATGTACAGTATGGGCCGAACTTATCCACAAGCTCGCATCGTGCACAAGGGTAAGAAAACGCCTTTCCGCAGTCAGTAGACACAACTACATGGGCGATTCTGTCTTCCGTTTTCCACGCGCACACCCTCTCAACCGGCGCACAGGAGCGGGCGGCGATGGCTTGAGCTTGAGCTCTAATTAAACTCGTAGGCACGGGGTAGTGTCGAATCGTTTTATCTCTGACATCAAACAATATTTTTTCGATTACTTCCACGTCCAGCGGCTTCGGCATGAGGGCGGCGATCCGGTCAACAAGTCCTCTAACGTAAGCGTCAAGCTGGTAATGGTGTATATTCTCGTCTATAAATTTTCCATGAAACGCTGATTCACTGTTATGCACCTTTCGGATAAAACTCTCCGCTATTTCCCTCACCTGCTCATTCATATCTCCCCTCCATATACGTCTCGATCGCGCGGATGGCTTCGGCCGCACCGTGGCATACGATCGCTTTATACCCGCGCTTCCACGCTTTCGCACCCCAGGCGAGCTGATCGTCGGACACCCGGCCTGATTTCTCCGGCTTCATCTCGATGAACAGTCCCCCATAAATGCCTCTGCGTTCAAAGATGAGTATGTCTGGCGTGCCTTTGGTGTACCCGGCGCGTTTGGCTTTGAGCAGCGACCCCATCGGCAGTTGCAATCCGGCCAGGGAGCAGGTGTGCAGGTACTCTTTCTCGCGCAAGTACCGAGCCACTTTGCACTGCTCCTCGAACTCCGGGCTTTTGTTCTTGCGTACCTTCTTCTCTTGCACGGGCACTTCGTCTTCCCAATCGGCGTCATTCTGGTCGTGGTACATCCATGCACTCCTTGGTTTGTGGGTCCATGTCCGTCGCCCAGCGGATCTTGCAGTGCGAGCACACCCAGACCATGAACTTGGCGCTGTTGAAGAACAGTTTGCACTTGCGGTGGCAGATCGTACAGTCCGGCTTCGCCTCCCGGGCGACGTCGTGCCAGTGGTTGAGTACCGGGTCGTCTGCGAAGATCGCGACGTGGCAGAGCACCCGGTCGCAGTAGTATACCCCTCGGCCATTGTGCATTTTATACTTCATCGGCTTGCCGCACAGCGGGCATATGACCCGCCCCCGCTGCGGGATGTGAATTCTTGGTGCGTCACTCATTTCTTATACCTCGTTCCTTTCCACCCCTCTGCCGCGATCGGGCAACCCTTCGCCCAATCCGGCACGGTGGTCATTAGATCAATAACTTCACCGATACTCCCGCTTCCCTCAGCTCTTTCGGCAACGATTTCATCATGCACTGTAAGTAGTATTCGGTATCCTCGTTTGTGAAGTCGAAGCATAGCTGCTGCCATGAGGTCTCTTGCGACTGCCTGGGTGATGTTCTCTGTGAGTTTTCCACCATAGGTATCCCTCCTTACGTATTTCTTGGTCATGGTACAGGTCGTCATGTGCGAGAGCCGGCCGTCGGTCTCCACTCGCGCCTTGTGGTACGCCAGCTCCCGGCCCGAAGGCAGGCGGCAGTATATCCAGTCGCCAGTCTTGCGATACGACACCGGGCCGCAGGTCACGGTTTTGCCCTGCGTCAAGCACATTCTGAACGCTTCTTCCTGGGCGTACCAGAACTTACGCACGGTGTCGAAAGTCGAGCGGTACATCTGCACAGATTTCTGTGCAAGTTCTTCGTCACACTCGATACCATACGTAGCACAGGTCTGTTGGAACTTGACGTGACCCATTCCGTATCCGCAGGCTAGCACGATCTGTTTCCCCAACTGTCGTTCAGTCTTATCAGCTTTTGTCAAGTCGTTTCTGCCGAGCACCCGCCGGGCCATTTGCACATAAATGTCGGGGTACGTCGGGTCAGCGTCTTGCTTTCTGAACATTTCCAGTCCGTTCTCTGCTCCCGCCAGCCACATGACGACACGCGCTTCGATCGCAGCGAAGTCCGCCACGAACAGGTCGCACCCCGGTGTGGCGGTGAACATGCCTCGGATGCAGGATGAGAGCGCGTTAAGCGGGGAGGTGTTGCAAAACAAGGAGAACAGTTCCAGCCCGCCGGCTTTCAGCAGCTCGATGAGTGAGTCGGTGTCTTTTTCATCCCCGCGAGGAAGGTTTTGTAGCTGTACCAGCTTACCTCCCCATCGCCCAGTGGAGGCAGAATGGAATACGAGCGTATCACGGAGTCGATTATCCGCTCCAGCCGAGCCGCGTAGTGTGTCATACTTTGCGTTAGATGTGAGTCCAAGCTGTTGGCGGGCGGCAAGGACGAACTTGACGTGCTCCGGCGCTTTCTCGATCGCATCACGTACTGTCGCTTTCTGGAGATTCGCAAGGTCCACCCCCTGTTTTTTCAGCCAGTCGAGCACCGCATTGCGGCGTGATACACCATCCAGCGCCCCACCTGTGTGTCGCGCAAGTGCAGCTCGAAGTCTTTCTGATTCTCGATCTCGCGCAAGACGCGCGGCATCCACAGCTTCAATATCGCAGTAGATACCGGTGTCATTGATGATCTGGTCGAGAAACCAGATAGTTTGTTCTTGCGGGCAGAGATCAGGAATCGCCCGGTCAATCGCACGTTCCACTTCGACGTCCCTTTTACAATAATCAAACAAGCGTCGAAAGTCTTCCACGTTTTCATTCCAGCCTCCGTCCTTGTTCGGCTTACAGAGTTTCAGCATGACAGACCGACCGAGTTTGTCTTTTCTAACGGGCAGTCCAAGCGCGGCTGCTGCTCCCTCAAGACTCTTGGGGAGTCCGTGGGCGCAGGCTTTCGCCGCCGTGCATCTCCACTGTTTGAGCGGGATCTGCGGTAGTCCGTACTTTGGTGCCAGAACATGCCGCCAGATGCAACGCTCGAAATAGGCGTTATGCGCATGGAATACCGCTCCTTTTTCGATAGCAAACTTTATCTCAGCTTCCGCACGCGATACAATGAGATCCCATCCGGTATTGGATGCCGGACCGTAAGGGACGATATGCACCGGCCCGTCGTCTATGGCGTAAGCCAGGCACAACACCTCAGTCGAAGGGTGGCGGGCGTACTCCCACGCTCCGACTGTCCAGATGTCTGCCCGACTGCGGGATTCAAAGTCGAGGAATATATTCACGTCTTATACCTCCAAAGTATAATGTGCCGGTTTTATGCCACGCGGACTCCGGCAAACACGTTTGGAGCTGCATCGACGGGGAGGCGACGACGCAGTGGCTGTTGCTCCGTTTAGATCACATCGTCGTCAGCCACAGGCACGCCGCCGTCGCCTTCAGATGCCACAGCGTCGAACACGTCCTCAGCGCGTGGGCCGCCGGCGAACGGTGCGTCGTCCTTGATCTTCTGGAGGTTATTGAGGAATAATGTGACCCCTCTGCCGCCAACCGGGTGGTTGAACGGGCATACGACCAGGTGCGCACGCACCCAGCATCCGGCGTACAGTTCGTCCGGGTCGTTGATGTATGTCTTGCCATCGGGCCCGACTATGCCGGGGCGGTTGTTGGCCTGGACAGTCAGGACGTAGCAGTCCTTCCACTCGTCACGCACGACGCCCTGGGTGTTAGGCACATTACCGTCCTTGAACGCTTTGAACTTAAGAGTCTTAATATTTATGGTTTCTCCAAAGTTCTTGCGCGCTACGTTCTCCATCGCGGCCTTGATCGCGCGCAGGCTGGTCTTAGTCGCTTCGTCCTTGGGGAACGCCAGGGTAGCACTGTAGCAGAGCTTACCGTTGGGGGTCTCTGTCTTTTCAAAGAGTGCAGGGAAAGAGAGTCGTCCGGCAGGTGTCTTGATAAATTCGCGATACGCTTTGTTAGCCATTGTTGTCTCCTTGGGCTTTGTACTTCTTGAGTGTGAACCCGTTGTCCGGGTTGTGGCAAAGCTCGGACACCTTGTCCTTGCCCGCCAGTTTTTCCATTTGCGCCGGGGATTTGAGCTTGCGCGTATAGATGTCATCCCCGAACTCCTGATGCAATTCCGATTCAGTCAGTACCTCGTCGATCCACGCCCGATTGCTGCGCTTCCTCTCCAAGGCGTACCCCGGGATCTCGATGCCGTCCTCAGCCAGTCGAGTGGCGTAACCGGCGACGCCGGCCAGCCACTTCTCGACTTCCTCCTTGTGGTCGAGCACCCTGGCGAGTTGATCTACCGTTAGCGTCGATGCGGCCGGGAAGAACAGCGCCTCCGACCCTCTGACCACCATGTTGCGGTTGAGATCCTGGCGCTTGGACTGACACGTCACCCGCAGCGGGCAGAAACTCTTGGTGCACCAATACCCGCCAAACAACGGAGCATTGGGGTCACGAGTATCCGCAACCGCTCGCTTGAGCTCCGTCTCGAAGGCTGCCAGTCGGCTATCGCTAACGACCCATGAGCTGATCCGGTCCCCTTCCTTACTGCGGGGCTGGATGATAGTCTGGCGGTGTTCATAGACCTCGAATTCTCTGGCGACGCCCAGCAGATATATCAGCATCTGCTTGTTTTCCTCGGCGTCAACTGCTACCCCCCTTCCGTGTTTGTAGTCTATGACTTCTACCGATTTGAACGGCACTACGATCGCCACGTCGAGCGTGCCTTCGACCACATCCGGGATAACCTTTACCCGGCGCTCGACGAACAGGATGGCCGCAGGGCCCGCCGCTGCCAGACGTTCGAGCACGTAGTCGTACATCTCCCCCACAGCCTCGGCCATCCCCTCGTCCACGCGGAACGCCTTACCCTTGACCTCGATAGTCTCCCCGATCCACAGCTCCGGGTGCTGACGGCTGGTCAGGCTCTGCTCAAGCAGGTCATGAGCCGCAGTACCCTCAGCAGCGTACTCCGACGTCTCGTTGGGCACGCCACGCAAAGCGGCTATCGAGCCGGGGCAGTTAAACCAGCGTTCCGCCGCTGACGGCGAGTGCTCCATGTGCTTCTTCATACGATGTCATCTTCCTCAGTTGCAGCCGCAGCGATGTTCATGTTCGCAGCTTTCCACTCGCCCAGGCGTTGCTTGATGAGCGCCACGGCTTTCAGAGTCTTGGTGTCACGAGTCTTCTGGATGCCCAGTCCGGGGAACACCTGGTCGCGCAGAAACGCTGTCAGCTTACCCACTTTCTCCGGCGTCTTGCTCGCATTGAGCTCCAATACGATTGCATTGACCTCGGTAAGCAGCTCGTCCTGCGCAGCCTTGACTGCCTTGGGGTCGTCTTCCACGGGTCCGCTGCCCGCCGGGTCAGTCAGGTCGTCCGCTACCGGAGCAGCTTTGGCCTTGCTCTTGCGCGGAGCTTTGACCGGTGCGGGAGCAGTATCGGCTTCCCGTTCCGGAATACTCACCGTGGGGCTTCCTGACATGTCAAGTCTTTCCACTTTGGCGTCCAGCATTGCCTCTTGCACCGCAGCCATCCGCTGCAATGCGTCCGCGATCCTCTCCAACTGTTGCTCTATCACAACAGCACCTCCATGTTTACCGCGCAGTTCTCGCATACGTCGGTGCCCAGCACCCGCCGGATACCGCCGAGATCGACGTCTCGTTTGCATATCGAGCACTTACTCGCGGCGAATTTAACGTTCTCGTCCATTACTTTACCAATGACCTTGGTCTTGCGATACAGCGTGTCCACAATGTCCTCGTCTACCGAGCCTTCGACGAGCAAAAACTGTGCTGTCACGACGTCTTGCTGTCCCATGCGTTCAAGACGCGATATGGCTTGTTGCACTTCCCCAGGTACGTAACTAAGTTCAACGAATACGGCAGTGTCACATACTGTCTGGAGTCCGTCGATGCCTTGTCCTGCCGCCACAATATTTCCAAGAAAGAGTTTGACGCAAGGTTTTTGTACAAAGGCATCAACGGCCACCTGCTTCTGAGCGCCGCTTTGCGCTCCCGTGCAAAGTACAGCCGCGCTCCCAAAGTGAGCAGCAATCCCGTCCAAAACGTCTTTATGGTGTCCAAAGACCACCACTTTGTCTCGTTCTTCGAGTAGATCTTCGATGTATCCGATTGCTGATTGGAGTTTAAGCAGTCCGATCTCACGACGTAAGGTGCTGGCTTCTCCGAGTAACTCATTGCGATTGCCTCCGTGGTACTGCGCCTTCTCCTGCCGGGACAGGTCGTCGAGGCGCTTGTCTGTGTTTAGGTATATCTTCTGGTACATGACGCTCGGCAGATCTTTAAGCACGTCGCACTTGCGCCGGCGCAGCAGGAGCGGCTTTATCATGGCCGCCAATTCCTCCAGGTGTGTCGCCCCGCTGCACTCCCAACCCCACTGCCCCTCTCTACCGCCACAAAAGCGCTTGGTGAAAGCGTAGAACGACTGATACTCCCCAAGTAAGTCGGGACGCAGCGACCGTATCATCGGCCAGATCTCCACCGGGCGGTTCAGGACCGGGGTGCCGGTCAGCATCCAGCGGAAACTTGCCCTCGACACCAGCCCCTTACCCCCGAGAATAGCCTTGGTGCGATTAGACGTGGGAGTCTTGAGCTTGTGCGCCTCGTCACAGATAATGACATCCCACTTGCCCTGGCGCAGGTACTCGAACAGCGGGCGCCGCCAGGCAATATCGTAGTTGACGACACATACGTGGTCTTGCAAGAGCGGTATCTGCCGCGCGGTCGTCATCTCGCGCACCGTGTAGTGGGGCGCCTGTTGGTGAAACACCCGACACCAGTTACGTCGCACTGCCAGAGGGCATACGACGAGCACCCGCTCGGCCTTAAGTTGCTTGCACGCTTCGATTGCTTGCAAAGTCTTACCCAGGCCCATGTCGTCAGCCAACAGAGCGGAGCGATTGTCAAGTAAAAACTGTATTCCTGCGGTCTGGAATGGTAATGGTTTTAACATCCGGTCACCTCCATCACGCTTTGTATAAACACCGCCGCCAGTCCCGGTATAATCGCATTGCCGTACCCCTTTATTCGGCCTTGTCTTTCTTCCGCATAGTAATTCACACTGCCTCCCGAATTGGCCGGCGGTAGAAAGCGGCTCCGCCCGGTCCGCGCTGGTGCTTGGTCCAACCCAGCTCTGACAACGCCCGGCCCATGCGACTGAGATCACCGCGCGATACGCTCTTGGGGCCAGTGCCAAACACGGATAGCAGTAACTCCGGTCCGGTAATCTCCGTTATATCCAGGTGCTGGTCGAAGTACGCCCCGATGTACTCGACCCAGGGGTCGCGCACCAGACGCTGCGCCTGCGCTTCCATTGCCTGCACCGCAGCCAGAGGCTGGTCGATGGTCAGGATCTCCGGGGCTTTGCGCAGGCGGTAAAACGCTTCGGCAAAAAGTTGATCGCGGTCTCGAGCCAAGGCATCCATATCGATCGAACTACAATATACCGGCCAGTACCGCCTGTTTCCAGTTTCATCGCTGAGGTACCCAGCTTCTGTAGGGTTAATAGTGCCCACGAATACGCATTGGCGAGGATAATCGACGGTGTTTCGAGCGTAAGCCATACGACAACGATCAACGGGGCGAGAAATAAACGCTTTAAGCGCCTGGTTGTCCGCACGACGCATCACCTCCATTTCTGAGACTTCGATAAACCACTTACCCCGCATGGCATCCACGGTATCTTTAGAGCGCGGGTCCATATAAATATCGGCTGCCCACTTGCCCCCAAGGATCTTGACTACCGTCGATTTACCCACGCCCTGAACGCCTTCAAGAACCGTCAGGTAGTCGAATTTATACCCCGGGTGGTAGATCCTGGTGATGGCCGCGGCAAGTAATTTCCGACCTACCGCCCGGGAGTATTCGTTATCCTTGACGCCACAGTATGTAGTGAGCCACCGATCCACCCGCGGAGTCTTGTCCCAGGCCAGCGCCTCCAGATACTGCTTCACTGGATGGTAGTGCCGTCGCATAGCCGCCGTGGCTACCGCCTCATGGATAGTCGAAGTTGAGTATTCGAGGCGGTAGCGGCGATTGAGGAAAGTCTTGAGTTGCAGCGCATCGTTATCATCCCAGGTTGCGTCCATCACGCGGAAGGTATGCCACGGCAGCTTGCCGTCTACTTCAATACTGTATGAGAGCGAGTTAAATCGAACCGATTCGCAGATCTCGGTGGCGGTCATGATGTGATTAAGACAGTTGCCGAGCGTCGCCTTGAGGGTCTTGTCCGCTTTGTAATCCCACACGATGTTGTATGGATCGTACCCGGGTGCGGAGGGGAGAGCGTCGGTCACATTCTCGAAAATACTGATCGGAGATTCGGCGCCTTGTGTATTTTTAGCGTACTTGTACGCGCTTTTTACCGTGCGTTCGAGCTCGTCCTCATCCAGCGGGGGGTGGGTTTTGGCGGCATTGTAGCAGCTTGCAACCAGTTCAAGGGTAGTAGACGCCGGGAGTCCGAGGTCTCGACCGCGACATGACAAGCGATAAACTGCATCCGCCCGCTCACCTTCTGACGAGTCGGGCTGGGCGATAAGGATCTCGATGAACCGCTGCCTGGCCGGTTCAGAGTCGTCAACGACCGCTGCATCGAGCGTCTTGGCATCGACGACTTCCTTCTCTAGCAGTGAAAGGATAGTAGAGGGGCAGGAAGCTATCCTGTGAGGTGACGATCCGTAGAGCTTGGTGTATTTCTCATGGGTGTCTGGATGCGTGCTCCCCGCCCCTACTACGTATCCTCCGTATGTTTTAAAATCAAGACCGGGGTACCGGCGCAGCTTGCCGCGCACTGCCTGATCGATCGGTTTCTTTAAGTATATGTGCAGCCCGCCGCTGCCGGTGCGCACCACCAGGGTGGATGCGTCCTTAATGTCCTCGGGATCTATGTTTGCATCAGAAAAAAGACGTTTGAGCGGGTTATCCCCGTCACGAAAACCGCGGGGGTCTACGTCGATCACCAGGTCGTCGTGTTTAAGCACCACGCCCCAGTTGTGCCCGGCGAAATCCGCCTCGGTCAGCAATGCGTCCGGCTGAAAATCCGGAAACCCTTTCTCACTGGCGAGGGGTCTCTTGCCGTCGAGAACGACTAGCGCAAATCCCGCCAAACTGTATTCTTGCACATGATCCATACTCCCCCCTGGATTCAAAGATGTGGGTAGCTGGTTATTTCAAAAGGTCTTTAAACGAGAACTCTTCTTCCATTACTGCTTGTTTGATTTTTTCCTCGATCACAGTGTCGGCAAGCTCAGCGTAAAAATAGTTGCCGTCTTTTAAGACTTCTTTATCGTTGTAAAGGGCTATAATCATGATTTCTCCTTTAAAGTCAGCGCACACGGTCGGATGTGCGCTTTTCGTCCAACAGTTTTTTGATTTCCACGCCGACCCGTGGGAGTAAGACAGTGACCTCCCGACCTAGGCCGTCGCCAAGCCCGTGGGCTTTTTCAGCCGGGAGGAACCTTTTATTCCCCTGTCCCGATGCTTCGGGAACGAGTAGGATACGCTTTAACTGGCATCGCCTTACGGTACAGCCCGTATCCCTCGGTCATTTGCGCTTCACGTAAGTACGTCACGGAGAGGCGTACCTTGCAGAAACGTCCGGTGCTACCGGCAGGGTTTGCACAGGCACTGGGTTTACCGGCACGACTACCCGCTACTCCTACCGGTTCGTGGGCGGACAAGCTCTCCGCCTTTTGTGTCGTGTTTTCCTGTGCTAATGTAAAAGAACGGGTGGCGCAGGCCGGTGCGGTATCAGTCGTGCTCCGGATGTCACGAGTTCCCATGCTCCGTTTGCTTTCCTTGCCTGCGCCGGATTGTCAAGGATCAGGTCAGCACAACTGGCTTATCTGCCGTTCCATTTCTCCACTTCAACGCCGCCTCAACCGTCGTACACTCAGGATGCACGCCTTCAACGTGATATACGCCAATCGACGGGTTGCGCATTTTCAAATATGGGCGCTTGCGTCCGTCCTGCAAGTCGAGCAAGAGCAACTCATACTCGCCCTGTTTGTCCACACACTGTGCGTTAAGACGTTCGCACACGCGTTCAATACCGATTTTTCGCACAATCTCGCGCCTAATTTCAGCGTTCTGTTCTTTTAAGATTATTGCCGGGTCAAGTTTTTCGGCAGGCGTCGTGACGATGTTCTCCGACACTCTGACGCCATTAAGCGCCCATATTGCCCATCCGTCAGGATACTGCAACGCTGGCCCGTTATCGCAATGCAGTCGGCCCTCAGAGTTGCGATTTAGCGTGTTATGGCGCTCCGACACCCAACAGATTTTCTCGTGCGGTAACCACCACCCAGCGTTTTTTGATATTTCCCATATCCCACTCAGCCGTTGGGTTTGTTCACCTAACGCACAAACATCGCGGAAATATTCATAAAATGCGAGCCAATTTGCATCATGTTGTCCGTATCCGCTGGCCCAGACGCTGTCCCTGACGCTGGCCCCGACGCTGGCCCCGACGCTGTCCCAGACGCTGGCCCTGACGCTGTCCTCGACGCTGTCCCCGACGCTGTCCTCGACGCTGGCCCCGACGCTGTCCCTGACGCTGTCCCTGACGCTGGCCCCGACGCTGGCCCCGACGCTGTCCCTGACGCTGGCCCCGACGCTGTCCCCGACGCTGGCCCAGACGCTGTCCCTGACGCTGGCCCAGACGCTGGCCCAGACGCTGGCCCTGACGCTGGCCCCGACGCTGTCCCTGACGCTGTCCCAGACGCTGTCCCTGACGCTGATGACGCTGTCCCTGACGCTGGCCCTGACGCTGGCCCCGACGCTGGCCCCGACGCTGTCCCTGACGCTGTCCCCGACGCTGTCCCTGACGCTGTCCCTGACGCTGTCCCTGACGCTGGCCCCGACGCTGGCCCAGACGCT
>Ga0209510_1003622_pt1 | contig 14288 bp, 5 predicted proteins | sample BiotimSIPDNA_FD_185749 | JGI IMG/M metagenome (GOLD analysis project Ga0209510, IMG submission 185749) | Anaerobic biogas reactor microbial communites from Washington, USA - Biogas_R1 time_0 SIP DNA (SPAdes) (version 2) | ecosystem: Engineered > Bioreactor > Anaerobic > Unclassified | place... | reverse complement strand
TCTTCCAGGGCATGACCATCGACCAGCTCAAAATCCTGGCGAACGTCTGCGAGGAAGAAACGTACGAGGAAGACACGCACATCTACAACAACGACGACCCTGGCGGCGCGCTGTACGTCGTGGTCAACGGGCGCGTCGGCATCGAGCAGGAGAAGCGTGCTGGCTCCTTCGCGCGGCTGGCGACCGTCGAGGCACACTCGTACTTCGGCGAGGCCAACTTCTTCGACAGCAGCCCGCACACCACCTCCGCCGTCGCCATCCAGGACACGCTCACGCTGCGTCTGCGCCGCGAACCGCTCATCGCCCTGGCGCGCCAAAACCCGGAGATGTCACTGGCGCTCATCAACGTCCTCAGCGAGCGGCTCCGCGAGTCCAACGACCGCATCGCCGACCTCACCCGCGCCCGCCCACGCCAGCTTAACAAACTGTTCGACCAATACGATTAGGACTTTACCACGAATCTCCATAAATTCTCACTAATTCTGACTTCTATTCGTGAAGATTCGTGCAGATTAGTGGTTTATTGTTGAATGCGATGACAGACGAATCACTCTGGCGACAACAATCAGGTGAATTCCCGGCGCCGACGCCGCTGGGGATTACCAAAGCCTTGCCGCACTCCAGTGGGGCGATGCCGCGCGCCTGCTACGAAACCGCGCCCACACCGAAACTCGCCCCTGCGTTGCGCCACTTTGCGCGCCAGAACGACCTCGACATCCCAACACTCATCCGGGGCGCGTGGGCGCTGCTCCTCAGCCGTTACAGCGGGGAGAAGGACGTAGTTTTCGGGATGTTGGTCGCCCACACCCGCGAGCCTGCCCTCGTGCGCGCAACCATCCGGCCAGAACAAGCGACGCGCACCTGGCTTACGGCTCTCCACGCCGACTTTGCCGCCGCGCCCCAACAGCAGGTTGTGCCGGAACAACACGCATTGGAAAACCTGCTCGTCTCGGGCACACACCCCGACGGCGAGTATGCCAGTATTCCCCTTGTCATCACCATCGACGACACACTGCACCTGCACATCGACTACGACACCTCTCGTTTCGAGGCCACCGCCATAGCAAGATTGGCCGGTCACCTGCTCACGTTGCTGGAAAGCCTAGTCGCCTTGCCGGAACTGCCCCTCAAAGCCCTGCCCATGTTGACCGAAATCGAGCGCCAACAAATGCTCGTTGCCTGGAACGACACCACGACCGACACCGGCTACAGTGGGCAGTGCATCCATCGCCGCTTCGAACGCCAGGCCGCGCAGAGGCCCGACGCCGTCGCCGTGGTCTACGCTGAACCGGGAAAACCCCGGCAAACGCTCACCTACCGCGAACTGAACGCCCGCGCCAACCAACTGGCTCGCCACCTGCGGGCGCTTGGCGTCGGCCCGGAAGTCCCCGTGGCGATGTGCGTCTCACGCTCAACGGCGATGCTCGTGGGGATGCTCGGCATCCTCAAAGCCGGCGGCGCTTATGTCCCCATCGATCCCGCCTATCCGCCCGATCGCCAGGCGTTCATGCTCACCGACACGCAGACACCCGTCATGCTGACCGAACGCGCCCTCGTCAACACGCTCCCGCCCACCCAGGCGCGCATCGTCTGCCTGGACGCCGACTGGCCCGCCATCGCCGCCCACGCAGACGCCAACCTCGACGGCGGCGCACGGGGTCACAACCTGGCCTACATCATTTACACCTCCGGCTCAACAGGCCAGCCCAAAGGCGTCGAAATCGCCCACCAGAGCGTGATCAACCTCGTGGAAACCACCCGCCCGGTCTTCGGGTTCAACGCCGACGATGTGTGGACGGTCTTCCACTCGTATGCCTTCGACTTCTCGGTGTGGGAACTGTGGACGCCGCTGCTCTGCGGCAGCCGTCTGGTCATCGTCCCGCAGGCTGCCGTGCAGTCGCCCACGGCGTTCCTCGACCTGTTGCGCAGCGAGGGCGTCACCGTCGTCAACCAGACGCCGTCGGCTTTGCAGCGACTGGTGGGTCTCTACAACACCACTAACCCGCTGTCGCTGCGCTTGATCTGCTGCGGCGGCGAAGCCCTGCCGCGCGCGCTGACGCAGAAGGTGCTGGCGTGGAACGTCCCCCTGTGGAACTTCTACGGCCCCACCGAATCGACCGTGTGGGCTGCCTGCCATCCCGTCACAGCGCCCGGCGACACGCCGACCGTCCCCATCGGGCGACCGCTCGGCAACATCCGCCTGTACATCCTCGACGCGGCCATGCAGCCCGTGCCTGTGGGCATTCCCGGCGAACTCCACATCGGCGGCGTGGGATTGGCACGCGGCTACTTCAACCGCCCCGAACTCACCGCCGAGAAATTCGTCGCCGACCCGTTTTCGGCGGAACCGGGCGCACGGCTCTACAAAACCGGCGACATGGCCCGTTATTTGGAAGACGGCACTATCGAATTCGTACAGCGTCTCGACCATCAGGTGAAAATCCGCGGCTACCGCGTCGAACTGGGCGAAATCGAAAGCGCGCTCGCCCACCATCCCGCCGTACGCGAAGCCGTCGCCATCGTCCGCGACGAACGCCTCATCGCCTACTGGACTCCCATGATGAACGACCATCCGACGGTCACCGAACTCCAAGACTTTCTTAAGCAGCGTCTCCCAACCCAGATGATCCCCGCTGCGTTCGTCCATCTCGACGCACTGCCCCTCACACCGAACGGTAAAATCGACCGCCGGCGCCTCCCCGCACCTGAAGTCGCCCGCCCCACCCTCGCCACGGCCTATGTCGCGCCGCGCACGGAGGCCGAAACGACCCTGGCGCAGATATGGGAACGCGTGCTCCTCGCGGCGCAGGTCGGCATCCACGACAACTTTTTCGAGCTGGGCGGCGACTCGCTGCTGGCGCTCAACATCATTGCCGAGGCGCGCGCTGCCGGACTGCTCATCACCGTCCAGCAGCTTTTCGAATACCAGACTATCGCCGCGTTGGCTGCCGCCTGCCCTCCTTCCGCCGACAGCCCTTTACCCATCCTGGCACCCGGCGACTTTCCCGAGGTGCATCTGACGGAAGACGAATTCGAGGCACTGCTGGTCGAACTCGGCGACATTCTGACCTGAGGCATTCCCATGAACACACCAGACAACATCGAAGCCATTTACCCGCTCTCTCCCATGCAGCAGGGAATGCTGTTTCACTCGCTCTACACACCGGAATCCGGCGTGTACTTCGAGCAACTGTGCTTCACCCTCCACGGCGACCTCGACGTCGCCGCTTTCGAGCGCGCGTGGCAATCCCTCATCGATCAGCATCCGGTTTTGCGGACGGTCTTCGCCTGGGAGACGCGCGACAAACCGCTGCAAGTGGTCCGGCGACACGCCGCGCTCCCCTGGACGACACACGACTGGCGCGATCTCTCACCCGACGCACAACAGAGCAAGCTTGCGGCCTGGCTCAAGAGCGATCAAACACGCGGCTTCGATCTGCACCAAGCCCCCTTGATGCGCGTGACCCTCTTCCGTCTGGCAGATGAAACGTGGCGCTGTGTATGGAGCTTCCACCACCTGCTCCTCGACGGCTGGAGTTTGTCGCTGGCGCTCAAGGACGTGTTCGCCTTCTACGAGGCGTCGCGCCAGGGGCAAGACCTGCGCCTCCCGCCACCCCGCCCCTACCGCGACTACATCGCCTGGCTGCACGCCCAAGACCTGAAGGAGGCCGAGACGTTCTGGCGCGAGACCCTGTGCGGCTTCACTGCGCCCACGTCGCTGCACGTCCAACGGGTGGCAGAGGCCAACCCCGCCGCGGACGATTACGCCGAGCAGCAGGTGCGCCTGTCCACCGCGACGACGACGGCGCTGCACGCCTTCGCCCGGCAGCAGCGAGTGACGCTCAACACGGTCATCCAGGGCGCGTGGGCGGCGCTCCTCAGCCGCTACAGCGGCGAGCCAAGCGACGAAGTCGACGTGCTCTTCGGTGCGACGATCGCCGGGCGGCCTGCCGCGTTGGACGGCGTCGAGGCGATGATCGGGCTGTTCATCAACACGCTGCCCGCGCGCGTCCACGTCCCCGACGACGGCGCGCTCGGTCCCTGGCTACAAACGTTGCAAGCGCAACAGGCCGCCGCCCGCCGCTACGAATACGCCCAGCTGGTCGACATCCAGCGGTGGAGCGACGTCCCGCAAGGCCAGGCGCTATTCGACACACTGCTCGTCTTCGAGAACTATCCCGGCGAGGCGGACGTCCAACCGGCGGATCCCCGGCTCAGCATTGCCGACATGGTCACGCTCGAAAAGACCAACTACCCACTCACGGTCATCGTTGAACCGGGCGAGGAACTGCGCCTCAGAATCAGCTATCGTCGCCAACGCTTCACCGACGACGCTATCGCACGGATGCTCGGACATCTGCGCACGCTGCTCGAAGGAATGCTCACCGCGCCGGAATCGGCGCCCGGCGATCTCCCGCTGCTCACTCCGGCGGAGCGCGAACAAATCCTCGTCGCGTGGAACGACACCCGCACCGACTACCCCCGCGAGACGCCCGTCCACCGCCTGTTCGAAGCGCAGGCTGCGCAAACGCCCGACGCCGTGGCCCTCAGCTTCGAAGGCGCGACGCTGACCTACGCTGAACTCAATCGCCGGGCCAACCGTCTGGCGCATCACATGCGCGAACTGGGCGTGGGGCCGGAAGTCGGCGTCGGCATCTACGTTGAACGCTCGTTCGAGATGATCGTCGGCGTCCTGGGCATCCTCAAGGCCGGCGGGGCCTATGTCCCGCTCGATCCCACCTATCCGCCGGAACGCCTCGCGTTTATGATCGACGACACGCAGGCGCCGGTCATCCTGACGCACACGCGGCTGGTGGGGAAGCTCCCTGCATACAGCGGGCGGATCGTCAATCTTGACGATGATCCGGGTTCGGCCTATGCGGATGACAACCTCGACGGCGGCGCGACCGCCGGCAGCCTGGCCTACGTGATGTACACGTCCGGCTCAACGGGCGCGCCCAAAGGCACGAGCATCGTCCACCGCGCCATCGTGCGACTGGTCAAAAACACGAACTTCGCCAGCCTGACCGCCGATGAAACGTTCCTGCAACTGGCGACGCTCTCCTTCGACGCTTCGACGCTGGAAATCTGGGGCAGCCTGCTCAACGGCGGGAAACTCGTCATCTTTCCCGCCCACAAACCGTCGCTCGACGAGCTGGCTCGCTTCATCGAAGAACAACGCATCACGACGCTGTGGCTTACCGCCGGGCTGTTCCACCAAATGCTGGAAAGCTACCCCGAAAGCCTCAGCCACGTCCGCCAACTGCTGGCGGGCGGCGACGTGCTCTCCGTCGCCCACGTGCGCCAGATGCTCGACCGTCTACAGCCGGGGCACACACTCATCAACGGCTACGGCCCCACCGAAAACACCACCTTCACCTGCTGCTATCCAATACACTCAACCGCCACCCTCGCTTGCGCTGGATCACAATCCAACGCCACCGTCCCCATCGGACGGCCCATCGCCAACACCCAAGTCTACATCCTGGATCGCGCGATGCGGCCCGTGCCGGCCGGCGTGCCCGGCGAGCTGTACATCGGCGGCGACGGGCTGGCGCGCGGCTACTGGCGGCTGCCCGAATTAACCGCCGAGCGCTTCGTCCCCCACCCCTTCAGCGACGAACCGGGTGCGCGGCTCTACAAAACCGGCGACCGCGCCCGCTACCTGCCTAGCGGGGATGTCGAATTTATGGGACGGCTGGACAATCAGGTGAAGATTCGCGGCTATCGCGTCGAGCCAGGCGAGATCGAGGCGCATTTGGAACAGCATCCAGCGGTGCAGAACGCCGTCGTCGTGACCCGCGAGGACGTTCCCGGCGACAAACGGCTGGTGGCCTACGTTATCGCTTCTCCGGGGCAGCAGCCCACGGCGGACACGCTGCGCGAGGCGCTGTAAACCGCGCTGCCCGACTATATGATCCCCGCCGCCTTTGTGCGACTGGACGCCCTGCCGCTCACGCCCAACGGCAAAGTCGACCGCGCCAAACTTCCCGCCCCCGATTGGACGCAGGCAGCAGCAACCCACGTCCCGCCACGCACACCCACCGAAGAGACGCTGGCGGCAATCTGGCAGAGCGTGCTTGGCATGACCCAGGTGGGCGTCCACGACAACTTCTTCGCGCTCGGCGGGCACTCGCTGCTAGCGACGCGGGTGATTTCGCGCGTGCAGCAAAGTTTCCAGATCGCCATCCCCTTGCGCGCCATCTTCGAAGCGCCGACCGTGGCGGGATTGGCCGCCGCTGTCGAGGAAGCGATCATCCGCGAGATCGAGGCCCTCGGCGACATTGACAACCAGGCAGGGAACAATGACTGACATCCTCGAAGCCGTGCAAGCGCCCGCGACAAGACACGCGCTCTCGCCCGCCCAACGCGCGCTGCTCGAAAAACGCCTGCGTGGACGACCGGAGGCGCGCCCGGTGGAGATTCCGCGTCGCGCCGACGACGGGCCGGCCCTGCTCTCCTTCGCGCAGCAGCGACTGTGGTTCCATGAACAGTTGGAACCCGGACAGCCGACCTACAACGTCCCTATCGCCGTGACATTGGGCGGCCCGCTCGACGTCGCCGCGCTGGAAGCCAGCCTGCACGCCATCGCGCAGCGGCACGCCATCCTGCGCACGACCTTCACGGCTGTAGACGGCGAACCTATGCAGATCGTCACCCCGGCAGTGGACGTTCCACTCACGGTTATGGAAGCGCAATCGTTGCCCGATGCTGGCATTAAAGCGGACCTCGCCGCCGAAGCGCGCGTCCCCTTCGACCTCGGTCAGGGACCGCTGTGGCGCGCGCGGCTGCTGCGCCTGGACGAGACGGAGCACATCCTGCAGTTGACATTCCACCATATCGTCTTCGACGGCTGGTCGCTGAGCGTTTTCTTCCGCGAACTGAGCACGCTGTACACGGCGCGCGTCACGGGACAGACGCCGTCGATACCCGAACTGCCCATCCAGTACGCGGACTTCGCCGTGTGGCAGCGCGAATGGCTGCAAGGCGATGTGCTCCAGCGCCAGCTCGCGTACTGGCAGGAACGGTTGAGCGGCCCATTGCCGGCGCTCAACCTGCCGACCGACCGGCCCCGCCCGCCCATCCAGACGCACAACGGGGCGCTGCACCGCTTCACGCTGCCCGCTGCGCTGTACACAGGGGCGCAGGCGCTGGCCCAAGAGGAGGGCGTCTCGCTCTTTATGCTGCTGCTGGCGGCCTTCGAGGTGCTGCTCCATCGCTACACCGGTCAGGAGGATTTCGTCATCGGCGCGCCCATCGCCAATCGCACACATAGCGAGGTCGAAGGGCTGATCGGCTTCTTCGTCAACACACTGGCGCTGCGCGGCGATCTCGCAGGCCAACCCACTTTCCGCGAGCTGCTGGACCGCACGCGGCGCGTCGCCCTCGAAGCCTACGACCACCAGGATTTGCCCTTCGAGCGGCTGGTGGAGGCGCTGCAACCGGAGCGCGACCTGAGCCGGTCGCCACTCTTTCAGGCGATGTTCTCCTTCCAAAACAACGGCAACGCCGACCTGCGCCTGCGCGATCTCGCGGCTGCATACAACGTGATCGACAACCAGACCGCGCTCTTCGACCTGTCGCTCGATATCGAAGAGACGCCGGAGGGACTGCGCGGCAGTTTCGAGTACAACACCGATCTGTTCGACGCCGCGACGGTCCAACGCATGGCCGGGCACTTTGAGACGGTGCTGGCGGGCGCGCTGGCCCACCCGGAACAGCCCATCGCCACGCTGCCGTTGATGCCGGAGACCGAGTGCCAGCAGATGCTCGCCATCGGGCGCGGCCCAACGCGCGACTATCCCCGCGACATATGCGCGCATCACCTGTTCGAGGCGCAAGTCGTGCGGACGCCGGAGGCGCTCGCCGTCATCCACGAAGACCGGCGACTCACCTACGCCGACCTCAACCGCAAGGCCAACCAACTGGCGCATCATCTCCAAACGTTGGGCGTGGGGCCGGAGACGCCGGTAGGATTGTACATAGAGCGCAGCCCGGAGATGATTGTGGGCCTGCTCGGCATCCTCAAGGCCGGGGGGACATATGTGCCTCTGGATCCGGCCTATCCGCCAGAGCGCCTGGCGTTGATCCTGGGAGACGTGCAGGCGCGCGTCCTGGTTACACAGTCACAATTGACGCGCGCGCTACCGATCCAGCCGGAATACGTGATTTGTCTGGATACGGATTGGGACGTCGTCGCGCAACAGAACGCGGAAAATACCGATTCCGGCGTGAGCGGGGAGCACGGCGCGTATATCATCTACACGTCAGGGTCGACGGGCGTACCCAAAGGCGTGGTCATCCCGCACAGCGCGCTACACAACTTGATCGCTGCAATCAACGCGCATTATCGCATCGAGAAAGGCGAGCGAGTACTGCAATTCTCCTCTATCAGTTTCGACGTTGCCGCCGAGGAAATCTATGTAAGCCTGACACAAGGCGCAACGTTGGTGCTGCGGACAGATGAGATGATCGATTCCGTTACGAAGTTTTGGCAGGCGTGTGAGATGTCGAGGATCAACGTACTAAATCTCCCCACCGCCTACTGGCGTGAGCTGGTCAACGGGTTTCCGATGTTGGCACGCACAGAGAGCGACCTACCACCGACATTACGTCTGGTAGTCTTCGGCGGCGAAAAGGCGCTACCAGATGATGTCCAAACATGGCATGCATACGTCGGTAGCCATGTACAACTCATCAACGCTTATGGTCCAACGGAGGCTGCGGTCACGGTCACTGTTCACGATTTGACCACACCGGAAGCCGTTGCAAACGCACAGGATAACGTCCCTATCGGACATGCTATCGCCAACGTCCACACGTACGTACTCGATGCCTGGTTGCAACCGACGCCCGTGGGTGTTCCTGGCGAACTTTACATCGGTGGAGAATGTCTGGCGCGCGGCTACCTGGGCCATCCCGAACTCACCGCCGAACGATTCGTCGTCGATCCTTTCTGTGATAGACCAAAGGCGCGGATGTATAGGACCGGAGATCTGGTGCGCTATCGCATCAACGGGGTGCTAGAGTATCTGGGGCGGAGCGACGAACAAGTAAAAATACGCGGCTACCGTATTGAGTTAGGGGAGATCGAGGCCGCACTGCGACGACAAACAGGGATTGACGCCGCCATCGTCGTCGCCGCGAGTATAGGGAACGACACACAACTTGTAGCCTATGTTACTCAAGCCGCAGGATACACCCTAAAAGGGAGTGTGTTGCGCGAGCACTTGAAAAACATGTTACCTGCCTATATGATTCCCACAAGCATCGTTATCCGCGATACTTTACCCCTCACAGCAAGCGGCAAGGTGGACCGGAGGGCGCTCGCGGCGCTCGGTGTCAGCCGGGAAAGCGCCACGGATTACATCGTGCCGCGCACCGAGACGGAAAAGCAGCTCGCCACCATCTGGGCCGAGGTGCTCCACGTCGAACACGTGGGTCGCTACGATAACTTCTTCGATCTGGGCGGGCACTCGCTGCAAGCCGTACAACTGATCTCCAGGATAACGGCAGCGTTGCATACATCGCTCTCGATCAAGACACTCTTCCTGCACCCGACCATCGCGGAACTCGCCGGCGCGCTAGAGGCGCCTGCACCGATAGCCGAAGTTACCCAAAAAGCGCCCGCGCCATCGAGCGCACCATTCATTGCCATCGAACGGCGCCCGCTGTTGGCGTTGTTCGCTGCCGGAAAGCTCGCGCCCGTGGCGTCGGCGGCACTTGGCTACCTCGACCGTGTCAATCCGGAGCGCGATGCGTTGCTCAACGAACACGTCGCAGGCATGCCGCTCTTCACCGACATTATCGAGACGGCGCTCGGACGTGTCGCCATCCTCCTGCTGCCCCGCTTCGACGATGAGCTATACCATAACCCGGAAGATTTCGTTATCCAAATCATCGATGCGCTGCACATAGTGCGCCTGCTCGGCGCGCGTGCGGTTTCGCTGACTGGATTGATTCCTTCAGCGACAGAATACGGGCGCGCCATCGTCGCCAACAGCGCCTATGACACGGCGCTGCCTGCAGTCACCACCGGGCACGCCGCCACCTCTGCCGCCGTGATCCTCGCCGTGAAAAGAATCCTCCGGGAAAGCGAGCGGCAACTGGAACGCGAAAGGGTTGGGGTGTTGGGGCTAGGCTCAATCGGCTTGACCTCACTGCGCCTGATGCTGAGCACGTTGCCGCATCCCGAAACGCTTCTGCTGTGCGATCTGTACAACAAACGCGATGCGCTCGAAAATGCCCGCCGGGAAATCATCCACGACTTCGGCTTTGCAGGTGAGGTGCAGATTGTGGCATCACAGCAGCAGGTTCCCACGGCGTTCTATACGGCGTCGCTGATCCTCGGCGCGACAAACACACCCGACGTCCTCGACATCGCGCAGGTGCAGCCGGGCACGCTCATCGTGGACGATTCCAGCCCGCGCTGTTTCTCCTCGCAGGCGGCACTGCACCGCCTGTACACCGACGGTGATATCCTGTTCACCGAAGGGGGCGTGCTCAAGTCACCCAATCCGATCGGGCAGACGACCTACCTGCCGGAATCGTGGAGCGAACCCCTGATTGGGTACGCGCGGCGTGACGTTCACGACATCACCGGCTGCATCCTGGCCGGACTGCTCGCAGCGCGCTTCGACAATCTCGCCCCTACCGTCGGCCCGGTGACCGTCGTAGAAGGCGTACAACACTATTACAAGCTCAAGGCGCTTGGATTTGAAGCCGCCGATTTGCACAGTGACCAGTACACGCTAGAACAGCACCTGGTTGACGGGTTCAGGCAGCGGTTTGGGGGTCAATTGAGTTGAGTATGAGTATAAAGCGAGTACAATAGTGTAGTGATCAACGCACCCCTGGCGAGGATTTGCCCTCGCGCAAGGGCAAGCGTCCCACAAGGAGGATGCCGCGAGTATGAATAGATACAGATTTAATCACAAAGTGCTTTTATTTCTTGTGGTGGCCAGCAGCCTTTTGAGCCTCACAGCCTGCAACGGCGCACGTCCCACACCTGAGGCCGCTGCGCCTACCGCTGTCCCGACCGCCGTCAGCCAGCGAGGTATCGGCGGGACACTGCGCATGGTGTACTGGGAAGCGCCAACCACGCTCAACCCACACCTGTCGGTGAGTATTAAGGACTGGGAAGCCGCACGCATTACCTACGAGCCACTTGCCAGTTTCGACGAGGACGGCAAGTTGATCCCCTTCCTGGCTTTGGAGATTCCCTCGCTGGAAAACGGCAGCGTCGCAGAAGACGGAAAATCAGTCACGTGGAAGCTAAAGCCCGACGTCGCCTGGTCGGACGGCACGCCGTTCACAGCCAAGGACGTCAAATTCACCTACGAGTACATCATCGACCCGGCAGTGAACGCGCAGTCAGCCTATGTGTACGGGAACGTTGAGGCCGTCGAAGTGCTCGACCGGCTTACCGTCAAAATCATCTTCAGCGACGTGACCCCGGCCTGGTCGCTGCCGTTCGTCGGCATCCAGGGTGTCATCCTACCGCAGCACGTGTTCGCAGCGTATAAAGGCGCGAACGCCCGCGAAGCGCCCGCGAACACACTCCCGGTGGGCACGGGGCCGTATCGTGTCGTCGAACCGGGGATCAAGCCACAGGAGGTGTTGCTGCTAGGCACGCAAATCGTGGAAACGAACAAGATCGTCTACGAACCGAACCCCTACTACCGCGATCCTGACCTGCCGTATTTCAGCAAAATCGAGCTACGCGGCGGCGGCACGGTCGCCGAGGCGGCGCGCATGGTGTTGGAAGCCGGAGAAGCGGATTATGCCTACTACCTCACCCCGTTGTCCATCAACGAGCTGGAACGGATGCAAGAAGGCGGCACTGGCGTCGTGCTGGCAAAGTTCGGCTCCAACGTCGAGCGCATTTTGCTCAACCGCAGCGATCCGCGTCAAGCCGCGCCCAATGGTGAACGCTCGAACCGCGATATTCCCAATCCTTTCTTCAGCGACAAGCGCATACGCCAGGCATTTGCCTACGCCATAGACTACCATACCATCGTGGCGCTCTATGGGCCGCTCGGCAAAGAAACACACAACAACCTGGTCGCGCCTTTGCAGTACAATTCGCCCAACACGTTCTACACCTACGATCCAGAAAAAGCCATGGCGCTGTTGGACGAAGCCGGGTGGATTCGCGATCCCGTGACGGGCATCCGCACCAACCGTGAAACTGGCAGGCGAATAAACCTGGTTTTATTGGCCCCGGCTGCCCCGCAGGGTACGGCACTCGAACAAACACAGCAAATCATCCGGCAGAATCTGCACGCCATTGGGGTTGATCTGGAGTTGAGGATCGTCGATCCAAGTATCATCTTTAGCGACGACCCTGCCACCACCCCTGACAACTTCCTGCGCTTTGCGGCGGACATGCAGATGTTCGGCATCGCCAGTGATAGCCCCGACCCTGGCCCCTATATGCAATTTTGGACCTGCGAGCAGATTCCACAGCAAGACAATAGCTGGGCTGCCGGACTCAACGTCGAGCGGTGGTGCAATGCCGAGTACGACGCCCTATACCAACAAGTCGCTGCGGAAATTGACCCCGATCTACGCCAACAGATCATTATCCAGATGAACGATATGCTTATCGAAGATGTCGTCATGATTCCTCTGGTTCACGTTGCCGAAGTGCAAGGAGTTAGCGCGACCCTTGCCGGCATCGAACTGACGCCGTGGGACATGAACACCTGGAGTATCAAGGATTGGAGGCGCACGCCATGACTAAAGAAACAACGTCCATCACAACGGATGCGAACCTGAGCCCCTGGATCGAGAAATTGCCCGGTATGACCTGGATCAAGGATTTAAAGATCGGGCGCAAATTGACCCTGGGATTCGGGATCCTGGTGCTGCTCATTTTCATCAGTGCGGGGGTGAGCTACCTAGGCAGCGACCGCGCCACCCAGCAGATTATGCGCGTCACCGACGTGCGCGCGCCAACGGCGCTCGATGCCTCGCGCGCGCAAGCCAACTTACTGAGGATGCTGTCTGACGTGCGTGGTTATCTCGCGTTGGGCGACCAGACATACCGCGAAAGCTACGCACAATCCGCGCGCGCCTTCGAAGAAGATCTGGATCGCCTCTACGGCCAACTCCAGAACCTGGATGAGACCAACATCCGCCGTCTGGTGCGGCTGCAGATCGCTTACGAACAGTGGGCGGCGCTACCGGAGCCACTGTTCAATCTGCGCGACGATCAACTCGACCGCGAACCGGCCTACCGGCTCCTGGCCACCGACGGCATCCGTTACGCCGGTGAGGTGCTCATCGCTACCAACACCCTCATCGAACTGCAAGGTCAGCAAGACCCGACGGCGGAAAACCTCGCGTTGTTGAGCGACATGGCAAAGTTCCAGGGCAACTTTGCCGCGATGCTGTCCGCGCTGCGCGGTTACGTGACGACCAACAATCGCATTTATCGAGGCGAGTACGAGGTCAACCTCGTGGACAATCAAAACGTGTGGGAACGGCTGCAAGGCAAACACGGTGCGCTTACGTCCAGCCAACAAGAGTTGCTCAACGCTATTGCGCAGAACCGCGCCGAATTTCTCAACCTGCCGGAAAAGATGTTCGCCGATCTGGAAGGCGAGCGAGCGCGCGAAGACCTCTACCTCTTCAGAACCCAGGCTCTACCGCTGGCCGATGAAATGCAACGCTTGCTCAACGAGATGACCGACAATCAGCAGAACCAACTGACGACAGACCTGGCAACTGGGCGCCACGACCTCACGCAGACCAACGTCATCATCCTTGGCGGTGGTATCTTTGCACTGCTCGTCGGTATCGGCATGGCTTACGTCACCCGCGAGACAATTGCCGGCCCCGTGGTACGACTCACCAACGTCGCCGAGCGCATCCGTGAGGGCGCCCTGGACGCGCAGGCACAGGTGGAATCCCGTGATGAAGTGGGCGTGCTGGCAACCACATTCAACAATATGACGACGCAGCTACGGATGACGTTGCAGCAAGTGCGCAAAGAGAAGCGCCGCGCCGACGACCTGCTCGAAGTTGTAATCCCCATCGGCGTCGAGTTGACCACGGAGAAGGACTTCAACCGGCTGCTTGAAAAGATGCTGTTGGAAGCCAAGGACTTCTGCCATGCCGACGCCGGCACGCTCTATCTGATCGAGAAGGATGAACTCAGATTCGTAATTGTGCGCAACGACAGCGGCAACATCGCGATGGGAGGGACAACCGGCAACCCGATCACCTATCCGTCACTCAGTCTCAGTACGGCCACTTCCGGCGACACGCCGCATCTGGCATAC
>Ga0209510_1003620_pt1 | contig 14290 bp, 6 predicted proteins | sample BiotimSIPDNA_FD_185749 | JGI IMG/M metagenome (GOLD analysis project Ga0209510, IMG submission 185749) | Anaerobic biogas reactor microbial communites from Washington, USA - Biogas_R1 time_0 SIP DNA (SPAdes) (version 2) | ecosystem: Engineered > Bioreactor > Anaerobic > Unclassified | place... | reverse complement strand
TCCAGCTCCAGGGATTCCAGGTATGCCTCCTTGTCCCTGGGCGGACGGCCCAGCTTCGGACCATTCAGCCGGATCCCACGCTCCTTGCACCAGGACAGATTTTCCCGGGTTCGGTAAATCCTGTCCCGCCTGCGCAGCATGCGCTATCAGAACACCGCCTGCATCGGCGGCCCCCGCTTCCGGGACAGCCTGCCGGAACTGACCAGCCTGTGGTACAGCTACGCCCTAGTTGATTTGCAGCAGGAGGGGCGCGCAAGCTACCCCCTCATCGCATCCAATCGCTACTGCATTGGCACGGTTCATCTGGATATCCAGGAAGGCCGCCTCACGGTATCCTACCAGGTATTTCTGCGCCTCTGGAACCTGCGGGAGGAGTACCTCAACTTCTTCCCAAGCCTGGCTGCTGTCCGCAGTGAGGACCTGGAACACCTGTCGCCGGAGTCCTTTGCCTTTGACCAGCCCATTCCCCTCAGCAACCTGCCTCAGGAGTCTGGACAAAGCCTGCTGTTCCTGCGCCTGCTGCTGGATTATGATGCCTTTGACGAAGGCCTGGCTGCGGGTTTCTGATTATGTCCTCCGGATAATCGATCTTGTATTCCGACCACTGATGGCTTCCCTTTCCACCATACATCCCCGCTTACATCCCAACAGGCGGGGTTTCTCATCGCGCTGATGTAAAACCCGGCATCGATTGCACATAAACGGATGCACAGCACTCGATGAGGTCATGAGGTTTTTTCTGCACGTCCTTTTACAACCCGGTTTGTGATATTTCTTCAGCCGACACAGTTGACAAAGCGCCATGAAGGAGCCGCTGATTGGATTGGTTCATCAACCACTTTCTGGTAACAACTTGAAGCACCAAAAGGACTTGACTCTAACCAGTTTTCCGTCTATTCTAAAGTCACGTTTTAGATTAGTCGGAAAAACTGCTCGGACAGTCACATGGAGGAACATGAGCAATTACATTAACCGGGCCATTGAGCCCACCATTCAGCAAATCTCCAGCACCTTCCCTGTTCTGCTGCTGACCGGACCCAGGCAGGTGGGTAAAACCACCATGCTGCGGCGTTTGGCGGAGCAGGGGCGACGCTATGTCAGCTTGGATGACCCGGACCTGCGCCTGCTGGCCAAGACGGACCCGGGCTTGTTTTTGCAGCGTTATCAGCCGCCGGTGCTGATTGATGAGGTGCAGTACGCCACGGAGCTGCTGCCCTATATCAAAATGCGGGTGGATGAAAACAGGAATCCTGGGGATTACTGGTTGACAGGCTCACAGGTATTCCGCCTGATGAGCAATGTGAGTGAGAGCCTGGCTGGCCGGGTGGGCATTGTCAGCCTGCTGGGCTTGTCCAATGCGGAAATCCACGGCTATCCAAGCCTTCCTTACAGCACAGATTCAAAGCGGCTGTTGAAGCGAGTGGGCGAGGTGAAGCCTCAGGAATTGCCCCAGATATACCAGCGGATTTTCAGGGGATCCATGCCAGAGCTGTATGCCAGGCCACAGGTGGACTGGGAAACCTACTATCGCTCCTATGTGGACACCTACCTCAAACGGGACATCATGGACTTGAGCCAGGTGGCTGATGAAATGCAGTTTTTCCAGTTCATGACGGCGGTGGCAGCCCACACTGCCAGGCCTGTGGTGTATGAGGAACTGGCCAGGGCGGTGGGTATTTCCTCGCCCACAGCCAAGAAATGGCTGTCCATCCTGGTCTCCTCCCATGTGATTGCCCTGGTGAAGCCCTATGCCAACAACCTGCTCAAGCGAGTCGTCAAAATGCCGCTGCTGCATATGCTGGACACCGGTCTGGCGGCTTACCTGCTTAAGTGGGGCAACCCCGAAGCCCTGGAACGGGGGGCCATGTCCGGCGCTTTCTTCGAGAGCTTTATCTTCTCCGAAATCTATAAGAGCTATCTGAACGCAGGCAAGGAGCCGCCTCTTTACTATTACCGGGACAAGGACCAGAAGGAGATTGACCTGCTGATTCACCAGGACGGTACGCTTTATCCCATCGAAGTGAAAAAGGCCGTGTCACCCGGCAAAGCCGCCATCCAGCATTTTGATGTGCTGAGTCCGGTGGAAGCTCCGGAGAAATTTGGCGAATTGGCCAGCCTGAAAACCAGCATTGGTACGGGCAATGTGCTGTGCATGGCCAGCGATGTGATACCGATTGATCAAAAGAACTGGTTCGTGCCGGCCTGGGTGGTGTGAGGGGTTCTGAATTTGATGCACGAGAACTGTGCTGGTTGTTCCATGATAAGCGCATAGATTGTAGCACTTGACAACAGGAGCTTGGGAAATCAGACTTCTTTGGTTCTTTGGTTCTTTGGTTCTTTGGTTCATTGGTTCATTGCGTAACCTCTGCATTTAGAGCGGGATTGTGGTTAGCTTTTATTGACCTTCATCACCTTCACTATTCCCAGCAGATATTCGCGGCATTTTTAAGACCTCTACCAACTTTCCCAGACAAGGGTAATGCATACCGCTATCGTTCACCCCGAAATCCTCAGCAAGGTTGTGGCGTTCAAGATGAAGTTTTATCCTCGTGCTTGGGCAAAATATCAGGATGCATTGAATGGAGGTCTGAAACTGATTCCACCTTCAAACAGGTCTCATGTTCGTGCAGCAGATTGTATGTCCATGAAGGACATGCTGTTTGGTAGGATCCCAGCTTTTGATGAGATCATGTCTGGCTTGCAGTTGTTGCAAGAGAAATAAAGGAACGAAGTGATGGACCAGCTGAAAGTTGAATTCGAAGCAAGCAAAATTACTAAGGAAGCTTGTTCAAAACTGCAATACTTCAAAACAATAAGAGTTTAAAGATTTTTCTTTGGTTTTGATTTTTTGTTACATGAACACTTTGAGCAATACAAAACAACAAAGTGCAATATTATTCTGTAATGACAAACTATAATTGTTATTATCCAAAGAATAATTGTGAGAACAATATCCAGGTGGTATACTGGTTGCATAGTATAGAAAGGCAGGCTTCCATGCATACAAGTTATATAAACTTTGGAAACTTTTAAAGACCGGAATTTGAAGCGCACAGACTTGCTACACATGGCAGGTATTAGCACAGTCTCCTGATCCAAGTTAGGAAAGAATGAAAACGTCATTACAGATGTGCTGATGTAAGTCTGCAGAGCTTTGGATTGTGATATCTCGGACGTTTATGGAAGTAATTGATGAAGCGGATTGTTCTCATCATTCACTGCAACCAGGCGATTGAACCTGTAAGCATGTTCCCCAATATAGGCCAGTAAAAGGAGCTTTTCATGCAACTTCACGAACGAATTCGAAGCCAAGCAGCGCAGCAGGATGTGCGTCTATTGGGACAAATCGAAATTTCGGACGAGGAATATTATAATCTGTTGGGGTATGTAAAAAGGAAAATACCGCGCATCTACTTGCGGGCATTGGCTAGCCACGATGCAGTTCTTGCCGTTGCTTTGGTTCAAATTGCCATCAGGGTATATCAGGACGGCAATTATTGGACTTACTTCCAGGAAGAGATTGATATGGAAGTCAGTTCACCCATTCTAAGCTATCTGGGACAAATATTTATCGCAACGCTACGTCAATACCACCTGTTTGAAATCAAACGTGAGCCTGGGGAGCGATATGCCTATGTTGAAAACATCAAGGCACACGCCTTTGTTCCAGACAACTATATGGAAGGCTATTTTGATTTTCTTTTCTCCTTTTACGATCGAAATTTGTTTCGCCAGTTGACGGAGCATCTGGATGAAGAAATCTATGACATGGTGGAGTTCATGTCTGATGCAATTGCACTCAACAAGGATAGTGTTTCTGTCGGAGAAGACGAAAACAAGCCAGCTAAGTCCTATCGCTTGCTAAAGGCAACGCAAAAAGCAATCGCACAGTGCACGCCCTCTATGATTATCAGCCTCATCGGCAATCACCTCAGGATGATAGATACAGCCTTTTTTGATGAGCATGAACCCGATCAGAAAAACCGTTTCGCCCGCGCCTTTGTGGCTTGGTCTCATCAGAAGACATCTGAGCTCCGAGGCGCCAGAGCCACTGGAGAGCGCAAAAAAGGCAGTGTGTTCTATCGCAAACCACGTTTTGAGATTGACCGGGGCGCTCAGATCGCTTTTCTTATACTCCCTGAGCAAAAGATTCGGACCTCTGTATACGATGGGAAAGCATACGCGCGGATTCGCTGCGGGGACATGGACGAGCGCTATCGCTTAAGCATGTATAGAGCCTATGGTGTTCTCGTATCAGAGCCGTTAAGAGTTAAAATTCCCCACTTGTTTGCAGCCTGTCAGGTCGATATTATATCTGGCAGCACACGTTCCTTTGTCATACCCGCAAAACCTTACAGATTGTTTAACGAGAACTTTGACGAAACCAACAAGCTTGCGGTAGGTCAGAACTACATTCTGGCTTCAAAATCATCGAAGGTGGAAAGCAATGCGCGCTTTTTATACATCAATAGTGACGATACAGGCTGGAATGAGTATTCCATCAGCATCAGTGATGAGAAAGCAGTTGTTTACATTGACGGCCACCCATTAACAATATCAGGAGAGTATACAACAGAACCTTTTTTTGAGCACGAGGAGAAAACCTATCAGGTGTTTGACAGCCAGAGTGCTTCTCTCATGGTGACCAGCGCTCACCCGGTACTTCCCTTCACTGTAGCCAGAGAATCCCTGCCAGGCACACGGGTATTATGCAATGACAGCGTCATCAAACACACACTAAACCTGTGGTCAGTTGTGGAACTTGAAAACGCACCAGACCAACTGGGCGTGAACCTCAGGCTGAACGACATCCTGGGGCAGGAGGAGGGTGCGTACTCCATTTGGATTGATGAGCCCGGGAAAAATAAAAAATTGGCCTGCCAATATCTGCTCATTCACAACTTGCGATGCTTGTCAGACAGCGCGCGTTATGTCTTCCAAACCGAGGCGCTCATTAGCATTGAAGGTGATTACAACGTGAGCCCTATCAACTGTGAGCAAGTGAAGGACGGAGTCTACAGGTTGGATTTCGCAAGCAATTCCGAATGTGCAGAGTTTACTATGTCCCTGAAGGGCAATCAGTATTTGCTTTGGGTTCCTGTATCGGTCTTCAAGCATGGGTTTATGGAGCCCTTGACGTACGAAAAATGGGATTATGTTTGGCACAAGACGCTGACAAACCGCCTGTATATTCAAATTCCTAGAGCTGAAGCCGCCAAAGTATATTTAAACAAAGAAAGCCATGAGCCTGTAGTAGGGCAGGCAACCACCTCTAACACCTTCATGTTTGACATTCATTCCTTTATTGATGCCATTCGGGAATCCAACTTCGTCTTCAACTATATCAACCTTCAATATTTCGATGGCGCGTGGAAGAATTTATCCTTGTACCGGGTGCTCAATAGGCTATATGTCAGAAAAATTATGATGTTAAACACAGATGGTCAATGCAGTCTCCATGTTTCCTATATGGGGGACTCTCTGCTGCGAATTGTTTTATATGATTACCTTACAAACCAGGAAGTTCTCAACGAGATTTTTATGAACGGCATCCACCTCCTGGAAGAATGTGATATTGATCAGTTTTTCAAGTTGCGCATGTTTGAGTTTGAACAGGATGTGTACGGGTTTTCCGACAGCAATGTTTCCATTGGAACAATCAAGAGGATTGCTGCCATTAACTTGAATGATATTAGCAACTGTGGTTTGGTGATAGAGGAACTGAAGTTTGAAGGCGTAAAGTTTCCGTTGAAATTCCGCTATCAAATCAAAAACCTATATAAGGAAAACGAGACTTATTATCATGGTGAATTGTTTGCGAAGGTAAAGCAGGCAGGCAAGTTTGAGGCTGCCCCTGCGGTGGAATTCCTGCAATGCAAGGTGCGTCTGGAAGTGCTTTTTGACGAAGAAAACCTTATGTTGCTTTCTGTACAGACCACGGATGGAGAGTTCTGGTCTGATCTGTGTTACGATAAACAGGATAGGAGACTGCGCGACCTTAACGATGAGATTCATAATACATCCAGGGATTATGAGAGGTTTGTCATCATGCACAATGATGCGTCAGATTATGAAGTGAGTCTAAGGAGGCTGTTCTGATGCTGTTTAGGCCGGCAGAAAGTTCGTCTAAGATTGTGGACTATTTTAGGAAGTACTTATTAACCACTTTTAAAACCGAAAAAGATTATTATAACCAACAGCTTGAAGAGCAATTGTCCCAAGATGGCATTGTTTTTAATGGGCCTTTTATTAGTCTAACGGATCCCTATGTAAAGGGACAGTCACTGCGCCAACTGGTCCATGAAGGAGATCTCTGTGAAGGGATTTTGAGCCTGGAGAAGCTTTATCCAGATAGAAAACTATATGCGCACCAGGTAGAAGCGGTGAAGAAATACAACGATCATAAAAACCTGGTGGTCACAACGGGCACCGGCTCTGGCAAGACGGAGTGTTTTTTAATCCCAATTCTCAATGATTTGTTCAAATCTAAGGCAGAGGGCACCCTGACACCGGGCATTCGTGCCTTGATAATTTATCCCATGAATGCCCTGGTCAATGACCAAATTCGCAGGTTGCGGGAATTGTTGGAGGACACCCCGGACATTTCGTTTGGCAAGTATACGGGGGAGACAAGAGAAAGGCAACATGACGCGGCTTCCGAATACAGAAGCCTGGAGAAACGCAATCCTCCGGTAAATGAGCTTATCTCACGCGAGCAAATGCGAAAAACACCCCCACATATCATGATTACAAACTATGCAATGCTGGAATACCTGCTTTTGCGCCCTGGAGACAACATCTTCTTTAGCCCTCAGTATTCTACACACTGGCAGACTATTGTGCTTGATGAGGCGCATACCTACAGCGGGGCCAAAGGCATTGAGGTTGGCACCTTGCTGCGCCGCGTTAAGGCGACGCTGCGGCGCCCAGATGTACGGTTTATCCTGACCTCTGCAACCCTGGGTGACACGACATCCAACCCTCAAATCATTCAATTTGCCAATGCTTTGTGTGATGCGGATTATGTTGACAGTTCGATCATCCGTTCACAGGCAGCCGTTCCACAACAGCCAGAGAGCGCTGTTGAGTTGGACTTCTCTATTTATAACAGATTGGCTGAGCTCATCCGGAACAATGTTGAGCCACACGAATATCGCCTGTGCTTTCAGTCATTTGGGATATCATACCAAGAGAAAACGAACGCGGAAATAGAAATCGCCGAAAACTTGCACACTTTGATTCGCAACGATCATTTTTATTATAAAGTCAGAAAGCGTTTAATCCATCAAACAAAACCTTTGGGTCAACTTGCCAGAGAACTGGCGATTCATGTTGATGACCTCACCGATTTCATCGCTGTAGCATCCAATGCGATGCTTGAAGGCGACAGGTTGTTCGAGGCGCGTTATCATATGTTTCTGCGAGGCATAGAAGGCGTCTTTGTCACACTGCATCCCAGCAACAAGTTGTTCATCAGAAAAATGGAAACCTATGCTGAGAAACCCTTTGAAGACAGCCCAACATATCAAGTGTATGAAATCCGGTTTTGCCATAATTGCAGTGCGACCTTTCTTGTTGGTCAAACCTCCAATGAAGGCATTTTTGAGCAAAAGTCCAAGTACAATGACGCGTATGAGCCAGAAGTCTATATGATCAGCGGTACTCTTGACACTGAAACATTGCAGGAAGACGATGCTCAAATGGATATCCAGGAGCATTTGCTCTGCTCTGTTTGTGGGGCGATTGCGCGGGCAACATCACTGGACGGATTGTCTTGTGGCCATGACAAAGTAAACTATAATAAAGTATTGAAGGTAAAGGATCGCGGCGATGTGCTTCATACCTGCCCCAGCTGCCACGCAATCAATACACAACGGAGCATCATGCGCCCCTTTTTCATTGGTAATGAAGCGGCAACAGCGGTCATCGCGACAGCATTGTTCAATGAACTTCCTGATACAAAGGTTACTAGAAATACAATCGAAATGGAGGATAAATTCTTCGGACAAAGCAGTCGCACAGTTATAGAAGTAAAAGAAGACTTAGTCCGTCAATTTCTGACTTTTTCTGACAATCGGCAAGGCGCGGCATTCTTTGCCTCTTATCTGGAGACAACATACCATGACAATTTGATTAAAAGATTGATGACGCTGTTGAGTGAAGAGCATCAGAAAGCGCTGGTGCAAGGCATACCCCTGGTCAGCTTTGCAAGGTATCTGGAAGACCTGCTGCATGAGCATAACATCTTTCAACCTGAAGAAAGAAACAAGGAGGCCTGGATTGCTGTCGCAAAAGAAATGATTAACTTCAAAGCAAGAAATTCTTTGCAGAACATGGGGATTCTTAGCTTCGATAGCGACATTGATATGCCAGCCAACGCGAAACTTGAGCTGTCTGCGGAAGAGACATCTAACCTGTTCAAAACAATGGCCCAATACCTGATAAAAGTTGGGGCGATTCACTGGCCAGTCACCCTAACCCTTGAAGATCAAAAGAGGCTGACCTCATTTGGTGTTGTGAAAGGGTTTGATTTGCATGTGAGTTCCAAGAAATATATAGATTTCTGGCTGCCAGGTGAAGGGAAAGAGAATACACGCTTCAAGTATTTGAAAAAGCTGTTCCCAAACATGGAATATGCCACGATAATTGATTTGCTCAAATCAATATGGAGCACATTGATTAATCGACAAGTTATCTCATTCTATGACAAGCAATACCTTCTTGCTTCGGACAAAATCCTGGTAAAAACAGTAGATAAACTGTATATATGTGATGAATGCAGGACAATTACACCTTATGCCGTGAAGCGAATCTGCGCAAACCCTCGATGCGGGGGAAAATTGTGCGATTATCCTTTTAAAGAGCGAAGCGATAACGCGCACTATCAAGATGTGTACCGTAATCTTACCATTCATGGCCTGGTGGCTAAGGAGCACACCGCCCAGCTTGGCAGCGAAAAGGCCTATGATTATCAAAACAAGTTCAAGAACAAGCAGATTAATGTCTTAAGCTGTTCAACAACCTTTGAATTGGGCGTGGACGTCGGCTCTTTGGAGACAGTGTTTATGCGCAATATGCCGCCTTCACCAGCAAACTATGTACAGAGAGCTGGCCGTGCCGGACGTAGCCTCAAATCAGCATCATATTCCCTCACCTACTGTCCAAACAGCTCTCATGATTTGAACTACTTTAATCGCCCTGTCGCGATGATAGAAGGCACCATCAAGCCGCCAGCCTTTAATATGGACAACGAAAAGATTGCGCTCAGGCACATCTTTGCTTCAGCTTTTTCTCATTATTGGTTGAGTAATTCACAGATGTACACCCGTACAATCGGAGATTTTATTGATCAGGGTGGGTTTGATGGATTCAATGAATATCTATCCGACAAACCTGCTAATCTACATGAATATCTCAAACGAATTCTGAGCAAGGAGCTGTATGATTTTTATCAAGTGGCGTCCTTTGGCTGGATACCGTTGCTTTTTTCTAATGATACCAAAGAACCTGGCGTTTTTAATATCGCAATCGCCAAGTATCAAGGAGAATTGAGTGATCTTGAGAAATCAAGGAAAAATACCCTTAAAAAGCTAAGAAGTCTGCCTTCGGGTGCGAAGGAATCTGGAAAATTCAACTGGGAAATGGGCGCAATTGATCGTTCTATTAAGACACTAAAAGGCCAGCGCTTGATCGAATTTTTGTCCAGAAACAACCTAATCCCAAAGTATGGGTTTCCAGTGGACACCGTTGAGCTTACAAGCGCCGGTAGAGGAGGTTCTTTGGGCACTCTGGAACTTGACAGGGATTTGTATACCGCGATTTCAGAATATGCACCGGAGTCTGAAGTTGTCGCGGATGGGATGCTCATCACCAGTCGCTATGTCCGGGTCCTGATTGGGTTTGCCTGGCCTGAATACAACTATAGTTTTTGCTCCCACTGCCAAACGCTGAATAAAACAATCTATACCGAGAAGTTGCCGAAGCGGTGCCGACAATGTAATCATGAGCTTCCCAGGCAGTCTGGAAAATACATCATTCCCAAATTTGGTTTTATCATGGATGTCAAAGAGCCTTCGCGCGTTGGCACAAACAAGCCTGAGCGCACATACAAGGGGGCCCTCTCCTACATTGGCGATGGCAGAAAGATAGAAAACCGCTATTATGAGATTTGCAACAAGCAATTGATTATGGGCACAAGCCACATGGACGAATTGGCGATTCTGAACACATCTGATTTCTATATCTGTAAAACTTGCGGTTATGGTAAAATCCACAAAAACTCTTTCGACCGTGTTGTGGAATTGGAGCATAAAAACCCCAATGGATATTATTGCAGCAGTAAAAGACTAATGCCTTACGCGCTTGGCCATGAGTTTCAGACAGATGTGGTTTTGCTGAAGTTTACTGATGAGAACGTCGACAACATCGATGCCGCCTGGACCATCCTGTATGCGTTGCTGGAAGGACTGAGCAAGCACATTGTCATAGAGCGCAATGAGTTGTCCGGCTGTTTGCAGTGGTATAAAAACACGCGAATGAACAACGAGGGCAATTATGGCTTTGTGCTGTTTGATAACACCCCGGGCGGCGCCGGATATGTTCGCCAGCTAAAAGACCCAAACACCTTTATTGGGATGCTGCGGGAAGCAGAGCATATTGTCAGCCATTGCTCATGCGGAGGCGCGGCTGCCGATACTGCCTGTTATAGTTGCCTGTGCAATTACTATAATCAAAAGCAGCATGATCTGATGAAACGTTCCTATGCCATATTGTTTTTCTCCTCCATGCGCAACGGCACGGAGGCGTGGGCAATCAAAGAAGTAGCAGCTCCGGAGGAAGCAGAGGATGAGCATGGAGACCGCACAATCGCCGTGTTCAACAATGATGGGCAGAACCAATCCACCATGTCGTATCAGATGATCTGGGATTATATTGCTCAAGATACGGATGATCTCCAAGAGCGAGAATGGTTTGAAATTTTAAAGGCATGCATGCAATCTGGGAATTATGAGAAGCCATTCTATTCCGGCAGTTTACGCTTGATAGAAACCAATGAGGTCATCGCTGCGGACCTCATATGGCCAGAGTCAAAAGTCCTCTTCTTCCTTAAAGAGAACTGTGAGGATTATTTGCTGGCCAAGCGCACAGACTGGGAAGCGTACTGCATCCAGGAAGTGTTTGAAGCGGCAGACTTCATCAAAAGACTGGAGAATTAATAAATGGCTACGATGATTCCTGAAAAACCCATCCACATCCCTGAAGGTAGCTATGAAGGCGAGATGTTTGAAGCTTTGGCCAGTCTGCCTGATGAATACTACGTTTTTCATTCCTTTATGATCGTGTCCACCAGCTCAGGCACCGTCCATGAAAGCGAAACAGACTTTATCATCTTTCATCCACAGCAGGGTATGCTTGTGATTGAGGCAAAAGCGGGGAATGTAAGGTGTGTGCAGGGCGTATGGCTTTATGCTTCGGGTCGCGAAATGAAAAATGGCGGGCCATATCGACAGGCAGACATGAACAAGTGGAAGCTGTCCAAGCTGTTTGATAAAAGAGGCATGACCGATGTTTGGAAGCGGTGCAAGGTCTTACACGCGGTGTGGTTTCCTTCTATACACCGGGGAACGCTCAATGCGTTTTCCCTGCCCGCTGACAGCGACAAGTCTCTCACCCTGACCAAGGAGGCTCTATACAATACACGAAAGGAAATCGACCGGATTTTTGATATTGAACTGGCCAACGGAAACACCACCCACTTGTCACCAGCTGATGCCAAAAGAATTCTCTCAAACATCCTCTGTCCCACTTTTGACCTGGTTCCCGCCTTTGCCACTGAACTTGGAATCAAACGCAGCGCGTTTAACCGCCTGCTGAAGGAACAAGCCAATGTATTGAACTTCTTGGAGGAGCAGCCATACGCGATCATCAATGGTGTAGCAGGAACCGGAAAAACGATGATTGCACTGGAAAAAGCTAGACGGCATGCGGAACAAAATGAAAAGGTGCTTTTCTTATGCTTCAACAGAAAACTCTGTGATCATATCAAACTTCAACACCCACACACAAACATCAGCTACTACACAATAGATGCAATGGCGTGTGCATGGTGCAATACCACAACTGCGGATTTTGCGGCCTTTCAAGAGAAACTTGAGATAGCCTATTACGAAGGCCACTTCCCCTATCAGCATATCATCATTGATGAGGGCCAGGATTTTGGACAGGAACGAATCGCGGAATCCAACATCATCGGCACCTTGGAAACCATCATTCTTGATGGGCAGGAGGGCACCTTTTACTTGTTCTACGATAAGAACCAAATGGTGCAGGGAAGAAGAATACCCAGCTATATCGCTGATGCGGACTGCAAGCTGACCCTTTATAAGAACTGTAGGAACACCGAGAACATCGCCATCACATCTATGCGTCCATTGCAAAGCAATGCAGCACCAAAAATGTTTGAAGGCAGCGTCAAAGGCGATCCGCCCAAACTGTATTTTGTTGACAATGCGCACGGTTATACCGCAACGGTCAATGCAGCCATCAAAGAATGCATCTCTACAGGTATCGTAGATATTGTGATTTTAACCTGCGAAACGGAGGAAAGGAGCGCCTTAAGCTCCCTTTGTACTAATGGTGTTTATCGTTACTATAACCAATCTATCCCATTCACTTCCTGTAGAAAGTTCAAGGGATTGGAGGCCGACGCAGTAATTTTGGTTGATATTACAAAATCAACCTTCGAAGCGGAAAACAGCCTGCTCTTCTATGTTGGTGCATCAAGAGCCAGATTTTTCTTAGGTTTGGTGTGTGACTTAAGCGATGCGGAATGCAATGAAGTAACAGCTTCTCTTGGGAAGGATACAAGGAAAAAGCCGCAGAAAAACCTGGCAGCCGCTTTGAATTCCTTATTAGAAATGAAGGGGGACCTTTTGTTCTAAGGTGCGATTATTCTTGTGTTACATAGTTCTTTGGTTCATTGGTTCATAGGTTCAGTGATGTGTCTCGTCGCACACTTAATGAAAAAGTCCCAAAGAGCGTTGACTCTGTCTCCATCCCTGTGGCACCGTATCATTGACTTTGAAAGAGAAAGGAGCTGACGGACATGAGAAAGATAGAGCGTATGTATCGGTATCTGTCCGCATGGCTCCCGGCATAGCGGTCCTTTAGACTACCAAATCGGCGTCCGGGAGAATATCGACCGGGCGCTTTTTGCTGCCCCGAAAGGAAACAATGAGGAATATCATCGGAATCATCAGCGCACAATACCAGGGAGTTTATCGTGTGTTTCTCCCGCATACAGGGGACGACTTTCCCGCAAAGCCCAGCGGAAATCTCAGACGCAAGCTGGAACAGGACAAGACCCTGTTGGTGACTGGAGACAGGGTTGTTCTGGATCGGGAGAACGACACAAACGGGCCAGCTGTGATAATGCAGTCGCTCCCACGAAGCAGCCTGCTCAGCCGTGTGGAGGCCGGGTTGAAAGGCAGGAGCCAGCCTTTGGCAGCCAACGTGGACATCGCCTTTATTTGCACCTCAATGAATGAGGAGTTCAACCTGGGTCGCCTGGAGCGCTACCTGGCTTTGGTGGATGGCGCAGGCATCCGTCCAGTGCTATTGCTGACCAAGGCGGACATCCTGGACGATAACTCAGCCTACCTGGCCCAGCTTGCTGCGATCAACCCACCCCGGGAACACATTCTCTGCTCCGCCATGACTGGTCAAGGAATTGAAAGGGTGCGAAGCCTGTTGGCTGGTGAGTTGACATCTGTGCTGCTGGGTTCATCGGGCGTCGGAAAGTCCTCCCTGGTCAACGCAATCTTGGGCGAAACAAGGATGCATACATCAGCCATCAGTGCCTTTCAAGCCAAAGGCCGGCACACCACCACCACAAGGGAACTGATTGCGCTGCCGGCTGGTGGCTACCTGATTGACACCCCTGGCATGCGGGAACTAAAGCTTGACCAAAGCGATGTGCAGGCGGGCTTTCAGGACATTGCAGCTTTGGCGGAGCAATGCAGGTTCCGCAACTGCAGGCATAATACTAACCCAAAACGATAACGCTATGAAAACGTTGAGAAATCTGATATAATCAATAGGTAACGAATGAAGAAATCAGGTGGATCACATGGGACGAAAAAGTGCGCAGTTCGGTGAAGCGGCACAAGCGGAAATTCTTGCAGAACAAAAGAAGAAGCAGCCACCTCATATCTATAGAAGGCTGCTGGCGTTAAAGCTAAAAGCAGTGGATGGTATGCTAAGCAAAGAGGTGGGAACAATCACAGGCTTA
>Ga0209510_1003618_pt1 | contig 14294 bp, 10 predicted proteins | sample BiotimSIPDNA_FD_185749 | JGI IMG/M metagenome (GOLD analysis project Ga0209510, IMG submission 185749) | Anaerobic biogas reactor microbial communites from Washington, USA - Biogas_R1 time_0 SIP DNA (SPAdes) (version 2) | ecosystem: Engineered > Bioreactor > Anaerobic > Unclassified | place... | reverse complement strand
CAGAAAGTGCATAAACTCCTTGTCTCCTCCGCGTTCGAAGCCTTCGGCGATGTTGGACATGATGGATACCGCAGCCCGTCGGATTTGGTCACGCAGACCGAAATCCCGCCCAAAGGCCCCTTCATTCGATATGCCATAGACCGCTTGCGTCAATTCCCGCGCCGTTTGCCAGGCTTCGATGTCTTCAAATCGTTCTATTTTTGACATGATTGAATATTGGTTGGAGGTGGGTCTAAGGTCCAAGGTCCAAGGTCTAAGGTCGGAAGAGGTCTAAGGTCCAAGGTCCAAGGTCTAAGGTCTAAGGTAGGGGGATGATTGCATGGTTTTTCTAGGGTTGCTTGCGCTTTGTCGCAAGGGTTTCGAGCAAGAGGCGTCCTTTGTTCGTGAGGCGGTATTGCTGCAGGCGACTGGTGGGTAGTTCCGGGATGGTGCGTTCGATGAGTTGCCCGGAGAGGAGAGGATCAAGAATGGCTTTGCGGAAGTGTTCCCGATCCTTGATCCCAACGCTTTCCTGAAGTTTGATTCTGGATAAAGCCCCGCTTTCCAGGGAAATCAATAACATCCTGACTTGCGGGGTGACTTGCGGGGTGACTTGCGGGGTGACTTGCGGGGTCGGCTCAGCATAGAGAGTCACGCGGATGCCTCCCTGGGTTTCTTCGATCAGGGGCTTGGGGAGGATGGTGGTTGATATGGGAATTGGGGTGACTCGCATTTTCGAATGTCAGTGTATTTTTCTGGAGGGAGGCAGTGACGCATTGATTGCACCGATCAATCGGTCAATATCGGTTGACGGATTATGGGGAAATGCCGTTCCCGCTTCTTTATGATGATACCTCACCCGTTCTGCCGCCTTAATTGCTGTAACCAGATGCTCCCGAGTAACCAGCGGCTCAATCAGCGTCCTGCTTTCCTTAAGGGATTTGTCGTAATGCTGCCACCCAAAGGCCCGCTGAAGGTAGGGTATCACATTGGCACATCGATCCATGTTTGCTGTGGTATAGTGATCCCTGTTGTGGAGCAATAGCCAGTATTCAAAACAAGGCTCACTCAAGGCGCACCGGATCCCATTGATTTTGGAATAGGCAAGACCCTCGTTCAGTTTTTGCAGAGACAGCACATCGGCATCGAATACAATCCACACCTCATCGAAGTCCTCGAGTTGGTGTAGGCTCAGTTTTCCTTTTTTTGCCATCCGCCGCCGCTCATCCCGTTTTTCCAGTGCGACTTCCGCCAACTTCCGTGGGTCTCCTCTCCCAGCTCCATAGGTCACCAGCTCCAAAATATGGGTCGCTAATACTCGGCGGACACTCTCAAAATAGACGGGCTCGGTGTTCAGTCCCTCTGTCACAACCAGGATCGAAGCACCGGGCTGGGTCGTATTGCCCTGCACCCGTCGAAACGACTTCGGGGTGTTGTCCGCTTTTCTCCTGTATGGGTGGGATGCCATCCGGCTATGCTCCAGAATTTGCGGTCTCGCTATGCTTCAGATTGTCCGCCATCAGTCCTTCGGGAATGAAAGGCACCCCTCCATAGCGTCCGGCGAGGTATCCCCGAACCAACGATTCCTGCCTGCGTGGTTTGTAATCGGTCAGAGGATACAGGAAAGTTGCCCCTGTCTCATCCTTGTCCGCAAACCAAACCTGATCCCTGCGGATCAATCCGGTGTCCAGCAGCAAAGGATTGTGTGTGGTAAATATGAGTTGGGTCCCATTGGCGTTGGTAGTATTGCTGAAAACCAGGCTCAACAGGGCATGCACCATCAGCGGGTGCATACTCGATTCGATCTCATCCAGCCCGGCAATACGTCCTTTCTCCAGAATATCCAGCCATGGGCCGGCCAGCGCGAAGAACTTCTGAGTTCCCGATGACTCATCTTCCCATTTCAGTGTATACTCCCGCCCGTTGTCTCCGCGGTGCCCCAGTGAGATGTCCATATGCTTGCGCTCGAGGATCTGGTTGCGGATGTCTTCGGGGATCCCCGGTGGTAACTCTGCAGACGTCACTTGCCGTTCAGTGGCTTTGGCCGAAAGGATTCCCATATCCGCATGTTGCATCAAGCGGGTCACCTGTGCCCGCCGGTTGGCACTCTGCATAAGCATTTTTCCTGTAAATCCGGGCGAAAACGGAGGAAAATCCGCATTCAGGCGCAGCATGGTGATCCGTTCCTTGAACCAGAGATACACCGGCCTCAATTGATCGTCGTTGAATTTGACCGCCGTCGAGAGGTAGAGCGCATTGCTCCGCGTGAATTTCACCAGGCTCCCATCCCGTTTGTAGTCGGTGGGACGACTGGGTTCCCATGTATATTCTCCACTTTCCTCATCAATCGAACGCTCATACCAAACTTGTTCCCGTCCCTTTGGAAAGGCCGAAAGGCTTTCAAAAAGCACGCGTTCGTTGTTGAGCACCAGAACGAAATGGTAGCGAACCCCATCGACCACAAAACGCAGGATAAACTCCGTTGGCTCCTTTTGGGTTGCGTCAGCGAGACAGAACGGCTCCACTCCGGTGGCATCCCCTTCGTTCAGACTGGTTGCGGAGTGTTCCACAAACCATGTCAGGTAGGCCAGTGCCCGGAGGGTATTCGTCTTTCCCGCGGCATTGGCTCCATAAATCACCAGCCCCTTCAATAGGCGGATTTTTGCAAACTCGGCTCCAGCTAATCCAGGGTCCATGAGCGCTCCCATCAACGTGTCGTCGCGGGTGTTGGCAACAAAGGAAAGCTTCTGCTCTCCCCGAAATGAACGGTAGTTCTTGACCGAGAAGTCAATGATCATGCTGTGTAATAGTTACAATAATGCAATTAAGTCAACTATTGTGCGCAATATCGTCTCTAAAACAAAGATAACTGCATCGGTGCATCCGCTAGGACTGTTTGTCATGCTGTGGATCATCGGGCGGCTGCAGGAAGCAGCGAGGATCCAATGAAGGCAGCTCTATCATGCCATTTATGGAACGGCTGGTGAGGGTGCAGACCCACTCCCGGATGGCGCTGTAAAGCATGGCGCCACCGCTCATTCTGGCGAGGGATTCCCGCCTATCGGACGGGAAGTCCGCGTGGATCTGGAATTCACCGATTACCTCCACGACACCAGTATAGGGCGCACGGTGCGTTTGCTTTGGCAGCAATAGCTCCACCCGTAGCCGCAGCCGCCACCGCCGCGAATCCTCATCAGACTGCTGCCACCCGAGCTCATGTCGGCACGCCACCACCCGCTGCTCCCGTTCCGGCGCCGTCAGGTTCAGGGTGGGAACCAGGTGGATCTCTCCAAAGCGATGATCGATCAGCTGAATGGGGCTTAACATGGAACAAGATTATTTGAGTCTTCGTCGGCAGAGGCATAGTCCTCCCAAGTCCGGACGTTTTTGGGCTCATTTGGCTGAGCGTCAGATACACAAATCGTCCATACCATCGTTCTCATGTCCGACATCTTCGACCAATCAAAGCAGGAACGGGCGATCTCGGTGACGGCGGTTCCGGCTCCTCCCTGCATCGCTTGGTTGCAGATCCGCTGTAGTTCTGCATCCGCTTGCTGCTGCTCCAAGGTTTCGAGAGTGGCTCGGATCGCGATGTCGGTCGTCTTGTCCTGCACCCACTGTCCGGCCTCGATGCGCTTGAGGGTAGCAATGGCGATGGCCCCGGACGAGGCATCCACGAGCTTTTGCTGCGATCGAAGCCCTAGCGCATGGCGTCTGGCAATCAACTCCGCCGCCGTGAACAACCCGGCTTCCTTTTGGTAAGCGGCAACGGTCTGCTTCAACTGAGCCTCTGCCTGCGGCTCGCTCAGGAAGGTCTCCCCACATGCCTTGCATTGGGTTACTTCAAAGGAGACCTCCAGCGTGCAATCCCGGAAGGGCAGTTTGCGCGTGACGATAGGGGTTTCACATCCCTGATCCGAATCGCAGTACAGGCATTGCGCCGGCAATACCTGAGCGATGCCTCGTTTAAGTTTTTTTCGGGTCTTTGGTACTTTCATGGCAACTGACGTGGCAGTAATACTGGCCGGTTTTGGTTTCTTTCAGGGAAAACTTGAAATAGATGCGCTTGGTCGGGAAGGCTTCGCAGCCTGTGACCTCAAAGCCCCACATGGGGAGCCCTTGGGTCAGTTGATGACGGGTTGATTTCTGAGCAGGGGGTTGAAAACAGGTTACGGGATCGTCGAGCGCAATTTGGATGCACTCATAAAGCAAATCCTTGTAATCCTGGAGGCTGCCAAGCTCCAGTTGATCGATCTCGCAGGGCAGCCTCTCCTCTTCCACATAGGCGACCCGGTTGGCTTCGAAGGCCGCCATGGCAGCCTTGAGCTTTCCAGCCAGTTCCTTGTGGGTGTGTCGGTGCATTCTGTTTCATTGGATCGGGGAGGGTTAGTATCATATGATACCAAATTATCGACCGATTCAAGTTATTCTAAAGGATTTCTTAATTAGGCTGCTCCATTTCTCTTCCCTCATGATCGAAATCTACCTGATGCGACCCCCGACCTTAGACCTTGGACCTTAGACCTTAGACCTTGGACCTTAGACCTTGGACCTTAGACCTTGGACCTTAGACCTTGGACCTTAGACCTTGGACCTTAGACCTTGGACCTTAGACCTTAGACCTTAGACCTTAGACCTTGGACCTTGGACCTTGGACCTTGGACCTTTTCATAATCTTTCAGAGCGAGTCCGGCAGGAGTACATAGACGCCCATCAGGTCGATGGGGAGGCAGGGGGAGACTTCGTAGGTGCCGACGTCCTTTGCTGCTTCGCGGACACGCTGGTGGTCGGCGAGGAGTTGGTCAGCGCGTTGGCGGGCGAGTGCTTCAAAGCGGGAGCGTTGGGATGTGAAGCGCTCGAGGGCTTGGGTGAGCTCGCTGAGGGAGGTGCCGGGTGCGGGGTTGCCGCTGGGGTGGATGTCGAGGAGGGCTTTGACGGGTTCTCCTTCGATCCATTGTGGATCACGCCGACCCTGGAGTGCGATGGCAAGGGTCTCTTCGGCCATGAGGGTCCGGGGGAGGCGGCGGCGGGTATAGCGGAGCTGGTGGCGCAGGCGCAGCAGGTAGATACTGGTGGCGACCTCCACATCGGCAGTGATGGTAACGGCGCAACGGGCGGCGAGTGCGTGGTCCTCCTGCAGGGCGCCTTCCAGCAAGTAGTCGGCGAGGGTGGCAACGAGGGGATGGGTGCGGTGAATCAGGGTGGCTCCCGGTTCGGGGCGGCACTGGAAGTCGAGAATGAGTGGCTTGTCGATCCCTTCTTCGGCGAGGCGATCCTTCACTGAGGGCGGGAGTGACTGTATCTGCAGCCGCCATGACTTGCCGTGGGGATCGAGGGGTGCGTTGAGGCGGATGAGGGCTGTTTTGACAAAACGGTGGATGGAGGCTTCGTCGCCGATCGCATCGAGTTGGCGGCGCCATTCGGGGAGGACCTCTTCGGGTTTGAGTTTGCGCTGGGCGAAGATGGTGCGGTTGGCGCGGGCTTTTTCCATGGCGTTTTCCCACTCGGACTCAATGGGCTTGAGCTCGGGTTCGAGCCCTTCGAACAGCTCCATCTGGCGGGCATTCGGGCTGCGTTTGCGCTTTAGAAGCGCGGCTTTGATGAGGGCGTTGTTGAGGCGCTGTTCATCCGCTGGCATGGGAACGAGCACACCCAGTTCGGCCTTGATGGCCTCAGCCTTCCGGAGAATGACATTGAGGATGAAGCCGTCCACCGGGTTGTCCTGACCCCAGAGGAGGGTGCAGCGGACTTCGGGGTGGCCTTGGCCGAAGCGGTCGACACGGCCCTCGCGTTGTTCGTGGCGGGTGGGATTCCATGCGAGGTCGTAGTGGACCACCGCATTGAAGTCCTTCTGAAGGTTGATGCCCTCGGATAGGCAGTCGGTGGCGACGAGAATGGGCTGGGGCGCAGTGCCGAGATCCTGCACCCGTTGCTCGCGTTCCTCAGGCGTGAATTCGCCGGTGATGGCATCGACCGTCGCTTTTTTGAAATGGGTGCGCAGGTGGGCCGCAACGTAGTGGGCCGTGGCAATATACCGGCAGAATACCACCGGGCGGAATCCGTCGCGCAGCAGTTCTTCGAGGTGGTGCATGAGTGCGGCGAGTTTAGGATCGCCCGAGCGCCCGCTCAGGGATTCGGCTTGGGCGATGAGGGCCTGAAGCTCACTGGCATGGTCGCAGGCGGCGGCGGGCTCAAGGTCGTTGAGGGAAAGGTCATCGGCTTCGCCATCCTGAATGCGGCTGTCGTCGGTGAGGTTGCGCAGCTCTTCCTCGGTGCCCTCGAGGCGGGTGTTGAGCGCTTTCACCGCGGCAGCGGGAGAAGAGGCGACGCAGCGCAACAGAGCGAGGGTGGCATACCAGATGACGTGGCGGGCGGAGCTGCTTTCGCGGTCGATCCGCTCGGCGAGCCGCAGACAGTAATCCTGGACGAGGTCGAAGAAAGCGCCCCAGTCGCCCGAGAGCTCGTAGGTGATCTCCTTCGTGAAGCGTGCGGGAAAGACGGAGGTATCCTGCCACTCTTCGATGTCCTTGCGCCGGCGTTGCACAAAGTGGCGAGCGAGCCGCTCGCGCAGGCGTCGGCGTTCTTCCTCGGAGACTTCGTGAATGTGCTGGAAATCGGGATGGAGGATCGAAAGGAGGTTATAAAAGGCGAGCTCGTCTCCGGAGTGCGGGGTCGCGGTCAGGAGGATGAGGTGACGGTCATCTTTTTCGGAGAGGCGTTTGAGTAACTCGAAGCGGAGTTGTTTGCCCTGCCTGCCGGTGGAGCAGGTGTGGGCCTCATCGACCACAATGCAATCGGGAGCGATGGACAGGAAGTGGGAGCGGTGGCGGTCGCTTTTGATGTAGTCGAGGCTCACGACCAGGAAGGGATAGTGGTCGATGAGCGATTTGCCACTGGGGAGGTGTCGCTCGAGGGAAGTGGCAGTGGATGGAGTAAGCGCGCTGGCTTTGATATTGAAGTGCCGTTCGAGCTCGCTTTGCCATTGATCCACAAGGTGGGGCGGGCAGAGCACGGCGCATTGGTGGATCTCCCCACGGTCGAACAGCTCCCGCACGATGAGTCCGGCTTCGATGGTTTTGCCGATGCCGACATCATCTGCGATGAGCAGGCGGACGACTTGTTGGCGCAGCGCCATGAGCAAGGGCACCAACTGATAGGCGCGGGGCTCAATCGCGATATTGGCAAAGCCGCGGAAGGGTCCGGCACCCGCGCGGAATTTGAGCTGGAGGGCATCACGCAGGAGCTGGGCACTGATGTGGTTGCCCCGCTTTTCAGGATCGGGCGGAGGGAAGGTGGCCGAAGTCGGGGCTTCGAACTCGAGCTCCGGTAACAAGGTCGTGACATCATCCTCTGTGCCGCCCAGTGGTCGAAGCAGGAGGGTGTCCATCGTGGATCCGGGTTGGACGACCCATTCGCGGTTGCGGGCGCGGACGAGGTTTCCGGGGTGGTAGGTGTCGAGTGTGGGCATGGATCAGGCGGGAAGGGTTCCAAAGAGCTCGGGTGCGGAGCGAATGGCAGTCTCCCACTCTTTTTCGGACGTGCCGATCACCAGGAAGGTGTAGGCACGGTCGAGCAGGTAGTCTTGTAGCTCCGGAGATGGCTGATGGGAGAAAACGAGGGTTCGGCTGGAGCGGTAGAGCGCATCGGCGGTCCATTGTCCGTTGTTGAGCGGGACGGACAGCTGATCGGGACTCTTGAGGTGAAGTCGGGTGAGGTAGTCCGCAAAAGCCAAGCCGGATGAGTCTGGTAAGGAAGCTCCGGTTTGAGAAGGCGATGCGGAGCCTTTGCGGACGACTGAAGCATGGGCCGCTTGCTGGAGGATATCGAGGGCGGATGCGTTTCTGCGGTTGATCAGCTCGTGATCGGGCTGGTTGAAGTAGGACAGGAGGCATTGGTAGCATCCGGCCTCGCAGATGGCCTGCCCCGACTGTCGTTCTTCTGCCGACGCCAGATCGAGATCAAGGAAGCTGCCTTCGGGAGGGATTTGATAGTGCATGATGCGCAGGGCCTCGCGGGCGACCGTGGCGAAGGACTCCGGGGACTGCACCAGCCGGCTCAGCACCCCGGCCCCACCTTCGGAAGCTTCGTAGAAGAGCAGTGACTTGCGGTTTTCGCGATTTGGGAGGGGCTCCACGATCATTTCGGAATCTTCGATCTGGAAAGTGCGGCTGATGCTGCGCAGGAGAGCGGACTGCAAAGTGGCCATGGCCTCGTTGGAGAGTGTGAATTCCGAGGAGGGCGTGAAGATGAGGATGTTGCGGTAGTCTTCGACGTAGGGGACGACCCGCTGAGGACTGACTTTGCTGGTGGGTAGATCCGGGTTTTTCTCTCCGTCTTGCTCGTCGGAGTTTTCCTCCTTACTCCATGTCCCGCTGATTGGATCAATAAAAAAGCCGAGGTGACTGTTTTTCTTCCGGCGTCGCCATCCCTTGTTGATGCGCCAGATGCGAGCGGATGGCGAATAAGTGAGGCGGGCGATGGGAGTGCCTTCGCGTTGCAGCGAGGCCTCATGGTATTCCTGTTGGCCATTGATCCCTGGCATGAAACGATAGGTGGTCTGAAGGTCGAATCCCTGACGTTGGCGTTCCTCTTCGTTAACGGATATTCTTTGCTCGGGGCGGGTCTCAACAGTCTCAACCCGATAAAGGTAGTTGACGCGACCTTCTTCCTCCAGGGGCGCACCGCAATGTTCGCAGATGTCGGCCAAGGGCTCCGGGGCGGCGGGATTATCACCGAGATGCCCGTAGCCGCAGGATGAGCAAATGCGCGCGGTAATGGTGGGCAGGGATGCTTCCGCGGCGACTTGATCCGCCGAGGATACGTTGAGTTTGACTTTGAACACGCGGAACATGCGTCCCTGGTGGTAGATCAGGCTGCGCGGGCCAAATTCGGAAAGAGCCAGGAATCGCGGGCGGCTGACCATTGTGCCGTCGCGTTTATCGCGGCTGCCTTTTCCTCCGGAGGAAGGAATCCATGCCATAAGTGGAAGGCGTGGGAAGTTGTAGCCGGGAAGGAACCCTTGGCTGGCAAGGTAACGGTAAAGGTAGAAGTCGTTGTTGTGGTTGCTCCCTTCCTTTAGCAGCAGGTTGTACTGGTTGGTCGCATCTTGATAACGGCGTCTGGCGTTATCCCGATCCTGATTTGAGGTGGCGGGGCTGATGTTGATGCGGTTGGCCTCTTCGATCTGCTTGCGGACGGCGTCGAAGAGCTTGCGCCAGCGTTCAAACGCATCGGAAAAACGGGAGAAGCAGCGGGACAGTGTATCCCGTGTAAAATGGGCGTCATACCATGGAGCGGAGTCGGGCAGGAGCACAGATTTGACCCTGGCCAAGACCCGTTCAGCCTGTGAAAGGGTGGTTTCTACGATCTCGGGTCGGTTCATGATGTCCGCGAACTCGTTTCGGACGGGTTTGAAACTGGATGAGGTGTCGAGCACGGAGGCGATCCCCGAGGGGAGCTCGCAGCGGGTGTTGGCGAGCCAGAGGGCGTTGAGGTGACTCTCGATCAACTCGCGATTGGCGAGGTCAAGGGTGGGCGCTTTGACCACTCCGTGCACCATGTTTTCGGCATTGTGGAAGAACCACTGGTCGTGCGGGCTCATTGAGGCGCAATAGGTGATGACCAAAGCCGCTTGGCCGGACCGGCCGGCACGCCCGCTGCGTTGGGCGTAGTTGGCTGGTGTGGGGGGTACGTTGCGCATGAACACGGTGTTGAGAGATGCGATGTCGACGCCCAGCTCCATGGTCGGCGAGCAAAACATAACCGGAAGGCGACGCAGCGGAGTGAGGTGCGACGGATCTTCAAGCCACTCGCGCTGGTCGCGTTCGCTGTAACGGAAACGTGATTCGAGCAGTTTGCGGGTGTCCGAATCCACTTGGGCGGTGTGTTCGTGAGCTTCGAAGTCGAAACATGGGCTGGTGCCATCCAGAAAGGATTGGGCCGTTGCAAGATAAAGATCGCGGAAGAAAGCATTGTATTGGCTTTCGTCCTGCATGGCCTTGTCTTCGGTGAGGCGCCATTCCATGCAGCTGGATTTCAGGATCCAACCGATGGAGTTGTCCCGATCCACGTTTCGGGACTCAACGAAACCGTAACGTTCTGCGGCACGCAGAAAGGATTCGAGGAGCTCCACCAGAACTTCGGATTTGATGGTTTGGATCACGCCATCAAAGGGCGATTCCTTCCAGAATGGGGCGTTTTTGATCAGCCGGATCAAGCGTGAACGCGCACCGCCACTGACGAGGTCATACCTCGGTTTGGAGGTTTTCTTCGGTTGTTTTCCCGTAACGAGCTTTCGGGTGGTATCGAGCCGTTCATCGTCCGCAAAAGACCATTTTTCAGTGAGCCGTTGGGAAACAAGCCCTGCGTGCTTCTCCTGTTCGCTGTCCGACAGGTAAGGCGAATCAACGCAAAGGTTTTTGATCATCTCACCAAACACAAGGGTCGCAAGTGCTTCCCTTGCATCAGGTGAGAGTCTTTGCAGCATGGAGACACCGGATCCGGGGGGCTGGCGGGAAGCGGCAAAACACCGGGAGTCAGCACAAAATCCGCTGAGGTGGCTGTATCCGATCTCCAAGAGGTCAAGTTGTCCAAGGTTGGGGTTATTATAACGCCAACCTTTGCGCAGATCCCGGATGAGTCGATAGCCGATCACAAAACGGGCGGCCCGTTGGGCGTCCTGCAGGCTGGGCCCCAGTAGGGTCGGGTTGGAGAGATACTCTGCAAGCACACCCGGATCCGATGAGTCGAATCCAAGCGCTTTGAAAACGGAAGCACCAAGGTTTTCCTCTGTGAGCACGCCTCCATGGCTTTTGAGAGCGGCGATAAGCCCGGCTCTGAGCATGAGAAGGAAGAGGAAGTCATTGAAGTGTCCGGCTTGAAGCGCGGCGTCCTGGCGGTTGTCGGAGAAGCCAAGCAGTTTGCGTGGGTCGTAGTTGGGATCGAAATCCGCGCTGTGCTTATAAAGGTGCGTGATCGCGGATAGGGACAGCATCGTGGTGGCGGAGGAGCGACCCTCGCCTGACAGGCCGGAAAGCCGGTTGCTGTCGCGGCCGTGCGCTTCGTGCAGTTGGCCGCAAAATGGGCAGAACCGGAACATGCCGGGAATGAACCAATAGGCGCGACCCGAGCCTGCCCGCCCTTTAGAATCGATGAGAACCTTGGAAAGGGCTGAGCCTTTGTGATCGGCCTTGAGTCGTGGTTCTTTCGCTGTATGATCGATCCACGACTCGGGGTAGTCGTCAAGATTCCCCTTAAAGACCATGTCTGGATACACGGGTGCCAGGAATCCGGCCTGAAGCCGATCATCGTCAATCGACACATCGGTGATGTCGCGGGGAGAGACTGACATGCCGTCGTCGATGTGGCGCCATACGGGGTGGAACTCCTGGCCGCAGTCGCGGCAGAAGTGTGTGCTGAAAAGGTGAATGTTGTCCGCTTGGCGGTTAGGGGCAAACCGCTGGGCATCGAGCGAAATGACGCGGGAGCCATTTTCGTCAAGGGTGCAGTGGACTTTTCCAGGGCCACTGATGAACTGATGGAGTTTGAAAGCAAAGGGAGCCCGGTCATTGGCGTCCCGGATGAACTGGGCACGGACAAGGAAGGATTCGAGTGCCTCCCTTGCCTCCCTTTGATCGCATCCAGAGTCAAGTGCGAGCCTTTCGGTAGCAGTGGAGATGCTGATGGGTTTTGCGCGGACCGGGCGAATCCCGGGCTTGATGTCGAGGCCCATGTTCAGCTCGACCCAGATCGCAAGCGGGTCATGCTGGAAATGCTCGAACGAATCCCATTTCAGAACGGGCTGGCGTATCCGGGCACGAAGATCCGGCTGGACACTCTCCGATGTTCTGGAGGGATCCGTGCACCGTTCGAGGGTTTCGCCGATGACATTGTTTCCAGAGACTGGCTGCCCAAAGAGAAGAGAGGCTACATCGGAGACGACTTTTTCCTTCTCCTCACGGGAGCCTGTGCTCGACATCGTGGCAGATGTGCCGATGCAGAGCAGCTTGTCGGCGTTGAGCCGCTCTTGAAGGCGGCGCACCAACATGGCGACGTCGGCACCTTGGCGCCCCCGGTAGGTGTGCAGTTCATCGAGCACCAGAAACGAGAGCCCGCTGCAATTGTCCACTACCTTGCGGTCAACCTCCTCATAGCGGGTGAGGATGAGCTCGAGCATCATGTAGTTGGTCAGTAGAATATCCGGAGGGTTATTCGCGATGCGCTGGCGTGTGGATGTGTCCTCCTGCCCGGTGTAGCGTTCGACGGTGATGGTTTGTCGCGGGTTTGTCAGATTCCCCAGGAACTTGTTGATTTCTTCATGCTGGCTGTTCGCCAGAGCGTTCATCGGGTAAATGATGATGGAGCGGGTCCTGGGTTCAGGATCGGATTCTTTGGCTCTGAGGATGTGATCAACAATGGGAATGAAAAAGGAAAGTGACTTTCCGGACCCGGTTCCGGTTGTGACTACATAGCTCTGTTGCTTTTGTGCGATGGAAATCGCCTCCATCTGGTGTTTGAAAAGGCGAATGGATGCTTTCCCCGGGCCGGCCCTGAAAATGGGATCGCAAAGCGGATGGAGCAGGCCCTCGGATACCAGATCTTCGACCGTCTGGGCTCGCTCGTAGTTGCAGTTGAGCTGGATAAGTGCTTCCGGCCAGTAGCGGCCGTTTGCGTATTCGCGATCCACGACATCCTTGATGTCCGGTGCCTTTATCCTGGTGAAGCTGGTGGAGAACTTCCTGTAGTCCGAGATGAGGTCTTTGCGAAATTGAAAGATATTCTCCATGGGAATCGGGGCGAAAGGCAGAATGAAACAGATTGTGAGGCCAGATTGCGTTTTGCACAAGCACAAGATTTGCAAGTGTATGAAGAATGCCCGGAGTGGGGCGCTCTACCCGGTGCGAATGGTCAGCAGCCGTTCCCGCTGTATGATGCGTGATGCTGGGATCCCGGAGCAACCGCATGGGCCGCTAAAATGGTCTTTTACTGCGGGCTTCAAGCCCGTGTCTGAGAGGAACCCGCCCACTACGGACCCATGCGCAGGGTGGTGGCTGTCCCGCGGCTGTCTATGCTGATGCTTAATCAGCCCCGGGGCCCGATCGGGATTTATTAATTCTCCGGAAGTTCATCGGGGGCCATTGCTGTTCTGATTGTCTGGATGTCAAGATCTCTCCGGAATGCTTCAAGCGCGAGGAGTCCATAGGCAGCCCTAAATGTTCCTGTGACGTCTTGGAGTTTATTGTAGATCCAGGAATCGGACTTCTTTCTGTACCATTTTGACAACTCCATAAACCGTCTCTTGTCCAAGTCTGAGTGATGCGCCGCTGCTCTGATGCACTCTTTCATGTCCGGTCGCAGTCTGGCTATTGTTGTTTCCTCGTGGGCCGTACAGGGATGGATCGCTGAGCCAAGAGCGTCTCTGCGAGCCGCCTTTGCCTGAGTCTCCCGTCGGGTCCTTTCCCGTTCAGCGTCCGTTCGCCGATCTGCTTCCTCATGCATTTCACCTCTCAGTTGCTCAACTCGAAGTCTTATATAGCGTGCGATTGTTTTATCTCCATCTCCGTCAGCATCAGCGAATGCTTTGGCATATACCCCTGGCACGGGCTTCTTTAACGCGACTTCGCGCGCGGCTGTCTCATACAGCATCTCGTCTGTCTTGTTCATATCTTGCTAACCGGGAGCCGCAAATGACCTACAAATGCAGCACGATACTTGACAGTAGTTATCGTAACCAAACTGGGATTCCTCAGTATGGGCGTGAGGTTAACGGCGAAAATGTCCCTTTTAGGAATATAAGAACAATGAACTTTGAAGGATACTTCCATCTGAAGGCAACCCGGAAAGGATAACCGACCCGGGTGAAGAAGGCTAGGAAAAAATCGCGAGCCGATGAGCAAGCCGAATCTCGTCTTGGGAAAGAGGGATGCGGAGATTGGGCTGATCAGTGGGAAATGGTTCCGGATTATTCCGCGGATTTCGGCGGAAGGGCTCCGGAAGAAGCTTTACTGAAAACGACATTATTTACGGATGAGTAAAAACGACGTATTTCAGTGAAAGTAGTTTCCCATAGTCTTTTCAACGGAAAGCTGCTGGTGATTCCTTGTAGACAGGGGGGGCTCATATGCCGTCTGACATGGTTTCGTCCCGGAAAAGGCGGATGGGGGAGAACTTCGCAGGGCTACAAGAGTCGCTTGGAGGCAAACGCCTTGCCCGAGTGCGACTTGAGGTAGCTCTCGAAAGCAAGGGCCCTGAGCTTATCTGGAAATGCACTATACCAAACGATCTCCCAAGGAAGATACCTGGACGTGTGCTCGGAT
>Ga0209510_1003610_pt1 | contig 14326 bp, 21 predicted proteins | sample BiotimSIPDNA_FD_185749 | JGI IMG/M metagenome (GOLD analysis project Ga0209510, IMG submission 185749) | Anaerobic biogas reactor microbial communites from Washington, USA - Biogas_R1 time_0 SIP DNA (SPAdes) (version 2) | ecosystem: Engineered > Bioreactor > Anaerobic > Unclassified | place... | reverse complement strand
ATATTGAAAAGAAGCTGTTGAAACCTCTTCTTCAGAGAATTGAGGAATTGGAAAAACAATTAGCCGAAGCTAATAAGAAAATTGATGAATCGAATAAGAAAGAAGAAAAGAAAGGTGGTAAATAATGACAATAACTAATCCACAGGCAGTTAAATTCTGCAACGAAAATATTAGAGTTGCTGCGGATAAATTAAGTCAGGCATACTATTTTGCTAAAGCAACAGTAGACGAATGGACAGCCCATAATATGGGGGTATTGATACCTGTGAGTTCAGAAGAGGTTGAGGATGGCGCCAACGTTGACGGGCGGCCGATAATCACTGGAAACGATGTCACTGTAATGCTGTACGCTCTACAGGACATGATAACTGACTATGAGGCATCGAATAAAGCAAAGCTCAATTCCGTTTTAAAAGTTGCTCCTAATCCGATAGGGTAAAGTTATGGCAGTTTACTACGTATCAAGTCTTGCTTCCGGTAGTGGGGACGGATCTTATGAAAGCCCTTGGACTCTTGAAGAGGCGGCTGCTAATGCAGAGGCTGGAGATGAAGTTCGGATCATGGCGGATGGGACGTATTTACCATCTGCAACGATAGCTCCTGCGGCTGTCGGGTCTGCTAACGCTTACGTGACTTATGTGGGAGCAAACTCTTCGGGAGAAGTTGACGGAACGCGACCGCTCATATCTGGAGCGAATCTACCTGCAAACACAGATATATTTTCATTTGGAACAGCCCAAACAGCCCAACAACACTTTGAGTTTAGAGGTCTTGAAATTGCAAATTCGCCACGACATGCCATTTATTCGAATTTGACCGTTTACGGGATGCTTATTAATTGTGTCATACACGATTCTGTTAATTCTGGATGTCATGCGATATCTTCGGCTAGTAAGTTTGTGGTAGACCGCTGCTATCTATACAACAATGGTATCGGCTTAGGTAATAATAACAACAGTAGATTTTCGGGTAGTATTGTTAGAAATTGCATGTTTACAAATAACACAGTAGGGTTACTTAACGGGCCATCATGTACTATACAAAGTAATTTATTTTTAAGAAATGGGTATGGTATACAAGCAAATAATTACCTTACAGAAACAACTATAACCAACAACGTATTCTACGGGTCAACGAACGATGCTATCCTGTTAAATACAGCAGCAGGGAGCAGATCCAATATCATATCTGACAATATTTTCCGGTCTAACGGTGGCTATGCTATCAACAATTACGACAGCTTGGATTATCGCTTGTATAATAACTGTTTCTCGAACAACACTTCAGGCGATACTGATTTGGGTACTATTTCTGGTAATGGCAATATACACGAAGACCCGTTGTTTGTCTCTGAGACATTAGGCAGTGAGGATTTCCGGTTACAATCAACATCTCCTTGCAAAGATGCAGGACGAAACCCATACGGATACTGACTATGGACATTGGAGCGATACAATACTGCGGATGGGATATTGGGGCATTACAGTATGTTCAGCAGGGTGGGGGAACTAATTACGAAGTTACCTTATCTCTTGACCGATCAGTCTCTATATCGCCAAGTTCAACAGCCGCTTTCAATGAAAGTATAGAGCTGTCGAAGCATATTGATTATACTTCTGGTGGTGCTTGGACGGCTCAAGATTCTATATCTATAGACAAGTGGCTATCTGTTGATCTTTCGGCAACAAGCATCTTTAATGCTGTATTGGCAATCGACAAGCTGTTATCTATTGTCGAATCGGCACAGGCTGAAACAGAGGCAAGCTCAATACTGGCTATTGTTAAACAGGTTAGCGCTACTCGTGGGTCGTCTTATGAGGTGGAGATATCAGTCAACAAAACTCTCGACGCTTTAACGGATAGGACTGCAAACTATCAGGTGCAAATAACACTGGAGACTATTAGAGATATAATTTCGCAAGTATCGGCAGCAGCTCAGGCCGGTGTATCTGTTGACAAGAATCTGCAAATGGATTTAATCGCTCAGGCAGTAACACTTGCAGCTCTAAATACTGGCTATAGTGTAGTAATAGAGGCGAGTGCGACTGATTCAACAATGGTGATCGTTACACCGGCAAGCAGAACTATTAAGATCAGATTTGAAAATAGAGAAATCAAAATAGCTTATGAAAACAGAACTATTAAAATCAAATAGGAGGGGTTTATGAATGTGAAGAAGGCGCTGGAAAACTACTATGAAATCGAATGCAGGGACAAGAACGGGAATCTGAAGTGGGTGGAAAAGTTTACAAATCTGGTAACTACTGAAGGGTTAAACGATTCGCTCGACAAGCACCTGAAGGGCAGCAATTACACTGCCGCATGGTATATTGGCTTAACTGGTGCAACACCTGTATTTGCTGCAGGTGATACAATGGCATCTCATGCTGGATGGACTGAGGTTACTGATTATGACGAAGAAAGCAGGCAAATAATTGTTTTTGGGACTGTCTCAGGCGGGGCGGTGGACAATTCATTAAACCAAGTCATATTTACAATCAATGAAGACAATACCGGTATTGGCGGGGCGTTTATTGTATCCAACAATACCAAGAGTGGGACATCAGGGATACTTTACGGAGGTGGAGCGTTTGACGGTGGGAATAAAACGCTGGGAGACGGTGATACTATCAAAGTAAAAGTTATGTGCACAGCAGCACAGGCGGCGGATTAAAATGGAGACCGCAATCAAATTCAAAGATCCTGATTCCAGAGTGGACTACACTCTGGATTATACTCAACATTTTAAAGACGGTGATACTATCGTAAGCGCTGAAATAATTGCTCCCGATGGCATTACTACCGAAGAGCCAACCATTACAAATAATAAAGTAATATTCTGGTGCTCAGGTGGCGAAAGCGGGGAAAGTTATCTTCTCACTTGTCGCACGACCTCACAGCTTGGAAGAGTAGAAGATCACAGCTTTAAGCTGGTAGTTAGACAGAGGTAACTATGAAACTAATTGAACTTCTCAGCCTGTCAACTCCTGACAACCCAGAATTCGGTTATGGTGACTATATCACTGTTACTGAAGGTAAAGAAACTATCTGGGGTTCTCATGCGTCATGCTGCCCGAATCCATACAAGGTAAACGGCCAAGGGTTGCCGATTCCATGGAAGCTGATCTATGACTGGATAGACTTTCAAGAGTGCGAGTGGGAATGCGTAGAGCATCCGAAGTACGGAAAGTGCTTACTGCTTAACAATGGCGGAGAAGTCAAGAGTCGTAACCCAATAAGGAACTCAAATGGAACGATATTCACAAGGGTCTATATCCATTCCGGCGGTATGGGGAAAAACCCTAACTGGCGAGGGTCGGCTGGCTGCAGTACTATAGCCCCCGATATATGGCCTGATTTTATCGCACATTTTAAAGTCGGAGAAAAAGGAAAACTAATTGTCAAACCCTTGATAGAGAATAAATAAAATGAGCAAAAACAAAGTTGATTTCATTTACAAAATAGTCGGCACTTGTGTCGGCGTTTGTGCAATCCTCGGAATCATCTGGGCAAATCTGGCAGAGCCAAGGGTATGTAAAATCATAGAGGTAAAGATAGATAAAGAGCAAAGCAGAGTCGAAAGAAGGCTCAACAGAATTGATGAAAAAATAGACATATTACTTGAAAGAACATCAAAGTTGGAGGGTAGAACAGAAAGGCGGTAATCATGGCTTACAGTGTGGGTAAAACAGGCGCAAAGGCAACGAAGGATAGTTTTGTAATTGGTATCATTGCAGTGGCAGCAACTAAAATCGCTGGCATTGCTCAAGCAAATGGGGTTGACATATCACCGGATGCAATTACTAACGCAATAATCGTATGTGGTACATTCATTTACAAAGCTGTGATAAACTGGTATAAAAACAGGAGAAAATGATATGAATCTCATAGCTGACATGTGGAGGTATGCAGAGCTTTGTTCACATGATAAACAAGACTTTGGTGATGGTGACGACGATCCGATTGACTACATAAGTGATACGATTGCAGCGCAAACCCCAAAGTCCCTGTTTTTGCAGATGAAAAATGGTATTGAATACTGTTATGTGGTCGATGAACCTTCCCGGGTAGTAATTGTATTCCGGGGCACTGACGGCGCTAAGGCATGGAGAAATAACTTTGACATTTTGCCGCTTGTAGATGGTTACATGCATCAGGGATTTTATGATCTGATGCAATATTTCGGGCCTGAAATTAAAAAATGCATGGTGGCAATTTACGGAAAAGAGCTTAAACAAACAAAGCCGCTATTTATCACGGGGCATTCCCTCGGTGGAATAATGAGCCAGTACTGTGCAAAGTATCTTTATGATAAAGTCGGCCTGATTTCAACCTGTGTCAATTTCGGATCTCCGGTCGGTGGTACTAAAAAATGGGCAGAAGAGATGAATAAGGTCCCAGTGAAAAATTACCGTGTAGTCAATGGATGGGATTTGGTTACTGAAATTCTGGATGATACAATTGGGGGACATGCCGGAAAGCTGGTGCGATTACCACAGCCTAAAATCAGAAAAATTTTTAAGCTTCTTCAACTGCTCGACCATGCGTACAGTCGGTATACTAAGGCATTGATCAAGTACAGTGAAAAATTGGATGCTGGTGAAGCGGTTTACGAATTAAAGAAGGTAAAAAACCGGTGTAATATCTAAATTAATTTTCCTTTCTCCTCTTTTATATCCGAAAGCGTTTCTATTATTAATAATTTTAGAAACGCTTTTATCGATCTGGTTGTGTCTTTATCATCATTTAAACCGGTGGCGAGCGAATTAGAAAAGGCTGAGAATGATCTGAGAATATCCTGCTCCTCTTTTGATTCAATATCTTTTATAAGAGGCATCGATGCGCTAACAGCTTCGGGTGTATGTACCAACATAGACAAAATAAAAACTGCTGATTTAGAAAATGCGAACTTGGGTTTAATGTCGAATTTTCTTCCCTGAAATATTTCTGCGGTGATTATGTGACTTTTGGTTAGTTTAAAAACAGTGTCTTTTAAAAATCGATTTTTATTGCTCTCGTAAATAATACCAACTTCGTTTCCAGATATCCCAAAGTGGTCAGCAATATCCACATCAAAAAACACAAGTTTATTTTCAATAAAAAAGTATTTATGCATAATCAAAGTATTAAGGAAAAGAAATTAAAACCAGCTTTTAATATTAATTGTATAGTTGTATCTCTTGGGGGAGTATGGAGATAATTGGGACATACAAGATAAAAGGAAACTCCAGAATTATTAATATTAATGCTGTCAAAAACTGCTATTCCTACATTTACCCAAGCATCATGACTAAGGGCAGAGTCGCCTGTGGGAGACAAAACCTTTGGTAGCTCATACACATATTTATAATGATCTTTATTACACCAGGTAGAGTTGCCGGAATAATCGAGGGATTTATTTTTTGCGTGCTCGATAAAGGCTTTGCAGCCATAGAAGAAATATTCTTTCACTTGATCATATAAAAAATTATTTACTAAAATTTGTTCTCCACTTTTTTCTGAAATCAAATAAGGATCTCCTACTCCATAGCCGGGTCCGAACTGGCCTTCGATTATCACCTGAGCAAAGTTCTGCTCGACCGTTAAAGGGGAGATATTTTCTCTACTACAAAATAATAAAGAAGGCAGTATTGCTATTAAAAACTTGTTTTTGATCATGTTTTACCTCTTTTTCATTAATTATATCATAAATTAATACTTTTCTGATCGGCGGATCTGGCGAACATCTGATTGTTCACCGATCCGCTTAGCCTCACTTCCTTTAATAAACTCATCTATAGATATAATTGATTCTCCCACTTTGTCGAGTAGTTTATCGTAAGACGAACTAAAAGCCTCAGCTTTGCCCTTCCAGAGTGCCAGATCTTCTCTTAATTTAATGTAATCTTCCAGTGATATTTCCGGATTTTCATATTTAATTATCGATTCTGACACTTGATTCGGCTCGACTTCTTCAACATATATACCACATTCTTTTTTTAAAGGTATTAATTTGTGTTGAATTTTATTAGATGGTACACGTTCACCGCGCTCGATTGCTGACACATATGTTTGTGCAATTCCCAAATAAGCAGCAAGTTCGGCTTGGGTCCAACCTTTTCTATCCCTTACTGTTTTAAAGAGATCAGAAAAATTAATATATTTTTGCACAAATGTGTTGCTCCGTGTGTCATAAAGTGTTATATTACGTAGTGTAACAAAAATAAATTAAACAACCAAAAAGGGAAAGTTACAATATGATTACACAACCTAAAAGAGGAGGTCGCGCTCCACTCCCTAGATACGAAGAGCGCACCAAAATCCTCAGAGAAAAAATTAGCCGCTCAGGGATGAGTATTATAAGCATAGCAATTAAGATGGCAACCTGTGATGTCAACCTCAAAGCAAAACTTAATGGTATGCGCGGCTGGCGAGATGATGAGATTAATCTGGCTGAAAAAACCGTCAATGAGATGCTTCAGGAAAAATTCCAAATATTTAAACATCTAATCGAGATGTGATATGGATAGCTCAGAGATTCTTTTTTTTGTGTGTGCAGGCCTTTGCTTAATCTTAGGCGTAGCTATTATCGGAGTAGCATGATGTATATAAAAATCAGGGACTGGAATCTACATTATGAAAACTCAATTACCAGACGAATCCGGAATATTTTATATGTACCAGTCCCTAACAAGCAAGGCTTGGGCTACCACAAGCTAATGCACGCAAAAGATGGTTTGATGATTTATGGAGCCTGGACCGCACTCCTTCTTTTGGCTTCTAGATGCACACCCAGAGGCGACCTGTCAAAGTATTCTACTGTTAGTGAGTTGTCCGTTGCAACTTTAATAGAAAAAGATCAGTTGATGTACGCTATTCGATTTCTTTCAGATGAGCTCGACTGGATAGAAATTATAGAGAGAGACGATACTGATCTTTTTAATCTCAAACAACGAACAAACAACAAACAAACAACGAACAAACAACGTTGTACAACCGTTGAACAACCGTTGAACAACAACGGCACTATGTTGTGTAATAATAATAATAATTCTTTTTCTTCTAATTCTTTTAACCCTTTAGAACTATCTAATAATACTAGTATATCTAGTATAACTAGTATAACTAAAGCACCTGATAGTACTGAGAATATTAATAAACTAGGTGATAATGTTTTAAATCCTGAACCCGACTCAGTCGATGGTAGCACGAAAAATGCGCACACTGTTGATCCTGATATGAAGCTTACGTATGATACTGCCACCTGGCGAGCAGATTACGAAGCCTACATCAATGGTCACGACCTGGCATACCGTGAGATGACCGACGATAAAGAGTGGCTAAATCGGATGAAACATTTGAATCCCGGTCTTGATATTGCCCTTTCGATCGAAAATGCAAGGGAGTTTTGGCGGTCAAAGGAGGGGTGGGAGAATAAAAAAGGCAAAAGAAGAATCAAAGAGATTGATTGGAGGTCAACTTATCGAAATGCAATCAGGCAGCCGATGAACAGAGTTTTTGAGCAAAAGTTTCAATCAAAAATTCAGAATTATCAAAAGTCTGTCACTCATGAGGATATCCAGAAAAACCTGTCTTTTCTGGGAGAACTGGTATGACTAAACAGGTTTTTGCTGAACGAATGGCGTTTTTGTACAGCTACTTCGGGCACATTCTCAACGGCGACCGGGCAAAACTTTATTGGGAGCTCCTGAAGCACCTATCAGATGAGCAGTTTTCGACTGCCGTTCAAAATGTTGTCAAAGAGTATATCCCGACAAGCACAAACCCTTTTCCTCTGGTTGCCCATTTCCTGCGCTATTGCGGCACTGCTGGCGAAGAGTCGGCATCACAGACTTTGGCTATGCTTAATATCGCAAGGGGCAGCATCGGAGCGTATCAGAGTGTGTGTTTTTGTGATCCAGCTCTACACTGGGTTGTTCAGGCGATGGGAGGCTGGCCAGCACTCTGCATGATGACTGATAAAGAGTGGGACGTTAATTTCGGACGAATGAAAGAGATTTACAGGGCTGCTCAATACTCGAATATTGATTCGGTGGAGTATTGTCCAGGGATTGCTGAATCCGAAGAGGGCTGGTTTACTCTTTATATCTTTCCAACCGCAAAACTCAATGAGCGCAGGTTGATCAGGTGTAAGGGGAAGATTCCGGAAGAGATCGGTTTCAACATAGCAAAGCCTATTGATCGGATGAGTAGCATTTCAGAAATTCAAATTTTATCAAAAACTATAACTGGGGAGGGTTATGTCAATTGAAAAACTGAAGGAGTTTCGAGAAAAGAGTGGTGAGGTTATAAGACAAAGAGAGCTTTTGAGGCGCATGGGTATGGATGCTGAAAGGATAATCCCTAAGCTCCCAACTTATTCCAAGGGAATTTTTACGTTGTTTTTTACACATAACACTCAGAGCAATTGGTTTGGTGTTCCAGAATTAGGGAAGGTTTTTGTTAGGATGGATTGCGATGGTAATGTTCAAGAGCTTTCTCTTGTGTGTGGTAGTTTGATAGATGATCATTTGAAGGAATGGTCTCTTAAAAATCCTATGTAAATTTTTAGGAAATCCAACTCAGGAAGAACTTGACTCTGTTGCTGTGGCTGAATAAAACAACCGGACCTTTGAAATTCTAACCTGAAGTTTTAAGCAACACTTTTACCGTGGTTTGAACTGGAAAAAGTGAGCCACCGATCCGGGCGGTGAAAGTTTCCCGGAGATTTTTAACACTTAACAATAGAGGTGATTATGGAACTGCCAAAAGGCTACAACGACGCGCCGGTTAAAACAATGGGGAATATTGCCCCAAGGCCCAATGCTTATGTTTTTGGAATCGTAAGAGCGTCTGTAGAATATTCACGAAACAACAAAAGGATGCTGGTGTTGACTCTGGATATCGCAGAAGGAAAATTCAAAAACTACTATCGTGAACTTACTGCCAGATTTGGTGACGGCAAAGAGCGATATCTTAAATTTTATCGTTTAGTTGATGAAGAAAAATCGCTGCCCTACTTCAAGGGCGATATTAGAGCGATAGAGGAGTCAAATCCCGGATATCAGTTTACTGGTGATGAGCATTCCCTTGTCAGAAAATATGTCGGTGGAATGCTCCGAGATGAGGAGTATTACAGGCAGGACGGAAGTGTCGGGGTAACTACCAAGGTGGCCTTTCTTTGCAGCAAAGAAACCGCGATGTCTGGCGACCTTAGAGTTATGCCAATCAAAAAAGTTCAGGCATCCGGAAGGCCTTATGTACCTGGTGAAGACGAAGGAGAGGTTTCGCCTCAAGAACAAAACCCGTTTGAGCCACAAGACGGCGATTTGCCGTTCTAACAATCCTTTCACTGTTTAATACGCGAGGAGGCGTAGATGACAACAGAAAAACAGGAATTGTCTGTAATTGACAATTCTCAAAAACCGATCACTGTAGGAACTATATCGGCTGGCCCAATAGGCCAGTTAGATATATTTAACCCTCAAACATTGAAAAATGTTATAGGTGTTGCTGTACAATTAGCAGCATCCAACATGATTCCTGAACATTATCGTAGAAACCCCGAGAACTGTTTTGTTGCTCTTTATAGGTCTTGTCTTATGGGTACGGATGTCTTTTCGTACATGGAACAATCGTACATATATAAAGGGCGTACTGGTTTTGAAGCAAAGTTTTTAGTTGGCAGACTAAACGAATCCAAAAAACTCAAAGGCCCTTTATCTTATCGGACAACTGGCAAGATTATCAGAGACAAGGATAATTTTATCACAAAGGCATCTGATTATGTGTGTATAGCAATTGGTACACTTAAGGAAAACAATCAGACCTATGAGCAGCCATATTCAATCCAGACAGCTATAAGAGCAGGGTATTTGAACGTTAAAATGGAAGGCGGAAAGGCTGTTGCTGTAAAAGAAGTCTGGCAAACTATTACAGAAGAGAAAATGCAGTACATGGCTGCCTCTAACTGGATTAAGATGTATGCCCCCGAAGTTACTGCAGGCGCAAGAACGATTGAGGATGTGGAATATAATGAAGCTGAAGTGGTTGACGAGAATCAGGAATATGCTAAACAGCTTTTTAGGGAAGGTGTTGAGGAATCAGATATAGCACCAGCCGATTCTATTCCGCGAGATCCTGCGATGGAGATAAAGACTGAGGCTAAAGTTGTGATGCCTGAAGGGACAAAAGAGGAGGTTACAAATAATACCAATACTGTTGAAGCTGTCCAGGTTGAATCAATAAAAGAGTTACCACCTGACCCACCAGTCAATTTTAAAGATTTTCGGGAATGGTTTGAGAAGAAATGGGAAAAAAGCCCAGATCTTACAAGGCTTGAGAACTACTTCTATTCTCTTAAGTGGCTGAAATCACCCGAAACAATCCCTTGTCTTACTGATTCCAGAATGAAGATGATATTTGACAAGTATCAAAACTTCTGTGCAGCCTTTGAGAATTATAAGAAAAGTAAACAAAAGGCGGCCTGAAATGATTATTGACTTAAGAAAACCAAACGAGAAGCAGGTTCACCATAAACACCTTGCACCTTCGAGCGCACCTGCAATACTGCAGTGCGCCTGTTACTGGGCAAACAGTGAAGGCTCTGACGATACCGATAAAGGTACTGATCTGCACAATATTACAATGGATATGGTTTGTGAAAAGTCTATTAGGGATGATGTCGATCTGTCAGATCGTGATGATTGCCGATGGGCTGCAGATGAAGTTTTAAGAATCTTTGAAATGGAAATTCCTGGGGCTGATATTCGGATTGAAGAGGAAGGAAAAATAATCACTGGTAAAGTTGTAGCCTCTTTTGGCCACATGGATTTTAACGGAAACAGGGAAGATATTGGGGTTATTCTTGATCTTAAGGGCGGGCTTGATTTTAATATCTGGAATCACTACTATGAGCCGCAGCTAAAAATGTATGCCCTTATGCAATTTCAAAAGTATCCTGAAATCCAGAAAATTCTTTGCGGTGAAATTTACATTAAACCAAACAAGAAACGGTTGTATTGGGTCAATAAAAATGAGTGTGAGGTGAATTTTGCCGCTTTAGTTAGAAGGAGATCAAATCCAAATAAGCGGCCGTGTTTAAATGATTATTGTAAGTATTGTGCCCGGATAATCTGGTGTGAGGCTATTAACAAACTGGCAACCAGAACAACAGAGCTTTACTCCGATGTCATGAATATTGTTGACGATCTGAGAGACCCTGATAAAATTGATTGCCCGTTAATAATGGCTCAGGCGCTTAATGTTGCACGTCAGATATATAAACCACTTATCGAAAAAATTGAGGGCTCAGCTCTGGCTTTAAGCGAGATGTTAGAACTCCCATATTTTGAGAGAAAAAAGACTATCAGAAAGAAAAAAATATCTGACCCTCTGGCAGCTTTTGACAGGGTGCCACTTAAAGATACTGAATTTGCCAACGCCTTAAATCTGAGCGTAGTAGAGTTATCTAAAGAGTATGCTAAAAAATATGGTGTACCAGTTAAACATGCGCGGCATACAGTTGAAAATCTTTTGGATGATCTTTTCGTGGAAAATGAGGATAAAGAGGATAAATTCAAATTAGAATCACTATTATTCAACCAAACGAAGAAAAATAAATGAGAAATAAAATTTATGAAGCGTTAAAAAAATATTTTGGCTACACGTCTTTCCGGCCAAAACAAGAAGAAATAATCACCTCTATTGTATCCGGTAAAGACGTGTTAGCCATTCTTCCAACGGGCGCTGGAAAAAGTCTTTGTTTCCAGCTCCCTGCAGTGCTGATGGAGGGTGTAACTATTGTTATATCTCCTTTAATTAGTCTCATGTTGGATCAGGTTAAAAACGCTGTTTCGCGTGGAATCCCTGCGGCTTGTATAAATCAATCTGTGGATTATCAGGAAACAAAAAGAATTTATGCTGATTTGGAAGCTGGAAAAATTAAAGTCTTATACGTTGCTCCGGAGCGTTTTGAGGTATCAAAATTTACTGAGATTCTTACTAAAATCAAAGTTGGATCAATAATAATTGACGAGTCGCATTGCATCGACTGGGGCTTTGATTTTAGGCCTGCTTATCTACAGATAGGCAACTTTCTTAGTAGCTATGATGTGCCAAGAGCAGCTTTCACTGCGAGCGCGACAAAAGAGACGCAGGCCAATATTATCAGGTTTTTTGGTTTAAGAAATCCTGCAGTTGTTCAAGCCTCCTTTAATCGGCCAAACTTAACTTATGAGGTAAGGCAAAAAAAATATGATGCTATTCCTGAAATTGCTCAGATAATTAAAACACATGCAGGGGAGAGAGGAATTGTCTACAGGGCTTCCAGAAAAAAATGCGAAGAGACTGCAGAATACCTGGGCTATCATGGAATTAAGGCTGTTGCTTATCACGCTGGAATGAGTTCTGAGGATCGCCAGAAAAACCAGCAAATATTTACAAGCAAAGGTGTAAATGTTGTTTGCGCGACCATCGCTTTTGGAATGGGGATTGATATCCCTGACATCAGATATGTCATTCATGGTGATCTGCCAAAGTCTATGGAGGGGTATTATCAGGAAACTGGAAGAGCAGGCAGGGATGGGAAAGTATCGTCTTGTTACCTTCTTTATTCAAAGAATGATAAAAAAACTATCGAATACTTTATTGATAAAGCAGAGACGCAGGAGCGCAGGGAAATTTTAAAAAAGCAAATGTACTACATGCGAGATTTTGCAGAAAAAGATATTTGCAGGCGCAGAATGATACTGGCTTATTTTGGTGAAGAGTTAGGAGTGAGTAACTGCAATTCTTGTGATGTGTGTTTGCCCGGTTACGAATATGGGAGATTTGAAAATAACTTTGAGAAACGTCAACTTTTTAAGAGGAGGTAATTGTCATGTTTAAAGTAGTAAAGCTTGTAGTTGAAAATATTAAAAAACTTAAAGCGGTTGTAATTGAACCGACATTTGATAATGTGGTTAAAATCACTGGCCCAAACGAACAAGGGAAGACAACCGTATTAGATGCAATCTGGTACGCGATTGGTGGAAAAGACGCTCTGGATGATGATCCAATCCGAAGGGGAGAAAAGAGTGCAAAAGTGGAGCTTGATCTTGGAGAGTATGCAATTATCCGTACATTCACAGAAAAAGGGTCTTATTTACATATCAAATCAGCCCCAGGTGTCGAGCCTTTTAACGGTACGGCCCAAAAATTCTGTGATCAGCTTTTCTCAAAATACACCTTTAATCCCTTAAATTTCATGAAGGCCAAAAAGGCTGATCGGATGGACCTTCTTTTAAAGATTGTTAACATTCAGGTTGACCATGGTAAACTTCAGGAAATTACAGGGCTGGAAGTAAAGCCGGGGAAAAATTTCATCGAAGATATAAACAATACATATCAGAGAGTGTATGATCTTCGTAGAGAAAAAAATAGTTGGCTTGATCAAACCAAAAAGGTTTTTGAATCACTCCCGGTAATTCCCGAATGTAAGCCGGTTGTTCTGACTGATTTGGTAAATGAAAGAGATCAGATTCTCAAACATAATGAGGATAACGAAAAGGTTAGAGGAGATCTGAAAAAACAGCAGGGAAAAATCAAAAATCTGGAAGAGCAGGGGGTTGTAGCTGAGGCTGATATAAAATCGATAGAGTTGCAAATAGCTGAACTTCAGAAAAAGCTTGAGCAAAAGAAAAAAGACCTTTCAGTTAAAGCGCAGGAAATAAAACAAGAAATTGTCAAGGAAGATGAGCTGCAACGGAAGGTTGAATCTCTGGAAGATCTTCCTACCTTTGACATCGATGCTAAAATCGAATCGGCAGATGAACAAAACCGGCAGTATCAGAAATATCAGGAAAGGATCAAGGCAAAAGAGAGTTTGGAGTCCCTGCAAAAAGAATCTGATGAGTTAACAAATAAGTTGGAAAAAATTAAGGAGTATAAAGGAGAGTTGTTGAAGAGTGCTCCTTTCCCGGTTGAAGGTCTTGGATTTTCTGCAGATGGTGTGACTTATAAGGGGTTGCCATTTGAACAGGCATCAAAAGCAGAACAGATTCAAATATCGATGGCTATTGCAATAGCGATGAATCCAAAGCTTAGGGTAGTCAGGATTGATGACGGCTCTTTACTCGACAAATCTCACATGGAAATTATTGAGAGAATGGCAGCGGAGAATGATTTCCAGGTATGGATTGAAATTGTAGATACATCTGGGCAGGTTGGTATTTACATTGAAGATGGCCAGATAGTTGAAAAGAAACTTGTGAATTGAACTATAATCTTAAAGGATAGTTTGCCCCTGAGAAATGCCTGTACATAGTCATGGTGGAAAGTTGATACCCCGGAGCGGCAGGTCCGGGCA
>Ga0209510_1003607_pt1 | contig 14327 bp, 14 predicted proteins | sample BiotimSIPDNA_FD_185749 | JGI IMG/M metagenome (GOLD analysis project Ga0209510, IMG submission 185749) | Anaerobic biogas reactor microbial communites from Washington, USA - Biogas_R1 time_0 SIP DNA (SPAdes) (version 2) | ecosystem: Engineered > Bioreactor > Anaerobic > Unclassified | place... | reverse complement strand
CCGGAGGCCAAAGGCGCATTGGGGGTGCTACTGAATAATCCGGCATTTTTCCCATTCCAGCTTCCCGTGATGACCGGCAACTTTGTATCCCAACGCAGCGACCGGATCGACGTGGTTCGCTATGGGCTGGACGACGAGCTGTTGAAACTGAAAGAGTAAACACATCTTGACTAATTGGATAAACCAAATTAACTTTTTTTAGTGAGGCACTTTGAAATATGGGGGTATTTTTGGGGATATGTGAAAAATTTACATAATATATTTTCGAGGTATTTCAGATAGTTAGTTTGAATATGTGGTTCCCTCCCCACCATGCAATATCAATTAGTTACATAATTCAAAGAGATTAAAAGGTCTCTTTTATTTTTTGTGTAGACTCGTTCTCTCCCCGCGTTTATTTTTACCCATATCACCATCAGAATCGAACGGTTTTCCAAAAGTATTCAGTATCCAATTCAGGATCAGCCAGTCGATCTACATACCTTTTAGAGCTATCCGGACTTAGAAGGAACATTTTCCTTTAGTTCGATGATGATCACATGTGTTTCTGATGCGCCTATATTCTCACCAATATGTTCTTGAGCCTGTGACCATAGCACTTCACCGGACTTGAACTCCCTCATCAAAACCTTGCCGTTCCCCAAGGTCAGTCTGCGTTTAAAAGGGCTAAGAGCATATAGAACGAAATCAGGATGATAATGCATGGAAGTCTTGCTTCCGGGCAAATCACGATACTCAAGGACACGCACTCTTTCATTTTCCAATAGCACCGTATACTTGTCGCCATCGGTCTTAACTGGATCTTGCGGCATGATAGTTCCCCCTTTATTTATGATAGTTGCTCTTAATTAAGGGAAAGGCTGACACGGACTATTTAGAGATGAATCTCGACAAGCGGTTTAGATAGAGTAATTTTACCTTTTGTTGAAAACAATGCAACACAGATTGATGCGGTCATTACTCAGTCATTGAGTTCTGCATTTCAACCGTTCCATATCCTGAATGCCGATGTTACCTCTGGAGGTCGTTATTATCCCTCTATCCTTCAGGATTTTCAGCTCCTTGTTGATGCTTTCCCGAGTAACGCCCGGCATTGCGCCCAATTCCCGCTGGGACATCCGGACTTGATATTCCGCGGATTCCCTGCCTGAAAGTTGTGATGGCTCAGCCAGTTCGAGAAGGCGTCTGGCTAGTCGGGAGGAAACTGTGAGAAAAGCTGTTTCCGCAAGGATGTCGTCTGTTCTCCGCAGGCGCATCGAAAGAGCGCGAAGAATGGAATGAACTGCATTTTCATTCTCGAAGAGGAAGGGGAAGAAATCGTTCCGATCAAGAACATAGAGAGTGCTGTCTTCAAGAGCCGTGGCATCGGCTGAGCGGGTTTGCTCGTCCAGCAGAGCCATTTCTCCGAAAAAGTCTCCGCCTCTCAGATGGGCAAAGGTTACTTCATCGCCCGCCTTGTTTGAAACGCTTATTCTTATCAACCCATTGGCGATGATGAAAAAAGCCGATCCGGTATCTCCTTTGTGGAAGAGAATCTCTCCCTTGTCCAGTGACTGGCCCTTGAGCAAACTGGCTAGGTGTCTGAGTTCCGAATTATTGAAAGATTCGAAAAGCGGTATTGCTTTGAGTAAGTCTATTACGGGCATGGTCATCTTCTCCATGTTTTTTTGAAGGTCATTATTTCTCGAACATCTCCGGGTCCATGGCTCCTTCACATATACGTGTCACCGGTCCTGTCATAGTGGCCACGAAGTCGTGAGAAAACCGGATGGTAAGACTCCCACCGGGCATGTGAACGGTGATTACTTCATTACAAAATCCCAGTTTATAGGCAACGGCTGCGGCGGCGGCGCTACTGCTCCCAGAGGCCAGAGTATAACCTGCCCCTCGTTCCCATATCTCAATGCAGATGTTGTTACGGTCAAGGATTTCCAAAAACTGAACGTTTGTCCGATAAGGGAAGCGGGGAGCTGTCTCGATCAGGGGTCCATAACACCGGGCAAGCTCAGGGGTGGATTTCTCACAGAGAATGACGCAGTGGGGGTTTCCTACAGTAGCGGCACAGTACTCGAAAGTTGCGCCTGAGATGTCCATATGCTCCCGCAATACTTCTCGCTCTTCTCCAGCCGCAGGTATCTTCGTGCTGAGAAAGCTCACTTTCCCCATTTCAACCGTTACAGTCCTACCTTCGTTTTGGACTTGGCAGACTACGTTCCCGCCAAGGGTCTCAACTGTGAAAGGGTCCTCATGAACCAAGCCCTGATCGTAGAGAAAGCGTGAAAAGATGCGAAGGCCGTTCCCGCTCTTCTCCGCTTCGCTACCGTCGGGGTTGAAGATTCTCAGGCGAAAATCGGATGATTCACTCTCAAGGGGACCAACAAGAATACCGTCGGAGCCGACTCCACAATGACGGTTACAAATGAGTTGAACCAGCTCATCATCAAGATCTCCGAGGTCATTAATATGACGGATCACTAAGTAATCATTTCCGAGGGCATGATATTTATCGTATTTAATCTTCTTCTGTTTCGAACGATATTGCCGATTAATGATCATCTTCTCCATGTCATATGCGTTACGTTAAAAAGACCCGGGAAACGGCATTTCTACGGCAATTTCTGCAAAACTACAATTTAAGCCTTCAAATTTGGGCGAAAAGAAACAGGTCGACCAATGTATCATCCGAAGGAAAAAATGACCTTGTAGAAATTTAAAGGCTACTCAGCTCGTTCTGGGTAAATTAAGGAGCGGATCTTATATCTACGCCGCTGCCAACCAAACTTCTGTCAGTGTTTCCGTCTGTTTCAGCACGGTATAAGCATCTTCCACTTATAAATCCTTGTTCCTTGGATACTGTCAACAATCCGGAAGGTTCGGGCCACTGTCCACTCAAGTCCTGTTCAGGACAACTCATCATAACCGGCGATTAAGACTTCTTATCAACCGGAATCACGATATTGACCAGTTTCCAGGAAAAGCCTTCCCGTTTCAGCACAAATCTCAATTCTTCTCCCTTGTCATTGGGCACCCAGACTGAAAATTTACTGAAAGAATCGTAAGAGTATCTTGCATTTTTGAAGAGATCCTCTTTTTTTGAAGATGTGGAATCGCTTTCACTTTCATGACCTGACTTCGATGTCTTCTTCTCCATCAGGCTGGCAAGACCACTGGGAGTAATAACCGTATCCACGACTCCATCAGCCATCTTAGCGGCAAAACCAGTGGCAATGGCAGCAAAAGGGTTGTCCTGAAGTTCAGTAGAAGCTTTTTTCATCATTATTGCGCGGAACTGGTCTTTCACATTCTGTCGGAGTGCTGGAAAATCAATATTATCAGATAGTTTTTCTGAATCCTGTTCAACAAGGGCTGTTCTTATTGAATATGCAGTCAAAAATGGACCAGCAGCAACATAGCCGGCAATAACAATTAAAAGAATAATAATGATCCAGGCAGCTTTCTTCATGCTTTTCTCCTATATGTGTTTCATCGCCTTTTTAACTTGCCTGATCTCTACCCTCAGTGAAAAGATCCCATTTTCGGGAATAGAAAGGCTTTCAGAGAAATAATACAGAAAGAACTTCATTAATCTGCTTAATCAATTATCTCCAGAACCGCTCTCTTGCCAAGTTTCGTCGACACTGCACTCAAAATCGTTCTCATTGCCTCTACATTTCTACCTTGTTTGCCGATAACCTTGCCCAGGTCTTCCTTAGCAACTCGAAGTTCGATAGCGATTGTATGTTCGCCAACAACCTCAGAAACCTCCACCGCATCGATATTATCAACCAACGCCTGAGCAATATACTTGATCAATTCTTTCACTGGCTTAACCTCCATGAAAATATTCTCAATAAATCTTTAGCAGATATAGACTTTCTACAGCAATCATTTCCAAGCGCAATTCATTTCTTAATGAGCCTAAGCCCCAGCAGTAACTTATTCCATTAATACCTTGACTTTAAGGGAGGTTTGTTTTATCTCCACCACACCCTGCGCAACTGTTCACCTCATGTATAATATTCGAACTCTATTGAAGCAAAAAGAAGCGTTTGCATAATTGAGTTTTTTCTTTTGCCCACACTCAGGGCTCAAATTTTTAACATTTTCATCCGGAAACATCAGCTTCCGACCGCCTTGACGGCGTTAAATTTGCTCTTTTACAACCTAATCGGTCTCCCAGATAACCAAGGGAAGCGTTTCTTTGCATAATTTCCCTATGAGGTTGCCGTTGCTTCTTGCTTTCTGATGCCAAGAATCACTCTTTTGATATTGAAGGCCACCGCCCCGCAGAGATGGTCCCAACCCTCTTTGACAAGAGAGGTAAAACGGGCCTTGCCTGCCCCATGATACTTTTCGGTAATTCCGAAATACTGCTCGATTTTGTACCGAACCTTGGAGATTTTCTTGTTCCTCTTGATCTCATTTTCCGTAAGCCTGGCATTGATCTGGTCCTTCCTCATGATTCCGTCGCCGATGCCGTTCATGTTCAGGAAGTCCCGATTGGCTTCGCTGCAATAGGCCTTGTCGGCGTAAGCCTTAAGATTCTCTCCATGAAGACTGCTGGCCACCACGAAGAAGAACTGATTGGTGTCATGCTCGGAGGCTTTGGAGACAGTGGAGAATAAGACCAGACCGCTTTCCACATCAACGGAGGCGTGTTCCTTCAGTCCGAAGAAAGACTTTTTATTCTTCACGGTCCAGTCGGAATCAAGATCTCGCTGGAATTTGGTTTTCTTCTCGGTCTTTTTCCGTTTTTCCCGCAGTTCACCAAGTTTTTTGCTGCTTACGGGACGGCTGGCCGAGCGGATGATCCTGGCATCCACCGCCAGACCGGATTCGATGGAAAAGCCCAGGCTCTTGAATTGTTGCAGTAGTTCCTGAAAGACCTTATCCAGCCCCTTCTTGCCGATTCTTTCCCGGAACCGGCAGAGAATGGAATGATCGGGTGAGGGATCGCTGAAAGGTAATCCGATAAAAGCTTTGAAGGACAGGCGGTCATTGATCTGATTTTCCAGTTCGGGATCTGATTTGATCCCAAACCATTTTTGAAGGAGGAGCGCTTTCATCAACATCAGAGGAGGATAGGCCTTGTTTCCGACTTCCGATTTGCCTACGGGGTAGTTTTCGGTCAGGATTGCGCTGACCGGTTTCCAGTTGATGGCCTCCTGAACCTCGGAAAGGAACTGCTGAGTTCTTGAGTTGCCAAAGGATTGTTTCACTTCCAGATCAAAAAATGAGGGATGAGAATCGTATTCCTTGAATGACATGCTGATCTCCTTCAACTGACTGAATTTGACCGGGAAATTATCAGAAAATATGCAATTAATCCAGTATTATCAACATGTTAATTCAATTTTAACATTGTTTTTTGACTATCAAAATTAGATTCCGTTTGCGGAATTGTGCAAAGCTTTCAAAAAAGCTATCACTGATCTCTACTCGTCTCGAATGGATTGAAAAAGATACTTTTATTAGCAAATGTTCTAATTATTTTATGAAGTTGCGCAGGTTCATTATCACTTTCAAGCGACTTTCCCTTTTCAATCACAGAACCCGGTTACCCATCCAACCACCGGCACAAGCTCTCGCTATCCGATACATGGGCAAATCCGTAGGCAAGATTCTTCAATGAGGCGATGTGCAGTTCCTAAATTACCGTAGCTGTTGCATCCGAAACAAAAAAATACTCGATAATCCCTCATGAAGGCATCACGGGCAGTCGTCTCACAGCAGCAATTGGTCATGACACCGGTGATGATGATCTCTGCAATCCCTCTGGACTTCAAGATTTCATCGAGACCAGTTTCCCAGAACACGGACGTCAATTCCTGTTTAGCGGCTTTCAGTGTAGCATTCATGGATGTGTCAGAGCAGCGGCTTCTTTCGCCTCACTGGCGGCTGCGTGAAATGTTTGATGTCCACTATTGACGACCGATCTCAATAACCAGCAGGTTTGATTATTCCTCTGTGTCGACAACGACCCCCAAGGAGCGGGCACGCTTGAACCATTGCTGTATAGCCAGTGCCCACATGTCGGCGACCGTGTCTGTTTCGTCCATTATCTCGATGCCCAGCAACGTTTCAATAAGATCCTCCATAGTCACGATGCCGGCGCCCCCTCCGTGCTCGTCAACTACAAGCACGGCCTGTTGCCGCTGTTTCAATAAGCGTTCGAAAATTTGAATCAGCGGCACGGTTTCCGGAACCGCCGCCATGTCACGGCGCAGCGACATCAGGGGTTTGGTTTGGTTGCCGCACGAAGCCTCCAGGTAGATATCGTTTTTTTAAAACGAATCCGACGATATGATCTGGATCGTCCTGACAGATCAGAATTCGGGAAAACTTGATATCCGGAACTTTGACGGCTCCCCAGGCACCAATAGATGATCCAAGGAAGATCAAAGAAGTACGAAACCCGCTAAAAATAGCGGATTTTTTATTGCCATTTGTCCGTAAGGTGTTATGGAGTTTATCAAAATCCAGGGAATTTGGGGGTATGTCTGGGGGTATTGAAGACCTCCTCGTAAGCAGATACCCCAACCGGTTGGGGGTATTTTTTTATGGCTCTGAATGACATGAAGATTCGGAGAGCTCAAACCACAGAAAAACCACTTAAACTTTTCGACGGCGATGGACTTTTTCTTTTTGTGACACCCAGCAGCAAGTTTGGCGGCTGAAATACCGTTATGAAGGAAAAGAAAAACTTCTCTCTCTGGGAAAGTATCCCGAAATCGGGCTGGCTGACGCCAGGCAAAGAAGAGAAGACACCCGAAATCTTCTTGCTCAAGATCTTGATCCGGCCATAGTCCGGAAAGCCCAGAAGCAGGTAAAAAAGGAGGAAACAGATACCTTAGAGGTCATAGCCCGCCGTCTGGAAGCTTTGACTTCATCATCTCCCTTCGATTCAACTTGCGCCCATCCACTATGAACGTTCCATCGCCAACTGCGTGAACGGTTCGCTTCTCTTTTCGTGAATTGTCAAAGTACGCGGCGACGCCTTCAAGTACCACAATATTGTGTTTTTCAATGATATCTATAATTTTACATTCAATATTCGCCAGGCATTCCTTAATCAAGGGCGACCTGACATGTTTTCCTTCCAAAGGAGTCAGCACGAACCTTTCAAATTTGTCTGTGTCGGCACCGGAACATGTTCCCACTCCAACGACTTTGTCCAACAGGTCAATGGTGGGAATTGAAATTACACATTCCTTCGATTTTCGAAGTGCGGTATAGGAATAGTTCCATGGTCCAGTAGTTATGGCAAACCTTGGCGTAAAGTCCATCACCATGGTCCACGAGATCGTCATTATGTTGTTCTTCTTACCATCATTTGTCGTAACGAAGACAACCGGGCCTGGCTATATCAGCGTGAAGGCTTTGCTGATCGGCATTTCTCTCATGAGCACTCTCACTCCCGTCCTGTTTGAAGTTTCTGTATATTTCCAATTTGATCCGTGAAATTTAGCAAACCAGGCAATAGCCATGTGGTTATCTTTTACTTCTATGATCTACCTGTTCTCCTATCTCGCTTGAATTACTTTAAATCATTTGTAAATCTACTGACAGAAATTACGCAAAAATATTTTTCTCTTACCGGATATCATGTCAAAACTAAGATTATTGCGAAGATGGAAATTTTTACATGTTTTCAACACCGTCCGCTTTACAAGGACTATCATTAGAAACCGTGTATGACAGCCTAAATTATTGGATACGGCATTGCAGGAAGAAAATGCAAAGTTTCCATTACAAATAAATAATCCCATACGGTTTTTCACTGGAATAAGTTCAGTGGAGAAGGGGCTGAAACAAACCGGCACATCAGCTAAACAGCATTTTATCGGGAACAATATTTTCGTTGACTGTGTAGTGTCTATTTGCTTACCAGAACGGATGACACTATCGATGAAACCTTTCGTATTCTTTCAATCCGAAATCAATAGTTCTAAAGAAACTCTAATCTCAGACTCTGTAGAGTGAACAGATCATATTCGATGAAGCCAATAATCCACACGGCGACGAGTGTTGATGCCATTAAACCGAAGAAATTCAGTTAAACCAATTCCCTTTTGTATGGTGACTGTCTTACGTCAGTATTCCGTTACAGAATACGCAGGTCAAATTTTAAATCCAATTTGCTTGATGATTAATATCATTGCGCAGTACCCTGTTGCTGTTAGAATCATTGAGCTGGTTAATCCTGAGTAGAAACTGAAACCATGTTTTAAAAAAATTGGAAGACTTATAAAAAATATAAGTGAAGGAAGAACCATCCAGGACAGTTGCTTCGACAAAAGTGAAATTTTTTCAATGTCCTTAGTATCAATATAAATCCACATCATTGCTATAATTGAAATTACTGGAAGAGAAGCCATAACAGCCGCAATAATCGAACTTTTTTTAGACACTTCAGATATTGCCGTTATGAGAATAACGGTAATTACAATTTTTAAAAAGTAGAAATAGTTCAATGGACTCGCCCTCTTTCCTGAATATTGATTTCCTTTTGAAAGCCCCTGCTGCTCAGACTTTCAAAAAACTACAGATTGACCATATTTTTATTTCAAAGTTCTTTTTCTTTCTGCAGGTAACTTATTGAAAGGATTCCTTAATAGGAAAAATAGTGCTGTAGCCAAGATTGCTCCCAGGGTATCAGCAAGCATATCCTTCTGGGCATCCCATATGTCACCCTGGCTTCCCAGATATGCCGCACCAGCTGCCGGATCGGACAAATCTGCATAAATCCACTCTACAAGCTCATAACTCATTGCAATCGTGGCAATGACAAATACTGGATATGTGAATAAAAGAAATTTGTTGTTTACCAATCTTTTAATCCATAGCCATTCAGCGATGGCGAACGCGTAAAAGCCCACCGAAAAATGAGCAATTCGATCAAAGTGATTTCTGGAAAATCCGAAAAAATTAGTTATCCAGTCAAAAGGAACAAGCGCGAAAGTATAATGTCCGCCTATCGTATGAAGATAAATCAGGATAAACATCAGAGAGTAAGCCGTACGGGAGAAATGAATCCCTATCCGATATAATCCGATGATCACCGCTAATATGATCCATACGGTCAAATTTTCAACAAACCATGTCGTCCTGTCATGCGGTGCAATTGCCAAAGCCAGAAACACAACGACATACATCGACATCAAATATTTCAAAAACTGGCCCGAATTATTATCCATATATTTAGTATGCTTTCCAATTTGTCTGGCAGTTCGTATCATCTCGCCTTTGGTTCGGAGTGTTCCAGATGCGTCTGCCAATTCTCAATATATATTTAGAGCTGCAGGCGTCAAGTTCAGGACATCTGCAATCTGCGATTTCTTTTTAAAAAAGCAAGTCCGGTACATTTAGCAAAATTCTGCTAATTCTGCCTTAAATTTGATACTTAACCGCAGGTTCAGAATTGTTTTTCTCACACTCAATAACTGAGCTCACCTCAACGCGAAACGATCTGACATTCTTTCTTTGCAAATGAACCCGGCTCAACCCTCCTTGACCGGTTCAAGAGAACCCTCCGGGGTGCAAAACTGTTCTATATCCTTAATGGAATACTTCCACACCGGCGATTGTGACAAACTCTGCGAATCCTTTGCCTCCAAAGATCCGTATCCTTGCAGGTTTGAATGTCGATCGAAAGATTTTCGAAATTATTGATGAATACAGAAATCAGACGGTTCTGGACCTCGAGTCGCGTAAGCGGACAAAAGAAATTATTCCCGATACTGTAAGCGAGGAGATGCACCATGCGCCGGATCGTTTCGAAACGGAAATCGGCGACCGGAAGTTCATCGAATTCCTGCAGTCCGGTGAAATGGAAATCAAAGCCTAACCCGGTGGAAACCATAAACGAAAAACCCTGGCTGAAAGACGATATTTCCCCTTACCACCTCTACCTGAAATTCCTCTATGAATATTTCCGGAAGGGAACCGGGAAATATGATTTCATCTTCCTTGGCAAAGCTTACCGATTCCGAAACGAAGTTACCCGGGGATATGAAAAACTTCATCAAAACTGCCTGGGAAGAAGATGGTTTTCGTTTCGGCCACGCCGCTCAACAACACCGTGGAAGATATCTGCAGTCATTTCAAGCTTTTTCAATTCCAAAGGAAGAGCGCCTTTCCCGACATCTCACTTGCAGTTCTATTATCCTTGCATGGATGTATGTTCATTGTGTAATTATACTATTAACACTATATGCATACCATCCAATGCACATCAAGGAGTTCCATAGTAATCTAAAATTTGACAAAAGCAGTGGCTGATCTTGTGAAAGGACAACACAGTGACAAGCACGAGAAAATTTATTCACAAAGCTTCATTGCGTGAAAAAGCTGAAGAGCAGTTAAAAATGAAAAATGAGGAAATAGCTGTTCCTCAGACCGCCGCACAAATAAAAGAGCTCATTCATGAGCTGCAAGCTAAACAGATTGAGCTGGAAATTCAGAATCAGGAATTGAAGCAGGCAAACTCAGAATTAGACGCTTCCCAGAAAATGTATAAAGGGATTTACGAACTTGCTCCTGTCGGATACCTGACACTTGATCGCCATGGAGTCATTCGCAAATCAAATCTGACCGGTGCAAATATTATCGGAATGGGCCGCAGCAGACTGATCAATCGACAATTTGCCCTCTTCCTTCCCGAAGAAAACCGTCTCTTCTTTAAAGATTTCCTGAATCGGATTTTTGCCACTAAAACAAGTAAATCCTGCGAATTGACACTTCAAAATTTAATCATTGCAGGCATAGTCGCGATACCATCAGAAGGCGGAAATGAATGTTACCTTGTGTTAGGGGACATCACAGATCGGAAACAGGCAGGTGAGGCTCTTGCCAAGAGTGAAATGCTGTATCGCAACCTGTTCGAGAACTCTCCAATCGGCATGTTTCAATATTCCCATATTGAGAAACGACTCCTGAGAGTCAATGCCGCCTATGCCAAGATGCTGGGTTATGAATCTCCGGAAGAAATGATGTCAGCCATCACTGATGTCACAACCCAAATCCACAATGATCCTCAGAATCACATCAATGTGCTTGCAGCTCTGAAAGAGCGGGACTGGTTTTATGGCGAGCAGCCGCTTCTCCACAAGGACGGTAGCGTCATAATTGCAAAAGTAGCGGTTCGTAAGGTTCTCAAGGCCGATGGGACGATAGACTACACAGACGGGTTTGTGGAAGATGTTACCGAGCAGAGACGGTTAGAAGAAACAGAGAAGAAGCACCTGGACGAGATAACCGACCTGTACGAGAACGCTCCCTGTGGTTACCATTCATCTGCCAAGGATGGAACTATTCTCCGTATGAATCAAACTGAACTCAGTTGGCTGGGCTATTCCCGGGACGAGGTCATTGGCAGGATGAAACTTATGGATCTGCTGTCACCTGATGAAATAGAACACTTTCATCAGGTCTTTCCTGTCTTGATGAAGCAAGGGCAATTACATGATTTAGAGGGTAAATTTATTCGGAAGGATGGCAGCATATTTCATGCGCTCATCACCGTAACCGCCATATATGATGAAAATGGCGATTATCTCATGGACCGAGTTTCTGTCTTCAACAATACCGAACGGAACCGGGCTGAACAGGCTCTTGCCGAAAATGAGGCACTGTATAGAAATTTGTTTGCAAATGCTTCGATCGGTATGTTTCAGACCACACTGGAAGGCAGATTCCTGCGCATCAATAAGGCTTATGCAACGATGCTGGGTTACGAATCGCCGGAAGAGGTCATTGCGACATTCACAAACACGGCTACCCAGCTTCATGCTGATCCCCGGAACCGGGCCGAACTCCTTTCTGCTTTGGAGCAGCAGGATTGGTTTTACGCCGAACAACCGTATCTCCGCAAGGATGGCAGCATCATGATCGGGAAGCTGGCGGTTCGTAAAATTGTTGCGCAGGATGGGACCACATCCTATCTGGAAGGTATTGTGGAAGACATCACGGAAAGAAAGAAGGCGGGGGAAGCTTTAATAAAAAACGAAAGAGAATTGAGAATAAAGGCGCAGAATCTGACGGATGTCAATACCACGATGAAGGTCCTGCTGAATTCCATGGAAGATGATCAAGAAAAACTGAAAGAGAGATTCCTTGACAATATCAAGACGCAGGTTCTACCTTATCTGGAAAAACTCAAGAAGACATCGTTGGACGATGTTCAGAAGGGTCTCATCAAGATAGCAGAAACTAACCTTGATGAAATCGCCTCACCCTTTGTGCAGAAATTGACTTCCAACTATCTGAACCTTACGAAAACAGAAATCCAGATCGCCTCTCTAGTGAGAAAAGGCAAGACATCAAAGGAAATAGCTGCGATTTTGAATTCAAAAAAGCGAGTCATTGATTTCCACAGAGAAAATATCAGAAAAAAGTTAGGGTTGAATAATAAAAAGGGAAGCCTTTCTATTTTACTAAGGTCTTATTCATAAAATAGCTCTTTGTCATGATCCTGCAAGGTAGATTGAAGCTGATGGTTCTCTACACGTGGAAGCTCAAAGACCGTTTATCGTTCAAATTTGAGAGATAATTTGAAATTTTGGCAAATGGTCCATCCCCTTCAAAAAAAGTGGCTTATACAATTTAAAATACTTTTCAGCGGCACTCAATGCTCGTAATCCAAAATTCTTCCTGCTTTTCCCCGGACCTGCAGTCGAGGACATAAAGTATCAGTCTCTGATGCAAGGAAATTTATCATTATGAACGAATCAGGGGGCGGGTTTTATCAATCCTGGTCATTATCGACTGTTTTAACGCTATGACCTCCTTGGTTTTCGTCATAGTTCCCCTTTCTCAAATTTTTCAATCATTTCGCCTGCAATACTAATATTCAAAGGATGTTCTGGGAGATCTCCCCTGGTGAACCATGCGGCATCTGCAATTTCTTTGATGTCTATAGAAATAGGCTGATTTTCATCTGCTTCAGCGATAAAACCTATCATCATCGAACCTGACGAGGGCCAGGGTTGACTCTTATAATAACGGATATTTTTAATATCCAATCCCACCTCTTCTTTGACCTCACGCGCTAAAGCCTCCTCAAGCGATTCACCCACATCAACATATCCAGCAATTAATGAATACATGTTTCCTGGAAAATTTGGGCTGCGAGCAAGCAGTATTTTATTATTGCAAATTATTGCTACTATAATCGCCGGAGAAATTTTTGGATAAAAAATTGTATCGCAATCTGGACATATCAGCGCCCTTTCATCAGGTTTCTGTTGCGTTCTTGTACCGCATCTTCCACAAAATTTATTCTGCGAGTACCAGTTCATCAGATGGAATCCGACAATACTGATCCATGCTATTTCCTGCTGCCTGATAGTTCGGAAGAAATTTATTTCCTTGTAAATAAAATGGGGCTTATCGGCCTTCAGGCTATCCCATACAAGAAAACACGGTACATCATTCAATCTAAATAAAAATGTACGTTCCGTTTTATCTGAGATTTCAGAAAAATCTTTTTTTTGTGGTATTTCAAATTCATTGCCGTTGGTTTTCAATAACAGTGAATTCCCATTATAATGAATAACATAATCCTTTTTTCCAATATTATTGTTTGCGAGATAGTGATTGTCAAAACGGTGGGGAAAAATTTCATGAATCATGCCGATACCTGATTTGGGGCTTAGCCTTTAATTCAACTTTAACGTTGCCGAGTTAAAATCTTTTTTTTAACAATTATTCCAAAAATATACTTTTTTTAGTTTGAATTGTCTTCTTTGTAATTAAACACTTCTTTTGCCCATTTCCTTGACCATTCTCCAAATGGACGTATCAGCTCAATGAGTTGATGACCATGTTCCGTCAATTGATAGCCACGGATTGTTCGCTCCGCAATATCGGCTTTTCGTAATTCCTTTATTCGACTGTTTAGAATAGTGGGGGAAATGGATTCACACTTTTCCTGAAGTTCTCTGAATGTATACGGACCATTTTGTAGTTGCCATACAACCCCCATCGCCCACGTTCTCCCGAGTAAATCAAACAGCGCCATGATTGGGACCCCTGTTTTGGAACCTCTCACAGGTCTTCCTGGAATCGGAATTGGCATTTGTTCTCCTGTAATGGCTGTTATCAAAATTATAGAGGACGTCCTTCCCTATTTAAAAAAGACGTCCTCCATTTCACGTATTTAACATTATTTTGGTTAGTGCTCACCCCAAAGCCTATAGCGTCAAGCCTATATTCTTTAATTGGACCCGGTTATACATAGACAGGGTGATTCGACATACCGTGAAACACTTCCCGTCATGCCTGCTGAAAAAACTGAACATTCAGACCATTCGGATCTTTGATAAAGA